>Ga0207790_1000287_pt1 | contig 19642 bp, 17 predicted proteins | sample HigsolmetaGSP14D_FD_184842 | JGI IMG/M metagenome (GOLD analysis project Ga0207790, IMG submission 184842) | High solid enriched microbial communities from the Joint BioEnergy Institute, USA - SP1-4-D (SPAdes) | ecosystem: Engineered > Bioreactor > SSF (Solid state fermentation) > Aerobic >...
ACGTAGCGAAGCGCAGTAACAGCCGCAGGCTGGCCCGAAGGGTGAGCGCAGCGAATCAAGGTGTGGCGCCCGTAAGGGGCGCAACACAAAGGTTCAGTAGACGCGGTAATGGATAGTGCGAAGCCAGTAAGTGATACGAACACAAACTTGCCAGTCCGGTGCCAAGGCTGATTTTCCTGAGATTCCGCGAAGCACAAAAAAACGCCCGGGCGATCACTCGTCCGGGCGTTTCAGTACCTGCAGTCGACTCAGGACTTGCGGTTGTAGGCGCTTTGTTCGCTGACTGGGACATTGCTGTCACGGCCATTGCGCACGATGTAGTAGAAGAACTGCGGAATGCCGATGACATAGCGGGCGAACAGCCGGCGCGGTTCCATCAGCAGGCGGTAGGCCCACTCCATGCCGATCTTGCGGAACGCTGCCGGGGCGCGGTTGAAACGCTGAGCGGCGAAATCCAGAATCGCGCCACCGCAGACCATCAGGGCAGGGCGCTTGAGCTGGCGTTGCAGCTTGACCGCCACTTCTTCCTGACGCGGCATACCCATGCCCATCACGATCAGCGGAACCTTGCCAGGCTCAAGGTGCTCTTCGACGAACTCGAGATAGCGCTCGGTGGGCTGGAAACCATCGATGGCGTGGAAGTCGCGGTCGCCGAACAGCGCGTTGGCGCCTTCTTCGGTCCATGGCTCGCAGGTGCCCATGGCGAACAGCTGATAGCGCTCGCTTTGCTCGCTCTGCAAGGCGTGATCGATCAGGGCCGGAATGAAGTCGGTGCCGTTGAGGTTGGCGCCGGGCTCCAGGCCGTTGAGCGAGCAGGCCAGCTTGATGCCGATGCCGTCGCGCAGCAGGTAGTTGACCTGCAGGAAGTGGCGCCGTGCGCGCTTGTCCTGCTGGATCAGGTTGTACCCATGCTGGTTGAGAAAGCCAACGATGGTGGGCTTCTCGGGGGCGGTCAGCTCTTCGAGCAACGGCTTCACATCATCTTCTTCCAGCAACTTCAGTTTGTGAATAACTGGGTCGTACAGGAGTTGAGAAGTTTTCACGGGCGAGCCTCGTTGTCGGAAAGTAGGAAATTATCCGGAGTCTGTTCACATGGGCTTCGCGCTTGGCTTGTTCTTGTATAAATCCATTTAGCGGCGAAATGAAAGGCGCTCCTTGCCTCATCGGTCGTGAACTGGCGATACCATAGGAAAGGTGGCGAACCACCCGGCGGCGGGGCCCGGCAAGGCCCCGGTGAGCGTGGCCAGCACCGGTCTTGGCTTGCAACGGCGCTGGCCTGGCATCAGGCAGCGGAAACCTTGAGTTCCTTGACGCGACCATAATTGTCGGAGAAGCGGATGATGTCGTCTTCGCCCAGATAAGTACCGGACTGCACCTCGATCAGTTCCAGCGGAATCATGCCCGGGTTTTCCAAAGCATGAATCTGGCCAATCGGGATATAGGTCGACTGGTTTTCGGTGACCATGTAGGTCTCGTCACCATTGGTCACCTGGGCCGTGCCGCTGACCACGATCCAGTGCTCGGCACGGTGGTGGTGCATCTGCACCGACAGCTTGGCACCCGGCTTCACGGTGATGCGCTTGACCTGATAACGGGCGCCATTGTCGATGGAGTCGTACATACCCCAGGGGCGATAGACCTCGCGGTTGTTGAGGTGCTCGCCACGGCCTTCCTGCTTGAGCTTCTCGACGATGCGCTTGACCTCCTGGGCCTTGTCCTTGTGCGCGACCATGATGGTGTCCTTGGTCTCGACGATGATCAGGTCTTCGACGCCCACGGTGGTCACCAGGCGATAGTCGGCGTGCACGTAGTTGTTGCGGCTGTCGTGGCTGAGCACGTCGCCCTTGTGCACGTTGCCTTCGGCGTCCTTGTCGCTGACGTCCCACAGCGCGGACCAGGAGCCGATATCGCTCCAGCCGGCGTCGAGGGCGACCATCACCGCGTCTGCGGTTTTTTCCATCACCGCATAGTCGATGGAGTCTTCCGGGCAGGCGGCGAACGCCTCCTTGCCGATACGCACGAAGTGCATGTCCTGTTCGCTCTGCGCGGTGGCGCGGCGGCAGGCGTCGAGAATCTCCGGCTGCCAGCGCTGCAGCTCTTCCAGGTAACGGCTGGCGCGGAACATGAACATGCCGCTGTTCCAGAAGTGCTCACCGGAGGCCAGGTAGCGCTCGGCGGTTTCGCTGTCAGGCTTCTCGACGAACTGCTGCACGCGGAAGCCGCCGTCGCCGACCGCTTCACCTTTCTGCAGGTAGCCGTAACCGGTTTCGGCGTGGCTCGGCACGATACCGAAGGTCACCAGCTTGCCGGCCTCGGCGAAGGGCAGGGCGGTTTCCACGGCGCGGTGGAAGGCGTCGACATCCTTGATCAGGTGGTCGGCGGCGAGAATCAGCAGCACCGGATCCTGTTCCTGCTCCAGCGCCTTGAGCGCGGCCAGGGCAACGGCCGGTGCCGTGTTGCGGCCCACCGGCTCGAGCAGAATGCTGGCGTTCTCGATACCCAGGGTGCGCAGCTGCTCGGCAGCCAGGAAGCGATGCTCCTCGTTGCAGATCAGGTACGGCTGGCTGACCTTGAGGCCGTCCAGGCGGCGAATGGTCGCCTGCAGCATGGACAGCGAGTCATCAGCGATGGGCAGGAACTGCTTGGGGTTGAGTTGGCGCGAAAGCGGCCACAGGCGCGAGCCGTTACCACCGGAAAGAATGACAGGAATCATCGTGGAGCTCCTCCCATGAAGAGTGATTGCCGAAGTTTGAATTCCCTGAGCAGGATCGGCAGGATCAGGAACGCGTCGCGGGCGTAGCGGCCCACCAGACGGCGTGGTTCGGTATAGGCGCGGTGCAGCCACTCCAGCGAGTAACGCTGCATCCACATCGGCGCGCGCTGCAGCTTGCCGGACAGAAAGTTGATCGAAGCGCCCACGCACAGGCCAATGCCGACGGCCTGATCGGTTTCGAAGATCTTGTGCGCGAGAATTTCCTGGCGCGGGCAGCCCACCGACAGCACCACCAGATTGGACGGGTGGTCGACGACGAACGACAGGCAGGCCTGCACCGCTTCGTCACTGTCGATAAAGCCCATCGGCGGGTTGTGGTGATGGAAGGTGACGTGCGGGAAGCGCTCGCGCAGACGGGCGATGTCATCGTCTTCGCAGCCGATGATGGTTACGCTCCAGGCACGCTCGTCAGCGATGTTCATCAGCTCGGCGGTCAGCGTGCTGCCGGGAATCGCGTCCTCGACCGGCACCTTGAGCATGCGCAGCAGCGGCAGCAGCACGCGGCTGTCGCAGATGCGGTGACGGGCCACCGCATAGGCGCGCTTGAGGTCGCGGTCGGTTTCCAGCTGCACCACGTGATTCACGTTGGGCGTCACGATATAGCTGTACTTGTCGGTGCTGTGCTCAACCAAGTCCTCGATCAGGCGATCCTTGGTGCCAGCGTAGAACTCGATGTCAAAAGCCTTCATCAACACCTCTTCGCGCCTCTTGCGCATATCACTGACGGGCAACGGCTGTTGTTGCTCGCGATTCATTTACCCAAAGCCGCCTTCAGCAATTTGCTGTGGGTGTGCACGTAGTGCAGGACATACAAAGAGATACTGTGCAACGGCGATAGTTTCATGACCTCCCGACGAATGCGCATGTCTTCCTTCAGCGCATCGAAGCGGCGGCTGGTGGAAACCCCGGTGGTATCGAAAATGCACAGCGGCGACTCGATCCTCAGCACATCGCGCTGGTGGTCCTGGCCCTGCAGGAATTCGACGATCATGCAGTAGTCCGCCGAGAGCTTGAAATCCTCGCGAAAGCGCACGTTGCGCAGCCGCTCGTTCTCGAAGTACATGGCCTGGTGGCTGGACGGCATGCCCAGTACCAGGTGCTCGATCTTCTTCGCCTTCTGCGGGGTGAGGCGTCCCTCGGCGTTCTGCAGGTAGTAATCACCGTAGACGTAACGTGGCTTGCTCTGTGCCTGTTCGATGGCATCGGCAACCTTCTGCAGCACGTTCTCGTCATAGAAGAAGTCGCCGCTGTTGAGGAACAGGGTGTAGCCCTCGGTCGCCGAGCCCTTGATCAGGCCCTTGTTCATGGCGTCGTAGAGGCCCTTGTCGCGCTCGGAGGTGATCTCCGCGTAGGGCTCGTCGATGGTCGCCAGCCACTCGGCGCCGCCGTCGGTGGAGGCACCGTCGACGACGATCCAGCGAAAGTTGCGGTAGGTCTGGGCAGCCACACTCTGGTAGGTCTGCTTGAGACCCTCCAGGTTATTCCAGTTGATGGTTACGATACTGAATTGGGTCATGGCGTGTGCCTCTGATCTCACGAGTCGGGGATGCTTGCGCGGCATGGGCGCGGGCGTAGTACAGGAAGCAGGCGGCGCCGATGCCGAGAACATCGCCGCCGTACATCAGGGAGTTGGACAGGAACATGTTGAGCATCTGGAACCAGAACACCAGCTGGAAGGCGCTGAGCAGCGGGCCCTTGTTCGGGCAGCGTTTCATGATGCGCAGGTAGCCGACGTAGAAGATCAGCGCGATCAGCGGGGTGAGGAAGCCGTAGCGGTAGTACACGCCGAAGATGCCCACGTCCGAGAGGTAGAAGTGCGGGTTGTAGAGCGTGCTGAAGCCGCCTTTCCACTGCAGCGACAGCGAGCCCATGCCGATGTACATGTTGTCCGCCACCGCGCCGAGGATGATCGCCGTGGTGTTGTCGCGCACGCCGGGGCCGGTGGTGGCCTCGTCGAGCAGCGCCTGGAACTTGTCGAACTGGGCGTAGTAGAACTCCGGGAACATGAAGAACGAGGCCACCAGGATGGTCGCGGCCAGCAACCCCAGTTTGAGCAGCGAGTCGATACGGTCGCGGAAGATCCACAGGCCGGCCAGGCACCAGATGATCATGGTCTGGCGGGTCTGCAGCACCAGCCACAGGTAGGAGGCGAAGAACAGCAGGGTGAACACCTTGGGCAGCGAGATGCGGTCCTTCATGCTGTACATCAGCATGAAGGCGCAGATGGTCACGTAGCTCGAGCCGATGCGGTAGCGATCAGGGCGCAGCAGCGCGCTGCCGGCGTCCTTGGCATCCACGGTGAAGGACACGCCGGTGTTTTCCGGGATGATCTTGAAAAAGTAGCAGTAGCCGACGAAGGCGCAGGCCAGGCCCGAATACAGGAAGAAGGTCTCCAGGTGCTTCTGGGTCGGTGCCGTCTTGATCATCAGGTACAGCGCCGGGAAGAACACCAGATAGGCGAAGCTGCGACGTTCCTCGAGCAGGCCGTAGATGAATGGCTGGTCGAAGTTGAGCTCGGCCATGATCGCCGAGACCACCGGCAGCACCAGGCCCATGAAGATGATCCACAAGCTGGTCTTGGACTGGTAGATGCGCTTCCATACCAGGAACAAAGCCCCCGAGCAGCCCAGGATGCCGAGCAGCCACAGCTCGCGCAGGTAGGGGATGCCAGCCTTCTTGTCATCGGTCAGAAAGAAACAGGCCGAGTTCAGCACAAACAAGATCAGCAGCAGATTGCGGTATGCCAGGAGTTGCTTGAACAAGCTCGCCTTCCCATATCGAAATTGTCTTGGCTCGCCAGTGCCACCGCGTAGGCGTGGCTTGCGAGGTATCTAGTACAGCGCCTGCAAATAGTCGCGGGTGTTGCTGTGGATGCGCGGTTCATCGCGCATCTGCTCGATCGGCCACCAGCGGTAGCGACCGTGTTGCACGCTTGGCGGCTGCAGGTTGTGCTGCGCGCCCAGTTCCAGTGCGTAGGCAATGACCACGTAGTGGGTATCCGGCGCCTCGCCGAACACGCTGTCGTCATAGAAGTGCTCGTACACGCCGAGCAGCCTGCCCTGGTCGCGGCTGAATGCCTGGCCCAGTTCTTCCCGGGTCAGGCGCGTAAATGCCGCATCCAGCGTTTCGTTCTTCAGGATCCGCCCACCCGGGGCGAACCAGCTGCCCTGGGCGGGGCGGTTGAGCCGCTCGCCCAGCAGCAACTCGCCCTGCAGGTTGCGTACCAGCAGGTCGATGGACACCAGCGGGGTGCTGGCGACCACGGTCTTGAAGGTGTCGGCCGGCAGGAACATGTCAGCTGCGCACATCGTCGATGTGTTCGACGAACCAGCGGTAGGCGTCGCGCAGACCGCTTTCCAGGTCGATGCTCGCCGTCCAGCCGAGCTTGGCCAGGCGCGAGACGTCCATCAGCTTGCGTGGCGTGCCGTCGGGCTTGCTGCTGTCGAAGCTCAAACGGCCCTGGAACTCGGTGACCCGCGCGATGGTTTCGGCCAGCTCGCGAATGGTGCAGTCCTGGCCGGTACCGACGTTGATGTGCGAGAGCATCGGCTGGGTGTGCGCCTGGTAAGTGGCGTCATCCAGGTTCATCACGTGCACGCTGGCCGCGGCCATGTCGTCGACGTGCAGGAACTCGCGCATCGGCGTACCGCTACCCCAGATCACCACCTCGTCATCGCCACGCAGGGTCGCTTCGTGGAAGCGACGCAGCAGGGCAGGGATGACGTGGCTGTTTTCCGGGTGGTAGTTGTCGTGCGGGCCGTACAGGTTGGTCGGCATCACGCTGCGGTAGTCGCGGCCAAACTGGCGGTTGTAGCTCTCGCACAGCTTGATCCCGGCGATCTTGGCGATCGCGTAGGGCTCGTTGGTCGGCTCCAGCACACCGGTCAGCAGCGCTTCTTCACGCATTGGCTGCTCGGCATGCTTGGGGTAGATGCACGAGCTGCCCAGCGACAGCAGCTTCTGCACGCCGGCCTGGTGGGCGGCGTTGATGACGTTGGCCTCGATCATCAGGTTCTGGTAGATGAAGTCGGCCGGGTACTGGTTGTTGGCGTGGATGCCGCCGACCTTGGCCGCGGCCAGGTAAACCTGGTCGATGCGCTGCTCGGCGAAGAAACGCTGCACGCTGGCCGCATCGATCAGGTCCACGCTTTCGCGTGGCGCCGTGATGATGTTCTGGTAACCCAGGCTCTGCAGACGGCGCACGATCGCCGAACCGACCATCCCGCGATGGCCGGCGACGAAGATGCGCTGGAGTGAAGTCGCGCTCATCCTCAGTTCTCCACGGATACCGGCATGTCGTGGCCGTGCTCCTTGAGCAGGGCATGACGCTGGGCGACCTTGAGGTCTTCGCGAACCATCTCGGCGCACATTTCCTGCACGGTGATTTCCGGGGTCCAGCCCAGTTTGGTCTTGGCCTTGGTCGGGTCGCCCAGCAGGGTTTCCACTTCGGCAGGGCGGAAGTAGCGCGGGTCGATGCGCACGATCACGTCGCCGACTTTCAGGGCCGGTGCCTTGTCGCCGTCGATACGCTCGACGATGCCTTGCTCGTCCACACCAGTGCCTTCGAAACGCAGGTGCACGCCCAGCTCGGCCGCCGACCAGGTGATGAATTCACGCACCGAGTACTGCACGCCGGTGGCGATCACGAAGTCGTCCGGTTGCTCCTGCTGCAGCATCATCCACTGCATGCGCACGTAGTCCTTGGCATGGCCCCAGTCGCGCAGCGAGTCGATGTTGCCCATGTACAGGCACGGCTCGAGACCCTGGGCGATGTTGGCCATGCCGCGGGTGATCTTGCGGGTCACGAAGGTTTCGCCACGGCGCGGCGATTCGTGGTTGAAGAGGATGCCGTTGCACGCGTACATGCCATAGGCTTCGCGGTAGTTGACGGTGATCCAGTAGGCGTACAGCTTGGCGACCGCATAGGGCGAGCGCGGGTAGAAGGGGGTGGTTTCCTTCTGCGGGGTTTCCTGCACCAGGCCGTACAGCTCGGAGGTCGAGGCCTGGTAGAAACGGGTTTTCTTTTCCAGGCCCAGCAGGCGGATGGCCTCGAGGATGCGCAGGGTACCCATGGCATCGACGTCGGCGGTGTATTCCGGAGCTTCGAAGCTGACCGCCACGTGGGATTGCGCGCCGAGGTTGTAGACCTCGTCAGGCTGCACTTCCTGGATGATGCGGGTCAGGTTCGACGAGTCGTTGAGGTCGCCGTAGTGGAGGATGAAGTTCTGGTTGTCGACGTGCGGATCCTGGTAGATGTGATCCACACGCTGGGTGTTGAAGGACGACGCGCGGCGTTTGATGCCATGCACCTGGTAACCCTTTTCCAGCAGGAACTCGGCGAGGTACGAACCGTCCTGACCTGTGATACCGGTGATGAGAGCTTTTTTCTGTTCCATTGCAATACCTGCGATGTCCAATTGATTAGAGAGCTGTAGCCAAATTGCTGCGCGCGGTCGGTGGATCAGGCGCGCTTGAGCAGCATTTGCAGACGTTCCATGACGCCGAGAAAAATGATCCGTACCGACGGAAACTTGTAAAAGAAACGGTAGATGTCGTATTCCGCCTTCTGCCGCGATTTGCTGTCGCTGATAAGGTCGGCGGTGTCGATCAGGGCTAGGCCCTCACCTTCGATGTTGTGCAGGATGCTCAGTTCCATGGGCTTCATGGAAAGGGCGAAATTGTGCAGCCCACGGGCGTTGGTACGGGTCAATTGCAGGCCTTTGCAGGTCTTGCTGCCGTACAGGTTGACGGTGAAGTCGTAGTCGGCGAGCACGGGATTGCGGCGCTTGATGCACGCCGGCAGCAGTTCGCAATAGGCGTCGTAGACCGCCAGGCTGTCCTCGCGGCGCGGGAATTTGTAGTCCACGGCCTTCTGCTGGATCGGCACCTGGAAGCGCGACGAGGCGATGTTGAAGTGCTGGCCCGGGTCACCGAAGTTGGTGGTCAGCGAGCGGAACGGGTACACGAAGTACAGATCCTTCGAGATGATGTACGCGGTGTACAGCTTGAGCCACGAGGACTCCGGCCAGCCGCGGATATCCGCCGGGATGCCGTCGATATGGCTGATGTCGGTGCCGTTGCTTTCCAGCCACTGGCGGAAGCCCTGCCAGTGCCGGCGCGACCAGGCCTGGCCCCAGGAAGCGGCCATCTGGATGAAGTGCACGTGAGAGTCGCCATCGTCGACCGGCATGAAGGGCAGGTCGACGGTCTGGCTGAACTGCACGCTGTAGAGGCTGATACCGGCCACGCCGGCGTCGTCCGCATAGGCCTGCAGGGCCTTGCTGGTGTAGTCGTAGAAGAACGGCGATACGAACAGGTCGTCCTCGAGGATGATCACGTCGCCGTACTGCTCGGTCAGGTCACCACAGCTCAGCACGTGCTGGCGCAGGCCGAGGCGTTGCGGGTGGGCGATGATGCGCTTCTCGCCGTGGGGCCAGTCGAACGCTTCGGCGACCTTGCGCGGCTCCGGGTTGCCGGAGTTGTCGAGGCTGATCACCAGGCGCACGTTGCCTTCGGGGTACTGCGCCGCGATCAACGAGCCCAGCAAACGGCTGAGGCTCTTGGGGCGGTTGTAGCCGATGACGACGATGGTGGGTAATTGTTCGGTCATGGGATCGAAACCGGTCTCTTCAAAAAAGGGTTGAGCCAATCACGGCTGGCACCCCACGCCGCCCCGAGCGCGCACCGCGTCGCACGCCTGAGCACAAGCTAGGCGGCTGGCAGTGGCAGACGGGGAGTGCGGCGCTATGGCCCAAGGCATGTCTGCTTGGGCCAAGGGGGTGTGGGTGATGACGTCCATGTCAGCGTTGGCTCAGCCGTTGACTTGTTTACGGCCAATGCCGTAGTAGTCGAAGCCTTCGCGGCTCACCTGGCCGAGGTCGTACTGGTTGCGGCCGTCGATGATCACCGGCTGCTTGAGCAGCTTCTTCAGGGCCTTGAAGTCGGGGCGACGGAACGGCTTCCACTCGGTGACCAGCACCAGGGCGTCGGCATCGATGGCGGCTTCGTACTGGCCGTCGACGATCTGCAGGCGACCTTCCTTGAGCCAGTGCTCGGGGAACTCGCGCGCTGCGGTTTCACGGGCGATCGGGTCGAAGGCTTTGACCTTGGCGCCGGCGTTGATCAGGCTGTTGATCAGCACCACGCTGGGGGCTTCGCGCATGTCGTCGGTGCCCGGCTTGAACGCCAGGCCCCAGACGGCGAAGGTGCGGCCCTTGAGGTCGCCTTCGAAGTGCGCGGCCAGCTTGTTGAACAGCGACTGCTTCTGCTGGTCGTTGCGGGCTTCGACGGCCTGCAGCAGCTTGGGCTCGAAGTCGTTCTGGTGGGCGATGCTGATCAACGCCTTGACGTCTTTCGGGAAGCACGAGCCGCCGTAGCCGCAGCCGGCGTAGATGAAGTGGTAGCCGATGCGCTGGTCGGAGCCGATACCCAGGCGCACGTTCTCGATGTCCACGTCGAGGCGGTCACACAGGCTGGCGATCTCGTTCATGAAGGAGATCTTGGTGGCCAGCATGGCGTTGGCCGCGTACTTGGTCATTTCCGCATCACGCACGCCCATGAACTTGATGCGCGGGTTGTTGCGGATGAACGGTGCGTACAGCTCGCTCATCACCTGGCGGGCGCGCTCGCTGTCGGTGCCGATGATGATCCGGTCCGGGTGCATGAAGTCGTCGACCGCAGCGCCTTCCTTGAGGAATTCCGGGTTGGAGACCACGTCGAAGCTGATGTCCTTGCCGCGCAGCTCGAGCTGCTCGAGGATCTCGGCGCGCACCAGGTCGGCGGTACCCACCGGCACGGTGGACTTGTTGATCACGGTGGTGTGGCGGGTCATCAGGCTGCCGATCTGGCGGGCCACTTCCAGCACGTAGCGCAGGTCGGCCGAGCCGTCCTCGCCGGGCGGCGTGCCGACGGCGATGAAGATGATGTCCGATTGCTCCATCGCTTCCGGCAGTGCGGTGGTGAACAGCAGGCGACCGGCCTCGAAGTTCTCTTCCACCACGGTCTCCAGACCCGGCTCGTAAATCGGCAGGATGCCTTTCTTGAGGTTCTCGATCTTTTTCGGATCGACATCCACGCAGACAACCGTGTTGCCCATCTCGGCGATGCAGGCGCCGGTGACGAGGCCGACGTAGCCGGTTCCAACGACAGTGATATTCATGGATAAACTTTCCTTGAGTGAGCGTTAATCGTTACGTGCGCCAAAGTGGGCGCGTTCAATAAATGTCGCGCGAGAACAGGGTGAAGGGCGTCTTCACCAGGATCTTGATGTCCAGCCACAGGGACCAGTTGTTGATGTAGGCCAGGTCCTTCTCCACGCGCTGCTGCATTTTTTCCAGGGTTTCGGTTTCACCACGATGACCGGTCACCTGGGCCAGGCCGGTGATACCCGGCTTGAGGCGGTGACGGGCCATGTAGGCGAGGATCTTGTCGCTGTAGTAGTTGTTGTGGGCCACGGCGTGCGGGCGCGGGCCCACCAGGGACATCTCGCCGCGCAGCACGTTGATCAACTGCGGCAGCTCGTCGATCGAGGTGCGGCGCAGGAAGCGGCCGACCGGGGTGATGCGCGGGTCTTCACGGGTCGCCTGCTTGACGACCTTGTCGTCGTGCATGCGCATCGAGCGGAATTTCCACACCAGGATCACCCCGCCGTTCCAGCCATGACGCGGCTGCAGGAAGAACACCGGGCCGGGCGAGGAGAGCTTCACGGCGATGGCCGCGGCGATGAACACCGGGCTCAGGGCCACCAGCGCCAGGAAGGCCAGGGTGCGATCCATCAGCTCCTTGCTGAATACCGCAGCCGGGTGCGAGCTGATCGGGCTTTCGTTGAGGTAGATGGCCGGCAGCTGTTCGATCTGCGAGATCGACTGGTTGAGCAGCGGCATGCTGCCGAAGTCCGGCACCCAGACCACGTCGACGCTCATGTCCAGCAGGTCGATGTAGAGCTTCTCGATGTGCGAGATCTCGTCCAGGGTCAGGGCGATGTAAACGCGGCGCACGCCATGTTGCTCGGTGACTTCGCGCAGCTCCTGCAGCTTGCCGAGAATCGGGAAGCGGCCGTCCTGGGTTTGCGCATCGTCGCTGGAAGCGATCAGGCCAACCAGTGGCACACGGTTCGAGGCGCTCAGGCGCTCGGCCAGCTCGTGGGCCTTCTCACCGGAGCCGATGATCAGCGAGACGCGCTCGTTGCGCAGCTTCTCCGAATGCAGGCGGGCGAAGTAGCGCAGCGGGATGAAGGCGATGGCCTGGGCCAGGAAGCCCAGCAGCGCCCATTCACGCATGATCTCGAAGGAGAAGCGCTCCAGGCTCTGGCTGAAGTAGGCGATGAACAGCAGGCCGGCGAGCAGGGTCAGCCAGCCGCCCAACAGGTGGCCCAGGCCGGTCAGGTAGCCGAGGCGCTTGTGGTACACGCGCAGCAGACCGTAGGCCGGTACCGAACCCAGCACCGTGAGGACGATCAGCAGGCGGTACTCGGTGGGTACGTCACCGTAGCGCTGGACGACCAGGTAGCAGAGCAGCATGCTGACCAGAGTAATGGCGCAGGTCCATTGACCCCAGAACGTGAGTCCCCTGCGGTTCTCGGCAGGATTGATCCGTTTGGAAATCATTTGCGGCGATCCTCGTGCAAATCTTCGATGAAGTAAGTGGCCTCCGGAAAATGCACGAGAGGCGACATGTCCTTGTTTGACGCGGTGGCGGGCGTGCCCAGGGTCGTGCAGCGCATCAGCGCCTGCTGAAAGGGTTGCGCCCTGAAACTGAACTCTCGACGCATGGTTTTCCAACCTCCAACAAATACGAATCCTGCGGCCTGAACCGACAGGCACGCGTTAATCAGGCAGTCAACTAAGCGAAATGCTGGTGTGCGATGCGCCAGGGCGTGTCGATGACCAGACGTTCGGCCTCTCTCTCGCCCAGGATCCGGGCGGCTTGCAGGAGACCTTCTTGTAATAGGGGAGGGCGGTGATCCAGGTTGTGGGCATCAGTCGCCATAATGCTGACCACACGATTGCTCAGCAGTTCGTGAGCCAGGTGCATTGCCCGTTCGCCAAAACGACCAGCGGCAGAGGCGGCCGTTACCTGCAGCAGGCAGCCCTGTTCGATGAACGGCTTGAGCTTGCTCGGGTTGTTCATCAGCGCCTTGTTGCGCTCCGGGTGCGCGATCAGCGGCACCACGCCCTTGTCCAGCAGCCATTGGGTCAGGCGTTCGGCGCCAAAGGGCATTTCCCCGTGGGGAAATTCCAGCAGCAGCACCTTCTTGCCTTCCCACTGGCCGAGAAACGGAATGCTGCCATCCAGCACGCGGGTCATCAGCTCGCCGCAAAAACGCACCTCGGCGGCAGCGGCGACCTTCAGGTCGATGCCGGCCTCCTGCAGCGCGGCGTTGAAGCGGCTGCAGGTCGCGGCGATGCTCTTGCTGTCGTTGTCGTAACGGCCGATATGGATGTGCGGCGTGCAGACCACGTGGCTGATGCCGTTGGCTACCGCCAGGCGGGCCATGTCCAGCGCGGTCGGCAGGTCTGCCGGGCCGTCGTCGATGCCCGGCAACAGGTGATTGTGCAGATCGATCATCGGGCACCTCCTGCTGTCATGCGCTGGTTGTCGGTCATGGTGGCGATCAGGCCTTGCGGTCGCTGTAGCCGTAGTGGTCGTAGTAGCCGCTGTAGTCGCCGGAGCGCGCCGCCTTTTCCACGTCCACCTGGTTGAGCACCACGCCCATCACCGAGGCACCGCTCTGCAGCAGGTGGCCGACGCCACGCTGGGCCATCGGGATGGAGGTGCCGTCGGCCTTGACCACGTAGATCACCGAGTCGGCGAAGGTGGACAGCAGCACGGCATCGCTCACCGCCTGGCTGGGTGGCGAATCGATGATGATGTGGTCGTAACGCTCCTTGATCATCTCCAGGAACTTGGCGAAGCGCGGCGAGGCCAGCAGCTCCAGCGGGTTTGGCGGTACCGCGCCGGCCGGCAGCATGTCCAGGTTGGTGCCCATGTTGTGGATGCACTCCTCGACCTTGGCGCTGCCGGTGATCAGGTTGGCCAGGCCGGGGGTGCCGACCGGGAAGTCGAAGCTCTTGGCCAGGGTCGGGCGGCGCAGGTCGGCGTCGATCAGCAGCACGCGCTGCAGCTGGCTGAGGGCGAACGCCATGTTGGCCACCAGGGTGCTCTTGCCTTCGCCGGGCGACGACGAGGTGACCACCAGAACCTTCTGCGGGCGCGAGGTGTCGGCCAGCATCAGGCTGGTTCGAATGGTGCGGATCGACTCGCAGAAGCGCGCGTCCTCGCCATGCTCGAACAGGTGCGCGGCGGTGTACTTGGCGTTGTTGGCGATCAGCGGAACGATGCCCAGTACCGGCAGGTTCAGCTTGGTCTCGACGTCGTCGGCGCTCTTGAAGGTGTTGTTGAGGAAGTCGCGAACGATGGCCAGGGCCATGGCGAATACCAGGGCAAGACCGGCGGCCAGGACGATCAGCAGCTTCTGGTTCGGCGCGGCCGGCTGCAGCGGGGCAATGGCCTGGTCGATGATGCGTGCGTTGCTGGAGTTGACGTCCTGGGTCGCTGCGGTTTCGCGCAGGCGGGTCATGAAGGTGTCGTACAGCGAGCGGTTGCTTTCCACGTCGCGGGTCAGCTCACGCACCTTGAATTCCTTGCGCGAGATGTCCTGGATCTGCTCCTTGTTCTTGTCGAACGAAGCGTTCAGCGAGTTCTCGTTGGCCACGGCCAACTGGTAGTTGCGCTCGATGCTGGCGACCACCTGCTCGACCTGGGCGCGCAGGCTTGCCGAGGCAGCACTGAGGTCGGACTTGGCAGCGAGCATGGCCGGGTGACGATCACCGTAGCGGCGCGACAGCTCCTCGACCTTGGCGCGGGCGCGGGCTTCTTCGGACTTGAACTGCTGGATCAGCGGGTTGCCAAGCACGGCCGGCACGCTGGCCAGGCGGCGCCAGTCGCCACTGCCCATGGACTGCACCTGACGGTACTGGCTTTCGGCCTCGGCGCGCTGGCGACGGGCGTCGATCATGCGGTCGCCGGTCAGCGACAGTTCGTTGTTGCTGATGGTGGCCACGCCATTGACGTCCACCAGGCCTTCGGCCTCGCGGTAGGCCTGCAGGCGGTTCTCGGCTTCCTGCAGCGAGCTGCGCAGCTCGGTGAGGCGGGTGTTCATCCAGGTGGTGGCCTGCAGCGACATTTCCATCTGTGCGTCGAGCTGGCTGTCGATGTAGTTGCTGGCGATGGAGTTGGCGATGGCCGCGGCGGTCAGGCGGTCCGGCAGGTCGACGGAGATGTTGACCAGTTGGCTCTTGCCTTCGACCCAGACGTTGGTGCGGTCCATCAGGTTCTTGACCACGATGTCCATCAGCTCGGCTTCGCTCATCGGCTCGGACGGCTTGGGCTCGTCCACCAGGCCGGTGTACGACAGGACGCTCTGCACGCCGCGCACGATGCCACCGAAATTGATCAGCGGTTGCGGCTGCTGGCGCGGGTCGAAATCCGGGTGTTCGGTGAGGTTGAGCTCACGCACCACCTTCTCGGCCACCACACGGCTCTTGACCAGGCCGAGTTGGGTCTGCAGGTATTCGTTGACCGCACCGGTGGTGTCGGTGACCTGCTGGAAGGACACCAGCTGGGTGCCCTTGGTCTCGATCATCACCGTGGCCACAGCGCGGTAGATCGGCGTCATGCGGGAAACGGCAACCGCGGTGATCAGGGTGACCACCACGACGAACAGGACGATGGCCCACTTGCGCATCCATACGGCATTCCAGATGCGCCGCAGGTCGATGTAATCGCTATCTGCTTCCGAGGGCGAGGGCTGCCACTGTCGGATCGTTCGTGCAGGACTGTTCATATTCAGAAGAACCCTTGATCGATGGTGATGGTGTCACCCGGCTTGACGAGGGTGTCGAGCGTGGCTTTTTCCGAGGCGCGGGATTCACCGCTGCCGCGTGCGATGGTGATGCGTTTGGTCGAAGCGCGTTCGGTCAGGCCGCCAGCCAGTGCGATGGCACGGTCCAGGGTCAGGCCGGGCTGATAGGGGTAGCCGCCGGGGGCTTTCACTTCGCCGCTGATGTAGAACTCGCGGTAGGTGGTGACGGCGACCGAGACACGTGGGTCGACCAGGTAGCCGTCGGCCTTCAGGCGCTCGGTGATGATGCGTTCGATGTCGGCTGCGGTCTTGTCTTTGGCCTCGATCGCGCCCAGGAACGGGTAGGAGAAGGTGCCGGCATCGTTGAGGCGGATTTCCTCGAAGGACAGATCCGGCTCGCCGAACACACTGATCTTGATCACGTCGCCAGAGCTCAGTCGATACTGCGGGTTGGCCTGTGCACCGGCTGCGAATGCGAGCATCAGCAGCAGCGAGAAGGCTTTGAACAGATGGTGGACTGACATCCGCATACTCCTTGTAGTTGCTAGTTCATCAGGCGCTGGAAAAAGGGCGCCCGCCGCTCGCCTGCTAGGGCAAACGGGAAAGGGTTGATAGGGGTGGTGACGACAGCGTCGTCACCCTGCTGAGGAGCCCGGGTGCTAGAGGCTCAAGCTCAGCGACAGCTGATAGATGTTCCGGTCATAGGATTTTTCCCGCACGCTCGAATCATTGTCGGTGTGGCGGTAACCCAGCGATACATCAGCCCAGCGCAGCGGCGAGTAGGTCAACTCCAGGCCATAGCCGGTACGGTCGTCCTTGCGCTCGGTTGCCTTGTAGTCGCGCTCGGAGTAGCGGTAGAACAGCTCCGAACTGATGAAGGCCGACCATTCGTGCTCCCAACCCAGGCGCGTGGTGGTGTCCTGAACGGTACTGGCACCATCTTCGCCTTCGTCGAAAGAACGACGCGTGTCGAGTTTGACGGTGGAGTAGGTGCGCGGTTCCCAGGCTACACCCACTTCCCACATCGGGCTGGTGTAGTCCTCGCGGCTGCTGCTGTCGAAATTCTTGCGCTGGGCGCCCAGGCGCACGGTGCCGGAGGTTTTGGCGGTGGCATCCCAGGTGGCGCCGAACAACAGGGCGTCATCGGTGCTGTCGCGGTCGCTCTCGCTGAGCACGTATTGGTTGACGGTATGGCGCAGCTCGACCAGGGAGCGTGTGCTGCCACCCAGGCGGTGGTACCAGACGGAGTTCAAGGTAGTGCTGTCGCGGTCCTGGTCATCGTTCAGGCCACCGCTGTTGCGATAGCGGATGGACTCGTAGTTGACACCAAGGTCGATCTGGTTGAGCCCGGTCTGGGTACCGTAGGTGTACACGGCGCCAGCCACGCCGCGGTCGTACTTGTCGTTCTCGTTATCGTCCGGGTCGGCCAGGTCGGTGGTTTCCTCGACACGGTGGTAGCCCAGATTCCAGCGCAGGCGGTTGCGCGAGTTGAATTCCATGATGCTGCGAAACCGCAGGTGCTGATCGGTATGGCTGGCCTTGTCGTCGGAATGGTAGTTCTGGTCGTCGATTTCGTATTCGAGCTGGTAGCCGGTGTTGCGGGTTTCGGCGCTGAGCAGGAATTTAGGGTTGATGCTGGTCACCCAGGAGGATCTGGCCTTGTTCAGGCCGCGGTAGTTGCTGTCGTAGCTTTCACCGACGTCCAGGGTTGGCGTGAACTCGAACCCAGCCAGGTCGATGTGTTGTGGGTCGGTTGCCCAGCTGGCTGTAGACAGCGTACCTGCTAATGAAGCCGTCAGTATTCTGGTGAGTTTCATGGTGCCAAATCCCTTCCCGGGGTCTATCGCTTGATTATGGAGAGCCGTTCGGCATTGCGACGAAAGGGAGCTGGCATGGGGATGTCAGTTACCTATCGCATTGACTTGCGGCCATTTTTCATGAGTCATTGGTTGTCGGCTCCGGTAAGAAGTTCCCCGTTGGCCGCGAAAGTCGTGACCCTCAGCACCATAAAAAAACACTGAACTTTTTCCTGCATGTTATTGGCGCACCCTGCGGCAGGACGCTGCATGGCGGTGCGACCATGGATCGGCTATCCAGGCGACTCGGCTTGCTAGAGCGCTCGCGTCGATGATTGCCACCTGCGCCAGGCGCCGTATTGGTCAGGCAGACATTAAGGTGAGTGCATGACAGGCAGATTAATACGCGCTCAGTTATATAACGCTCAGCAATGTTTGCAGCAATGTTCGTGCCGGCTTTTAAATGAGCAATTGCTTGGAGTTTCCTGAGCTGGAAAACACGCTTGGCTATTGGCGTAATATTGGCGGCAGTTTTCTGCTGTCGCCGTCGTTATATAAGTTGCCAATTAAATGGGTGGGCAGACTCCCGTTACCGCCACGGCCAACGACTGAAGGTGACTCACTCGACGTATGGCCCGAGCCCATGGGCCTGTAGCCATTGCCGGGTGATGGCTGCCAGCGACCTGGAGCAGGTTTGAGTAGTTGGGCGAATGGGTATGCACAGCGCTTGATCACGGATAATGCGTTCAAACGCCCTGATGGCTATTCAATAGTGCATGGCGGTGCTTCTTATATATAAGAAGAAGTTCCGCCTCTGCTGGCCAACTGGTATCAGACGATAAGCTTGAGAGCGGCATAACGACATCATGGCCTTGTAATGGCCACCGCCACGCCGAGAGGGAAGTTGCAGATAGCGGTAGGCCGTTAATCAAGTAACGGCCTGCCGTTGAATAACCGTTTACCGATGCGTGGCCATCATGTTTTCGCGATGACCTGCGGATTGGCCAGCACGCAGCGCTCGCCAGCGAAGAACGCGCGCACATTGGCGAAGGCGTCACCGAAATACAGTTCATAGCCTTCGCGCTCGACATACCCCAGATGGGGCGTGCACAGCACCCCAGGGTGTTGCAGAAGCGGGTGATTGGGGTCGACCAGAGGCTCCTGCTCGAATACGTCCAGCGCCGCGAAGCCAGGCCGGCCCTCGTTCAAGGCCGCGAGCAGCGCCCCCGGCGCGATCAGTTCGGCGCGGCTGGTATTGACCAGCAGGGCGCTGGGTTTCATCAGCGCCAGATCGGCGGCGGTCACCAGGTGACGGGTGCTCGGTGCCAGGCGCAGGTGCAGGCTGAGCACATCGGTTTCGGCGAAAAACGCCTCGCGCGACGCAGCGGCCTGATGGCCATCGGCAAGGGCAGCCTGGCGTGAAGTTTCGCTGCCCCACACCAGCACCGGCATCTCGAAGGCCTGGGCGTAACGGGCCAGGCGCTGGCCGATCTTGCCGTAACCCCAGATGCCCAGGGTCTGCCCGGCCAGACGCTGGCCGAGGTTGACCTGCCAGCGGCCCGCGTACATCGCCTGCATCGCCGGGAACAGCTGACGCCGGGCATTGATGATCAACGCCCAGGTCAGTTCGGCTGGCGCAATCGGCGAGCCACGACCTTCCATCACCGCCACGCCGTGGCGGGTGCAGGCGTCGACATCCAGGTGGCTGGAGACCTTGCCGGTCTGGCTGATCAGCTTGAGGTTCGGCAGGCGGCTCAGCAGTGCTTCATCGATGCGGGTGCGCTCGCGGGTCAGCACCAGGGCGTCGGCGTCGGCGAAACGCTCGGCGAGCATCTGCACGTCGTCCACGGCATCGTGATAGAGGCTGACCTGGTGACCGTTCAGGGTGGCGTAGCAGTCGAGCGTGCGAATGACGTTCTGGTAGTCATCGGGAATGACGATGTGCATGGCGGCTCCAAAAACGCTCCAGGCTCCAGAGGGAGCCTGACTCGGTGAAGTATCAGCTGGCACTCGGTGCCGCTGCCTTGCGGCGGGCGCGGCAGATACGCCAGATGGGCAAGGCTATCATCAATGCCACCAGCGCCCATACCGCCAGGCTGATCGAGCTGCTCCACAGGATGCCCAGCTCGCCATTGGAGATCGACAGGGCGCGGCGCAGGTTCTGCTCCATCATGCCGCCGAGGATGAACCCCAGCAGGACGGCCGACAGCG
>Ga0207790_1000288_pt1 | contig 19642 bp, 17 predicted proteins | sample HigsolmetaGSP14D_FD_184842 | JGI IMG/M metagenome (GOLD analysis project Ga0207790, IMG submission 184842) | High solid enriched microbial communities from the Joint BioEnergy Institute, USA - SP1-4-D (SPAdes) | ecosystem: Engineered > Bioreactor > SSF (Solid state fermentation) > Aerobic >...
TGACCCTCGACGTCGGCGCCGCCTGGTTGCAGCAGTTCGCCGACAACACGCTGGCCCGTGAGTCTGAGCGGCTTGGCATTCGTGTTCTGAAGACCGACTTCGGTCAACCGCTTTCTGCCGCCAGCGACGGGCCGCTACACGGCATCGACGCGGCCTGGCAGGCACTGCGTCATGGCATTGACCGCCGCATGCCCTTGGCCGACGGTGTCGCGCGCTACCTGGCTGGCCTGCCACCAGGGCAAGCGCGGATAACCCGTTATGCCATCGAGGCCAACCTGATCAGCGAAGCCTGTCTTGCGCTCGAACAGCTTTCCGTGGAGTCACTCGATGAGCAAGGCGTCGGCAATGATGATCGCTTCCTACCTGGCGGTTACAGTCAGCTCATCGAGCACCTGGCTGCGGGCCTGAACATTCGCCTGGGCCAGCCCGTCTCGCTGATCGACTGGAGAGACGGCGAGCTGCGCATCAACGAAGAGCGGGGTGACTTCTGCATCTGCACGGTGCCGCTGGGTGTTCTCAAAACGTTGGATTTCGTTCCTGAGCTGCCTCAGCGCCAGCGCGATGCCATGGCTCACCTCGGAATGGGCAACCTCGAGAAGGTCGTGCTGCAGTTCGACCAGCGCTGGTGGCCACGCTCGCCGACTGGCTACCTGCGCTGGTACGACACCCCGGTGAACTGGCTCGAATGGCTGGACCTGACCGATGCACTCGGCAAACCCACCATTGCCGGGCTGATCGCGGGAGATGCCGTGCAGCGACAGTTCGCTGGCCGTACCGACGAGGAGATCGCCCTCGCAGCGCGGGATGCCTTGAGAGCCTGGGCATCGGCCGTTGAGGCAGGTGGTTGATCTGAAGATTGTCCATGTGCTGCCGGAGAGGGGCAGATTCATTTATCAGTGCTCGCCCCTACCTATTCACCCGCGTCAGTAGAGGCCTTGATACGAAAGGCCAACTGCCGGCCTTGGGTTATAAAACCAGCCTCCAGCCTGCCCTCTCGCAACACTTCCACTTTCCCGAAAGTCAGCTTCAGAAACCCGGAATTTACAGCCCTCCAGCGCGCGCCCAATACTCAGCCGGCCTGCGCTGGCATGGGCTTAGCCCGCGGCGCCAAGGCCTCCAGATAAGCGCATAACAACAAGAGGCGCCCTATGAACACGCCGAGCAATGCCGGACGCGAGCTGCCCCGGCTCGAAGTTCGCTCGATCGATTACGTGCCGCGTGAAGAACGCCATGGAAAGATCTGGCACCAGGGGCCGTTCTGGTTCACCGGCAACTTCGTTTTCCTGACCATGATGGTCGGCTTCACCGGCCCGAGCATGGGGCTCGGTCTGCTGTGGAGCATGCTCGCGGTGGCGCTCGGTGCCTGTTTCGGCACCATCTTCATGGCGCTGCATGCCAACCAGGGGCCGAAGATGGGCCTGCCGCAGATGATCCAGTCGCGGGCGCAGTTCGGCAGCCGCGGCGCCATCGTGCCGTTCGCGGCGACGGTGTTCGTGTATATCGGTTTTATCGTGTTCGGGGTGATTCTGGTCACCCAGGCCCTGCAGCTGGTGCTGCCCGGCACCAAGGCGTTCTGGTACCCGGCGCTGGTGGTGCTGTCGATCATCGTCGCGGTGGTGGGTTATGACCTGCTGCATTTCGTGCAGCGCTGGCTCACCTATGTGCTGATCGCCACCTTCGCGGTGGTCACGGTGATGGCCGTTACCGCCCTGCCCGAGGCTTCGGCCGTGACGGTGGCCGCCACGCCGCATTGGGACACCACCGCGTTTCTGGTGCAGCTGTCCCTCGCCGCCGGCTACAACATCAGCTATTCGGTGTACGTGTCCGACTACTCGCGCTACCTGCCCGAGGATGCACCGAGCGGCAGGCTGATCTTCTGGACCTACCTGGGCGCGGCCGGCTCGGCGGTGTGGCTGATGTCGCTGGGGGCGGTGCTCGCCACCTACCTGCCGGGCGCCGATGGCATCGTCGCCCTGGTGACCACCGGCAACCATTTCTTCCCGGGTTTTGGCGTGTTCGTGGTGCTGGTCGGCGCCGCTGCGCAACTGTCGGTGACGGGCGTGAACTGCTACGGCGCGATGCTCACCGGCATCAGCGCGGTGGATGGTTTCCGCCCGGTACGCCCGACCCTTGGCCTGCGCGTGGCCGGGCTGACGCTGGTGGGCGTGACCTCGATCATCGTCTCGCTGTCGCTGCCCGAGGCGTACATGAGCAGCTTCAACGGCTTCGTGCTGCTGATGCTGTACTTCCTGATCCCGTGGACGGCGGTGAACCTGGTCGACTTCTATGGGGTGCGCAAGGGCCAGTATTCGATAGGCGAGATCTTCAACCCGCAGGGTATCTATGGCCGCTGGGCGTGGCAGGGCATCCTCTCCTACGCCGCCGCCTTCATCTGCATGATCCCGTTCTTCTCGCTGCCCTTCTATGTCGGCCCGGTCGCCGAGGCACTGGGCGGTGCGGACGTGGCGTTCATTCCCGGCCTGCTGATGGGCGGCGGCCTCTACTACCTGCTGGCCTTGACCGGCAGCAAGCAACCTTGCGCCGCGCCGAATCACCTCTAGCCCACTGCAGTCTTCTGCAAACCTACCCCTGAGGGCGGCCGGGCCGCCCTCGCTCACCCGCGTTTCAGGTGCATGCCCATGAACAACAAGACCGTCGCCCTTATCCAACAGCCCCCGGCTGTGCTCGACACCGCGCAATCGCTGGAACGCGCCGTGGCGCATATCACCGAGGCCGCCGCCCGCGGTGCGCAGCTGGTGGTGTTTCCGGAAACCTGGCTGAGCGGCTACCCGGCCTGGGTGTTCGGCATGGCCGGCTGGGACGACGCCCACGCCAAGCACTGGTACCAGCGGCTGCTCGCCGACAGCCCGGTGCTCGGCGCCCACGACGATATGAACGACGGCCTGGCGCCGATGCGTGCCGCCGCCCGCGAGCACGAGGTGTGCGTGGTGGTGGGCATCAACGAGCGGGCGCGCCCGCAGAGTGGTTCGCTGTTCAACTCGCTGGTGACCATCGGCGATGACGGTTGCCTGCTCAACGTGCACCGCAAACTCACGCCGACCCACACCGAGCGCAACGTCTGGGCCAATGGCGATGCCGCCGGCCTGCGCGTGGTCGATACCCCGGTCGGCCGCGTCGGCGGGCTGATCTGCTGGGAGCACTGGCACCCGCTGGCCCGCCAGGCGCTGCATGCCCAGGATGAGCAGATCCACGTCGCCGTATGGCCGGACATGCCGGAGATGCACCACATCGCCGCCCGCTCCTATGCCTTCGAGGGACGCTGTTTCGTGCTCTGTGCCGGCCAGTACCTGACCACAGCCGACCTGCCCGCCGACCTGCTGGATGCCTATCGCCAGGGCGCCGGCGCCGAGCAATCGGTCGATGGCGTGCTGTTCGCCGGCGGCTCGGGCGTGGTCGGCCCGGACGGCCAATGGGTTGCGCCGCCGCTGGTGGGCGAGGCCGGCATCGTGCTGGCGACCCTCGACCTGGACTGCGTGGATGCCCAGCGCCACGACCTGGATGTGGCCGGCCACTACCTGCGCCCGGACGTGTTCGAGCTGCACGTCGACCGTCGCCCACGCAGCGGCATCGCACTGCGCGACAAGTGACCCATCAACGGCGCTGACGATCCCCGCCAGCGCCGCCCCATTGCATTCTTCGAAGACTCATCATGAACGACGTACTGCTCGCCACTGCCCTGTTGTCTCTCGCCCTTGGCGCCCTCTCCGGCTTCGCCGTGCTCACCTGCGTCGACTACCCGGAAAAGGCCCGGGCGCTGGGCGTGATCAACCCGATGCGCATTCGCCAGGCCCATATCGACTGGATCGTGATGGGTACGGTGATGGTCTCCACCGCCCTCGCCGTACCGGACATGCCGGGCTGGATCTACGCACTGGTACTGTTCGGCGGCGTGATCAACCCGCTGACCTTCGTGCCCATGGCCTTCTCGAAGACCGTGGACACGACCCAGGCGTTTCGCCTGGTGTCGCTGGCCTCCTTCACCTCCCTAAGTCTGGGCTTGGTGCTGGCGGCAGGGCACTTCATCAGCACCCATTTCTAACCTGCCGCACCGGGCCATCGGCAGCTGCCATAATCGGCGGGCGTTGAACACAGACCCAATGGGCGGACGACACCATGCTGGCCAACCTCTCGGATATCGATCTGAAAATGCTGCGCATCTTTTGCTCGATCGTCGAGGCGGGCGGCTTTACCGCTGCCCAGGTGCCGCTCAATACCAGCCTGCCGCGCCTGAGCGTGACGGTACGGGATCTGGAAACCCGCCTCGGTTACACCCTGTGCCGGCGCGGCAAGGGTGGCTTCCAGCTGACCGAGCAAGGCGCCCAGGTGTACGCCGCCGCCCAGGAGCTGTACGCCGACATGGAGCGCTTCCGCCAGCGCCTGGTGCTGCTCAATACCCACCACCCGGAGACCCTGCGGGTCGGCAGCCTCGACAACCTGATCACCCTGCAACCGGCGCCCCTGCCCTATGCCCTCGGCAAGCTGCGCGAGGCGATCCCGGACACCCGCCTGGTGCTGCAGGTGCTCACCGCCGAAGGGCTGGAACAGGCGGTGATCAATGGCGACCTGGACCTGGCCATCGGCGTGTTCGACCACCAGCTCTCGGGGCTGCATTACCTGACGCTGTTCGACGAAGAGCAGAACCTCTATTGCGGTCAGGGCCACCCGATGTTCGGGCGCGCCGACAGCACGCTCAGCGATGCCGATATCTTCACCGCCCAGTATGTCGACCGCGGCCTGGTAGTGGAAAACCGCAAGCCGTTCACCTTTCCGTTCAACAGCGTGTCCAGCGCCTCGTCGACCGAGGCCGTCGCCTCGCTGGTCGCCTCCGGCCACTTCATCGGTTACCTGCCGACCCACTATGCCGAGGTGCTGGTGGCGCGTGGCGTGCTGCGGCCGATCTGGCCGGCGCGCTTCGCCTATCAGGCGACCTGCCACTGCATCACCCGCCAGGGCGCCTCGTACAGCCGGTCGATGGAGGTTTTCATCTCTGCACTGCGCGCAGCAGCCGCCCTGGCCTCGCACGCCTAGCTCCACCCGCAGCGGCACAGTCGGGTTCACTTCCCGCTAGACGATACAACATAACATTACTATATTACCCGCCCCCATTTTTCTCATTGGGCAGCGCGGCGACGCCCTGCCCTCGTCGAAACTCGCCAAGGACCTGCCCATGCATTCCAGGAACCGCCCTCGCCTCTCGCTGCTCGCCGGCGCCTTCGCCGCCTGGCTGACCCTGACATCCGCCCATGTCGCTGCCGAAGACCGCGTGTTCGACGTGGTCGCGCCGTTCGAGATCGGCGGGCTGGATCCGGCGATTTCCGGGTTTATCTTCCAGCGCATGCAGATTACCGAAACCCTGCTCGAAGCCGATGCCAAGGGCCAGCCGCTGCCCGCCCTGGCCGAGCGCTGGAGCGTGGCGGACGACGGCAAGCAGTGGACGCTGGCGATCCGCCAGGGCGTGAAGTTCCACGACGGCAGTGACCTCACCGCCGCTGTCGCCGCCCATGCCCTGGAGGCGGCGCGCAAGAAGCCCGGCATGCTGCGAGACGCGCCGATCACCGCGATCAGCGCGAATGGCAATGACGTGGTGATCACCCTCAGCAAACCCTTCAAGCCGCTGGCGGCGCTGCTGGCTCACTCGTCCACCAACATCCTCGCCAGCGCGGCTTACGATGCCGATGACAACGTCAAACAGATCATCGCCACCGGCCCCTACCGGCTGACCCTGCTGGAACCGCCGCAGCGCCTTGCCGCCGAGCGCTTCGACGATTATTGGGGCGAAAAACCGAGCATCGGGAAGGCCACCTACCTGGGTGCCGGCCGCGGCGAAACCCGCTCGCTGATGGCCGAGAGCGGCGGCGCCGAACTGGTGTTCCAGCTCGACCCACCGAGCATCGCCCGCCTGCAGCGCAACCCCAAGGTGCAGGTGCTGATGGGCCCGGTGCCGCGCGTGCTGGTGCTGGCGGCGAATGCCGGTAGCGGTGCCACCGCGCCGGTGGAGGTGCGCCAGGCGCTGAGCCTGGCGATCAACCGCGAAGGCATTACCGCCGCCGTGCTGCGCGCTCCGGGCACTGGCGCGACGCAGATGTTCGCAAGCAGCGTGCCGGCCTGGCACGACGCCAGCCTGCCGCCACTGAAGTACGACCCGCAGGCGGCCCGCGAGCTGCTCAAGGCTCAGGGCTGGACGCCAGGCGCCGACGGTATTCTGGAAAAGGACGGGCAGCGCCTGCAGCTCAAGCTGCTGACCTACTCCGATCGCCCGGAACTGCCACTGATCGCCACCGCCCTGCAGGCGCAGCTGCGCGAGGTGGGCGTGGACGTGGAGGTTGCGGTGACCAACGCCAGCGCGATCCCCGCGGCCCACAACGATGGCACCCTGCAACTGGCCCTGTACGGGCGCAACTACGCCCTGGTGCCCGACCCGCTGCTGACCCTGATGGCCGACTTCGGCAACGGCGGCGCCGAGTGGGGCCCGCTGGGCTGGAACAACCCGCAGTTCGAGCAGACCCTGACCGCGCTGCTGGCCAGCGATGACCAGGCCGCGCAACAGCAACTGCGCAACAAGCTGATGGGGCTGGTGCAGAACGACCTGCCGCTGATTCCGGTCGCCTGGTATCGCCAGTCCATCGCCGTGTCCAGCCAGGTGGAAGGCGCCGCCATCGACCCGTTCGAGCGCACCTTCGGCCTGAGCAGCATGCGGTGGCGCCCATGATCCGGCTGCTGGGCTTTCGCCTGCTGCAGGCGGTGATGGTCGCGGTACTGATCGGCGCCCTGACCTTTCTGCTGATGAGCCTGCTGCCCGGTGATGCGGCCTATCGCATCGCCGCCGGGCGCTACGGCTACGACATGGTCAACAGCGCCGCCGCCGAAGCGGTGCGTGCCGAGCTGGGCCTGGATCAGCCGGTGCTGTGGCGCTTCACCGCGTGGATCGGCGACCTGCTGAGCCTCGACCTGGGCAACTCGCTGGTCACCGGTCGGCCGGTGCTGGACATGGTCGCCCACGAGCTGGGCAGCTCCGTGCGCCTGGCGGTCGGCGCCGTGCTGCTGTCCTTGCTGATCGGCCCGCCGATCGGCATCTTCGCCGGGCTGCGCCCAGGCGGCGTGCTGGATCGCGGCCTGCTGCTGCTCAGCACGGTCACCCGGGCCATCCCGCACTTCGTGCTCGGGGTGATTCTGGTGCTGATCTTCTCGGTGTGGCTGATGGTGCTGCCGTCCGCCGGCCATGGCAGCTTCATCCATACCATTCTGCCGACGCTGACCCTGGCGCTGGGTCTGGCGGCGGTTTCTTCCCGGGTGGCACGGGACGCCACCGTGGCGGTGGCGTCATCCGCCTATTTCGCCTTCGGCCGCCTCAAGGGGCTGAGCGGCACCCAGGTATTCATGCGCCATGGCCTGCGCAATATCGGCGTGCCGGTGGTGACGTACTTGGGGGTACAGCTGGTGTACCTGATCGAGGGCGTGGTGGTGGTCGAGACGCTGTTCGCCTGGCCAGGCATCGGCCACGGCCTGGTGCACGCCATCGTCCAGCGCGACGTGCCTATGGTGCAGGGCACCGCCCTGGCCATGGGCCTGATGTTCGTGCTGCTGAACACCGCCGTGGACCTGCTCAACCACCTGATCGACCCGCGCCGGAGAACCGCATGAGCCTGGAAACCGCTATCGCCGAGGCGGCGCCCAGCGCGCGCACGCCCGTTCGTTTCATCGGCCTCGCCCTGCTCGCCGCGCTGGTCGCCTTCGCCGTCGGCGTGCCGCTGCTGTGGGGCGTGGACATCGCCAAGCAGGACTACAGCGCGATTCTCACCGGCATGAGTAGCGCCCACCCGCTGGGCACCGATCACCTGGGCCGCGACATGCTCGCCCGCCTGGCCGCCGCCGTGCGCCTGTCGCTGGGCCTGGCGCTGATCAGCGTGGCCACTGCGGCCATTCCCGGCGTGCTGCTGGGCATCCTGGCGGCCTGGAAAGGCGGCTGGGTCGACAAGGCCCTTGGGCTGTTGGCCGAGATGTTCCTGGCCCTGCCCGGCCTGCTGCTGGTGCTGCTGATCGTGGCCATCTACCCCGGCTCGTTCCTTGCCCTGTATGGCGCGGTGGCGCTGGTGCTGTGGATCGAGTACTTCCGCATGACCCGCGCCCTGGCGCGCACCGTGCTGGCCTCGCCGGCGGTGGCCGCCTCGCAGCTGCTCGGCTTCGGCCCGGCGTACATCATCCGCCGCCACCTGCTGCCGGAACTGGCGCCCATGCTGATGACCATCGCCGCCTTCGGCGCCGCCGCAGCGATCATGGCCATCGCCGCCCTGGGCTTCGTCAGCGTCGGCGTCAAGCCGCCCACCGCCGAGCTGGGGCTGATGATCACCGAGCTGCTGCCGTACTTCGCCGAGGCACCCTCGGTGATCGCCCTGCCGATCACCGTGATCTTTCTCATCGTTCTGTCACTGCTGCTGATTGCCGGGGGGCGCAAGCCATGAAACCACTGCTGAGCACCCGCGCCCTGGCCATCCGCACCGCCACGGCGCAACTGGTCGAGCCGCTGTCCATCGAGCTGTGGCCCGGCAAGGTGCTGACCATCATCGGCGAAACCGGCTCGGGCAAGAGCCTGTTCGCCCAGGGCATAGTCGGTAACCTGCCAGCGGGCCTCTCGGCCCACGGCGAGATCGAGCTGGCCAGCGGCCTGCGCGAGCCGGGCCAGGCCAGCGGCCGGCGTGCCGCCTGGGGCCGCGAACTCGCCGTGTTGCCCCAGGAGCCCTGGCTGAGCCTGGATCCGACCATGCGCGCCCTCGACCAGGTGAGCGAAACCTACCGCTACGTGGTCGGCAAGAGTGCCCAGGCCTCGCGCCAGCAAAGCCGCCAGGACCTGGCAGGGCTGGGTATCGAGCAGGCCGAGGCGAAGTTTCCGTTCCAGCTCTCCGGCGGCATGGCCCAGCGCCTGGCGTTCGCCGCGACTCACGCCGGCGGCGCCAAGGTGATGATCGCCGACGAGCCCACCAAGGGCCTCGATGCCGCGCGCATCGGCGAAGTGATCAGCCTGCTGCAGGCGGGCATCGCCGATGGCGGCGCGCTGCTGATCATCACCCACGATATCGAGGTGGCGCGCCAGCTCGGTGGCGAGGTGATGATCATGCTCAAGGGCCGGATCATCGAGAGCGGCAGCGCCGCGCAGGTGCTCGATGCACCGACCCACGAGTACACCCGCCGCCTGCTGGATGCCGACCCGGCGCGCTGGCCGCGTCATGAACCGCTAGCGCTGCGCGGCGAGCCGGTGGTGCAGGTGCGCGACCTGGCGGTGGAGCGCGGTGAGCGCGTGCTGTTCGAGGGTTTGTCGTTCGACGCGCGCCCCGGCGAAGTGGTTGGCGTGACCGGCCCCTCGGGGTGCGGCAAGTCGACCCTGGGCGACGTCATCCTCGGCCTGATGCAGGCGCGCAGCGGCACGGTGAGCAAGCGCCGCGAGGCACCGCGCGTGGCCTTCCAGAAGCTCTACCAGGATCCGGTGGCGGCCTTCCCGCCGACCGTCACCCTGGGCCGCTGCCTGGCCGACCTGGTGAGCCTGCATCGCCTCGATGCCAGCCGTATCGACGGTCTGCTCGCCCGCCTGCGCCTCGACCGCGGCCTGCTCGACCGGCTGCCCGGCAACGTCTCCGGCGGCGAGCTGCAACGCTTCTCGCTGCTGCGCGTGCTGCTGCTCGACCCGGTGTTCATCTTCGCCGACGAACCCAGCTCGCGCCTCGACCTGATCACCCAGCAGGAAATGATCGAGTTGCTGGTGGAAACGGCCCGGGAACGCAGCACCGCGGTGCTGCTGGTCAGCCATGACGAGGCGCTGATCGAAGCGGTGGCCGACCAGCGCATTCGCCTGGGGCACTGAGCGGAGCGCTTGTGCCCGGCTTCAGGCCGGTGCACGACCGCCCGTGGCGAGCATCTCGCCGATCCAGCACACCTGCTGCTCCAGCGCGTCATCCGCCAGGGTCCGCTGCGCGCGGGCCAGGCCAGCCAAGGTCTGTTGCTTGAGGCGTAGCAGGCGCTGCCATTTGGCGACGAACACCGGGCCGCGCGCCTGCAGCAGCAGCGGGCCGAAATACAGTTCCCGTTCGCTGTAGCGCGTCGGCTCACCCGGCTCGGCGACGATGATTTCGTAGAAGAAGCGGTTCTCCTGCAGCAGCTCCTCGTGGCAGATGCGGTAGCCGTTGTCCATCAGCCACCTGCGCAGCGGCTGCTCGCCGCCGTTGGGTTGCAGGATCAACCGTTGGTTGCCGCCAAGCCGCGCCTTGTCGCGCGCGAGGATGTCGCGAATGGTCTCGCCGCCCATGCCGCAAAAGCTGATGGCGGTGATGCGGTCGCCGGGCTCGATGGCTGCCAAGCCGTCGGCCAGGCGCACGGCGATCCGCTCGCCCAGCCCATTCTCGCGCACACTGCGCTCGACCGCGCGCAATGGCGTAAGCGCGACCTCGCCGGCCACCGCGGCGCTGATCAGGCCGCGGCTCATCAGCGCGACGAGCAGGTAACCGTGGTCGGTGCCGATATCGGCAAGCCGCGCACCGGCCGGCACCTGGGCGGCGACGCGCTCAAGGCGTGCGGATAACTTGTGTGGGGTCAACGGCGGCCTCGTGATCAGCTCGCCCGCCAGGGCTTGGCAGAACGGCGGGCGATTCTGTCCGGCAATGGCCGCCCAGGCAACTGCCAATGGCGCCGAGTGCGGCGTGCTCAGCAGACGCGTTGGCCGCCGATCAAGACGCCCACGCTGAGCGTGCCCACCTGCACGCCTTCACAGGCGCGCGCCTCTTCCAGGCATTGCAGGCAGTACTGCGCATTGACGCCATGGGCACACAACAGGTTCGCCGCGCCCGCATCGAGCAGGATGGCGCCGGCCTTGCGCGAGCGCATTTCCGGCAGCAGCTCGCCGACCAGCGCGGCCAGGTTCAGGCTCAGCTCGCTGGCCTCGGCGGCGTGATCCGCCGCATTGCTGGAATCCAGGCCGTAGTACATGGCGTCGATCGGCCCGACGCTGCTGCGGATCGAGCGGATCATCGCCCTGGCCTGCTCCGGCCGCGTCAGCTCGCCGGTAAAGGTGCGGGTGGCGATGCCTTCGCTTTCCAGCACGCAGGTCAACGCCTCGACGCAGTGCGCATGGTCGGCCACCAGCACCACGTCATAGCCCTGGTTGCCGTACTGGCGGGCGGCCAGCGCGCCGACGCTGTGCTGCGCCCCGAAGACCACCAAAGTTCGCTTCATGCCTCAACCCGCCCGTAAGTTGCGTGCACAGGCCCGGCGCTCCAGCTACGCCTCGTGGGCGGCAGCCGCCTTGCCTCAGCGGCCTGGTTGGCCGTTGCAATCGATGGTCACCCGGCAACATTGCCTGAACATTGCGCCGTGGTTTTGCCGGCTCCGCTACTATGTGCCGCTCCGATAACCCGCGCGGTAATGCACCTTGCGAATCCTCCTCGTCGAAGATGACCTGCCCATGGCCCAGGCCCTGCAAGAGGCACTGGGCCGGCACGGTTTGCTGGTGGACAGCGTGCACTCGCTGGCCGCGGCGGGGGCCACCTTACGGCTGAACGTGCACGATCTGCTGATTCTCGACCGCGGCCTGCCCGATGGCGATGGCGTGGGCTTCATCGCCACCGCCAGGCGGCTGTGCCCGGCGCTGCCCATCGTGCTGCTCACCGCCCGTGGCGAGATCGCCGAGCGGGTCGACGGCCTCGATCGCGGTGCCGACGATTACCTGGTCAAGCCGGTGGCCGTCGACGAACTGCTGGCCCGGGTGCGGGCGATTGCCCGGCGCCCGGCCATGATGATTCTGCCCACCGCGACGCTGGGCGCGCTGTCATTCGACTTCAGCGCCCGCGAGGCCATCGTCGACGGCCAGGCGCTGCCGCTGCCGCGCCGCCAGTTGCTGATCCTCGAGGCGCTGATCTACCGCCAGGGCCGCACGGTGCTGCGCGAGAACCTGCACGAGGCGGTGTACGGCCTGGCCGACGAGATCCAGTCCAATGCCCTGGATGCCCACGTATCGAGGCTGCGCCGGGCACTCAAGGATGCCGAGGCCGGTGTGGAGATCGCGGTGATTCGCGGCGTCGGCTACCTGATCAAGGAACACCGATGAGAAAAACCCACAACCCGTCGCTGATCAGCCGCCTGCTGTGGTCGCTGTGCATCATGCAGGTGGTGGTGCTGATGGCGGCGATTGCCGGCACCCTGTATCACATCATCGACGACCAGTTCACCTTCATGGACGATGCGGTGATCGAAGCCCTGGAGGAGTCCATTGCCGTGCAGCCCCAGGGGCTGGTGTTCGAGTCCAGCGAGCCGTTGCGCCAGCTGCAGGCGGCCAACCCCGGCCTGTGGGTGGTGATCGCCGACGGCAACGGGCGCCGTAACGAACTGGGCAGCGTGCCGGGCGAGTACCGCGAGCTGGCCAATTACCTGGCGGTGCTCGGCATCTCGCAGATACGCGCGCTGCCGGAACACCGCCAGCTGACCATGCGCATCGAGGTCAGGGAAATCCAGGGCCAGCGCGTGCATATCATGGTCGGCGGCGTGGCCGACCTGAGCTTCACCAGCCTGATCGTCCAGGCCACCGGGCTGCTGAGCCCCTACTTCCTGACGCCGCTGCTGCTGTTCACCCTGCTGGCCACGCCCATCGTGGTGCTGCGCGCCATGCGCGGGGTGCGCCGGCTGGCCAGCCGCGCCGCGGCGCTGGACATCTCGCAGCCCGATGCGCACCTGCCCGAGGACTCGGTGCCGCGGGAGATCCGCCCGCTGGTCAGCGCCTTCAACGCGGCCATGGAGCGTTCCAGCAAGGCCTACCACGCCCGCGACCGCTTCCTGCGTGACGCCGCCCATGAGCTGCGCATGCCGATCGCCGTGCTGATGGCGCGCCTCGACGGTATGCCGGCGCACCCGCTCAAACCCATGCTGCAGATCGACCTGGCGCGCCTGGCCACCGTGGCCGAGCAGTTGCTCGACCTGCAACGGCTGCAGGCACCGAAGATGGAGTTCGCGCCGGTGGACCTGGTGGCCCTGGGCCGCGAGGTGATTTCCGACATCGCGCCCCTGGCCCTGGCCCGTTGCGACGACCTGGTACTGGAGGCGCCCGAGCAGCCGGTGTGGGTGCTGGGCCAGGCCAGTGCCCTGAGCCGGGTGGTCACCAACCTGCTGCAGAACGCCCTGGTGCATGGTGCCGGGGTCGGCACCATCAGCCTGCGCATCGGCGCCGACGGCAGCGTGGCCGTGGCCGACCAGGGCCCTGGCGTGGCGCGGGAAGATCGCGAGCAGATCTTCCAGCCCTTCTACCGCGGCAAGACCGAGCAGCCCGGCCATGGCCTCGGCCTGCACCTGGTGCAGGAAATCGTCCGGGCCCACGGCGGGCGTATCACCGTCGAGGATGCCGCCGGTGGCGGCGCGGTGTTCCGGGTGCAGCTGCCCTTGTCGGCCTAGCGAGCACGGCGATCAGCTGCAGGGGCTGGCGGCCATGCGGCGGCTGGCCAGCGGGCGCAGTACGCTGAGCAGGCCGAGCAGCGCGATGGCGGCGCCGACCCACAGCGGCGCACGCAGGCCATAGCCCGCTTCGATGGCCGCGCCGCCAGCCCAGCTGCCGAAGGCCAGCCCGGCGGTGATCACCGAGGTGTGCAGGGTGTTGACCAGCGCGCCGGGCTCGGCGGCCTTCATCACCCGCGCGACCATCGCCGGGTTGAGCGCCACGCCGGTCAGGCCGATGGCGATGAAGCAGCCCAGGTTGAGCCACAGCTGATCGCCCGCCAGGGCGAAGCCGCTCATCAGCAGCACCATCATGGCCAGGCCCAGGCCCAATGCGCCAAAGGTGTGGCTGTCGGCAAAACGCCCCACCAGCATATTGCCGATCAGGTTGGCGATACCGTAGAGCGCCAGCATCGGTGCGACCTGGCCAGGCGCCAGGCCGACCTCTTCGATGAGGATTGGCGTGCAATAGCTGAAGGCCGCGAAGGTGGCGCCGATGATCAGCCCGCTGGTCAGGTAGGCGCCCCACAGGCGGCGGGTGCGCAGGGTTTTCAGCTGGTGGCCGAGCGTGGCTTCCCCGCCGGCTTCGGCGGCTGGCAGGCGCATGGCGGCCAGCAAGGTGCATACCAGCGCCAGGCCGACCACGGCCCAGGAGCTGGCGCGCCAGCCGTGGTGCTGTTCGATCCAGGCGGTCATCGGCACCCCGGCCACCGGCGACAGCATCAGCCCGGCGAGCACCACGGATACCGCCCGGCCGCGCTCTTCGCGAGCGACCATCGCCGCGCACAGGGTCATGCACAGGCCGATGCACGCGGCACTGGAGACGCCCATGATGATCCGCGCCACCGCCAGCACCGCGTAGCTCGGTGCCGCCGCCGCCAGCGCGCCGGCCAGCACGTACACCGCCAGCAGGCCGACCAGCGCGTGCTTGCTGCTGATGCCGCGCGCCAGCAGCAGCAGGGTCACGGGCGGGCCGCCCAGGGCCATGCCGAGGGCGTAGAAGGCGATCAGGTTGCCGACCTCGCCCAGGCTTACCGAAAAGGCCGCGGCCAGGGCCGGCATCATGCCGGCGACCATGAATTCGGCAGTGACCAGGGAGAAGATCGTCGCACCCAGCAGGTAGATGGTGAACGGCAGTTTGGCACGAGCGGACATGGGCGACCTTGAGTCTGGAAAAACGGGTCGCCACCCTATGCACTCAGGCCGCAGGGGTCAAATGATCGCGATGCATACCACTCATGCCCAGCGGCAATGGTGCGAGCTAGACGCCTGGTTGCCGCCTCGTCGAGCCAGCGACGCAGCGGCGCGGTTATCCCATTTCGGCACAAGTTAACTTTATTAATGATTAATTGGCTTTACGGAACGGAAATTGCCTTATTGTGGGGACAACGCATCGAAGCGCAGTAGAGGTTTCGAAAATGCACAGTTCTCCCGTTACCACGCCCGACTCGTCCCCATCGGCCCCGCCCTCGGCGATCAGCTACCGGCGCTCCCACGATGTGGAGGAACACGCCCAGCTGTCCGGCTGGCAGCTGCGCTACGACCAGCTCAGCGCCGGGCGTTTCAGCGGTGAGGTTATGGAGATGCAGCTCGACGGCATGCAGCTGATCCGCGAACGCGCCAACCAGGCCATGCTCAAGCAGGCGGCCACCTGGCCGGGAGCGATTGTCTTCGCTCTGCCGATGCGCTGCGTCAACCCGCACCTGCACTGCGGCGGCCACTCGATTCACGCGCCAAGCCTGCTGATCGGCCGCGGTGCCCAGTTGCCGGAGCTGCGCGTGCATGGCGACCTGGACGCGGTGTGCATCGCCATCGACGAGCAGTCGCTGCAGCGCACCTTGCACCAGCAGCAGCGCGAACTCGACCTGACGCGCCTGTCCCGCTGTTACCAACTGCTCGGCCACGCCGACCAGCAGCAGCTGATCAGCCTGTTCGGCAGCGTGCTCGACCAACAGGCGCCCGGCACCACACTGCTCGACCACGGCACGATCCGCGGCGCCATCCGCGATGCGGTGGTAATGCACCTGCTGGAGCTGATCGACAGCGAAGACGACCACTCGCTGTCGCCCAGCGCGCGCCGGCGCATGGTCGACCGCGCCCGGGACTACGCCCTCGCCCACCCGGATCGCCCCATCAACATTCTCGAGCTGTGCAACCAGATCGGCGCCAGCCGTCGCAAGCTGCAGTACTGCTTCCAGGAGGCGCTGGGCATCAACCCGATTGCCTACCTGCGCACCATCCGCCTGAACGCGGTACACCGCCAGTTGCGCCACGCCACGGACGGCGACTCGGTGCAGGCCATCGCCGCCAACTGGGGTTTCTGGCACCTGAGCCGCTTCGCCAGCGACTACCGCCAGCTGTTCGGCTGCAAGCCATCGGAGACCTTGCGTCAGGCCCGCCAACACTGTGCTGAAAACGGATAACGGCCCGCGCTGAAGCCGCCCTAGGCTGACCTCCCACACAATAATAAAAGGGGTCAGCCATGTCGGTTCGCCGTACGTCACGCATTCATCTATCCGCCCTCCTCGGCGCCGCCCTGCTGCTCGGCAGCCAGGCCCAGGCCACGGAAAACGGGGCACCCACCACACCCGCCGGGCTCAACGACTTCGGTGCCGGCATGACGCCGCCGCCCACGCCCTACGGCACCCTGGGCGTGCGCGCGGCCTACTACTCCACCAACGTGCAGAAGGATCGCAACGGCGACAAGGTCGCCAACGCCTTCTCGCTGGACGTGCTGTCGCTTGGCGTGGCCTACATCCGCATGACCGACCAGCAGCTGTTCGGCGCCCGCTACGGCTTCGCCATCGTCCAGCCGTTCTTCCAGATGGACGCCCGCCTGAAGGTGGATACCCCCTTTGGCCCACTGCGCCTCGAGAAGGAAGTATTCCGCCAGGCCGATACGCAGATCACGCCGCTGATCCTGCAGTGGGACGTTTCCCGCAACCTGTCCGTCAACACCAGCTTGCAGATCCAGGCACCGACCGGCGACTACGACAAGAACCGGCTGATCTCCCCTGGCCTCAACCACTGGACCGTTTCGCCGATGCTCAATGCCACCTGGATCAGCGATGGCGGCTTCGAGGTGTCGTCGAGCCAGCAGCTGGACTTCAACAGTCGCAACCACGCCACCGACTACCGCAGCGGCACCGAGTACCGCCATGAGTTCGCCGTGGGCCAGCACGTCGGCCCATGGACCGTGGGCCTGGGCGGCTACTACTACCAGCAGATCAGCGATGACGACGCGCCCAACCTCGATCACGGCAACCGCGCCCGGGTCATGGCCGTCGGCCCGGCGCTGAGTTTCTTCAAGCCTGGCCTGCCGCCGGTGTGGCTGCATGCCTACAAGGAATTCGGCGCCGAGAACCGCACCGAGGGTTACAACGTCGCCCTGCGCGTCGCGTACAGTTTCTGAGGGGGCCGCCATGACGATCGAATCTTCCATGTCATCACAAGGCAGCGCACGCCAGGCCGTGACCCGCCGCGAGGGCCTGGTGCTGGTACTGGGCAGCAGCCTGACCATCATGGGCTCGGTGATGGTCGCGCCCATCCTGCCCAAGCTCGGCGCCGAATTCGGCCCCTTAGAGCCCCGCGCCGACCTGCTGGTGCCGCTGGCGATCACCGGGCCGGCCCTGGCCATCGCGCTGTTCGCGCCATTGGCCGGCTGGCTCGCCGACCGCATCGGCCGCAAGGTGCTGCTGGTCATCGCCACGCTGCTGTACGCCCTGCTCGGCGTGCTGCCGGCACTGCTCGATGACCTGACCCATATCGTCGGCGCGCGGCTGCTGTTCGGCTGCACCGAAGCGGCGATCATGACCTGCTGCGCGGCGCTGATCGCCGACTACTGGCAAGGCGAGGACCGCATGCGCCTGGTCAACCTGCAGGTGGTCGGCATCGGCCTGGTCGGCGCCCTGTGCTTCGTGGCTGGCGGCGCGCTCGGCGAGCAGTCCTGGCGGCTGCCGTTCTACCTGTATCTGCTGCCGCTGCTGCTGATCCCGGCGATGCTGCGCGTGCTCTGGGAGCCGCCGCGGCGTGTGGCGAGCAGCCTGCAGGCGGACGACGAGCAGGTGTCCATCCCGCGCCTGGTGGTCGGTTACCTGCTGATTCTCGCCGGCATGGTGCTGGCCGTGGTGGTGCCGGTGCAATCGCCGCTGCTGCTGGCCGGCATGGGCGTCACCTCCAGCACGCTGATCGGCGCCTGCGCCGGGCTGGGCCTGCTGGCCAGCCTCGGCGGCTCGCTGACCTGGGCACTGCTGCGCCGCAGCCTGGGCATCCCGGCTTGCAACGCCCTGCTGCTGGGGCTGATGGCCGCCGGCCTGTGGCTGCTGATCCATGCCCAGAGCTACCAGGGCATGCTGGTGGCGGTGGTCGTCCACGGCCTCGGTGTCGGCCTGCTGGTGCCCAACGTCATGGCCCCGGTGATGAACGCCCTGAGCGCCAGCACCCGTGGCCGCGGCCTGGGCGGGTTCACCGCCTGCCTGTACATCGGCCAGTTCGCCAGCCCATTGGCGGTCGCCACCCTGATGGCGCTCGGCTACGACCTGCGCGGCGCCATCGGCTGGCTGGCCACCGCCAGCCTGGCCGGCGCGGCCATCTGGCTGGTAGCCGCCCTGGCGCGACCGCGCGACACGGCGCTCGCCCCGCACCCTTGACTGTCCATTTGCCCCGCTGGCAACCCAGCGGGTGTTAACCCATGACCGAGGTATTGCCATGCATGACATCCATAGCCTGATGGATCAACACGACGCCACCGGCCTGGCCGGGCTGGTCGACAAGGGCGAGATCAGCCCCGGTGAGCTGCTCGAAGCCAGCATCGCACGCCTGGAGCAGGTCGAGCCGCAGCTCAATGCGGTGGCCGAGAAACTCTACGACAGCGCCCGCCAGGCGAAACTCGGCCACGGTCCGTTGCGCGGCGTGCCGACGCTGATCAAGGATCTGTTCGCGCCGCTCGACGGTGCGCGCATGAGCAACGGCTCGCTGGCCCTGGGCGAAGCGCGCATGGGGCTGGACGACGCCGTGGTCAGCCGCCTGCGTGAGGCCGGCTGCCAGTTCATCGGCACCACCACGGCGCCGGAATTCGGCACCTCCTACACCACCGAGTCGACCCGCTTCGGCGCCACCCGCAACCCCTGGGACACCGCGCGTAGCGTTGGCGGCTCCAGCGGTGGCGCCGCGGCGCTGGTCGCCGCCCGCGTGGTGCCCTTCGCCCACGGTAACGACGGCGGTGGCTCGCTGCGCGTGCCGGCGTCCTGCTGCGGGGTGTTCGGCCTCAAGCCCAGCCGCGGGCGCATGCCCAGTGGGCCGCTGACCGGCGAAGGCTGGGCCGGCATGAGCACCGCCCACGCGATCACCGTATCGGTGCGTGACAGCGCCGCACTGCTGGACATCACCGCCGGTGCCGACCTTGGCGCGCCCTATGCGGCGCCCTGGCAGGCCGAGCCCTTCGTCGACAGCCTGCGCCGCCCACCACGGCCGCTGCGCATCGCCCTGGTCGAGCACCTGGCGCCCTGGACCACTGGCCCCGAGGCGCTGGCCGCGGTGCGCCACACCGCCAGGCTGTGCGAGTCCCTCGGCCACCATGTGCAGCACGCCACGCTGCCGGTCGACGCCCTGGCCTTTCTCGACCAGGTGTTCGACATCATCGGCGCCAGCACCAGCAGCTACGTCGCGCTGCTCGGCGAGATGCGCGGCGCACCGGTAAGCCTCGAGGAGCTGGAGCCGCGTACACGGATCATCCTGCGCGAGAAAGGTGACACCAGCGGCGTGCGCTACGCCGACGCGGTCACCAGCATTCATATGCTGGGCCGGCGCCTGGCCGCCTTCCTCACCGACTTCGACCTGATCCTCAGCCCGACGCTGACCCGCGAACCGCCGCTGATCGGTACGCTGGACCCATTCGACGACAGCCTCGACCTGGCGACGATGATCGACCGCTTCCACAGCTATTCGCCGTTCACCGCGCTGTTCAACGCCAGCGGCCAGCCGGCGATGTCGGTGCCGCTGTACTGGACCGCCGGCGGCCTGCCACTGGGCTCGCACTTCGCCGCGCGCTTCGGCGAGGAAGGCACCCTGCTGGCCCTCGCCGCGCAACTGGAACAGGCCCAGCCCTGGGCCGGCCGCGTGCCGCCGCTAAGCGCCCAGCGGCGCTGAGCACAGGCTCGGG
>Ga0207790_1000295_pt1 | contig 19125 bp, 17 predicted proteins | sample HigsolmetaGSP14D_FD_184842 | JGI IMG/M metagenome (GOLD analysis project Ga0207790, IMG submission 184842) | High solid enriched microbial communities from the Joint BioEnergy Institute, USA - SP1-4-D (SPAdes) | ecosystem: Engineered > Bioreactor > SSF (Solid state fermentation) > Aerobic >...
CTGCCGCCGCCGCAGGCCAGCGCGGCGTAGTTGGCGCTGACCCAGCCGCCCAGGGCGATCTGCACCGCCAGCACCGCGATGCCCACGCGCAGCCACACCCGCAGGCGCGGCGCCTCGGCCAGGGTGATCGGCAGATGGGTGGCGCGCCAGGCCATCCAGATCAGCATGGAGAACATCAGCATGCCGCCCAGCAGGTGGGCCATCACCACGATGGGTTTGAGCAGCCACGTCACCGTCCACATGCCCAGCAGGGCCTGGAAGATCACCACGGCCAGGGTGAGCACCGCGGCGCGGGCCAGGTCGATGTTGCTCCAGCGCAGTGCGGCCACCAGCAGGATCGCTTCGCCGGTGATCGCCAGCACGCTGGCGGCCACATGCCAGCCCAGCATGTACAGCGGGATGCCGATGCCCACCAGCGCACACGCGGACACCACCGCTACCGCACCGAAGCGGCGGCGGCGCGTGGCCAGCAGCGCCAGGGTCAGGATTTCAATGCCCAGCGCGGCCGCCAGGAAACGGTGCACCTGTTCGCGCCAGGCCTTGTGGGTTTCCAGCGGGCGGATCTCCGCCGCCGGGTGGCCCACGGTGTCCGCCACGTGCTGCGGCCAGGTGGCACGGCCATAGCAGGTGGGCCAGTCCGGGCAGCTCAGCCCGGCATCGGACAGGCGCACGAACGCCCCGAACAGGATCGTGCTGGCGGTCATGATCATCACGAACCACGCCAGGCGATGGAAATTGCGGTGCAGCGCCGGGCGCGCGGACTGGCTCATGGGAAGCAACTCACTTCAGTTTCAGCAGTGTGGCCAGGTCCTTGCGCAGGCCGCCCAGGTCACTGCCGGGGGCATGCCGCATGATCACGAAGCCGTACGGATCGACCACATAGACCGGCACGCCGGCCGGATCGTCGACACCGGGCAGGGACGCGCGCCAGGCCGGCGCGGGCGCCAGTTCACGGACTGCAGGCGACCCGGCCAGCGGCGCCGGCGGCGTTCCCAGCCACAGGATCTCCACATTATCGGCCCTATGGCCGAACAGCTGCCACACCTTGAGCAGGCCCTGCGACAAAGTGACGCACTGCGCAGCGCACCCTGCCGGCGGCGCCACCAGAATGCGCCAGCGCTTCTGCTCCCCGCTGCGCCACGGGTGCGCGGTGCCGTCGGCCAGCCGTGGCGTCTGCGCGGTCAGATCCACCGGGGGCTGCAGCATCTGCCCGGCGTTGCGGTGGGCCACCGGCTGCCAGCCGGAAAAGCGCAGCGCACCGGCCAGCGCCATGGCACCGAAGAACACCGCGAACAGCAGCACCAGGGTACGGCGACCGGTACCGCGTGCGGTGGAAGGCGAAGACGGGGCGGCATTCATGCGGGGCAGTCTCTCACGGTTGCGGCGTCTCCGGGGGGCGTCCCGGGCGGGGCGCCACGCGGCGGGAACGCGCGCGGCGCAGCTCCAGGACCAGCGCCACGATGAGCACGGCCAGCGCCAGCGCGAACCACTGCACGGCGTACCCCAGATGACGTTGCGGCGGCAGCGTGTTCGGCAACAGGTCCAGATCACGCGCCTCGCCGAACGGCAGCGCCGGGTCCAGCCGCAGTACGCGCTGCGGCAGGTCGGTCAGGCCCAGCAGCGGCGCCAGCTCGGCGGCCTGGAGGCGGCTGGCGAGCCAGCGCGAGGGGCCGGCCGGTACTGCGGTGGGCCCCAGCGCCAGACCGGGCGCGGGCGGCGGGGCCAGCAGGCCACGCACGGCCACCGGCGAGGGCGGTTCCGTGAACACCGGCAGGGTGCGGTCGGCGGGCAGCGCGCGCCAGCCCAGGTCCACCAGCAGCTGCGCACCGCTGTCGCTGCGGAACGGGCGGTACACCTTCACCCCGGCACGGCCCTGGCGGATCTGGTTGTCCAGCAGCACCCAGCCCGGCAGGAACCGGCCGTGGTCGGCGATGCCCTGGACGGGCGTGGTGCGGGCCAGCGCCTGGGCCAGCGTCCGGGTCTGTCCGACCGCAGCGGCCTGCGCATCCAGCAGGACCTGCTTGCCGTGCATGCGCTGCAGCTGCCATTGCCCCAGCAGCACGAACAGCCCGGCGGCCAGCAGCGCCGCCGCCCAGCCGATACGCCGCGTGTGCTGGCGCATCATGACAAGCGGGCGCAAACGCGGTCAGATAGCAGCACCCGCCTCCCCTTCGAGCCACCCATGAGTGATTCGCTGAAGACCCTGCTGGTGATCGCCTTTCTGATCGTCATCGTCTGGAACCTGGGCGCAGGGCTGTATTACCTGCTGGTGGACCGGGGACAGACCACGCGTACCGTCAACGCCCTCACCCGCCGCATCGCGGTGTCGGTGGCGCTGATCGTGCTGGTGGTCATCGGCATCTACGGCGGCTGGATCCGCCCGCATGGCGTGGGCGGCTGAGGGGCGCCTCACAGCACATAGACGAACAGGAACAGCATCAGCCACACCACATCGACGAAGTGCCAGTACCACGCGGCGGCTTCGAAGCCGAAGTGGTTGTCGCGGGTGAAGTGGCCCTTGGCCGAACGCAGCCACATCACCGCCAGCATGATCGTGCCCAGCAGCACGTGGGCGCCATGGAAGCCGGTGAGCATGAAGAAGGTGGACCCGTAGATGCCCGAGCCGAGCGTGAGGTTCAGTTCGCGGTAGGCGTGCAGGTATTCCTCGGCCTGCAGGGTCAGGAACACCAGGCCCAGCACCACGGTCAGCCCCAGCCACACCAGCAGCGGCCGGCGCTGCCCGGCTTTCAGGGCATGGTGGGCCAGGGTGAGGGTGACGCCGGAGCTGAGCAGGATCAGCGTGTTGATCAGCGGCAGGCCCCAGGCCGGAATGGTCTGGAAGCTGCCCCCCACCGCGGCCGGCCCGTTGCTTGGCCACCCGGCCGAGTAGCCCTGCCACAGCAGTTCGTTGGTCATCACCCCGTCGCCCTCGCCGCCCAGCCAGGGCAGCCCCAGCGCGCGGGTATAGAACAGGGCGCCGAAGAAGGCACCGAAGAACATCACTTCGGAGAAGATGAACCACACCATGCCCATCCGGAACGAACCGTCCACCTGGCGGTTGTAGCTGCCGGCCTGTGATTCGCGCACCACATCGCTGAACCACCAGAACAGGGTCAGCACGAGCATCGCCAGGCCGGCCAGGAAGGTCCAGCGCCCCCAGCTGGCATCGTTGAGCCAGCTGGCCACCCCGACCATCGTCACCATCATCGCGATGGAGCCGATGAACGGCCAGCGGCTCTGGGTGGGCACGTAATACACGTTGGCGTCGGAAGAGTGCTGGGCCATGGTTCGGTGTCCTGGGTCAGGGTGCGGCGTGGGCGCCGGCCGACAGGCTGGCCGGCGGCAGCTGCGAAGACAGCGCGTCGTTCTTGAAGAAGGTGTAGGACAGGGTGATGGTGCGGATGTCCGCCGGCAGATCCGGGTCCACGATGAAGCGCACCGGCATGTCGCGTTTCTCGCCGGCCTGCAGCGTCTGCGCGGTGAAGCAGAAGCACTCGGTCTTGCTGAAGTAGCCCGATGCGCGCGCCGGTGCCACCGACGGTACCGCGCTGCCCACCACGGCGCTGGCGCCGTCGTTGCGGGCGAAGTACAGCGCTTCGTTGAGTTCGCCGGGCACCACGTCCATGGTCAGCTGTTCGGGGTGGAACGACCACGGCAGCTGCGAATTGACCCCGCCATCGAACTCCACCCGTACGGTGCGCGGGGCGGTGGCCGCCCCTGCCGCGGCCTGCACGCCCGGGCCCCGCTCCAGCCGCACGCCGAACACCTTCTCGCAGGCGATGCGGTACAGCGGCACCAGCGAGAACGTCAGCAGGAACACCACCAGCGCCACCCCGACCAGACGCGGCAGGCCGGCGGTGCGCGAGGGTGCGGGGGCCGGTGCCTGGCTCATCGGCCGATCACCCCGCTGAGGATGAAGCCGGCATACACCGCCAGCGCGATGGCGCCCATGCACAGCGCGGTGCGCCGCGCGCGGTGTTGCTGCAGGGCGGTGGTGTGGGTGGGAGAGAAGGCGGGTTGCGCGGTCGGGTGGTCAGCCGAGCATGGCTCGGCTCTACCCGGGGCATGGTCGGTGCGGGGGGCAGCCGAGCATGGCTCGGCTCTACCTGGGGCGTGGTCGGTGCGGGGGACAGCCGAGCATGGCTCGGCTCTACCTTGGGCGATCGGGGATTCGTTGTGCATGTCCCACCTCAATGCGTGATGTCGTCGTGGGCCAGGTCACCCGGGCCGATCACCGGCGGGGTGGTGAAGGTATGCGCCGGTGCGGGCGACGGCACGGTCCACTCCAGGCCGCGTGCGCCTTCCCAGCTGCGGTCGGCGGCCTTTTCGCCATTGCGCAGCGAGGACAGCAGGATCGCCGCCATCATGAACGGGGTGACGAACATGCCGAACGCACCGATCGAACTGATCAGGTTCCAGTCGGCGAAGGCCACGCTGTAGTCGGGGATGCGGCGCGGCATGCCGGCCAGGCCCAGGAAGTGCTGCGGGAAGAACAGCAGGTTGACGAACACGATGGACCACCAGAAATGCACCTTGGCCCACGTTTCGTTGTACATGCGACCGGTCCACTTCGGCCACCAGTAGTACACCGCGGCAATCAGCGCGAACACCGCGCCGGTCACCAGCACATAGTGGAAGTGCGCGACCACGAAGTAGGTGTCGTGGTACTGGAAGTCCGCCGCGACGATGGCCAGCATCAGTCCGGAGAACCCGCCGATGGTGAACAGGATGACGAAGGCCACCGACCACAGCATCGGCGCTTCGAACGTGAGCGAGCCACGCCACATCGTGCTGACCCAGTTGAACACCTTCACCCCGGTCGGGATGGAGATCAGCATGGTGGCGAACATGAAGTAGATCTCGCCGCCCAGCGGCATGCCCACGGTGAACATGTGGTGGGCCCAGACGATGAAGGACAGGAAGGCGATGGCGGCCGTGGCATACACCATGGCCTGGTAGCCGAACAGCGGCTTGCGGCTGAAGGTGGGGATGATCTCGCTGACCACGCCGAACGCCGGCAGGATCATGATGTAGACCTCCGGATGCCCGAAGAACCAGAAGATGTGCTGGAACATCACCGGGTCACCGCCACCGGCGGCATTGAAGAAGCTGGTGCCGAAGAACTTGTCGGTGAGCAGCATGGTCACCGCACCGGCCAGCACCGGCATCACCGCGATGAGCAGGAAAGCGGTGATCAGCCACGCCCAGCAGAAGATCGGCATCTTCAGCAGGTCGATGCCGGGCGCGCGCATGTTCAGCACGGTGGCGATGATGTTGATCGCGCCCATGATCGAACTGATGCCGGCCACGTGGATGGCGAACACGGTAAAGGCCACGTTGTAGCCGCCCTGCAGCGACAGCGGCGGGTACAGGGTCCAGCCACCGGCGGGCGCGCCACCGGGCAGGAACAGGGTCAGCAGCAGCAGGCTGAAGGCCACCGGCAGCAGCCAGAACGACCAGTTGTTCATGCGCGGCAGGGCCATGTCCGGCGCGCCGATCTGCAGCGGGATCATCCAGTTCGCCAGCCCCACGAACGCCGGCATGACACCGCCGAAGATCATCACCAGCGCATGCATGGTGGTCATCTGGTTGAAGAACTCGGGTTTGACGAACTGTAGCCCGGGCTGCGCCAGCTCGGTGCGGATCACCACGCTCATCGCCGCGCCGATGATGAACATGACGAAGCTGAAAAGCAGGTACAGCGTGCCGATGTCCTTGTGATTGGTGGAGAAGAACCACCGTGCGAAGAATCCCTGGGGATGGTGGGAGTGATCGTCGTGCCCAACTGCCGAGTGCGCCATCGCAAAACACCTCTCAGTTTCGTGTACCCGCCGGCGGCACCTGCCGCGGCCGGAGAATCAGGTCAGCCGTTGCCGGCAGCGGGCGCGCCGGCGGTCGCCGCGGTGGCCGCATCGGCAGGCGGCTGCACCGGTTGCCGCGGCGCACTGCCATCGCCCTGCGCGGGCACGTCCGGCGCGCCGGCGGGCGGCGCCGGTGCGGCCGCCGGTGCCGGACGCTTCTGCGCCAGCCACTGCTGGAAGGCCTCCTTGGACACCGCCTCCACCACGATGGGCATGAAGCCGTGGTCCTTGCCGCACAGTTCGGCGCACTGGCCGCGGTAGACACCGGGCTGCTCGATGTTGGTCCAGGCCTCGTTGATGAACCCGGGAATCGCATCCTGCTTCCAGCCCAGCGCGGGCACCCACCAGGCGTGGATGACATCGTCGGAGGTGATCACGAACCGCACCTTGGTATCCACCGGCAGCACCAGCCGGTTGTCCACGTCCAGCAGGTAATGCGGATGGGTTTCGCGGCTGGGCACCACCCCGCTCTGCCGCACCCGGTCCGATTCGCGGTCCAGACGGCTGGTGAAGGTGACGTTCTCGCCAAGGTATTCGTACTTCCACATCCACTGGTAGCCGGTGACCTTGACGGTCATTTCGGCATCGCGGGTGTCGTACATCCGGATCAGGTTCGCCGTGGCCGGCCAGGCCATCACCACCAGGATGATCACCGGAATCACCGTCCAGATGATCTCGGCCTTGGTGTTGTGGCTGAAGGTGGCCGCCACCGCGCCCCGGGATTTGCGGAACGCGAACATGGCGTAGGCCATCGCGCCGAACACGATCACCCCGATCACCGTGCAGATGATCAGCGAGAGGTTGTTCGATTCCCACGCCAGCCGCGAGGTCTGCGTGACCCCCTTGCCCATGTTGAGCTGCCACGGCTTGGGGTCGGCGGACTGCGCCCACGCCAGCACCGGCAGGATTCCCCCGGCCAGCCCTGCGGCGGCCGCTGCAACGCACTTCGTGCCCCACCTGTTGCTTTGCTTCATTGCCTAGACCTTTGATGTCGTCGGTTGCCGTCATTGCTGGCGGCGAGCAAGCGTTCAAGCGTTTCGACGAGCCTCTGGCGTTCGGCCGGTGCGAGGAAACTCCCCACCTCCACCTGCCTGCCGCTGGATGCCAGCCGGACCCTTTCATCGTCGGCGAGCAGGCGCACCCAGTGCGGGTGGGCCCGGAACACCGGCGATCCACCGGCGGTGGGGAAGACCTCCACACACGCCGGCACTACCCGGATCTCCTCCTGCCGTTCACCGCTGCGCCACACGGCGCGCAGCGCCGCCGCCAGCACCAGGCTGTACAGCAGCGCGAACAGCGGGGCGAATGCATTGCCGGCAAGCCAGCCCAGGCCGGCCACCAGCCACATCGACCCCGTCAACACGGCAAACAACACGACGAACTGCCGGGCAGCAAGCGCCCGTGGGGGACGCAGCCGCAGCTGCGTCATTGACCCGTCCGGAGCTGACAGCACCTCGATCATGTCGCAACCGCGTTCCTGCCGCGGGAAACGTCTCGAGAATGCCCTGCCTGACCCGGCTCTGCAAGGTCTCTTCACGGCGCGCGCGTGCTGCAGCACAGCAAACCGCCGGCAGCCGATTTGCCGATTCCGGCACAAAAACGACAGCCCCCGGGGTTCTGCCTGAATCCTTTACATGGCGGTGCTATCGGCGGGATGACAACGGGCGCCGAAACACTTCCGCAGCACGAAAAAATGATTAGAATCGCCAAGTTTTCCAATGGCCCGACCGGCATGACCTCTACCCCTTCCTCCGCTGCCCCCGCCAGCGCCGGCGCGACGTCCGCGGCGCTGCTGGCGCCCGAGCTTCCGGCTCCCCCGAATCCGTTCCGCCAGGCCATCACCGCCGCGTGGCTGAAGGATGAGGCCACCCACGTGCGCGAACTGCTGGAGCAGGCCCGCCTGCCGGCCGACGAGCAGGCCCGCGTGCAGGCGATGGCCGCCGACCTGGTCGGCCGGGTGCGCGTGCGTGCCAAGGACCAGGGCGCCATCGAAGCCTTCATGCGCCAGTACGACCTGGGCAGCGAAGAGGGCGTGCTGCTGATGTGCGTGGCCGAGGCGCTGCTGCGCATCCCCGACCAGGCCACGGCCGACAAGCTGATCCGCGACAAGCTGGGCGAGGCGGACTGGAAGCGGCACATGGGCCAGTCCGATTCGGTGCTGGTCAATGCCTCCACCTGGGGCCTGATGCTCACCGGGCAGCTGGTGGACCTGGCCGACGCCACCAAGCGCGACGTGCACGGCGCGTTCAAGCGCCTGATGGGCCGCGTGGGCGAGCCGGTGATCCGCCTGGCCGTCCGCCAGGCCATGAAGATCATGGGCCACCAGTTCGTCATGGGCCGCACCATCGACGAGGCGCTGACCCGCTCGCACAAGGGCGACAACGCCAACTACCGCTATTCCTTCGACATGCTCGGCGAAGGCGCGCTGACCATGAAGGACGCCCAGCGCTACCTGCAGGATTACCGCCGCGCCATCCATGCCATCGGCGGTGACAACCTGGCCCGCGGCGGCAAGGCCGACGGCGACGTGACCCGCTCGCACGGCATCTCGATCAAGCTGTCCGCGCTGTACCCGCGGTACGAACACGGCAAGCGCCAGCGCGTGCTGGACGAGCTGGTGCCGGGGGTGCTGGAACTGGCCCAGCTGGCCCGCTCCTATGGCATCGGCTGCACCGTGGATGCGGAGGAGACCGACCGCCTGGAGCTGTCGCTGGACATCATCGAGCGCGTGGTCAGCGACCCGTCGCTGAAGGGCTGGGAAGGCTTCGGCGTGGTGGTGCAGGCGTACCAGAAGCGTACGCCCTACACCATCGACTACCTGGCCGACCTGGCACGCCGCATCGGCCACCGCCTGCAGGTGCGCCTGGTCAAGGGTGCCTACTGGGATGCGGAGATCAAGCGCGCGCAGATCGATGGCCTGCCCGGCTACCCGGTGTTCACCCGCAAGCAGAACACCGATGTGTCCTACCTGGCCTGCGCCCGGCGCCTGTTCGGCTACAGCGACCTGCTGTACCCGATGTTCGCCACCCACAACGCGGCCACCATCGCGGCGGTGAAGCAGCTGGCCCAGGGGCGTACCTACGAACACCAGAAGCTGCACGGCATGGGCGATGACCTGTATGCGGAAGTGATTCCGGCCGACCGCCTGGACGTGCCGTGCCGCGTCTATGCCCCGGTGGGCTCGCACGAGGACCTGCTGCCGTACCTGGTGCGCCGCCTGCTGGAGAACGGCGCCAACTCCAGCTTCGTCAACCGCATCACCGACGACGAGGTGTCCATCCACGAGCTCATCCGCGACCCGGTGGAAGCCGTGGCCTCGTTCGATTCCATCGCGCACCCCAAGATCCCGCTGCCCATCGACCTGCTGCGCAGCCAGAACCACGACAGGACCAATTCCATGGGCATCAACCTTGCCAACGACAACGACCTGCGCGCGCTGGCCGACCAGCTGCAGGCGGCCATCCAGCCGTGGCAGGCCGCACCGCTGGTACCGGGTGCCAACAGCACCGCCGCCGCGCTGCCGGTGACCAACCCGGCCGATACGCGCGAGGTGGTGGGAAACTGGCAGCCGGCCGACGCCGCCACCGTGCAGAAGGCGCTGGCCAACGCGGTGGCCGCGCAGCCGCGCTGGAACCGCACCCCCGCCGCCAGCCGTGCGGCGATCCTGGAGCATGCCGCCGACCAGCTGGAAGCGCGTATCGCCGAGTTCATGGCGCTGTGCGTGAAGGAAGCCGGCAAGAGCCTGCCCGACAGCATCGCCGAAGTGCGCGAGGCGGTGGACTTCCTGCGCTACTACGCCAAGCAGGCACGCGAGCAGTTCGGCCACGCCGAGAAGCTGCCCAGCCCCACCGGTGAATCCAACGAACTGCAGCTGCACGGCCGTGGCGTGTTCGTCTGCATCAGCCCGTGGAACTTCCCGCTGGCCATCTTCCTGGGCCAGGTGGCCGCCGCACTGGCCGCCGGCAACAGCGTGATCGCCAAGCCGGCCGAGCAGACCAACCTGGTCGGCTACTACGCGGTGAAGCTGCTCCACGACGCCGGCGTGCCCGCCGAGGTGGTGCAGTTCCTGCCCGGCGATGGCGCCACCGTGGGCGCGGCGCTGACCGCCGATCCGCGCGTGGCCGGCGTGGCCTTCACCGGGTCCACCGAGACCGCCCGTGCGATCAACCGTGCACTGGCCGCACGTGATGCCGCCATCGGTGTGCTGATTGCCGAGACCGGCGGCCAGAATGCGTTCATTGCCGACTCCTCCGCGCTGCCGGAACAGCTGGTCAAGGATGCGATCGGTTCGGCCTTCACCTCGGCCGGCCAGCGCTGCTCGGCCGCCCGCGTGCTGTTCGTGCAGGACGACATCGCCGACAAGGTGATGACCATGCTGGCCGGTGCGATGAAGGAACTGAAGGTCGGCAACCCCGGCCTGCTCTCCACCGACGTGGGCCCGGTGATCGATGCCGACGCGCTGAAGATCCTGCAGGACCACGCCACGCGCATGGACGGCGAAGCCCGCCTGATCGCCGCCGCGGCGCTGTCCGAGGAGGCCGCGCACGGCACCTTCTTCGCCCCGCGCGCTTACGAACTGAAGGACCTGGGCCAGCTGCACCGCGAGATCTTCGGGCCGGTGCTGCACGTGATCCGCTGGAAGGCCGACCAGCTCGATGCGGTGATCGACCAGATCAACGCGACCGGCTACGGCCTGACCCTGGGCGTGCACTCGCGCATCGACGAAACGGTCGAGCGCATCAGCAGCGGCGTGCAGGTGGGCAACGTGTACGTGAACCGCAACCAGATCGGTGCGGTGGTGGGCGTACAGCCGTTCGGCGGCCAGGGCCTGTCCGGCACCGGTCCCAAGGCCGGGGGCCCGCACTACCTGCTGCGCTTCGCCACCGAGAAGACGGTCACTGTGAACACCACCGCGGCCGGCGGCAATGCGTCGCTGCTGACCCTGGGCGACTGAGACACCTGCCCCTTCCACGGCGGTTGCAGTGGTACGGAAAAACCCCGCATTCGCGGGGTTTTTTCGTTTCCGTCAGCCGGCGCGCGGCGCGGGCGGGCGCGCAAAGAAAAGCCCCGCATGGGCGGGGCTTCTCCTGAACAACGGTTACCGCGGTGCTGCTGCGATCAGAACTTGTAGTTGATCGAAGCGGCCAGCACGTCGCCGACCACGTCGTACTTGCCGCTGACCACGTTGCCGGTTTCCGACACTGCACGCACGCTCGGATCCTTGGCGAAGATGTGCAGGTAGCCCACGTTGAACTCCATGTTCTCGCTCGGGGTGTAACCCAGGCCCAGGGTCACCCACTTGCGGGTGGTGTCCGGCACGCGCACGTCACGGTGGGCATCGGTGGTCGGGGTCTGGTCATAGGCCAGGCCGCCACGGAAGGTCAGCGTTTCGTTGATCTTGTAGTCGGCACCGATGGAGGCGAAGGTGGTGTCGCGGTAATCGAAGTTCAGCACCGAGTTGGCCTGGTTGGAGGCGTAATCGATGGTGACCGAATCAAACGCGGTGGACCACGCGGTACGGGTCACGTCGGCGGCCACCATCAGGCGGTCGTTGACCTGGTGGGTCACGCTCAGCGTGGCCGACGCCGGCAGGGTCACGGTGGCGCGGCCCTTGGTGTCGACGAACCAGCCCGGGCGGGCCTGGCCAAGCACAGTGGCGACCGGACCCGGCACGTTGAAGGTGGCATCGCCGCCGGTGATCTTGTGTTCCACCTTGGAGCGGTAGCTGATACCGATGTGGGTGTTTTCGTCCGGGCTGAACAGGCCGCCGACGGTGTAGCCGACTTCGTTGTTGTCACCCTTGATCTTCAGGTCGCCGTCGGCGCTGCCCGGGGCATAACCCGGCACGCGCGACTGCGCCAGGATGGCACCGAAGTCGATCGCGTTGCGCAGTTCGATGGTCATGTGTTCAACGAACACGCTGGCGCCGAAGGACACGTACGGGTTGACGTCGTAGGAGGCGGCGAAGCCCAGGTCGACGGTTTCCATCTCAGTGCGGGTGCCGCTGTAACGGCCGACCCAGTCGCTGTCGTACTTGGTCGCAAAGCCGTACGGCACGCTCAGCGACACGCCGAAGTGCGCGTTGTCGCCGATCGGGGTGTGGAAGTACGCCGCCGGAATGGCAGCGATCTTGCCGGCGTCGCCGCCGTTGCCACCGCTGATGGCGGTGCCGGTGCCCGGACCGGTCGGACCGGCGTTGCGGCCGCTGCCGTCGAACTTGGCCGAGAAGCTGACCGCGCTCAGGTCGGCCTGGAACTGGCGGCCGTCCAGCTGGCGCATGCCGGCCGGGTTGTTGGCGATGATCGAGGCATCACCCGGGGCGCTGGCCGAACCGGCGAACGCGCGGCCCAGACCCTTGGCGCTGTTTTCCTTCAGCTGGAAGGCAGCGGCGTTGGCGTCGGCAGCAGCCAGTGCGCCGGCAATGCCGACAGCCAGCAGGGTGATGCGGGCGAAAGTGGAAGCGGTGTGCATCGTGTGTTCTCTCCGGAAAGCGGTTGATTGGCTCTGCGTGCGCCTGCATCCACGCGGGTCTGACCCCATCTGGATGCGCCGGAACCCCTCCCGACATACGACGCCGTATGCGAGTATTACCCAGAGCTGTTAATGAAACAATAACAGCTGATGCCATTCAGCGGCACGAAATACTGAATGCGACACGCTGGCGCCCCCCGGTGTCCGCGCTACCCTAGCGTCCATGTTCGTCTCACTGCCCTCGCGCCGGAAAGTCGCCTTCCGCTGGGCCACGCCGCTGCTGTTCGCCGCGGTCTGGCTGGCGTTCCTGTGGTCGATCTCACGACCCGATGATGCGCGGCGCACGCTGTGGCTGGACTGGGGCGCGCTGTCGGCCGGCCTGAACCGTCCGCTGGACTGGTGGGCGATGGTCGCCGACGGCAGCGTGCTGAGGCTGTTCACGGCATTGTTCCTGCACGCGGACTGGTCGCACCTGCTGGGCAACCTGGTGTTCCTGCTGATCTTCGGCCTGCCCGCCGAGCGCGTGCTGGGTCCGTGGCGGCTGATGCTGCTGTTCCTGCTCGGCGGTGCGGCCGCCAACCTCACCGCCATCTATACGATGGGCAGCCCGGACCAGATCATCATCGGCGCAAGCGGAGCGGTCTCGGCACTGATCGGCACCTACCTGGCGCTGTTCCCGGGCGCGCGGCTCGGCGTGGTCATCCCGCTGGGCCTGTTCCTGGAGTTCGTGCGGGCGCCGGCCTATCTGCTGATCGGCGTGTGGGCCGTGCTGCAGGTGGTGTTCGCCTATATCGGGCCGACCTTCGGCATGGTGGCCTGGTGGGCGCATATCGCCGGTTTCGCCTTCGGCGTGGCCTACGGCATCCATGTGCGGGCCGCGATCGCGCGGCGCCTGCGCAAGCGCCACGGCTTCTAGTCCCGCCCTGCCCTGCACCCGGCTGCTGCCGGGTGCGTGCGGGCATCAGGGGCGGGGTGCCGGCGCGGCCGGCTTCGGTGCCGGTGCCGGTGCCGGTGCCGGTGCCGCAGCGGGCGCGGGCGTGGCCGGCGCTGCCGGTTCGACCTTGGCAGGCACGGCCGGTTCGGCCTTGGCCGGAACCGTCGGCTCGGCCTTGGCCGGCGCGGCGGGCGCTGCCTTGGCCGCCTCCGCCTTCTGCCGGGCGGCCACCGTACCCGGTGCCTTCAGTTCGGCCAGGGCATCGTTGATCGGGCCATCGCCGGGCAAAACCGCACCGGCGCGGTAGCCCTCTCCGCCTTCCTCGTCACCACGCAGATGACCCGGCAGGGTCGCCTCGCTGAAATCGGCGATGCTGGCCGGCAGGTCCGAGGCGTCCTCGCCGGGCGCGGGCTGCAGTTCCACCTCCGGCACGATGCCGGTGGCCTGGATGGATTTGCCACTGGGGGTGTAATAGCGCGCGGTGGTCAGCTTCACCGAATCGCCGTTGTCCAGCGGCAGCACGGTCTGCACCGAGCCCTTGCCGAAGGTGCGGCTGCCGATGACCCGCGCGCGGCCGTTGTCGCGCAGCGCCCCGGCCAGGACCTCCGACGCGCTGGCCGAGCCGGCGTCCACCAGCACCATCACCGGCGCGCCCTTGAGCAGGTCGCCCGGGGTGGCGTCGAAGCGCGCATCGCTGATGCTGATGCGGCCGCGGGTACTGACGATATTGCCTTTCTCCAGCAGGTCATCGGCGACCTGCACGGCCGCCGTGAGCAGGCCGCCGGGATTGCTGCGCAGGTCCAGCACCAGCCCCTTGAGCTGGCCGCCGGCCTGCTTCTGCAGCTGCAGCAGCTGCTTCTGGAAATCGGCGCCGGTGTCGGCCTGGAAGGTGCTCAGGCGCACATAGCCGTAGCCCGGCTCCAGCATGCGGCTGCGCACGCTGGTCACCCGGATCGTCTCGCGGGTCAGGCTGACATCGAACGGCTTGTCACGGCCGCTGCGGACCAGGGTCAGCACCACCTTGCTGCCGGCGGCACCGCGCAGCGGCTCGCTGGCATCAATGGCACTGACCGGCTTGCCGTCGATGGCGATGATGACATCACCGGCCAGCACGCCGGCGCGTGCGGCCGGGGTGCCGTCGATGGGCGCGATGACCTTCAGGCTGCTGTTGTCCGGCTGCTGCTGCAGCTCCACGCCGATGCCTTCGTAGGCGCCGCTGGCCTGCTCATCGAACGCTTCGGCATCTTCCTTGTCGAAGTAGGTGCTGTGCGGATCCAGGTCGAGCAGCAGGCCGCGCACGGCCGCCTGCATCAGCTGCGCGTCTTTCACCGGATCCACGTAGGCGGCGCGGACCGCGTTGTAGACCGCCACGAACCGGCGGATCTCCTCCAGCGGTACGTTCGAGGTGGCCGCATCGCCCTCTTCGGCCGCCGCCTGCTCCGTCGCCGGGGACGTGGCCGGGGCTGCATCCTGGGCCCACGACAACGCGGGCGCCAGGGCCAGCAGCAGGGTGGCGGGACGGACTACGCGCATGAAGCACTCCTGTGGGCGGTTGCGGTTGCATCGGGGGCCGATGCCTGCGCCGATTATGCGACAGCCGCCGGTAAATTCCCGTTGCCTGCGCGACCGTCCTGGCCGGCTGCGGTTCAGCGCCGTTGCAGCCAGCTGTCCGGATTGACCGGTTGTCCGTTGCGCCGCAGTTCGAAGTACAACGCCGTCACACCCTGTCCGCCGGAGTTGCCGACCTTGGCCAGCGGATCACCGCGCGACACGCGCGCACCGCTGTCCTTGAGGAGGGTGTCGTTGTGCGCGTACAGGCTCATGTAGCCGTTGCCATGATCGATGATCAGGATCATGCCGTAGCCGGTCATCCAGTCGGAAAACACCACGGTGCCATCGGCCACCGCGGTGACGGTGCTGCCGGCCGGTGCGCCGATGAGCACGCCGCTGCTGGTGCGGCCGTCCGGCAGGCGGCCGCCATAGCGCGCCAGCAGATTGCCGCTCAGGGGCCAGCCCAGCCCACCGACCTTGGGCGCCGGTGCGCTGGCGACCTGGGGCGGCGTACGTGCCGGACGCGGCGGCGGACGCCCCTCGGCCGTAGCGCGCTCGGCCGCCGCTTTTTCGGCGGCTTTCTCGGCCGCGGCACGGCGCGCGGCGGCCCGCCGCTCGGCCTCGGCGCGGGCCGCGGCGGCGCGCAGGTTCGCCAGCAGGGTCTCCAGTGCGCGTGCATCCTGGCCGAGCGCCTTCTCGCGCTCGCTGCGGTCCTTGAAGCGCTGCTCCAATGCGGCCACCGACTGCTCGCGCGCACGGCGGTCGGCCGCCAGCGCGGCGGCCTGCTCTTTCTGTTGTGCCTGGGTCTGCTGCAGCGTCTGCTGGCGCTCGCCGATCTGCGCCTCCACGACCTGCAGCTGCTGCAGATCGGCGCTGAGCGTGGCGATGCGTTCACTGCGCTCGCGCTGCAGGTACCGGTGGTAGGCCAGGCTGCGATTGGCATCGGCCACGGTGTCCTGGGACAGCAGCAGCTTCAGCGGCGCATGGTTGCCCAGCCGGTACGCGCCGCGCAGCAGCGTGGCCAGCTCACTGCGCTGCTGGCCCAGGTTGGCCTGCAGCGCACTGCGTCGCTGGCGCAGCGCGGACAGCGCCTGGTCCTGTGCTTTCAGGGCCGCCTCGGTCTGCGCCAGGGTGCGCCCCGTACGGGCCACCTTTTCATCCATGTCCCGCAGCTGCCGGGTGGCGGCACCGCGCTGGCCATCCAGCGCACGGCGTTCCTGCGCCACATCCTTCAGCTCACTGCGCAGCTTCTGCAGGCGCCGCTCGGCTTCGCGGGTGCTCTGCGCCGGTGCCAGCCCCGGGCCGCCCAGCAGCAGCAGCAGCGCCACGGCAGCCAGCGGCCGCGGCAACCAACGGCGGATGTTATCCAGGCGTGAGGGTCGAGCGGTGTCGCGCAAGGGCGTTCCAGTGACTTCAGGCAGATGCGGAGTGCGGTGGTGCATGGTGACATCTTTACCCGGCGCCCTGCCAGCCGCTCGCCTTGAAAAGGAACCCGACCATGAAAGCGCATTCCCTGTTCCTGCTGCTGGCCGCCGCCAGCACCAGCCCTGCGTTCGCGCAGGAAGATGTCAGCAAGGTCAACGGCAGCATCACCGCCGAGGCGGGCCAGCGCTACGGTGGCCTGGATACTGTCAACGGCAGCATCAAGGTGCGCGCCGGCGTGGAAACCGGCGACATCGAAACGGTCAACGGCAGCGTGCGGGTGGACGAGCAGGCCCGTACCGGCGGTATCTCCACCGTCAACGGCGGCATCCGCCTGGGCACGGCGGTGGTCACCGCCGGCGATGTGGAAACCGTGAACGGCAGCATTTTCAGCGACCGCCGCACCCAGATCCGGGGCAGCGTGGAGACCGTCAACGGCGGTATCGGGCTGGTGGAAACGCGGGTGGACGGCGACGTGCGTACCGTCAATGGCGATGTGACCGTGGGCATCGGCTCGGTGGTCAGCGGCAGCCTGCACATCAAGAAGCCCAGTTTCAGCCTGTCCCTCACGCCGGGGCGCAAGCCGCGCGTGATCATCGGCCCCAACGCCGTGGTGGAAGGCGCGCTGACCTTCGAGCGCGAGGTGGTGCTGTACATCCACCGCAGCGCACGCACGGGCACGGTCAGTGGTGCCGAAGCGATTCCGTTCGACGGCGACACCGCCCCGGAAAACTGATTCCGTGCCGTGCCGGCCATGGCACGGCCCCAACCGCAGGACCTCACATGCCCCGTACCCTGTTGCTCTGCCTTGCCGCCACCGCGGCGCTCGCCGGCTGCAAAGGCGAACCGGCCGCACCGGCACAGACCGCGACAGCGGCCGCCCCGGCCGCCAGCACGCACACCTTCTCAGCGGACATCACCGCCGCGGATTTCGCCGAACTGGTGAAGACCCTCGCCTCCGACGCGTTCGAAGGACGCGCGCCGGGCAGCAACGGTGAGACACTCACCGTGAACTACATCCGTGACCAGATGCAGCGCATCGGCCTGCAGCCGGGCAACGGTGACAGCTGGTTCCAGGACGTGGCCATGACCGAGACCACGGCCGATGAGCGCACCGTGCTCAAGATCGACCAGGCCGGCACACCGCGCCAGCTGGCCTTTGGTACCGACATGGTGATCGGCACCCGCACCGGGCAGACCGAGGTCACCGTGAACAACAGCGAGATCGTGTTCGTCGGCTACGGCGTGGATGCGCCGGAGCAGAACTGGAACGACTATGCCGGCCAGGACTGGAAGGGCAAGACGGTGGTGATGTTCGTCAACGACCCGGGTTTCCATGTGGACGATCCGGCCCTGTTCGACGGCAAGCGCATGACCTACTACGGCCGCTGGACCTACAAATTCGAGGAGGCCGCACGCAAGGGCGCCGCCGCTGCGCTGATCGTGCACGACACCGCCGGCGCGTCCTACGGCTGGGACGTGGTGAAGAACTCCTGGGCCGGCCCGCAGTACGACCTGCCGGCCAAGGATGATCCGGAACCGCGCCTGCCCGCACAGGGCTGGCTGAGCGCCGACGCCGCGCGCGCCCTGTTTGCCGGCGCGGGGCTGGACCTGGACCAGGCCTACCGGGACGCCAGCCGCCGCGGCTTCAAGCCGGTACCGCTGAAGGCCACCCTGTCGGTGGATCTGAAGAGCACCACCGCGCAGAAGACCTCGCGCAACGTGGTGGGCGTGCTGCCGGGTACCGACCGTGCCGACGAAGCCGTGCTGTACATGGCGCACTGGGATCACCTGGGCAGGCACGAAGGCGAGGACGGCGACAGCATCTACAACGGTGCCATCGACAACGCCACCGGCGTGGCCGGCATTCTGGAAGTGGCCGATGCGATGGTCCACCAGTCGCCCAAGCCGAAGCGTTCGGTGGTGTTCCTGGCCGTGACGCTGGAAGAATCCGGCCTGCTGGGCTCGAAGTACTACGTCAGCCATCCGACCTTCCCGCTGCGGAAGATCGCCGGGGTGATCAACATCGATGCCATGTCGGTGGCCGGGCGTGCCAGGGACATGACCGTGACCGGCTTTGGCAGCTCGGAACTGGAGGACATCCTCGCGCCACTGGCCGCCGCACAGGGACGCACGCTGCATGGCGAAACCGCGGTGCAGAGCGGCTTCTATTTCCGTTCCGATCACTTCAACTTCGCCAAGGCCGGCGTGCCGGCCCTGTATGCCGATGGCGGCGAAGACCTGCGCGAGGGTGGCGTGGAGGCAGGCCGGAAGGCGGGCGAGGACTACGGCCGCAACCGCTATCACGGCCCGAAGGACGAGTATGACGCGGCGACCTGGAAGCTGGATGGCACGGTGGAAGATCTGCAGCTGCTGCACGGTGTCGGCAGGGAGCTGGCCGGTGGCGACCGCTGGCCGAACTGGTACAAGGGCAATCCGTTCAAGGCCGCACGCGATGCGATGATGCAGGGCACGGCGGACTGACCGCCCTGCACGGATGCGGAAGGGACAACGGCGCCTGGGAGGGCGCCGTTGTTGTATCGGGGTACCTGCGGCGGCGTGGATGCGGCAGTGGATGACCAGTGCGTCGCCCCTGGCAGGGCAGAGAGGCCAGGTTCCACGGTCAAACGCGGTCGGACGCTCGAACACCCGCAAGGATGCGCCGCCCCCCCCCTTGCAGCTTCTGAGCACGGGGGTCACGCGGGTCCGGTTGCAGGGGGCGCTCGACATCAGCGGTCTGCCTGCACTGCCGACAGGAGCCAGCCCAAAAAAAACCCCGCTGCGTTGGCAGCGGGGTTTTGGGGTGTAAACCCTGGCGATGACCTACTCTCGCATGGCTTGAGCCACACTACCATCGGCGCAGCTGCGTTTCACTTCCGAGTTCGG
>Ga0207790_1000296_pt1 | contig 19016 bp, 17 predicted proteins | sample HigsolmetaGSP14D_FD_184842 | JGI IMG/M metagenome (GOLD analysis project Ga0207790, IMG submission 184842) | High solid enriched microbial communities from the Joint BioEnergy Institute, USA - SP1-4-D (SPAdes) | ecosystem: Engineered > Bioreactor > SSF (Solid state fermentation) > Aerobic >...
GGGCGGATGGTTAAGGGCATGCAGATGTCTCTTGGCAGTGTTCAGCTATAAGTGACGAGCCACGTCAGGGGCAGGCCGACCAGGCAAACAAGCCGAAAGCCGCGACCCAGGCGCTGCGCGTACCCATTGGGTCATCTATGCGTAACGGCAGGTTCGGGTAGCGGCCCAGGGTCAGCAGCCTGAGTACCAGCCAACCGCTGGTGTAGAAGACGTAGCCGATGAGGATTTCAAGCGCGATCTCGGCAAGCAGCGCCAAGCCGCGCAGCAGCAATTCGGGCATGGGAACTCCTTTTCCCGTGTCTCGCCGAGGCGTACTTAGCGGCCAGCCAGCAGCTCCCGACCGCGAGCCACCGCCGCACGCACCTGAGCCGGTGCGGTGCCGCCGATATGGTTGCGGGCATTCACCGAGCCTTCCAGGGTCAGCACGGCGAACACATCCTGCTCGATCTGCTCGCTGAACTGGCGCAGTTCGTCGAGGCTCATCTCGGCCAGGTCCTTGCCGCTGTCCACGCCGTATTTCACCGCGTGGCCGACGATCTCGTGGCAGTCACGGAACGGCAGGCCCTTGCGCACCAGGTAGTCAGCCAGGTCGGTGGCGGTGGAGAAGCCGCGCAGCGCCGCTTCACGCATGATCGCGTGCTTGGGCTTGAGCGCCGGAATCATGTCGGCGAAGGCGCGCAGCGAATCACGCAGCGTATCGGCGGCGTCGAACAGCGGTTCCTTGTCTTCCTGGTTGTCCTTGTTGTAGGCCAGCGGCTGGCCTTTCATCAGGGTCAGCAGGCCGGTCAGGGCGCCGAACACGCGGCCGGTCTTGCCACGTACCAGCTCGGGCACGTCGGGGTTCTTCTTCTGCGGCATGATCGAGCTGCCGGTGCAGAAACGATCCGGCAGGTCGATGAACTGGAACTGCGCGCTGGTCCATAGCACCAGCTCTTCGGAGAAGCGCGACAGGTGCATCATGGCGATGGAGGCGGCGGCGCAGAATTCGATGGCGAAGTCGCGATCCGACACGCCGTCCAGGGAATTGCCGCCCACCGCGTCGAAGCCCAGCAGCTCGGCGGTGATTTCCCGCTGGATCGGGTAGGTGGTGCCGGCCAGTGCAGCGCTGCCCAGGGGCATGCGGTTGGTGCGCTTGCGGCAGTCGACCAGGCGCTCATGGTCGCGGCTGAGCATCTCGAACCAGGCCAGCAGGTGATGCCCGAAGGTCACCGGCTGGGCGGTCTGCAGGTGGGTGAAACCGGGCATGATGGTCTCGGCTTCACGCTCGGCCTGCTCCAGTAGACCCTGCTGCAGGCGGGTGATCTCGGCGAGGATCAGGTCGATCTCGTCACGCAGCCACAGGCGGATGTCGGTGGCCACCTGGTCGTTGCGCGAGCGGCCGGTGTGCAGCTTCTTGCCGGTTACGCCGATGCGGTCGGTCAGGCGTGCCTCGATGTTCATGTGCACGTCTTCGAGGTCGACACGCCAGTCGAATTGGCCGGCTTCGATCTCGCTCTGGATCTGCGTGAGGCCGTCGATGATCGCGTCGCGCTCGGCATCGGTGAGCACACCGACCTTGGCCAGCATGCTGGCATGGGCGATGGAGCCCATGATGTCGTGGCGGTACAGGCGCTTGTCGAATTCCACCGAGGCAGTGAAGCGGGCGACGAAGGCGTCGACGGGCTCGCTGAAGCGGCCGCCCCAGGACTGGTTGGTTTTCTCTTGGCTCATGAATAGGACTCGGCTGTAGGCGTATTCGGACGGGGCAAGGCGGCCCGTCATGGCGGAAAAGTGTGCCGATGATAACAGACCCGACACCCTGCGCAGCGGCCGGTGCGAGTGTCGCCTGGGTCACAGTTTCACCCCTTGGCCATGGGTTTGCGCGGCTTATTTCGCCTGTGCGCCATGGCCTCTCTTGCTGGTTGCGCAGCGCCCGCCGAAACTGCAGCGATGAACGACCAACGCAAGACCTCGACCCCTGCGGCGCCGAACGATTTCTTCGTGCCCGAACTGTGCCAGCCCGAAGCGCTGCTCAGCACCGTGCTGCTCGCCGAACTGCTGGTGCTGGTACTGGTGCTCGCCGAGCCGATGCTGCCCGGTTTCGACTGGGTACGCCTGGCGCTGACCTCGCTGTTCGTGCAGTGGATCGTGCTGCTCTCGTCGGCGCTGCTGTGCCGCCTGCGGCCGCTGCTCGCGCGGTTGCCGGCGATGTGGGCGGGCGCGGCCTGCTGCGCCCTGGTGGTGGGGCTGACCCTGGGCTGCACGGCGGTGGCCGACTACTACGACCTGGGTGGCCCGCTGCCCCACGAGGGCGAGGTCAACCTGTACCTGCGCCATGCGCTGATCAGCCTGATCATGTCGGCGCTGCTGCTGCGCTATTTCTATCTGCAGAGCCAGTGGCGGCGTCAGGAGCAGGCCGAGCTGCGCGCGCGCATCGAATCGCTGCAGGCACGTATCCGCCCGCACTTCCTGTTCAACAGTTTGAACAGCATCGCGAGCCTGGTTGTCACAGATTCTGCCAGGGCGGAACAGGCGGTGCTGGATCTCTCCGACCTGTTCCGGGCAAGCCTGGCCAAGCCCGGTAGCCTCGTCAGTTGGAGCGAGGAACTGGAACTGGCACGGCGGTACCTGTCGATCGAGCAATACCGGCTTGGCGAACGGCTACAGTTGCAGTGGGATGTCGACGATGTGCCTGCTGACCTGCCGATTCCCCAGCTGACGCTGCAGCCTTTGCTGGAGAACGCTCTGATCTACGGTATCCAGCCACGTATCGAGGGGGGACTGGTGCAGATATCAGCCACATACAACGATGGTGTATTCCATCTCAGCGTCTGCAATCCCTATGAGGAAGGCGGCGCGCCCATGGCCTCGCGCGGCACGCACCAGGCACTGGCCAACATCGATGCACGGCTTGCGGCGATTTTCGGCCCGCAGGCCAATCTCAGCGTGGAGCGCCGTGATGGCCTTCACTACACCCGTCTACGCTACCCATGTGCAAGACCCATGCAGGAAGCCAGATCATTATGAATGTCTTGATCGTTGATGACGAACCCCTCGCCCGTGAGCGCCTGAGCCGAATGGTGGCCGCGCTGGATGGCTATCATGTGGTCGAGCCCTCTGCGAGCAATGGCGAGGAGGCCTTGGCGCTCGTCGAGAGCCTCAAGCCCGACGTCGTGTTGCTCGATATCCGCATGCCAGGCCTCGATGGCCTGCAGGCCGCTGCCAAGCTCTGCGAGCGCGAGGCGCCGCCAGCGGTGATCTTCTGCACCGCCCACGACGAGTTCGCGGTGGAGGCGTTCCAGGTCAGCGCGGTGGGCTATCTGGTCAAGCCCGTGCGCCCTGAACACCTCGAGGACGCGCTGAAGAAAGCCGAGCGTCTCAATCGCGTGCAACTGGCCGCGCTTACCCGGCCGGCAGCGGAAAGTGGCGTTGGCCCGCGCAGTCATATCAGCGCGCGGACTCGCAAGGGCATCGAGCTGATTCCCCTGGACGACGTGATCTATTTCATCGCCGATCATAAATACGTGACCCTGCGTCACGACGGTGGCGAGGTACTGCTCGACGAGCCGCTCAAGGCCCTCGAGGATGAGTTCGGTGACCGTTTCGTGCGTATCCACCGCAATGCCCTGGTGGCGCGCGAGCGCATCGAGCGCCTGCAGCGCACCCCGCTGGGCCACTTCCAGCTGTATCTGCGAGGGCTCAATGGCGATGCCCTGGTGGTCAGTCGCCGTCATGTGGCGGGTGTGCGCAAGCTGATGAACCATATCTAGTCGCCGCGCCGTGAGTAGGGCGAAGGGTCGCAGCCGGCTTCGGGTAGGCGGCCCATGAGCCTGTTATGATTCGCGGCAACTGGTTTTCTGGAACGTTCACATGCCCCGCGAAATTCGCATCGCCACCCGCAAGAGTGCCCTGGCCCTGTGGCAGGCCGAACACGTCAAGGCCCGTCTTGAAGCGGCACACCCCGGCTTGCAGGTGAGCCTGGTGCCGATGGTCAGCAAGGGCGACAAGCTGCTCGATGCGCCATTGGCCAAGATCGGCGGCAAGGGCCTGTTCGTCAAGGAGCTGGAAACCGCACTGCTGGAAGACCAGGCCGACATCGCCGTGCATTCCATGAAGGATGTGCCGATGGACTTCCCCGCGGGCCTTGGCCTGTTCTGCATCTGCGAGCGCGAAGACCCGCGCGATGCCTTCGTTTCCAACGCCCATGCGGGTCTCGACGCGCTGCCGGCCGGCAGTGTGGTCGGCACCTCCAGCCTGCGCCGCCAGGCCCAGCTGTTGGCCCGCCGGCCGGATCTGAAAATCCATTTCCTGCGCGGCAACGTCAACACCCGCCTGGCCAAGCTGGATGCCGGCGAGTACGACGCCATCATCCTTGCTGCCGCGGGGTTGATTCGCCTGGGCTTCGAGGATCGCATCCGCGACTCCATCGCTGTCGAGCACAGCCTGCCGGCGGGCGGCCAGGGCGCCGTCGGTATCGAATGCCGGGTTGGCGATACCGAACTGCAACAACTGCTGGCGCCGCTCAACCATACCGAGACCGCGCTGCGCGTGACGGCCGAGCGTGCCATGAACAAGCGCCTCAACGGCGGTTGTCAGGTGCCCATCGCCTGTTACGCGATTCTCGAAGGCGAGCAGCTGTGGCTGCGTGGTCTGGTCGGCGAGCCGGATGGCAGCCGCCTGCTGCGCGCCGAACAGCGCGGCGCGGCCGATGACGCCGAGCGCCTTGGCATCGAGGTCGCCGAAGCACTGCTGGCCCAGGGCGCCGGCGAGATCCTCGCGGCCATCTACGGTGAGGCCACTGCCCCGTGACGGGCTGGCGCCTGCTGCTGACCCGCCCCGAACAGGAGTGCCAGGCGCTGGCCCAATCGCTCGCGGGCCAAGGTATCCAGAGTGCCTGCCTGCCCCTGCTGGGTATCGAGCAGCTGCCGGAAACGCCCCAGCACAGCGCGACCATCTGCGAGTTGCACCGCTACACGGCGGTGATCGTGGTGAGCAAACCCGCCGCCCGCTTCGGTCTCGAGTTGCTGGACCGCTACTGGCCGCAGCCGCTTGCCGAGCAGCCCTGGTTCAGCGTTGGCGCCGGTACCGGGCAGATCCTCGCCGACTACGGCCTGACGGTGTTCTGGCCGAGCGGCGGCGACGACAGCGAAGCCTTGCTGGAACTGCCCGAGCTGCAGGCGGCGCTGGAGGAGGCGATGTTTCCCCGGGTGCTGATCATTCGCGGCGAGGATGGCCGCACCTTGCTGGCCGAGCGCTTGCGTGCGCAAGGCGTCGAGGTGGATTATCTGCCGGTCTATCGCCGGGTACTGCCCGCCTACCCGGCCGGTACGCTGCAGGAACTGATACAGGTGGAACGCTTGAATGGGCTGGTGGTCAGCAGTGGGCAGGGCCTGACGCATCTGCAGCAACTGGCGGCGGATGACTGGCCCACGCTGGCGCAGCTACCCTTGTTCGTGCCCAGCCCGCGCGTCGCCGAGATGGCCCGCGCGCTCGGTGCGGTTGATGTTGTGGATTGCCGTGGTGCCGACACCGCGGCGTTGTTGGCGGCCTTGCGTGCGCAGGCTTCGCCCGACTCTTGAAGCAAAGGATGGATACGTGAGCGAAGCGACTCCCCCGAAAGAGCAGGATCAGCCTGTGCAGACCGCCCCCGAATCGTCCCCAGCCGCTGCCGAGGCCAAACCGGCGCCGCGCGGCTCGGCGATTGCCGCCGTGGCCCTGTTGGTCGGCGCCATCGGCGTCGGCGTCGGCGGCTGGAGTGCCTGGCAATTGCGCGCCTTGCAGAGTGAGGCGCAGCAACAGTCCGGCCAGCTCGAGCAGGCCCGCAGCCAGACCCAGGCTTTGGTGCAGCGCACCGAGAGCCTCGATGGCCGCTTCAAGCAACTGCCCAGCGTGGAGGAGCTCGAAGAGCGCCGCCAACTGGTGACGCAATTGCAGGGTGACCAGCAGTTGCTCAATCGCCGCCTGGAAACCGTGCTGGGTGCCAGCCGCCAGGAGTGGCGCCTGGCCGAGGCCGAACACCTGCTGCGCCTGGCCAGCCTGCGCCTGTCCGCGTTGCAGGACATCAACAGCGCCACGGCGCTGGTCCAGGCCGCTGATGAAATCCTCCGTGATCAGGATGACCCGGCTGCCTTCGCTGCCCGTGAACAATTGGCGAAGAGCCTGGAGGCGCTGCGCGCCACCGACAACCCCGATCGCACCGGGTTGTTCCTGCAGCTCGGCGCACTGCGCGAGCAAGCTGCGCAGCTCAATTCCCTCAATCCGAAGTTCGTTGCCGACGGCGGCGTGCTCGGCGAGCTGGCCGCCGAAAGCGAGCCTGGCACCTGGTGGGGTCAGGCCCTGCACAAGCTCTCGGAGTATTTCCGCCTCGATTTCAATGCCGACCAGAACGTGCGCCCGTTGCTGGCCGGGCAGAGCCTCACCCAAGTGCGTCTGGCACTGAGCCTGGCGCTCGAACAGGCGCAGTGGGCCGCCTTGCACGGGCAGACCCAGGTCTATCGGCAGGCACTGCAGCAGGCTGCCGAGGTGCTGGACGCCAACTTCAATCGTGACAACCCGGACAGCCGCGCCCTGCGCACCCGGGTTGGCGAGCTGGTCGACCAGCCCATCGAGGTCAAGGCGCCCGAGCTCAGCGAATCGCTCAACGCCGTACAGGCCTATATCGAGCACAAGCAGTCGGCGCGTGAGCGCCTCAAGGATGTCCCCGGCGAAGCTGCTGGGGAGGAGCGCCCATGAAGCGCGTTTACCTGCTGTTGCTCACCGTGCTGGTGATCGGCGGGCTGGCGCTGCTGGGCCTGGCCGTTTCCGAACACCAGGGCTACGTGCTGTTCGCCTACAAGGGGTTTCGCTACGAGTCGACGTTGTGGGCGTTCGTGCTGCTGATCGTTGCGGTCGTCCTGGCGCTGTGGCTGCTGCGCCTGCTGATTCGCGCGCTGCTGACCTCGGTCGGGCTGATCAACCCCTGGTCGCGGCTGCACCGCGAGCGCCGGGTGCGCAGCGCTTCCGAGCACGGCTTTCAGGAACTGATCGAAGGCCGCTGGAGCAAGGCGCAGACGCACCTGAGCCGCATCGCGCGCAACGAGTCGCGCCCCTTGATCCACTACCTGGGCGCCGCCCGTGCGGCCCACAATCTCGAGCATTACGAACAAAGCGACGCCCTGCTCGAGGAGGCGCTGCAGCGCCAGCCGAATGCCGAGCTGGCCATTGCCCTGACCCACGCCGAGTTGCAACTGGCGCGCGGCGAAATCGACAATGCCCAAGAAACCCTGCAGGTGATGCACGAGCGTCATCCGCACAACCCCCAGGTGCTGCGCCAGCTGCAGCAGCTCTACGCCACCCGCGGCGACTGGCAGGCGGTACTCAAGCTGCTGCCGGTGTTGCGCAAGGAAAAGGCCATGGCGCCTGCCGAGCTGATGGCGCTGGAGCGCCGCGCCTGGCGTGAATACCTGCTCGGCCTGGATTTCAAGGAGGCGGGCGACGGTGCGCTACCGTCCCTGGCGCAGGCCTGGGAGCGTCTGTCGCCCAACCTGCGTGGTGAGCCCGAGCTGCTCGCGGTGTATGCCGACCGGTTGCGTGCGCTGGGTGCTGAGCCCGGTGCCGAAGAGCTGCTCAGCAAGGCGTTGAACCGTGAATACGACGGCCGCCTGGCGCGTCTTTATGGGCTCCTGCGTGGTCGCGATTCGGCCAAGCAGCTGCGCAATGCAGAAGGCTGGCTCGAGCAGCACCCCAATGATGCCGGCTTGCTGCTCACCCTCGGGCGCCTGAGCCTGCATAACCAGCTGTGGGGCAAGGCGCGCGATTATTTCGAGGCCAGCCTGACCCTGGAACGCCACCCCGAGACCTGTGCCGAGCTGGCGCGCCTGCTCGCGCAACTGGGCGAAGTGGAGCGCAGCAACCGCTTGTTCCAGGAAGGCCTGGGGCTGCTCGACCGACGCCTCAGTGGTCAGGTTGCGGTGCTAGCTGCCGAGCCGCAGCGTATGCCCAACGGCGGCTGAGCAACGAGTACCGGCGGCGCTCCTGTCGGCGCTCGCCATCAAGTGTCTTGAAGGGTGACTGGCGCAGGCATAACCTGAGACGAAATGAGAGGTCGGACTGCAATGAGAATCATGCTAGTGTCCTGACTCGGCTGCACGTTCAGGGAGCGATTCGTGATTGCGTTTGCCGTCGCTGTACGCAGCGACATTTGGCCGGAGGGAATGCCGACAGGCGACCAGCCAACTTTCCGCTTCGCGGCGACGACAGGTTGCACAACGGTCAGCGCCCGATGCCCACAGGACATACCGATAAGGGAGCGAGATCACCATGCTCGAAAGTTGCCAGAATGCGCAGGAGCGGTGGGGCGGCGTACATCTGTTGATCGATCGCTGGTTGCAGGAACGTGCCGAGTTGATCAAGGCCTACGTTGCCATCAGCGACGTCAGTGACGCGGCGGTGATGCAGCGTTTCTGTGAAATCCTCGTCGACTATGTGTCCGCTGGGCACTTCGAGGTTTATCAGCAGCTCAACGAGGAAGCGCGCGCGTTCGATGATCAGCGCGGCCTGGAGCTGGCCAAGCAGATCTACCCGCGTATCGAGGTAATCACTGAAGCCGCTCTGGCGTTCAATGATCGCTGCGATGCCGGTGATTGCGGCGATATCGACGCGGTAAGCGGTGAGCTCAAGCGTCTGGGGCAGATGCTGCATGAGCGCTTCGAGCTCGAGGATTGCCTCATCGAAGTCCTGCACACCGCCCACAAACAGCTGGCCAGCGCCGCCACTGTATGAGCCAAGACGCCGCGATTGTTCGCGGCGTCTTTGTTTCGCGCCCTCGTGAACCCTACACAGGTGCTTGCAAAGCGCCTCTGGCGGGCGCAAATTTCACCCACTTAGTATGGCTTTTTCCCCATCCGCCTGGAGGCGCGTCATGCCGGCCACAAAAAACCTGAAGAAGAAATCGGTCACCACCCCTTTGCATCTGCTGCAGCAGTTGTCTGCAAGCTTGCTCGAGCACCTTGAGAACGCCTGCTCGCAAGCGCTGGTCGATGCCGAGAAGATTCTCGCCAAACTGGAAAAACAGCGCGGTAGCGCCCAGGAAAAACTGCACAAGGCGCGCGGCAAATTGCAGTCGGCAGTCGCCGACGGCAAGGCCAAGGCGCAGTCCAAGGCCAAGGCCGCAGTGGACGAGCTGGAAGGCGCGCTTGATGCGCTGCAGACTCGCCAAACCGAAACCCGCCAGTACATCGTGCAGCTCAAGCGTGATGCCCAGGAAAGCCTGAAACTGGCCCAGGGTGTTGGCAAGGTGCGTGAGGCGGCCGGCAAGGCGCTGTCCAGCCGTGACAAGGCCCAGGCCAAGCCGGTTGCCGCCAAAGCCGCAGCGAAACCGGTTGCCAAGCCAGCCGCCAAGGCGGTGGCGAAACCTGCCGCCAAGCCAGCGGCCAAAGCAGCGGTAAAACCTGCTGCCAAGCCTGCTAACCAAGCTGCCGCAAAAGCGGCTACCGCCAAGCCCGCCGCCAAACCGGCAGCAAAGGCCGCCGCGAAGCCCGCTGCCAAACCCGCTGCTCAAGCTGCTGCGAAATCGGCTACCGCCAAGCCGGCGGCGAAGCCTGCCGGCAAATCTGCAGCTAAACCGACTGCGGCTAGCTCGGCTGGCAAGACGGCGGCAAAACCGGCTGCGAAATCCGCTGCCGCCAAGCCAGCGGTCAAGGCTGCCCCTAAACCTGCTGCCAAGCCAGCTAGCAAAGCGGCCGCGAAGCCGGCCACTCAGGCAGCCGCGAAGCCCACTGCCGCCAAGCCGGCGACCAAGGCCACTGCCAAGCCTGCGGTCTCCAGGGCAGCTGCTAAACCAGCAGCAAAACCTGCCGCTGCCAAGCCTGCGGTAAAGCCTGAAACCGCCAAGCCTGCCTCTGCGGCCGTCGCGAACAAGCCGGCAGCCGAGCCTGCCGCCGCCGCAACCTCTGCTACCAGTGCTGCCAACGGCGCAACGCCGCCAGCCAATAGCTGATTCAGGCATCTCGAGCCTGCGAGCGGTCAAGCTCGCAGGCTTTGCCTGGCACTGGTCTTCAGGGCAATCAGCGGTTTTTCTCCCAGGCTAATCAGTCTGCGCTTTGCATTTTCCCCCGTTACGGCACTCGACAAGCCTGTGTCCTACAGCTCGGCCAATGGCCGGGTCGATGAAGCCAAAAGCCCAGTGGCCGTCGTGCAGAGTCAGCCGGTTTGCCGCCCGCCTCGATAAGCTCGCGGCAAGTCTCGATTCGTCATTGGTTGGCGCACTGAACCGGCTTGCTGGCCGACAGGCTAGCGCAGCCCTGTCTGCTAAGCTGGATGAGCTGAGCGCGTTGCTCGAGCGTGTCGTGCGTACCCCCAGAAGGAGAGCAGGATGGCTGTCAAAAAGAATACCGAGAAACAGACCGGCTCGTGGATCGGCGAGGTTGAAAAGTACTCGCGGCAGATCTGGTTGGCAGGCCTGGGCGCTTATTCCAAGGTCAGCAAGGACGGCCCCAAGCTGTTCGATACCCTGGTCAAGGATGGCGAAAAGGCTGAGAAAGCCGCCAAGAGCAACGTCGATAAGCAGGCCGATACGATGAAGTCGTCCGCCGGCAGCGCCCGTTCGCGCGTCGATGAGGTCAAGGGCAAGGCGATCGGCAAGTGGAGCGAGCTCGAAGAGGCATTCGACAAGCGTCTCAACAGTGCCATCTCCCGCCTTGGCGTGCCGAGCCGCAATGAGGTCAAGGCGCTCAGCGACAAGGTCGACCTGCTGACCCGCCAGCTGGAGACGCTGACCGGTGTGTCCGGCAAGCCGGCGGCGAAGGCGGCAGCGGCCAAGCCGGCGGGCAAAACGGCGACGGCGGCCAAGCCGACTACCAGCAGCAAGACGGCGAGCGCCGCGGCCGTGAAGCCAGCCGCCAAACCGGCCGCTGCCAAACCCGCAGCAGCCAAGAAAAAGCCGGCCAGCAAAACGGCGGCGGCCAAGCCGGCCAGCGCTGCCAAGACCCCGGTCAAGCCAGCGGCCAAACCCGCGGCCAAGGCAGCCAGCAAGCCGGCGGCGAAGAAACCGGCGGCGAGCAGGGCCACCGCAGCGCCCGCGACGCCGGCCGGCGCGCCGGGGCTACCAGCCAGCAACGCTTCCGGCACTCAGACCTGAGTCGGCCGTTCGCCTGCCAAGCGCCCGGTCCCCGTATCGGGCGTTTGTGTTTTTAGCGGGCGTGTTCGACCAGGTGGCAGCCAGTACCACCGACCGAGGGTCAGAGCATCAGGCGTACGACCGATTCGTTCGGGTCGCGGGATTGGCCGGCGGCGGCCAGGGCGTCCAGGTAGTCTCGCCACAGTTCGTCCTGGCGCAGGGCCAGTTGATGCAGGTAGTCCCAGCTGAACAGCCCGCTGTCGTGGCCGTCATCGAAGCTCAGCTTGAGGGCGTAGTTGCCGGCGGGCTCGATACCGACCAGCGCGACATTGAGTTTGCCGGTCTGCAGGATGGGTTTGCCGTGGCCCTGCACTTCGGCGGAAGGCGAGTGCACGCGCAGGAATTCGGCCGGCAACCGATAGCTGTCATTGCCGTAGTGCAGCTCCAGAATGCGCGAGGCCTTGTGCAGCTTGATCGAGGTTGGGATAAGCACGGCAGGCTCCAGGCTGCGCGGTGAGGTCACCGCGCAGTGCGAGGCTATCAGAGAATGTAGCGCGACAGGTCTTCGTCCTGGGCCAGCTCACCGAGGTGGCTGTTGACGTAGGCCGCGTCGATGCGAATGGTCTCGCCGTTCTGCTGGCCCGCCAGGTCACCGGCGCTGAACGACACTTCCTCGAGCAGGCGTTCGAGCAGCGTATGCAGGCGACGGGCACCGATGTTCTCGGTCTTCTCGTTGACCTGCCAGGCGATCTCGGCGATACGCTTGATACCCTCTTCGGCGAACTCGATGCCCAGGCCTTCGGTCTGCAGCAAGGCCACGTATTGCTCGGTGAGCGAGGCATGGGGTTCGCTGAGGATGCGCTCGAAATCTTCCGGGCTCAGCGCCTTGAGCTCGACGCGAATCGGCAGGCGACCCTGCAGCTCCGGCACCAGATCGCTCGGCTTGCTGAGGTGGAAGGCGCCCGAGGCGATAAACAGGATGTGGTCGGTCTTGACCATGCCCAGTTTGGTGTTCACGGTGCAGCCCTCGATCAGCGGCAGCAGGTCGCGCTGTACGCCTTCGCGGGACACGTCAGCGCCGCCGGCGTTGGCGCGCTTGGCCACCTTGTCGATCTCGTCGATGAACACGATGCCGTGCTGCTCGACGGCTTCGAGTGCCTTGGCCTTGAGTTCTTCCTCGTTGACCAGGCGGCCGGCTTCCTCGTCACGCACCAGCTTGAGTGCATCCTTGACCTTGAGCTTGCGGCTCTTCTTCTTGCCCTTGCCCATGTTGGAGAACAGGTTCTGCAACTGGCTGGTCATTTCTTCCATGCCGGGCGGCGTCATGATTTCGATGCCAGCCGGGCTGTCGGCCACTTCGATATCGATTTCCTTGTCATCCAGCTGGCCTTCGCGCAGGCGCTTGCGGAACAGCTGGCGGGTGTTGGAATCGCCGTTCGGTGCGGCCTCTTCGGCAAAGCCGCTGCGCGCCGGCGGCAGCAGGGCGTCGAGAATACGGTCTTCGGCGGCATCTTCGGCGCGGTGGCGTACGCGGATGATCTCCTGCTCGCGGAGCATCTTCAGCGCGGCATCGGCGAGGTCGCGGATGATCGATTCGACATCGCGGCCAACGTAACCGACCTCGGTGAACTTGGTGGCTTCGACCTTGAGGAACGGCGCATTGGCCAGTTTGGCCAGGCGACGGGCGATCTCGGTCTTGCCGACACCGGTGGGGCCGATCATCAGGATGTTCTTCGGCGTGACCTCGGCGCGCAGCTCGGCGGGCAGCTGCATGCGCCGCCAGCGGTTGCGCAGGGCGATGGCCACGGCGCGCTTGGCGTCGTCCTGGCCGATGATGTGGCGATTGAGTTCGTGGACGATCTCGCGGGGTGTCATGGACATGAGCGGGCTCCGATCCGGACTGGCCTAGATGGCCGAGTCCAGTTCCTCGATGGTCAGATTCTGGTTGGTGAAGACGCAGATGGAACCGGCGATCTTCAGCGCGGTTTCGGCGATCTCCCGGGCGTCGAGGTCTTCGCTGCCTTTTTGCAGCAGCGCCAGCGCCGCGGCCTGGGCGTAACCGCCGCCCGAGCCCATGGCGATCAGACCATGCTCGGGTTCGACCACGTCACCGTTGCCGGTGATGATCAGCGAGGCATCCTTGTTGGCCACCGCCAGCATGGCTTCCAGGCGGCTCAGGGAGCGGTCGGTACGCCAGTCCTTGGCCAGTTCGACGGCGGCCCGCACCAGGTGGCCCTGGTGCCTTTCGAGCTGCGACTCGAAGCGTTCGAACAGGGTGAAGGCATCGGCGGTGGCACCGGCGAAACCGGCGATGACCTGGCCGTGGTACAGGCGGCGAACCTTCTTCGCGTTGCCTTTCATCACGGTATTGCCAAGGGAAACCTGGCCGTCGCCACCCATGACGACTTTGCCATGGCGGCGCACTGAAACGATGGTGGTCAAGGGGAGAGTCTCCACGCTGCGGGGCGAAATGGCCCTGATGAAAACTCAGATGGGGTGCCCGCCGCGGTTTTTCAACCGGGCGCGCGGGTTAACAGGCCATTGAAAAACGTAGGCGAGGCCGCCGATGCGAGGAAAAACAGGCGAAAAAGCGCAGTTTACGTGTTGTAAATGAGCATTTTGACTGGGCTGGCACTCCAGCCTGTTTTAACCAAGCAGCGGCAACGCAGGTAGTTTTTCAACCGCCTGGTAAAGGCGATCAGCGTAGTTGGCGCTGCTGCAACAGCAGGTTGCCGAAGCCGCCGGCTGCCAGGGTCTTCTGGGCGCTGGCCAGTTGCTCGCGATTGGCGAAGGGGCCGACCAGCACGCGGTGCCAGGTCTTGTCCGCCACGGTGCCGGATTCCACCCGCACGTTCTGGCCGAGCAGAATGATCTGCGCGCGCATGCTCTCGGCCTTGTCCTTGCTCGGGAAGGAGCCGGCTTGCAGGAAGAATTGCGTGGTCAGCGGTGCCTGGGTGGTCTCCGCCGGTTTGGCAACCGGGGGTGGCGGTGGCGGCGTTTCACCGTTCAGCGCAGCCTGGGCGCGGGCAGCATCGATCTTGGCGGCTTCCTCCGGGGTTACCGGCTTCTGCTCGGGCGTCGGCGTGGTGGGCGGCGGCACCGCATCCGGCGGCACGATGACTTCCGACTCGGGCAGCAGGGTGTAGAAGTCGTACTTGGGCTTGCCCGGTTCCTGGCTGGTCGCCGACGGCGTTGGCTTGGCCGAGGTGCTGGCGCGCTCCGGTTGTGGCTTGTCGCGTTTGACCGCGTCGTCCCCCGGCTTGAGGTTGAGCAGCAGGGTGACGAACACGCCCACCGCCAGGCCGCAGGCAAGCCAGATCCAGCCCGGTACCGGGCGTTTGCTCGGGGCCTTGTAGCGGCTGGCGCCGCGTTTGGGTGCTGGCTTCTTGCGGGCTGCCACTTACATGCGCTCCAGGGTTTCCAGGCCCAGCAGTTGCAGGCCTTGCTTGAGGGTGCGGCCAGTCAAGGCGGCCAGGCGCAGGCGGCTCTGGCGGGTGGTCTCGTCTTCGGCGCTGAGTACCGGGCAGTGCTCGTAGAAGCTGGAGAACAGCCCGGCCACGTCATAGAGGTAAGCGCACAGCAGGTGCGGCGTGCCCTTGTCGGCGACGCTGCCCAGCACTTCGCCGAACTGCGCCAACTTGCCGGCCAGTTCGATTTCCTGAGGGGCGTGAAGTTCGATTCGGCCGCCGATCTCTTCAATATCTTTACCCAGTTTGCGGAAGATGCTGGCCACGCGCGTATAGGCGAAAAGCAAATAGGGCGCAGAGTTGCCCTCGAAGCTGAGCATCAGCTCGAAGTTGAAGCTGTAGTCGCTGGTGCGGTGCTTGGACAGGTCGGCGTACTTCACGGCGCCGATACCCACGGCGCGGGCGATCTGGCGCAGCTCGGCCTCGTCCAGCTCCGGGTTCTTGGCCTTGACCAGCTCGTAGGCGCGCGACTCGGCTTCGTCGAGCAGGTCGATCAGCTTCACGGTGCCGCCATCGCGGGTCTTGAACGGCCGGCCGTCGGCGCCGTTCATGGTGCCGAAGCCCATGTGCTCCAGGTCCATGCCCTCGTGCACGAAGCCGGCACGGCGGGCGACTTCGAAGGCCATCTGGAAGTGCAGGGCCTGGCGCTGGTCGACGAAGTACAGGGCGCGGTCGGCCTTGAGCACCTGGCTGCGGTAACGCATGGCCGCCAGGTCGGTGGTCGAGTACAGGTAGCCGCCGCCGGCCTTCTGCACGATCACCGGCAGCGGGTTGCCCTCGGCGTTCTTGTATTCGTCGAGGAAGACGCACTGGGCGCCGTTGTCCTCGGTGAGCAGGCCCTTGCTGCGCAGGTCGGCGACCACGTTGGCGAGGTCGGCGTTGTAGGCGCTCTCACCCTTGACGTCGGCCGGGGTGAGCTTCACGCCCAGGCGGTCATAGGCTTTCTGGCAGTGGCTCAGGGAAATCGCATTGAAACGCTCCCACAGGCGCAGGCATTCCGGCTCGCCGGCCTGCAGCTCGACGACCAGGGCGCGGGCGCGCTCGGCGAACTCCGGCGACTCGTCGAAGCGCTTCTTGGCGGCGCGGTAGAAGCCCTCCAGGTCGGCCAGCTCGCTTTCCGCCGCGGCCGGGTTCTCTTCCATGAAGGCCAGCAGCATGCCGAACTGGGTGCCCCAGTCGCCCACGTGGTTCTGGCGGATCACCTCGTCGCCAAGGAACTCCAGCACCCGCGCCACGGCGTCGCCGATGATGGTCGAGCGCAGGTGGCCAACGTGCATCTCCTTGGCCAGGTTGGGCGAGGACAGGTCGACGACCACGCGCTGCGCCGGGCCGGCCTTGCGCACGCCCAGGTGTTCGTCGGCCAGGGCCGCTTCCAGGCGTTCGGCCAGGGCGTCGCTGTTCTGGAAGAAGTTGAGAAAGCCCGGGCCGGCAATCTCGACCTTGCTGATCTGCGCATCGGCAGGCAGCGCGTCGATCAGCTTCTGGGCCAGGTCGCGGGGCTTCATGCCGGCCGGCTTGGCCAGCATCATGGCGATGTTGCTGGCGAAGTCGCCGTGGCTCTTGTCGCGGGTGTTCTCCACCTGGATCGTCGGGCTCAGGCCTTCGGGCAGCACGCCTTCGGCGGTCAGGCGGGTCAGGGCTTGCTGGATCAGGTGGCGAATACTGTCTTTCATGGTCTGCTCGTTCGGCCGCAAGATGCGGCGCCGCTCGAAAGCGTGGGTGGAAAACTGCGCATTATAAAAGCAGCGGCCGGTGGCAAGCCACCGGCGGCGTGGATAAAGCGCGGCGTAGTTGTCGCCGGATGCGAGCGGCGCCGGCTCAGAACAGGTCGATCGGGTCGACATCCAGCGACCAGCGCACCGCGCGGCCGCTGGGCAGGCTTTCCAGCACCAGCAGCCAGTGCGCCAGCAGCTTGTGCAGCGGCGCCCGGGCATTGCCCTGCAGCAGCAGCTGCGCGCGATAACGCCCGGCGCGGCGTTCCATGGGCGCCGGCACCGGGCCCAGCAGTTCGATGCCGCTCAGCGCCAGTTCGTTCAGCAGACGCTCGGCCTCGCTGCAGGCCTCATCCAGGAAGCCTTCCGCCTGGCCAGGCTTGTGCGCTTCGGCGCGCAGCAGGGCCAGGTGGCAGAACGGCGGCAGGCCGGCGGCGCGGCGCTCGCTCAGTGCTTGGTCGGCAAAGGCGAAGTAGCCCTGTTCGGTCAGTTGCACCAGCAATGGGTGATCGGCCAGGTGGCTCTGGATGATCACCTTGCCGGGCTCTTCGGCACGGCCAGCGCGCCCGGCGACCTGGACGATCAACTGGGCCATGCGTTCGCTGGCGCGGAAGTCGGCGGAGAACAGGCCGCCGTCGGCATCGAGTATCGCCACCAGGGTGACCCGTGGAAAGTGGTGGCCCTTGGCGAGCATCTGGGTGCCGACCAGGATGCAGGGTTCGCCGCGCTGTACGGTGTTGAACAGGGTGGTCATGGCTTCCTTGCGTGCGGTGCTGTCGCGGTCCACGCGCAGCACCGGTACGTTCGGGAAAAGAATCTCCAGGCGCTCCTCGGCCCGCTCGGTGCCGGCGCCCACCGGACGCAGGTCGACGTTGTTGCAGCTCGGGCAGTTGCTGGGCTGGCGTTCGGCGTGGCCGCAATGGTGGCAGCGCAGTTCGCGGCTGCGCTGGTGCACGGTCATGCGTGCGTCGCAGCGCGGGCATTCGGACAGCCAGCCGCATTCGTGGCACAGCAACGTCGGTGCGAAGCCGCGGCGATTGAGGAACACCAGCACTTGCTGGCCGGCCGCCAGGGTCTGGGTGATGGCCTGCTGCAGCGGTGGCGACATGCCGGCATCCAGCGGGCGGCTCTTGACGTCCAGGCGCAGGAAGCGCGGTGGCTGGGCGCCGCCTGCGCGCTGGTTCATGCGCAACAGGGCGTAGCGACCGCTGTGTGCGTTGTGCAGGCTCTCCAGCGAGGGCGTGGCCGAGCCGAGCACGATCGGCACGTTTTCCTGGTGGGCGCGCACCACGGCCAGGTCGCGGGCGTGGTAGCGCAGGCCTTCCTGCTGTTTATAGGAGGCGTCGTGCTCCTCGTCGATGATGATCAGCCCGGGGCGCTTCATCGGCGTGAACAGCGCCGAGCGGGTGCCGATGATGATGTCGGCCTCGCCATCGCGGGCGGCCAGCCAGGCATCCAGGCGCTCGCGGTCATTGACCGCCGAATGCAGCAGGGCGATGCGCGCGTTGAAGCGGCGCTCGAAGCGCGCCAGGGTCTGCGGGCCCAGGTTGATCTCGGGAATCAGCACCAGGGCCTGCTTGCCGGCTTCCAGGGTCTCGCGGATCAGCTGCAGGTACACCTCGGTCTTGCCGCTGCCGGTCACGCCGGCCAGCAGAAACGCGTTGAAGCCATCGAAGCCGGCGCGCACTGCCTCGGCCGCGGCGCGCTGCTCGGCATTGAGCGGCAATTCCGGCTGGGCCAGCCAGTTGGCGTGGCGCTCCGGGCTGCTCAGGCGGCGCACTTCGACGCGCACCAGGCCCTTCTCCTGCAGCAGTTGCAGGCTGTCGCGGTTGATCTGCAACTGGCTGAGCAATTGATGCGAAACGCCATGGGGGTGCTGGGCGATGGTTTTCAGGGCTTCGCGTTGGCGCGGCGCACGAGCCAGGCGCGGGTCGTCCAGGCGGGCGTCCTTGGCGATCAGCCAGAAACGCTCCTGGCGGGCTTCGGCGGGCTCGCCCTGGCGCAGCAGCACCGGCAGCGCCCAGCTCAGGGTGTCACCCAGGCTGTGCTGGTAATACTGTGCGGTCCACTGGCACAGGCGCATCAGCGCTGGCGGCACCGGGGCTTGCAGGTCGAGCAGCTGCAGCGCCGGCTTGAGCTTGCCGGCCGGCACCTCGCTGTGGTCGCTGACCTCGATCAGCACGCCGATCATCTCGCGACGCCCGAACGGTACGCGCAGCCGTGCGCCGGGCTGCAGGTCACGAGCCGACACGCCAGGCGGGGCGAGGTAGTCGAACAGCCGGCGCAGTGGCGAGGGCAGGGCGAGTCGCAGGATGACGTCAGGCACGCAAAGGCTCCAGGCAGGCGAGGCGCGATATTAGCAGGCCCTTGAAAAACTACCTACGCTGCCCTCGGCATTGGGCCGGCTGCCTCGGTGAGGTTTTTCCACGGCCTGCTGGGCAGGCCGGTGTGCGACGGCCGGTAGCCGTGGCCGAGTTGCATCATGGCTGCGCTCTGGTATGATCCGCGGCCAACCTAAGTGCGGTACCTGACAATAGTGTCGGGTGGCGGCACAAAACCTGAGGAATAATCATGAAAGCCGATATCCATCCGGAATACGTCGCCATCGACGCTACCTGCAGCTGTGGCAACGTCATCAAGACTCGCTCCACTCTGGCCAAGCCGCTGAGCCTGGACGTCTGCTCCGAGTGCCACCCGTTCTACACCGGCAAGCAGAAGGTGCTGGACACCGGCGGCCGTATCGATCGCTTCAAGCAGCGTTTC
>Ga0207790_1000297_pt1 | contig 18958 bp, 16 predicted proteins | sample HigsolmetaGSP14D_FD_184842 | JGI IMG/M metagenome (GOLD analysis project Ga0207790, IMG submission 184842) | High solid enriched microbial communities from the Joint BioEnergy Institute, USA - SP1-4-D (SPAdes) | ecosystem: Engineered > Bioreactor > SSF (Solid state fermentation) > Aerobic >...
CTTTGTGGGCCTGGGAAATAGCAAGCCGGCGGAGACAAGAGATTTCGCTGGACGCCTTCCTGGGTATCGCTGCGCTCAACCCAGGCTACGGGAGGAGCGGCGCAGGCGTGAGTGTCTTTTGCTCAACCCTGATGCCCACGGTAAGGCGCAACTACCTAATCGCAGCATAGCCAGGTTGGGCCGACGTAACCCTGGGGTAATGTTTGTCGCGCAGATAATCGGTATAACGGTGCGTTGCTTGTAGGGTCTCATTTAGAATGGGCGATATTTTCGAGAACTCCATCCATGCCCGAGTCGGCCGCTCAACAGTCGTTAGCTGAAGTCCCGCTGAGGGAGCTGGTTGCCTGCCATGAGTGCGATCTGCTGATGCGTCGCCCTGTGATTGGCGATGGCGAGCGTGTCGAATGCCCTCGTTGCGGCTATGAGCTGTATAACCACCGCCCCCAGGTGATACGCCGCAGCCTTGCCCTGGTGCTGGCTGCGTTGCTTCTCTATATCCCCGCCAATTTCCAGCCGATCATGCAGATGACCATGCTTGGGCAGACCTCCCATGACACGGTCTGGAGCGGCGTGCTTGGGCTGTACGACAGTGGCATGCAGAGCATCGCCGTGGTGGTGTTCCTGTGCAGCATGGCGGTTCCGCTGCTCAAGCTGCTTTGCCAGCTGCTGGTACTGCTGAGCATTTGCCTGAAGGTCGGCCGTGGCTATGGCCTGTTGCTCTACCGCATTTACCACCATATGCGCGAGTGGGGCATGCTCGAGGTCTACCTGATCGGCATCCTGGTGTCCATCGTCAAGCTGGCCGACCTCGCCGAGCTGTCCGTTGGCTTGGGGCTCTTCTGTTTCATCGGGTTGTTGCTCGTACAGGTCTGGTTGGAGGTCACCATGTCGCCTCACCAGATCTGGGAAGCGCTGGCCGGGGAGGATCGCCGTGCGCGCCATTGATGCCGGCCTGATCATCTGCCACGAGTGCCACCAGCTCAACCGCCAGCAGCCCGATTTGAAGCGGCAGTTCTGTACGCGTTGCGGCGGGCGTATCCACGAGCGCCAGCCCAATAGCCTGGCCCGTACCTGGGCGCTGCTGATCACCGCCGCCATTCTCTATATTCCCGCGAACGTGCTGCCGATCATGACGGTCAATTCCTTCGGCAAAGGGCAGCCTGACACCATCATGTCGGGGGTCATCACCCTGGTCGAGAATGGCATGGCGCCGATCGCCATCGTGGTGTTCGTCGCCAGTATCCTGGTGCCGACCTTCAAGTTGGTCGGCATCGCTCTGCTGTTGTATTCGGTACAGCGACATCAGCCGATGTCGGCTCGCCAACGTATCTTGATGTACCGCTTCATCGAATGGATCGGGCGCTGGTCCATGCTGGATATCTTCGTCATCGCCATTCTCGTGGCGGTGGTGCGGTTCGGCAGTCTGGCCAGCGTCGAACCGGGGGTGGGAGCGGTGGCTTTCGCCAGTGTGGTGATCCTGACCATGCTGGCAGCACTGACCTTCGACCCACGGTTGATTTGGGATAACACGGAATCGGATGACGACCATGAATGATCTGCCCACCGCCAGGACGCGTCCGGCTTCCAACTGGTCTGCCATCTGGGTATTGCCGCTCATTGCGCTGCTGATTGGCGGCTGGCTGGCCTGGCGTGCCTATAGTGAAGCGGGCGTTCAGATCCAGGTGGTCTTCGCCAGCGGCGAAGGCATCGAGGCTGGCAAGACCGAAGTGGTCTTCAAGGGCATGTCGGTCGGCAAGGTCACCAGCCTGAAGCTGGACAAGAGCGACAAGCAGCTTGGGGTGATTGCCACCCTGGAAATGAACAAGGATATCGAGCATCAGCTGCGCACCGGCACCCGCTTCTGGCTGGTCAAGCCAAGCGTGAGCCTGGCCGGGATTACCGGGCTGGAAACCCTGGTATCGGGTAACTACATCGCTTTCAGCCCGGGCACTGGCGAGCCGGCCTACGACTTCCAGGCCCTGGCCCAGGCACCGCCGCTTTCCGATGAGCAGCCCGGCCTGCACCTGACCCTCAAGGCCGAGCGCCTGGGCTCGCTGAATCGCGATAGCCCGGTGTTCTTCAAGCAGATCCAGGTGGGCCGGGTGAAGGACTACGAGCTGGCTGCCGATCAGACCTCGGTCGAGGTGAAGGTCTTCATCGAGCCGGCCTATGCGCACCTGGTGCGTAAACACACGCGCTTCTGGAATGCCAGCGGCATCAGTATCGATGCCAACTTCTCGGGCGTGAAGGTTCGCAGCGAGTCCCTGGCCAGCATCGTGGCCGGTGGTATCGCCTTTGCCACGCCGGAGCATCGCAAGGACAGCCCCCCCACCGACCCCAGCAAACCCTTCCGCCTCTATGAGGACTTCGACGCCGCCCAGGCGGGCATCAAGGCAGTGGTCAAGCTGACCGACTTCGAAGGGCTGCAGGCCGGGCGAACGCCGGTCATGTACAAGGGCATCCAGGCCGGCTTGCTGAAGACCCTCAAGGTCGACCCGGATCTGAAGAGCGCCACCGCCGAGCTGGCCATGGATCCGCTGGCTGAGGACTATCTGGTCGAGGGCAGCCAGTTCTGGGTGGTCAAGCCATCGATTTCCCTGGCTGGCATCACCGGTATCGAGGCGCTGGTAAAGGGCAACTACATCGCCATTCGTCCCGGCGAGCTGGGCGGGCCGCCGCGCCGCGATTTCGTCGCCCGGGCCAAGGCGCCGCCGCTGGATCTCGGCGCCGAGGGTCTGCACCTGGTGCTGTTCAGCGACACCCTCGGCTCGGTGGACGTCGGCAGCCCGATTCTCTACCGGCAGATGAAGGTCGGTTCGGTACAGAGCTACCAGCTCGCGCGCGACAACAAGCAGGTGGTGCTCGGCGTGCATATCGAGCCTGAGTACGCCAGCCTGGTGAACCGCACCACACGCTTCTGGAATGTCAGCGGCATCACCCTTAAGGGCGGCTTGTCCGGCATCGAGGTCAAGAGCGAGTCGCTGCAGACCCTGATGTCCGGTGGCATCGCCTTCGAGACCGATGACCTCAAGGCGCCCGCCGACCCCAAGCGCGTGCAGCGCTTCAATCTGTACGCCGATCGTGACGCGTCGATGAAGAGTGGTGACGCCCTGAGCATTCGGGTGGAACGTGGCGACGGCCTCTCGCCAGGCACCGAGATTCGCTACAAGGGCCTGCAGATCGGCAAGATCGAGCGGGTCGAGCTGACCGGCGACCTGCAGGCGGTGATGCTGCACGGCCGTATCACCACCGCGGCACAGCAGGTGTTGCGATCGGGCTCGCGCTTCTGGGTGGTCAAGCCCGAGATCGGCCTGACCGGTGCCGCCAACCTGGATACCCTGATTGGCGGGCAGTACATCGAAGTGCAGCCCGCCAGCCAGGGCGGCGGCCGGCAGACCGATTTCGTGGCGCTCAAGCAGGCGCCCGAACAGGTGGCCGAGGAGCCGGGCCTGCGTCTGGTGCTCAGTGCGCCGCGTCGCGGTTCGTTGAAGGCCGGCTCACCGGTGACCTACCGTGAAGTGCAGGTCGGCAAGGTCACGCGCTATGAGCTGGGCGCCACGGCTGACCGGGTGCTGATCCATATCCTCATCGAGCCGCGTTATGCAGGCCTGGTACATACCGGCAGCCGCTTCTGGAGCAGCTCCGGGTTCGGCGTCGATTTCGGCTTGTTCAAGGGCCTGCAGGTACGTACCGAGTCGGTGGAGACCCTGGTCGCCGGTGGCGTGGCCTTCGCTACACCTGAGCCCACCGGCAATGCGGCGATGCCGGGGCAGACCTTTGCGCTGTTCGATGAGGCGCAGCCGGAGTGGTTGCAGTGGGCGCCGAAAATCGCCTTGCCGAAGTGAAGGCAGCTGCGCGTCGGCCCTGGGGCGTTAAAAACAGCGCTAGCTCGATGCACCGCTAGGCATACAGAAACGAAAAGGCCCGCGGAGTACGCGGGCCTTTGTCGTTGGGGCGACAGGATCACGCCGGCTCGACGGCATCCTGTTCGCTGCCGGCAGGCGTTGCGGCCTGCTCGCGGCGCTTGATGTACTTCCAGTCCGCTTCGTCGATGTAGATGCCGTTCGGGCCGCTGCCGCCTTCCAGGTCGATGGCCACGGTGGCCGAGACCTGCGGCTTTACCGAAGCGAGAATCGGCACGAAACCGAGCTGCAGGCTGGTTTCGATCAGCGCCTGCTGGTTGCGCTCGTCGATGTCCGCCGCCTCGTCGAGGTAGTAGGGCAGGCGTACCCGGCCGGCCTGGTCGCGATCCATCAGGTGCAGCAGCAGGTACATGTTGGTCAGCGCCTTGATGGTCATCGTGGTGCCGTTGGACGCGGCACCATCGATGTCGGTGTGGATCACCGGCTGGCCGTGCACCTTGGTGATCTCGAAGGCCAGCTCGAACAGATCCTTGAGGCCCAGCTGGTTGCCGTTGGCGGCGACCAGGCGCGACAGGTAATCCTTGGCTTCTTCGTTCTTGGCGTCCTGCTCGCTGTTCTGGGTCAGGTCGAACACCGACAGGGTTTCGCCTTCCTCGTACTGGCCGGCGCTGTGGATGATCTGGTCGATATGGCGCAGGGCCTCCTTGTTCGGCGCCAGCACGATGCGGAAGCTTTGCAGGTTGGAGACCTGACGCTTGTTGATCTCGCGGTTGAACAGCGCGAGCTGGTGCTCGAGGTTGTCGTAGTCGCTGCGGATGTTGCGCAGGGTGCGGGCGATATCGGTCACTGCCGCACGTCTGGCCTTGGCCAGGGTGAGGGCTTCGTCCTGGCGGTGAGCGTAGGCGTTGACCAGGAGCTGCAGGCGGCGCTCCATGTCGTCTTCGCTGTCGAACTTGGCGACCCCCTTGAGGCGCACCTGGGCGTACAGCGCTTCGATCTGCCCATCCACGCGCTGCAGGCCCTGCCAGGTGTCCTGGTAGTCGTTGAGCAGCGGCAGCAGGTTGTCCAGGGAGTCGTCGACCGGCTCCATGTACGGCGTACCGAACGGCAGGTCGGCCGGCAGCAGCTGGCGACGGCGCAGGGCATCTTCCAGGGTGCGCTCCTTGGCTTCCAGGTCGGCGATCTGCCGGCCGATCAGTTGCAGCTTGGCGGAGAGCTGCTGGACCCGCTCGGTGAACGCATCGCTGGCACGCTTGAGTTCGTCCTGGGCGGCTTCCAGCTGGGCGAGTTTCTCCAGCTTGCCGGCTTCCTCGGCGCTCAGCGTCTGGCTGCGGCGGAAGTCTTCCAGCGCTTTCTGGGCGTCGAGCACGGCCTGGTACAGCTGCTCGGCCTGGGCCTTGCTGGCGGCGCGGTCGGCGGCCACCGATTGCTGGGTCTTGAGCTGCTTGAGCTCGCGGTCGAGGCGGTCCTTCTGGTCGCGCAGGGCGGCGCGGTCGGCCAGCGCCTGGAGGGCCGGCGGCTCGATGTTGGCCAGGTCGATATCCAGGCCGGGCACCTGGAAGCGCTCACCCTTGAACCCGTCGAGAATGGCTTCCAGGGATTTGACCCACACATCGCCGTCGTCGAGCTGGATGCCTTTTTCGCCCAGCGGCAGGCTGAACAGCTGACCGTTGAACAGGCGCATCAGGCGATCGACATCGGCCTGGGAGAACTCTTCACGCAGGCGCGAGTAGCTGTTGTTGTCGGCGTGGTCGAGCTGCTGCTTGACCGACTTGAGGCGTTTTTCCAGGTCACGCAGGCGCTCGTCCAGGTCTTCGCTGGAGAACTGGCGGGACTGTGCCAGGGCGCCGGCCAGCTCGTCGTGAGCATCCTTGGCGGCCAGCAGCTGGGCCTCCAGCACCTTGACGTCGTCGACCAGGGCGAAGCGGTTCTTGAGCACCGCCAGTTCGCCGAGCCAGCGCTGGATCTCGCTGATCTCGCGCTCCATGCGCATCAGTTCCTGGGTGCCGCCACGCTGATCGCTCTGCAGGCTGTCCTGCTCGCCCCGGTAGTGCTCGGCCTGGATGACCAGCTCTTCCTTGCGGGCATCGGCATAGTCGTGCCAGGTGCCCAGCAGGTTGTCGAGCAGCGGCGACAGGCGATGCAGCTTGCCACGCAGTTGCTCGCGCTGGGTCACCCCGGAGGCCAGGGCTTCGATCAGTGGGCCGGCGGTGACCAGCGCCTGATAGTCCTGCTCCATGCGGCGCACGTCGCGGAAGGCTTCTTCGGTGGCGGCGATGTAGTCGACGCTGCCCGAGCGCAGGCTGTGCTCGAAGGCATCGAGGAACAGCTGCTTGAGCTTCGCCGCGGTGATCTCGCGCATATGCAGCAGGTTGATGAACAGCGCGCGGAAGGTCTTCAGGCTCTGCTCGCTGGTCGAGCGCAGCGGAATCAGGGTCAGGTCCAGGGGGATGCTGGTGTGCCCGCCGACCAGCAGGCGCCGCAGTTCGTCAGGCTTGAGCTCGTAGGCGGTGATGCCGGCCTGGCCGAGGTTCTTGAACAGTTCGCGCTGACGCAGGCAGGTGCCGCCCTGCTGGTAGTGGTCCAGGTCCAGCTCGCCCTGGTAGGCGAAGAACTGGTGACCGAAGCCGCCGCCCGGGCCGCGGCCGGCCACGCCGATCACGTGGGGGCCGTGGGGCAGGGCGACTTCGACGAGGATGTAGCTGGTGTCGGTGGCGAAGTAGAACTTGCGCGACTGCTCGAGGCTGTACTTGCCGAAGCTCATGTCCGACATGCGCGCCAGGATCGGGAACTGCAGGGCGTTGATCGACGCCGACTTGCCGAGGTTGTTGGCGCCGTACACCGACAGCGGATTCTCCAGCGGGAACAGGCCGAGGCTGTAGCCGGCGGTGTTGAGCAGCGCGAAGCGGCGGATACCGTAGCGTTCCTGGGTCATGCGTCTTGCTCCTGTGCGGCGCGCTCTTCGGCCAGGGCGCGGGCCATGGCCTCTTCTTCGGTTTCTTCGGCGTCATCGAGGGTGATGATCGGGTCGCCACTGTCGTCGTCGATCAGCACCGGGGCCGGCAGCGGCAGGGCGGTGCTGTGCAGGCTGGCGGCCAGGTCGCGGTCGTGCTGCACGGACAGGCAGACGTCGAGGAAGCGGTGCATCGGCGGCAGGAAGCGGTACACGCCGTTGCTGTCCTCGGCGAAGCCGAGCTGCGTGAGGCGGCGGATGACCTTGTCTTCCAGCTCTTCGTGGGTGGTGACTTCGGCCTGCAGGAACAGGTCGCGGTACTTGTCGAGCAGCGCCGGCAGTTCGTCACGGCCGATGGTGCCGCCATCGAGTACGGACAGTGGATCGCGGCCCTGGTCGGCCAGATGCTCGACCAGGATGAAGGTGAACAGCGCCAGGCGCTGGGCGGTCTTGTTGACCTGCGGTGCAGCCTGCTCGGGCACGAAGTAGTAGAAACCGCGCGGATCGCAGACCAGCTCGAAGCCCAGGGCGCGGAACAGCGCGCGATACTGGTCCTGCATGCTGGACAGCTGGGCGTAGCACTCGGGCTCGCTGCGCGAGATGTGGTAGCCCTTGAACAGGTCGCGGAACGCGGCCGCGAGCTGGGTCATTTCTTTCAAATCAATGTTCATGCGTCATGCTCACGGGCAGTCTTGGGGTGAAAGGCGCGCAGCGCTTTCCACCTGAGAATTTGATAGGGCTGATGGCGGGCTGGAGTAGGCTGGACGACGCTTCATCCGTCCACCGCCCGGCAATCGACAAGGTGGACAAAAAAGCGTTGGCTGCGCGCCCCGGTCCACCCTACGTAAAAATCAGCCATTGGGCCGGCCCACCAAGGCATAGGAGCTGATGCTGATTTCATGCTCGCGGGTCAGGTAGGTCTGGCGTTCCAGGCGGTCGCGCTGGAAGCGGCCTTCGCGTGACAGCCGCGAGAACCAGTACAGCAGTTCATCGGTGGCGCCCTCGGGCTCCTGCTCCAGCAGCCAGGTCATCAGGTCCGGCAGCGGCAGCGACTGCTCGCAGCGCTCGATCATCTCCCGGGCGGTTTTCGGTGCACGCGGGTTGTCGTTCTTGCGCTTGCCGCTGGCTTTCGGGAAGTGATTGGGCTTGGCCTCGAAGCGCGCCAGGGCGTAAACGTAGGCTTCGACCTGGGAGGCGCTGCCGAGGAAGTTGCTCTGCGGCCGGGTGAACAGCGGCATGGCTGCCTGGGGTACGGCGTCGATGCCTTTCTTGCGGATCACCGACAGGGCCAACGCCGCGCCACGGGTCACGGCGTTGTGGCGGCGCGCTTCCTCGCGCAGTGGCAACAGCAGCTCGCGGGCCTTGCGCAGGGTCAGCTGGGCGTGGGTCTGCATTTCCAGGATGCGTGCGTGGGTGCGCAGCAACAGGTCATCGTCGACCAGTTGGCCAAGACGCTGCTGTTCGCCGAGCAGCTTGAGCAGCACCTGCTCGACGCGGCGTACGCCCTGCTCGAAGGCGCCATCGGCGGCGACCAGCTGGATCATCGGTTCGACGTATTCGTCCCAGGTGGCCAGCACTTCGGCGTAACGCTGACGCAGGGGAATCTGCCGGTCGCTGGTCTTGGCCCGTTCGGCCACACCGATCAGCGCCTGCTCGTCGTTGCCCAGCTTCTTCAATACGTCGCGCACGCGCATGTCGAGCAGGCGCAGCTGGCGCGCCAGGTCGTTGCCGTCGCGGATCTCGAAGGCGTCCTGAATGTGGCCGGCCAGGCGCTCGAGGTGGCGCAGGTAGGCTTCGATTTCCAGGCACAGGCCGAGGCGGTGCTCGCGGCGCAGGTAGGACAGGAAGTCGTGAATCTGCGCGTTGAGCTCGAAGCGGTTGGGGCTCTTGGCCACCGGCACCAGGATATCCAGGCGGATCCACTGGTCGAGCAGGGCGGTGACATCCACCGCGGTGCTCTGTGGCGGCAGCTGGGCGGTCAGCTGGTTGCGCAGCTCCACCAGGCTCAGGGTGCCGGCGTCGAAGCGTTCACCGAGCGGTTCGAGCAGGGCCCAGTGCTCGGCAAGGGCGCGCAATACGCGTTTGGGGTCGATCATCGCGGGACGGTCGCTCGCTTGCGAAAAAACGCCGATTGTACGGGAAAGCGAGGGGCACCTGCATTGTCACGCGGGCGTCATCCACGTGCGGCATGCTCGGCCTCGAATCACCGGCTCACGGTGCGCAATACGCCATGAAATATCCGTAAATGGACAAAATATGCTCAACGGCCTTTCGATCTCTGGCCGTTGTCGGCACAATTCGCGTCCGCTTTTTCCAGGAGGCTGGCGGGCTCCTGTTGGCCGACCTTTATTACGGACTGCGCAATGATCAAAACGCCGTACTACCTCATCGACAAACAGAAGCTGATTGGCAACATGGAGAAGATCGCCTACGTGCGTGAACACTCCGGTGCCAAGGCGCTGCTGGCCCTCAAGTGTTTTGCCACCTGGTCGGTATTCGACCTGATGCAGCAGTACATGGACGGCACCACCTCCAGCTCGCTGTACGAGCTCAAGCTCGGCCGCCAGAAGTTCGCCGGCGAAACCCACGCCTACAGCGTGGCCTGGGCCGACGACGAGATCGAGGAGATGCTGGAGAACTGCGACAAGATCATCTTCAACTCCATCGGCCAGCTGCAGCGTTTTGCCGAGCAGTCCAAGGGCAAGGTGCGCGGCCTGCGCGTCAACCCGCAGGTGAGCAGTTCCGATTACCTGCTGGCCGACCCGGCGCGCCCGTTCAGCCGCCTCGGTGAGTGGGATCCGACCAAGATCGAAGCGGTGATCGATCAGATCTCCGGGTTCATGTTTCACAACAACTGCGAGAACGGCGACTTCGGCCTGTTCGACCAGATGCTTGCGCACATCGAAGAGCGCTTTGGCGATCTGCTGCACAGGGTCGAGTGGGTCAGCCTCGGCGGCGGTATCCACTTCACCGGTGAAGGCTATGCGCTGGATGCCTTCTGCGCGCGCCTCAAGGCGTTCTCCGAGAAGTACGGCGTGCAGGTTTACCTGGAGCCGGGCGAAGCGGCGATCACCGGCAGCGCCTCCCTGGAAGTGACCGTGCTCGACACGCTGTACAACGGCAAGCACCTGGCCGTGGTCGACAGCTCCATCGAGGCGCACATGCTCGACCTGCTGATCTATCGCCTCAACGCCAAGCTGGCGCCCAGCGAGGGTGAACACACCTACATGGTGTGCGGCAAATCCTGCCTGGCTGGCGACATCTTCGGCGAGTACCAGTTTGCCAAGCCGCTGCAGATCGGCGATCGCCTGTCGTTCGTCGACGCGGCCGGTTACACCATGGTCAAGAAGAACTGGTTCAACGGCCTGAAGATGCCCGCTATCGTGGTCAAGCAGCTCGATGGCAGCGTCGAGGTGGTTCGTGAATTCGGCTTCGACGATTACCTGTCGAGCCTTAGCTGACGTGTAGGGTGGACAACGCTCTTTTTGTCCACCATGCAATCGATGCAGGGTGGACGGATGGAGCGTCAGCTACGCGCCCCGGCCACCCTACGCACTGTCGTAAAACCGCAGCACCTTTCTCAACGAGCGCAGTACCCTGGAGGTGAAACAATTGAAGAAGAACGTCCTTATCATTGGTGCAGGAGGTGTCGCCAAGGTGGTGGCCCACAAGTGCGCGCAGCACAACGACGAACTCGGTCGTATTGCCATCGCGTCACGGAACATCTCCAAATGCCAGGCCATCATCGATAGCGTCAAGGCCAAGGGTAGCCTCAAGGTTCCCGCCGACATCCAGGCCTTCTCGCTCAATGCATTGGATATCGAGGCGACCAAGGCGCTGATCCGCGAGACCGAATCGCAGATCGTCATCAACGTCGGTTCCGCCTTCCTCAACATGTCGGTGCTGCGTGCCTGCATCGATACCGGCGTGGCCTACCTGGACACCGCCATTCACGAAGAACCGGGCAAGATCTGCGAAACCCCGCCCTGGTATGGCAACTACGAGTGGAAACACCTCGAGGAATGCCAGCAGAAGAACATCACGGCCATTCTCGGCGTCGGTTTCGACCCGGGTGTGGTCAACGCCTATGCGGCCCTGGCCCAGCAACAGCATTTCGACAAGATCGAGTCGATCGACATCCTCGACGTCAATGCCGGCAGCCATGGCAAGTATTTCGCGACCAATTTCGATCCGGAAATCAATTTCCGCGAGTTCACCGGGCAGGTGTACAGCTGGCAGAACGGCCAGTGGGCGACCAACCGCATGTTCGAGGTCAAGCGCACCGACGACCTGCCGGTGGTCGGCGAGCAGAACCTGTACCTGACCGGCCACGATGAAGTGCACTCGATCTCCAAGAACCTGGACGTGCCCAACGTGCGTTTCTGGATGAGCTTCGGCGAGCATTACATCAACGTCTTCACCGTGCTGAAGAACCTCGGCCTGCTCTCCGAGCAGCCGGTGAAAACCGCCGAGGGCCTCGAGGTGGTACCACTGAAGGTGGTCAAGGCCGTGCTGCCCGATCCTGCCTCCCTGGCGCCGGGCTACACCGGCAAGACCTGCATCGGTGACCTGGTCAAGGGCAGCAAGGATGGCAAGGCCCGCGAAGTGTTCATCTACAACGTGGCCGATCACGAAGAAGCCTATGCCGAGACCGACAGCCAGGGCATTTCCTACACCGCCGGGGTACCGCCGGTAGCCGCTGCGCTGCTGGTCGCCCGTGGTGAGTGGGACGCCAAGCGCATGGTCAACGTCGAAGAGCTGCCGGCCGAGCCGTTCCTCAAGGCGCTGGACGTGATGGGCCTGCCCACCCGTATCAAGGACGAACACGGTGATCGCCCTTGGGATCAGGCGCTGTAAGCCTGAACTGCGAAGTTGTTGCATGAAAAAAGGATCGCCTCGGCGATCCTTTTTTCGTTTCAGGCCGCCTGTGCGGTTAGAGCCTGTTTTTAACGCAGTAGGGCCGACGCGCAGCAGATCGTGAACAGGCTCTTAGACCGTGACCACGCCGAGCAGCACTGCCGAGGCCAGCATCACCAGGCTGATGCCCCAGGCCCACAGCACCGTATAGCGGATGTGCTTGTACAGCTCGACGCCCGCCAGGCCGATGGCCAGGTACACGCTGGGCACTACCGGGCTGACGCCGAAGCCGGTGTTCTCGCCGATCAGCATGGCATTGGCCACCGAAGCCGGGTCGACGCCGGCGGCCACCGCCACGTCGCGGATCACCGGCAGCAGGGCGAAGTAGTAGGCATCCGGCGAGAACAGCATGCCCAGCGGCACGCCGAAGGCACCGATGATCACGTGCAGCCAGTTGGCCGAGCCCTCGGGCAGGATGTTGATCATCCAGTGCGCCATGCCTTCGGACATGCCGGCGCCTGACAGCACGCCGAGCAGGATGCCGGCGGCGAGCATCACCAGGGCCATCTGCATGGCGTCGCTGGCGTGGCGCAGCACGGCCTTGTTCTGCTGTTCCAGGCTCGGGTAGTTGATCACCAGGGCCACGCCGAGGCCGACCATGAAACAGGCGAACAGCGGAAAGGCACCGGTGAACAGGCAGGCCAGAATGGCCAGGGTCAGCGCCAGGTTGGCCCAATAGCGCCAGTCGCCGGGGCTCAGTTGCAGGCCACTGTCGTCGGCGCGCGACTCCTCGGCGGACGCCTGGCCGGCCATCAGGCCCTGGGTGGCAGGCTGACGCTGGGCGCGCAGGCCCAGGAATACTGCCAGGGCCATGACCAGCGCCAGGCCGACCACCTGGATGGGAATCAGCGAAATCCACAGTTGCGAGGCCTCGATGCCGGTCACCGCCGAGGCGCGTGCGGTGGTGCCGCCCCAGGGCACCATGTTCATCACCCCGGCGCTGAGCACCACCAGGCACAGGAGCATTTCGCGGCGCATGCCCAGGCGCAGGTACAGCGGCAGCAGGGCGGGAATCACCAGCAGGAAGGTCGCCGCGCCGATGCCATCCAGATGGGTGACGGCGGTCACCGCCACGGTGACCATCGCCACCGCCAATGGGCGGCCGCGGGTGCTCTTGAGCAGGAAGGTCACCAGCGGGGCGAACAGCCCGCGCTCGCGCATCACACCGAAATACAGGATGGCGAAGATGAACAGCGTGGCAGTCGGTGCGACCGCCTTGAGGCCTTCGGTGATGAACTTGCCGATTTCGCCGAGGCCGAAGCCGGCCATCACGCAGGCGATCACCGGCAGGGTGACGAAGGCCACGAGGGGCGTAACGCGGCGCATGAGAATCAGCGCGACGATGGTGAACATCAGGGTGAAGCCGAGGGCGGTGATCATGACGATCTCTCCGGTTTTATTATTGTTTGGAGTCGCAGGTCTGGCGTTGCGTGAATTCAGGAGGGCGCAGGCAACCTCAGGTCGAGCAGCGCGTAGCTCAGGCTCTTGCCGTGGCGGTCGATGCCGGGGCTGGCATTCACGCCGCCCTCCAGGGCGTTTTCCACCACGAAGTTGAGGCCGCCCAGGTTAGGCAGCTCATAGCGGCGCACGCTGCCGATACGCCGGTGGGCCAGGCAGCCCGCCACACGCTCGACGGTCAGCTCGGCGACCAGCCAGGCGTAATGCGCCGGGTCGTAGGCGAACACCGCCACGCTGAGGATGTTGCCCTTGTCGCCGGCACGGGCGTGGGCGTAATCGCATAGCAATACCTGGTCGTTCATCAGAACCACTCCACCTGTTGCTGCACCGCGGTGCGCGGGATGAAGAAACTCGCCGTGCCCAGGGACTCGCTCAGGTGTCGGCGCACGCCGCCGCCGCCCGCCGGGCCGTTGGTGTACAGCGATTCGGCGTCGAGCAGCAGGGTTTCCAGCAGCGCCTTGTCAGCATCGACGAAGCTGATGCGCAGGCGCACGTCCTGCGGGTCCCGGGCGTCGGCGAGGCGCTGCTGCAGCCATTCGCCGCGGGCGTCGTTGAACAGGCTGGCGACGCCGATCAGGTCGATCCACGGGGTGAGCTGCGGCGCCAGGCGGGCGCAGCGTTGCAGCAGCACGTCGCGGGCGAGGGCGGCACGGGCGAGGGCGCCAGGGCCGGCGTAGGAGATCTCCGCCTCGGCGAACCAGTTGCCGCGCAGGCCGACCAGCCCCTTGAGTTCGGCCGGGCGCGGATGGCCGCGGATGCCTTCGATCTCCACCAGGTCTGGGCCGGCCTGGCGAACCCGCGCTTGGCTCAGGTCCATGGTCACGTCTGGGGTCAGGTAGGCAGCGGGGTCGTGGACTTCATAGAGCAACTGTTCCTTGACCGTGCGCTCGGTGACGCAGCCACCGGTGCCGGCGGCCTTGCCAATGGTCACGCGGCCATCGGCCTGGACAGTGGCGATCGGGCAGCCGACATTGGCCAGGTCCGGCACCTCCTTGAGGCCTGGGTGGGCGAAGTAGCCGCCGCTGACCTGGGTGCAGCATTCGAGCAGGTGGCCAACGGCAGTGGCCAGGGCGATGCGATCCCAGTCCTCGGCTTGCCAACCGAAGGCGTGGCGCAACGGGCCGACCGCCAGGCTGGGATCGGCCACGCGGCCGCAGAGCACGATATCGGCACCTGCATCCAGCGCCTGCACGATGCCATCGGCACCGGTGTACACGTTGACCGAGACAACCTGGCCATCCAGCGTCTCGGGCAGCCAGCGTTGCAGAACCTCGCCCGAGTCGAGCAGATCATCACCCACTACGCAGGCGATGCGCGCCGCTGCGAATCGCCCGCCCTGCAGCTGCTGGCGTAAACGCCGGGCTGCAGCGCTGGGGTTGGCCGCGCCGCCATTGGTGATGATCGGGATGCCGGCGGCCAGGCAGGTTTCCAGCACCGGTTCGAGAAAGTCGAACAGCCGGGTGGCGTAGCCGCTTTCGGCGTCGGCCAGGCGACGCAGTTGCGCCTCGGCGAGGGTGCGCTCGGCAAGCAGTTCGAAGAACAGGAAGCGCCGGCCGTCGCGGGCGGCGAGGTCGTTGGCCAGCGCCAGGGCGGCATCGGGCCGGTCATTGGCGAAGCCTGCCCCGCAACCGATATGGACTGTTGTCATGGTTATGATCCAGGTCGAGGTCTGCTGCGAGCCTGCCGTGTCTGGATTTAGTTGTGAATTCGAAATGTGATATCAATTGATAAATTAATTTTATAAAAACACTCGCCATGGATATCAGCTTTCGCCAGCTTCAGGCGTTCGTGCTCATCGCCGAGCAGCGCAGCTTCAGCCGCGCCGCCGAGCAGATTCACCTCTCGCAGCCGGCACTCAGTTACAGCCTGCGCAAGCTGGAAGAGGCGCTGGGCCTGTCACTGTTCGCGCGCAATACCCGCAGCGTCGAGCTGACCGAAGCCGGCGTGCGTTTTCTGGAACAGGCCCGGCGCCTGCTGCGCGACATGCATAACGCGGTGCACGACGCCCACGAGCAGTTGCACCTGCAGAGTGGCTCGCTGCGCATCGGCGTGTTGCCGTCGGTGGCCATCGAGCCGTTGCCGCGGGTGCTGGTCGATTATCGGCAGCGCTATCCGGGTATCGACATCAGCCTGCGTGACGGCCGCGCCGGGGAGATCCGCCAGTGGGTCGGCAACGCCGAAGTGGACTTCGCCATCACCTCGGTGGCCGATGAGCCCGGCGTGCTGGATTTCCAGCCGCTCTACGACGACAGCCTGGTATTGCTGGTGCGAGGTCTGGGCGGCTTTCGCGGCGCGAAATTGCTGGCTGCGCTGCGCCGCCTCGATTACGTGGCGACCACCCCGGATACCAGCCTGCGCAGCATGGCCGATCAGACCCTGCAGCGCATGGGCCTGCTAGGTGAGCCGGCCTTCGAGGTCGCTTACATGAGCAGCGCTGCTGCGCTGGCGCGGGCGGGCTTGGGCTATGCGCTGCTGCCGGCGAGCGTGGCGGACACCTTCAATGGTGACGGCAGCCTGTCCGTGCACCCGCTGCCGATGGCGCCGGCCCGTGGCATTGGCGTGCTGCAGCGCAAACCCTGCTACCTGAGCCCGCCGGCCCAGGCCTTTGTCAGCCTGCTCAAGCAGCACGCCGAAGCCATTGGCCTGTACCACGGCTGACGTTTGGGGCTACCCGTGGCAGGCGATTCACGCGACAATCAGCGCCCTCGAAAATCGATGTGCCGGGTACCTGACGTTTGAACACCGAGCTGCGCCGCCGCGCCTACCTGGATGCCATGCAAGTGGCCAGCTGGCTGCCGCGCGTCGAATTGCCCTTCGCGGCGCCGTCGCGGCCCGAGCTGCTGGTTGCCTGCGAACCGGAAGCCGAGGTCGTCGCGCCGCCTGCGCTAGAGGCGAAGGTCAGCGTGCCCGCTGCGGCGCCTGCCGCCAGCGCCGTGGTTGCCCGCGAGCGACCCCGTATCGAAGTGCCCAGGCCCGGCAGCGCAAGCAAGCCCAGCGAGCCCGCCGCCGAACAGGTCAGCGCAGCGCCAGCCGTTCGTGAGCGACCGACGCCGCCACCGCGTTTCGCCCTGCAATTGCTGCGCGCCGGCAGCTGCGCGCTACTGGTCGAGCTGCCGACCGGCGAACCCTTCCAGAGCCGCGATCCCGCCTACCTGCTGCTCAAGGATCTGCTGCGCGCCGCCGGCCTGCCGGATGCCCCGCAGATCATCGGCGAGCCGGTGCGCTGGCCGCTGCTGGTGCGCGGCAACATGGATCAGGGGCCCCAGGCAGCCCTGGATTTCGTGCAGAGCTTTATCGGCGCCCGTCTGGAAGAGCAGGAACCCTGTGCCTGCCTGTGGCTGGTCGGCCTGCCGGCAATTCGCTTCGCCGGTGACGCCGATGCCGAGGCCTACAACCGCGAGCTGCAGGTCGAAGAACTGGGCGCCGCCTGGGCGCTGCCCGGCCTGGAGTTGCTGATGGACGAGCCAGAGCGCAAGCGCGACCTCTGGCACGCCATGCAGCGCGTGCGCAGGCGTTGGCTGGAGGCCTCGGCGTGAGCGATGCGATCACCTTCCGCCGGGCCACCGAGGCGGATATCGATGCGGTGCTGAAGATCGAATACGCGGCCTTCAGCCACCCGTGGACGCGCGGCATCTTTCTCGACAGCCTGAAATCCTACGAAGTCTGGCTGATGTTCGAAGGCAACCAGCAGGTTGGCCACGGGGTGATCAACGTGATCATCGATGAAGCCCATCTGCTCAACATCACCGTCAAGCCGGAGAGCCAGGGCCGCGGCCTGGGCCTGCGCTTGCTCGAGCACCTGATGGCGCGTGCCGCGCAGCTCAAGGCCGGGGAGTGCTTTCTCGAAGTACGCTCCAGCAATCAGGCGGCCTATCGGCTGTACGAGCGTTATGGGTTCAACGAGATTGGCCGCAGGCGCGATTACTACCCGGCGCCCGGCGGCCGTGAAGATGCGCTGGTGATGGCCTGCACGCTGGTGGAGTGAACTAGCGGCGTGCCCAGCGCCGTTCGCGGCGCTCTTCCTCGACCTGGCTCAGGTCGTATTTATCCAGAAACTCCTCAGGCTGCGCAGCCTGCTCGGCTTGCGACTCATCGGGCGACTTGGCGGGTTGCTGCGCAGCAGCCTTTACCGGCTTGCGCGGCGTCAGCGGCTCCACCCCATCGCGCAGAATCGGCGGCTCGGCCGGTTGGCGGCGGTCAGGTGGCTGCTTGTCGGTCATGACGAACTCCAGATCGGTCATTGGCTCTACGCAATGGACGGCCCCAAGCCCTGAAAATTCAGCGTTTCGGCCACTGCCCGGCAGCGCCATGGGGTGCTCGGGGCAGAAATCGCCTTGTCAAAAAGCCCGGTGCATCCGTATGGTGCGCATCGACCTTCCTCGGGAGCCGCCGCCGTGAGCGATCTCAAGCACCTGTTCGACAACAATGAACGCTGGGCCGAAACCATCACCCAGAACGACCCGGACTTCTTCCCGCGCCTGGCGCGCCAGCAGACCCCCGAGTACCTGTGGATCGGCTGCTCGGATGCCCGCGTGCCGGCCAACGACATCGTCGGCCTGCTGCCCGGCGAGCTGTTCGTGCACCGCAACGTGGCCAACGTGGTGCTGCACACCGACCTCAATTGTCTGTCGGTGATCCAGTACGCGGTCGACGTGCTCAAGGTCAAACATATCCTGGTCACCGGCCACTACGGCTGCGGTGGCGTGCGTGCGGCCATGCACGATGCGCAGTTCGGCCTGATCGATGGCTGGTTGCGCAATATTCGCGACCTCTACTACGAGCAGCATGCGCAACTGGCCGCGCTGGCGGACGAGGAGGCGCGGGTCGATCGCCTCTGCGAGCTGAACGTGATGAAGCAGGTGGGCAACGTCAGCCGTACCAGCATCGTCCAGAACGCCTGGCACCGCGGCCAGCCGTTGTCGGTACATGGCTGCATCTACGGGCTCAAGGATGGCCGCTGGAAGGACCTCGACGTCACCGTCACGGGTGCCGAGCAACTGCCCGAGCAGTACCGTCTGCGCCCGCCGCAGGCATGAGCATGGCCAAGCCTTCGCGCCAGCTGGCGATTGCCGGTGTGCTGGTGGCGGTGCTGTGCTGGGCCGGCAATGCCCTGGTGGCCCGTGCCTTCGCCGGCGAGATCCCGCCTTTCGCCCTGGCCTTCTGGCGCTGGAGCCTGGCGCTGATGCTGATATTGCCGTTCGTGGCCCTGCCGCTGTGGCGGCATCGCGCGGCGCTGCGCCATGCCGGCTGGCGCCTGGTGGTGATCGCCGCATTCGGCATCGCCGGCTACAACACCTTTCTGTACAGCGCGGCACAAACCACCGCGGCGATCAACATCACCCTGGTCAACACCTGCATCCCGCTGATGACCTTCATCTTTGCCGGGCTGCTGCTCGGCGCTTGGCCCGCGCGGCGTGCCTGGTGGGGCATGGCACTGGCGGTGGTTGGCTTGCTGGTGCTGATCTGCCGGGGTGACTGGCAGACCCTGGCGCGCATGGCGTTCAACCGCGGCGACCTGATCATGCTGCTGGCGGTGCTCGACTGGGCGCTCTACACCGTGCTGCTCAGGCGTTGGTCGGCGTACCTGGCGCCGATTCCGCCACTGGCGCTGCTGGGCATGTTTATGCTGCTGGGCGTGCCGATGATCCTGCCGTTGTATGTCTACGAGCTGTCCACTGGCGCGCAACTGCTGGCCACGCCGGCCAACCTGGCGGCCATTGCCTACACCGCGGTGTTCGCCTCGCTGGTCGCGTACCTGGGCTGGAAC
>Ga0207790_1000298_pt1:0-2500 | contig 18955 bp, 11 predicted proteins | sample HigsolmetaGSP14D_FD_184842 | JGI IMG/M metagenome (GOLD analysis project Ga0207790, IMG submission 184842) | High solid enriched microbial communities from the Joint BioEnergy Institute, USA - SP1-4-D (SPAdes) | ecosystem: Engineered > Bioreactor > SSF (Solid state fermentation) > Aerobic...
GAATTCCACTTTCAGACATGCTATCAAAATAGCCCAATTTATGAAACTTCTTATCTGGATGGAAATCAAGAAAATTCTAAATTTAAAATACTTGATTATGAAGATAAATACCAATACCTCTTTTGGTTTGAAAAACCTCTTGTGACTCTTCTTTTCGATTATAACCGATGGAATCGACCGTTGCGATATATAAAAAACAGTAGGTTTGAAAAAGCTGTAAGAAATGAAATGTCACAATATTTTTTTTATACATGCCAAAGTGATGGAAAACAAAGAATATCTTTTACGTATCCGCCCAGTTTATCAACTTTTTGGGAAATGATACAAAGAAAAATGCCCTTGTCCACAATAGAAAAACTTTCCTCTGATGAACTGTACAATCATTGGGTTTCTATCAATGAAAAAAAACGTAAAAACCTAAGCAAGGAGTTTATAAACAGAATAGAGGCTCTAGACAGGGGATCCTTTTCCTTGGATATATTTGAAAAAAAGACTAGATTGTGTAATGATGAAACTAAACAAAAATACTTGCCTAAATTGTATGATCCCTTCTTGAGCGGATCATCTCGTGGAACAATAAAAAAACCATTTTCACCTTCAATCCTAAATGAAACTTCCATAGAAAATTTCAGAGAGACAATTTGGATAAATAAGATTTATAGTCTCCTTTTTACTGATACTGATTACCAAAAATTTGAACAAAAAATAGATACATTTAATAAAAGACCATTATCAACAGAAAGTGGTGATTTCTTAACTTTAATCAGTGATCTTGATTCTCGAGCAAATTTCAATTGGAATGAACTTACTTTAGTTTCAAAAGAAAAACAAGGACGAATTGATTACGAAAGTAGAACAAAATTTTTTCAATTTTTATTCAATGCAATTATAACCGATCCTAATGATCAAAAAATCCGAAAAAAATCTATTGGAATAAAAGAAATTAGTAAAAAAATCCCTCGATGGTCATACAAATTAATCAACGATTTGGAACAACAGGAAAGAGAAAATCAAGAAGACGTGCCGGTGGAGCATCAGATTCGTTCAAGAAAAGCCAGACGTGTAGTAATTTTTACTAATAACCAACAGAATACCGATCCTAATACCAAGGATACTGATAATCCTGATCAAATAGACGAAGTGGCTTTGATACGTTATTCGCAACAATCCGATTTTCGTCGAGACATAATCAAAGGTTCTATGCGCGCTCAAAGGCGTAAAACAGTGATTTGGGAACTGTTTCAAGCAAATGCCCATTCTCTGCTTTTTTTGGACAGAATCAACCCTCCCTCCTTTTTTTCTTTTGATATCTCCAGACTGATTAAACTCATTTTTAGAAATTGGATGGGGAAAAATACAGAATTAAAAATTTTAGATTATATCGAAGAAGACATAAAAGAAGTGGAGAACAAAGAGAAGGACAAAAAAGAAGAGAACAAAAGAAAAGAGAAAGCGCGGATAGAAATAGCAGAAACTTGGGATACCATCCCATTTGCTCAAGTAATAAGAGGTTCTATGTTAGTAACTCAATCAATTCTTAGAAAATATATTCTATTACCTTCGTTGATAATAGCTAAAAATATTGGGCGTCTGTTATTATTTCAATTTCCTGAGTGGTCTGAGGATTTAAAGGAATGGAATAGCGAAATGCATGTTAAATGCACCTATAATGGTGTTCAATTATCAGAAACAGAATTTCCGAAAAATTGGTTAATAGATGGTATTCAGATAAAGATCTTATTTCCTTTCTGTCTAAAACCTTGGCACAAATCTAAACTACGATCCTCTCATAGAGATCTAATGAAAAAGAAAGAAAAAGGAAAAAAGGATGATTTTTGTTTTTTAACAGTTTGGGGAATGGAAGCTAACCTTCCTTTTGGTTCTCCCCGAAAACGTCCTTCTTTTTTTGAACCCATTTTTAAGAAACTAGAAAAAAAAATTGGAAAATTGAAAAAGAAATATTTTCTCATTCTAATATTTTTAAAAGAAAGAACAAAATTATTTCTAAGAGTTTCAAACGAAACAAAAAAATGGATTATCAAAAGTGTTCTATTTATAACAAAAATGAAAAAAGAACTTTCAAAAGTCAATCCAATTCTATTATTTAGATTGAGAGAAGTAGATGAATCGAGGAAAACTAACAAAGAAAAAGATTCTATAATTAAGAATAAAATAATTCATGAATCATTTAGTTCAATTCGATCTACGAATTGGACAAATTATTCCCTAACAGAAAAAAAAATGAAAGATCTAACTGATAGAACAAGCACAATCCGAAATCAAATAGAAAGAATTACAAAAGAGAAAAAAAAAGCAACCCCAAGACTAAATATAAATATTAGTCCTAATAATAGAAGTTCTAATGTTAAAAAATTAGAATCACCAAAAAATATTTGGCAAATTGTAAAAAGAAGAACTGTTCGATTAATCCGTAAATTACATTATTTTTTAAAATTTTTCATTGAAAAAATATACATAGATATCTTTCTATCTATTATTA
>Ga0207790_1000298_pt1:12500-15000 | contig 18955 bp, 11 predicted proteins | sample HigsolmetaGSP14D_FD_184842 | JGI IMG/M metagenome (GOLD analysis project Ga0207790, IMG submission 184842) | High solid enriched microbial communities from the Joint BioEnergy Institute, USA - SP1-4-D (SPAdes) | ecosystem: Engineered > Bioreactor > SSF (Solid state fermentation) >...
GAACGAGTTATGATAGAATACGTCTTGTTTATCTCGACGAAATGGGCGGAATAGCTATCCCAATGCCAAAAATATTCACAATGTTCAGTAGCTTTTCGATGGCCTCTCTTGCATTACCGGGCATGAGTGGTTTTGTTGCAGAATTGATAGTATTTTTTGGAATAATTACCAGCCAAAAATATCTTTTAATGCCAAAAATACTAATTACTTTTGTAATGGCAATTGGAATGATATTAACTCCTATTTATTCATTATCTATGTTACGTCAGATGTTCTATGGATATAAGCTATTTAATGCCCCAAACTCTTCTTTTTTTGATTCTGGGCCACGAGAGTTATTTGTTTCGATCTCTATCTTTTTACCCGTAATAGGTATTGGTATTTACCCGGATTTCGTTCTTTCACTATCAGTTGACAAGGTCGAAGTTATTCTATCTAATTATTTTTATAAATAACTAGTAAAAAAAATCCTATAATTTTTAAAATCGTTCGTTGTACACTGAAAAAAAATAAGTTTTTCGTCTCTTAAGTGAAGTAAAAGGGGAATTTCAATTTTAACCAAATATGTTGGGTGTTTGTGAGAACCATTTGAATCAAGTAGTGGAGTGATTCACATGGTTCTCGCCGGCTTACACGAAGTTTTTTTATTATATACACTTTATATATGTTGCACTCTATTTGTAGTCGTCAGGGCCTTTCGTGAATTCAATTAGACGTTAATGTAAATGAACCATAACTATGTAACCCTATTCCTAATAGATTGACCCCAAAATAGCATATCCAAATTATAAGAAAGCCTATAGAAGCCACAATTGCAGAATTTGCACCCTGCAAATTTGCATTTGTTCGAGTATGTAAATAAATTGCGAATATGGTCCAAGTTATAAATGCCCAAGTTTCCTTTGGATCCCAACTCCAATATGATCCCCATGCCTCATTAGCCCATACTGCTCCCGAAAGAATACCTATGGTTAAAAAGATAAACCCTAGACTAATAACACGATAACTCCAATTATCTAATTGTTGAATCAATTGGGATTTGTAATAATTCCTTGCAGAAAAAAAAGAAGTATTTCGTAAAACATTACTTCTTTGATTTCTGTATTGGATTTCACCAAAGAAAAATAACTCATTTAATAAATGATTGCTTTTAAAAAAAATCTTTATGTCTTTTTGAAATGTAATGACTAGAAGCGCTACTGATAATAATGATCCACATAAAAGAGCTGCATAGCCCAATACCATCATACTTACGTGCATTATTAACCACTCGGATTGGAGAGCGGGTACTAATATTTCGGATTGATGTATTTCAGTTAAAAGACCCGAAGTAACAAAGCCTTGAGTAAAAATAGCACTTGGAACAGTTATTGCGCTTAAATAATTTTTTTGTTTTTTAAAATACGGAACTATATGAATAATGGAGAAACTCCACGAAAGAAAGATTAATGATTCATATAAATTACTTAATGGGAAATGCCCCGAATAAATCCAACGGGTAACTAATAATCCTGTTATACAGAAAAAGGTAGCTATCATGCCCTTTTCTGACGAATCATAGAGTCTTACGATTTCATCGACTAATAAAGTTATCAAATGAATTGTAATTACAATTGAGACGATCGAAAAGGAGATATGAGTGAATATATGCTCTAAGGTTGAAAATATCATAAAAAAAATCTTAAAAGGGGAGGAATCCTTCAATTATGAAATTTAAATCAGGAATTGGGTTCATTATAGGATCTATTGTATCTCTTTTAGAAGATGGCATGCCGCCACTCGGACTCGAACCGAGATGCTCTAGCACTGCTTCCTAAGAGCAGCGTGTCTACCGATTTCACCATAGCGGCTTGCTCGAACTCATACTAGCGTATTATTATTCATACGTCGAGATTAAAGGAGTCAAGTCAATGTACTATTTTTTAGAAAACATTAAAATTTTTTAATAAAAATTCGTTCAAATAGGGATTTGAAGGTTCAGTATTTTAGTTTAGAGTGTCAGTTGGTTTTGTTTAACTTAGGACTTTCGTGTAGTTTAGGTTCTTCTAGAATTGAACTCTTGTAACTAGATAGTTCTACCCTCTATCCAGGGATAGAACTAAAAAAAATGCCTTTTCTCATTTTCATTTTTTAATGATTCATCTTTTATTTATCAGATTTCATAAATCTGAAACAAAAAATACATTTTTTTCAATGAACCAAAAATAGGATCTATGTTGGATCACCCAAACGTTACACATTTTTCATATCCAATATTCCATTGGTTAAAAACCATAAGTACATGGGGAGTATATATAGTAATTTAAAGAAATAATGATTCATAAAGTTATAAAAAGTTTTAAACTTAATTAATTAGTTTCAACGACTCATTAATTTTGACTAAAGATCTTATATTTGCTCTTCTCGGGATATAGAAAAAATAAAAACTTTTATTATTGTGATTGTAACAAGTGGATCGATGGGGAAAATAATAATCCCCATCCCGGAAATGATAAAATAT
>Ga0207790_1000299_pt1 | contig 18944 bp, 17 predicted proteins | sample HigsolmetaGSP14D_FD_184842 | JGI IMG/M metagenome (GOLD analysis project Ga0207790, IMG submission 184842) | High solid enriched microbial communities from the Joint BioEnergy Institute, USA - SP1-4-D (SPAdes) | ecosystem: Engineered > Bioreactor > SSF (Solid state fermentation) > Aerobic >...
GTCAACCGTAGCCCGCGGCAGGTCAGCGTGACCGAGGCCGGGCAGGCGTATTTCACCAGGGCGGTGGCGATTCTTGAAGCGCTTGAAGAAGCCGATGCAGCCATCGCCGATCGCGGTAGCCAGGCGCGCGGTCGGCTGAATGTCAGCGTACCGGTGGAATTCGGGCGGCGGCTCATCGCCCCGCACCTGGGGCGTTTGCTCGAGCGACACCCGCAACTCGAGGTGAACCTGCGCCTGAGCGACGACGTGGTGGACCTGCTCGGTGAGCGCGTCGATGTCGCCGTACGCCTCGGTAGCACGCTGGTCAGCGACGACGTGGTCAGCCTCGGGGTTGGCGAATTCCAGCGTTGGCTGGTGGCCAGCCCGGTTTACCTGGCGCGCAACGAGCCGGTCGATGCGCCGCAGGCGTTGCTGGCGCACGAGTGCCTGCGCTTCGATTACGGCACGGCCAGCCAACGCTGGCAGTTCACTGCCGCGGGCGAGGTTCAGCAGGTGGCGGTGCGCGGCCGTTTGCACAGCAACAACGCCGACGTGCTGCGTGAAGCGGCGCTGGCCGGGCAGGGCGTGGCGCTGCTGGCCGACTGGCTGGTGCGTGACGATGTGGTCAATGGTCGACTGCTGCGGCTGCTCGAGCCTTACGACATCAGCCCGGGCTCGGCGAGCGGCGCCATCAGCGTGCTCTACCTGCCCAATCAGCGTGGCTCGCGGCGGGTGGCCGCGTTCGTCGAGTTCTTACGTGAGCTGCTTGCGGGCTGAGAGCGGGTAGCGTTCGACCTGGCGCAACGCTGCGTTGCGTGCCAGGTGGATTCTCCGCTCGCGCCAGGGCTCGTAACCTTGTTTCACCCAGGCCGCCAGCCTCGTGCTGGTGACGCCCTGGCATCAGCGGGCATCCCACCCGTGTCCTGTTCCGACGAGCCGCCGTGCAGGTCGGCTTATCGCGAGGTAATCATGAGTACATCCACATCCAACCAGCCCCACAGCCTTTCGCCGGCGCTGGTGCTGCTGTTCGCCTTCTGCTGCGGCGCCATCGTCGCCAACCTCTACTACGCCCAGCCAATCGTCGAGCTGATCGCGCCCGCTGTCGGGCTGTCGATGCATCAGGCCAGCCTGATCGTCTCGTTGACCCAGATCGGCTATGCCGTCGGCCTGCTGTTTCTGGTGCCACTGGCCGATTTGCTGGAAAACCGACGGCTGATGCTGCTGACCACCCTGGCGGCGATGGCCTGCCTGTTGGCAGCCGGTTTCTCGAGCGCACCGGGGATCTTTCTCGGCCTGTCGCTGCTGATCGGCCTGAGTTCGGTGTCGGTGCAGATGCTGATCCCCCTGGCCGCCCACCTGGCATCGGAAGCGACCCGCGGCCGGGTGGTGGGCAACATCATGGCCGGCCTGCTGCTGGGCATCCTGCTGGCACGGCCGGTGGCCAGCCTGGTCGCCGAATACTTCGGCTGGCGGGCGGTGTACTTCATGGCGGCGGCGCTGATGCTCGGCATCCTGGTGGTGATCGCCACCACCATTCCCCGCCATGCACCGGATAACCGCGGCCATTACGGGCAGCTGCTGTTGTCGCTGTTCAGCCTGCTGCGCCGCTACTCGACGCTGCGCCAGCGGGCGTTGTACCAGGGCTTGATGTTCGCCTCGTTCAGCCTGTTCTGGACGGTGGCGCCGATGGAACTGGTGCGCCATTACGGCTTCACCCAGACCCACGTCGCGCTGTTCGCCCTGGTCGGCGCCATTGGTGCCATCGCCGCGCCGATTGCCGGGCGGCTGGCCGATGCCGGCCATACCCGCCGCGCCACCCTGGTGGCGCTGGTGCTGGCCCCGCTGGCGTTCATGCTGACCCTGGCCGGGCCGCTGGCTGGCGTGCTCGGCCTGGTGCTGTGTGCGGTGCTGCTGGATTTCGCCGTGCAACTGAACATGGTGCTCGGCCAGCGTGACGTCTATGCCCTGGAGCAGAACAGCAAGGCGCGGCTCAATGCGCTGTACATGACCAGTATCTTCGTCGGCGGCGCCAGCGGTTCGGCCATCGCCAGCCCGATCTACGAGAACTTCGGCTGGCCGGGCGCGGCGCTGGCTGGGGCGGCATTTCCGGCGCTGGCCCTGATACTCGCCCTGTGGCATGGGCGCCGTGCGGCCGGCGAACAGCGCCTGGCCGTCGGCAAGTAGGCAAGCGCTGGCGGCGGGTCGATCACCTGCCGCTGAGCGGTCAATCTACCGGCCGCTGAGGAACCCGACCGATCTGCTGCGGTCTTTCAGCAGTCGGCCAAACCGGTGGCAGGCATGGCGTTGCGCCACTTTCGCGCCTCTACCCACCGGTACAACAATTCGCCTGGCCGGCATTCGCGCGCTGCGTCGCATTGTGTTCCACCGCCGAGTGAAGATGGTTTTTATGTCCCTAGCCCGCCCTTTTACTGCATCCCTTTCCCTGCCGCAGCTTCGTGTGCTGGGGACTTGCCTTCTATCCGGCCTGCTGCTGATCGCCGCGCCGGCCCATGCCCAGCAGGCCAGCGACAACGTGCGCTGGGTTAGTGACAGCCTCAATACCTACGTGCGCAGCGGCCCGACCGAGGGCTATCGCATCGTCGGCACCCTGAGCTCCGGTACCCGCGTGCAACTGCTGCGCACCCAGGGCGACTACAGCCAGGTGCGTGGCGAGAACGGCGACGCGGTGTGGATCCCCAACAGCGACCTGCAGGAGGTGCCCGGCCAGGCCGAGCGCCTGCCAGCGCTGGAGAAGAAGGTGACCGAGCTGAGCACCGAGCTCAAGAACATCAACGAAACCTGGGAAACCCGCGTGCAGGGTATGCAGGAGACGCTGGATACGCGCAAGAAGCTGATCGACGAACTCGAAGCCAACCGCAGTGCCCTGGATATCGAACTCAACCAGGCCCGCTCCGAGCTGCGCGAGGCCCAGGCGCAACTGGGCGACGAGCAGAAGCAGGTGCTGATGCGCTACATGGTCTACGGCGGCAGCATCGCCGGGGCCGGCTTGCTGGCAGGGTTGATCCTGCCGACCATGTTCCGCCTGCGCCGCAAGCGTAACGATCAGTGGGTCTGAGTCGGTAGGCTTTTAGCGCTTCTCATCGCTTTTGTTTGCAGGGGCGAGCGCTGCAGCCGAGGCTCGGGTTATCCATGTTTGTGGGAGCGGGCCATGCCCGCGAAAGGCAGTTGTATCGACTTGGTACTGCTGCATGTTCACCCAACGGGGCCAGCTTATAGATGGGAGTTCGCGCGCATGGCGCGCTCCCACATTTCCTAGGTCCCACAACATGGCGCGCCGGCCTGCATTGAGCAGTGCAGCGAGCAGTGCAGCACCTCAGTGCACCTCGGCCGCCACCGCCGCCCGAATCGCGTCGAGCAGCATCAGGCAGGCGGGGTTGTCGTTGTGGCTGCGCCAGGTCAGGTGCAGCTCGCTCTGAATCCCTTCGCCGAGGTCGATGTCGCGGAAGGTCACGTTCTTGAACACCACATTGGTGGCGCAGCGCGGCACCAGGGCCAGGCCCATGCCGGCGTTGACCAGCGCCAGAATGGTCAATGACGAACCCAGCCATTGCACGTATTCCGGCGCCACGCCGGCGGAGCGGAACATGCCGGTCAGCAGTTCGTTGAAGGGCGGGTAGGCGGCGTGGGCGTACATCAGGAAGGGCGCGCCATCCAGATCCCCGACGCCGACTTCGCCAGCGCCTGCCAGCGGGTGCTGGCGGGGAATGGCCAGTACGAAGGGCTCGCGCACCAGGCACTCATTTTCGTAGCCGGCCTGCAGCAGCGGCTGGCGCACGATGCCCAGGTCGATGCGCCGGGTGCGCAGCGCCTCGTGTTGCTGGTGGGTGTTCATCTCGCTCAGGGAAATCTTCACCTGGGGCTGATTGAGCCGCGCCTCGGCGATCACCCTGGGCAGGAATTCGTACACCGCACTGCCGACGAAACTGATGCTCACCGAGCCGATATCGCCCGCCGCGAAGCGCCGCGCCGAGGCGGCGGCCTGGTGCGCACGTTCCAGCAGGTTCTGCGCCTCGATGAAAAACGCCCGGCCGGCGGCAGTGAGCGCCACGCTGCGGGTGCTGCGGGTGAACAGCTCGACGCCAAGGCTGTGTTCGAGCAGCTGGATCTGCCGGCTCAGCGGTGGCTGGGTCATGTTCAGCCGTTCCGCGGCGCGGCGAAAGTTGAGTTCGGTGGCGACGGTGGTAAAGCAGCGCAGCTGGGCGAGTTCGAACATTGATCTAATCCAGGTATCAATCGAGTGCCAATATAGATTAGACGGGATCAATGCGTCGCGTAATGATCGGCGCATCCGTTAATGGGGCACCGCTGAACGGCTCGATGCGGCCTGGTATCGCCAGTGTCGCGATCGCTGCCTGATCGAGCGCCCCAGCTACCGTCTCTGCGCCATGTCGAGGATTACCAACAGTGAAGATCAAACAGGTACGCGTCACGCCTATCGCCTTTCGCGATGCCCCGCTGCTCAACGCCAGCGGCATCCACGAACCCTACGCGCTGCGCTCGATCATCGAAGTGGAAAGCGACAACGGCTACATCGGCCTTGGCGAGAGCTACGGCGATGCACCGGTGCTCAGTGTGCTGCAGGCCATGCAGGCGTCGCTGGTTGGCCTGGATCCCTTCGACCTCAACGGCCTGCGGGCCCGGGTGGTGAAGACCGTCGCCGCGCTGAAACCTGGCACCGCCGGCGCCGAGCTGGCGCCGGGCTCGCATCCCAGCAAGCAGGTGGCCAACGCCTATTCGGCCTTCGAGGTGGCCTTTCTCGACCTCCAGGCACGTTCGCTGGGCATGCCCCTGGTGGACCTGCTCGGCGGCGCGGTGCGTGATCGCGTGCCGTTCAGCGCCTACCTGTTTCTCAAGTACGCCGAGCACGTGGGTTCGCCCTACAAGCCGGATCGCTGGGGCGAGGGCATCAGCCCCGAGCAGATGGTCGCCCAGGCACGCACCATGATCGAAGAGAACGGCTTCAAGAGCATCAAGCTCAAGGCCGGCACCTTGCTCGGCCCCGAGCATGAGGTGGCGTGCATCAAGGCGCTGCGCCAGGCCTTCCCGGAGGCGCCGCTGCGTATCGACCCGAACGGCAACTGGTCGGTGGCAACCTCGCTGCGCATGGCCGAGCTGATGGGCGATGACCTGGAATACTACGAAGACCCCTGCCCGGGGCTGGAAGGCATGGCCGAAGTGCACAAGCGCACCGGCATCCCCCTGGCGACCAACATGGTGGTCACCGACTTCGACGAGTTCCGCCGCAGCGTGGCGCTGAACAGCGTGCAGATCGTGCTTGCCGACCACCATTACTGGGGCGGCCTGCGCGATACGCAGATCCTGGCGCGCATGTGCGACACCTTCGGCCTGGGTGTATCGATGCACTCCAACTCGCACCTGGGCATCAGCCTGATGGCCATGACTCACGTGGCGGCCGCGGTGCCGAACCTGTCCTACGCCTGCGACACCCACTACCCGTGGCAGGAACCGGATGAAGAGGTGATCAAGGGCGGCAAGCTGCCGATCGTCGATGGCTGCGTGCAACTCACCCGGGCCCCTGGCCTGGGCGTCGAGCTGGATTACGATCAGCTGGCCAAGCTCAATGACCAGTACCTGAGTTGCGGCATCCGCTCACGCAACGACGTGACCCAGATGCAGAAGTACGACCCGAGCTGGAAAGCGCTCAAGCCGCGCTTCTAACCCTGGCTTAGCGAGGCGGCCGGCATGGCCGCCTTATCGTTTTACGCGTGCTCGAGCAGTGCCAGCGCGGCGCTGCTGTTTATTATCTGCGCGTATTCGTCGTGCAGGTTGGCCAGCGCCATGGCATGTACCTCATCGGCGCTGCGCAGCACGCCGTTGTAGTCGTTCTTGGCGAAGGTAAAGCAGCCATCGGCGACCACGTAGGTGCTGAAGCCCAGGTTACCCGCCGTACGTGCGGTTGCTTCCACTGAATTGTTGGTGCTGACACCGACGATCACCAGCGACTGGATATCGCGCACGCGCAGCCAGCGCTCCAGCCCGGAGTTGATGAACGCATCCGGCACGTTCTTCTCGACAACATGCTCACTTGGCAGCGGCAGCAGCGCGGGCTGAAATTCCGCGCTGGCCTGGCCTGGCGCGAACAGCGAGCCTGTTGAGCGGGATATATGGCGTACATGCACCACCGCCGCGCCGGCCAGCCGCCATGCCAGCAGGAGTTCGCCAATGCGCGCCGGGGCATCGGGGTTGTTGCGTTCACCTGCTGCAGGCTCGAGCATGCCGCGCTGCATGTCGATGATGATCAGGGTGGGCTGGGCCATGGGCATACCTTGTGTCGGGTGGCAGGGCACTTCTCCGGGAATTGTCTCTCTATAGATCAATCCCCCTCGCATTCAGTATTGCATCTTGCACGACCAGAATCTGGCTACCGTGCAGGATGCATAGTTCATTAATTTTTTATTGGAAAATAGTTGTTTTAAATCAATGGCTTAGTTTTTCTCAATAGCTGGCATGCAGTCTGCAATATCCCTCTCATAAGGAACACCACTCAGAGGGTACGAGCCATGCAATACGCCATCCAGCACCTGATCGAAAACCTCCCGGACTACGCCATCGATTTCAAGAAGCGCCCCGATGGGATGTTGCTGATGACGTTGCGCAAGGATGGTGAAGTCGCTTTCGTGAAAGCCATCGACCGTCAGACCGTTTTCTGCGAGACCCGCGTCCAGGCACTGCTGCACGAGATCATGCGTGACAGCAAGCTGATCAGCGGTGAAATCAACTGGAAGGGGCAGGGTGCCCAGTGGATCGATCGCAGCCTGCCGACCTTTACCGGTGCGCCGATCAACCCGACTGCCGCCAAGATGATGTGGGCCCGTCGTGGCCGTGATGGCAGCTACCGCGCTAGCGCCTGACCTCAGTCAGCAGGCTCAAGAAAGCCCCGCCTAGGTGACCGCCTGGGCGGGGCTTTTTCATGCTCGCGTGGCAGGGCTTTGCACTCGATTCCCTGCGGCGCAAGCAATTCTGGCGATGGCGGGTTGCGCGAATGATCCTCGCGGCGTAGCCGCTGCGGCAGCTCGATGGCTGGGTGGTTCAGCACCCTCGCACGGTTTCTGGCCGAGCAGGTGAGGGAGGCAGTCGCGACGCGCCTGCGTCTTGCCAGCTGCCTGCAACCGGGGGCGGCGTGGCAACCGATAGTCGTAATTTGTTACCCGACAATTACATGCATTAGCGCCGCCGCGCCCCCTGCCAGAGCGCGATTGGCTCTGCTCTGACGCCCCTTGATAAGGTCGCCGGCACCGAGGTGCTAGCTATTCGCCAGGTGCTGTCACAAAAACTTCATGGAATTGCTGCAAAGTGCGGGCTCCCTCTCACAAGGAGTCCCCTGATGAAAAAGCTAATCAAGTCTGCCGCTGTCGCCTTAACGGTTTCTCTTTGTGCCACTTCGGTGTCTTTTGCTGCAGAAAGCGTGCGACTGACCGGCTCTGGTGCCAGCTTCCCTGCACCGATCTACCTGACTTGGTTCAAGGACTTCAGCAGCAAAACCCCCGGCGTCACCGTTGACTACCAATCCAAGGGTAGCGGTGCCGGTGTACAGGATTTCCTGAACAAGACCGTCGACTTCGCCGCCAGTGACTCGGCGATGAAAGAGGAAGACATCGCCAAGGTGGCCGAAGGCGTACAGCTGCTGCCGATGACCGCGGGCGAGATCGTTCTGGCCTACAACCTGCCAGGCGACCCGAAGGGCGTTAAGTTGCCTCGCGACGTTTACTCGAACATCTTCCTGGGCAAGATCACCCAGTGGAACGATCCGCAGATCGTCGCTGCCAACCCTGATCTGAAACTGCCCGACCTGCCGATCACCGTGGTTGTCCGCGCTGACTCCAGCGGTACCACTGCCGTATTCACCAAGCACCTGTCGGCCATCAACGCCGAGTTCAACAAGGAGCTGGGCGAGGGCAACACGGTCAACTGGCCTGCCAGCGACCGGTTCATCAAGTCGCCGAAAAACGATGGCGTGACCGCTACCGTTCGCCAGACCCCGGGCTCCATCGGCTACATCGAGTATGGCTTCGCCAAACTGGCCAAGGTCGACTTCGCCGTGCTGGAGAACAAGGCCGGTCAATACGTAGTGCCGAACGCGGAAAGCGGTGCCGAAGCACTCGCCGCCGTGAAGATGCCGGAAAACCTGGTGGCCTGGCTGCCGGATCCGGACGGTGCCAAGTCCTACCCGATCACCACCTACACCTGGATGATCTTCCGCAAGGACAACGGCAACCCGGCCAAGGCCAAGGCCCTGCGTGAGATGGTTGAGTACAGCCTGACCGAAGGTCAGAAAATCGCTGACTCGATGGGCTACATCCCGCTGCCGCAATCGGTCATCGATCAGGTTCGCAAAGCAGCTGCCAACATCCAGTAATGCTCGCACGAGCTCTGCGGCGTGGGTGGTTCGCCACGCCGACAGAGCGGTGCATATGCGTCGGAATTAGCCAATGACCAGCCCTTTCGTTGTTCCAGACAATCCTGATTCTGCTTGTCAGCCTCCTTCTACCAAGGATTTTCTGGTTGATCGCACCTTCCGCGCACTTTCCCGAGTGGGCGTGATTCTGATTCTGGCGGTGGTCTTCGCCCTGATTTTCGAAGTCGGTAGCAAGGCATTGCCCGGCATGCAGGCGTATGGTTTCGATGTGCTGTTTGGCACCGTCTGGGATGTCAATCAGAACAAGTACGGCATTCTGCCGGCCATTTGGGGCACGCTGTACAGCGCCTTTATCGCTCTGTTGATCGCTGGTTTCTTCGGCATCAGCATGGCCATCTTCCTGACCCAGGATTTTCTGCCGGCCAAGCTCGCTGCGGTGTTTCGCACCATCGTCGAGCTGCTGGCGGCCATCCCCAGCGTGGTTTACGGCCTGTGGGGGATCTACGTGGTGATCCCGGCCATCCGGCCGCTGACCGCCTGGCTGCATAGCGAACTGAGCTGGATTCCCTTTTTCGGCACTTCGCTGAGCGGCCCAGGGCTGCTGCCTGCCGCGCTGGTGCTGGCGATCATGATTCTGCCGACCATCGCGGCGGTATCCCAGGATGCGCTGTCGAGCGTACCGATGAAGACCAAGCAGGCCGCCTATGGCATGGGCACCACCCACTGGGAAGCGATTCTCAAGGTGATGGTGCCATCCGCGGCGACCGGCATCTTTGGTTCTCTGGTGCTCGGCCTTGGCCGCGCGCTGGGTGAAACCATGGCGCTGGCCATGCTGGTCGGTAACGCCAACAACATTTCCCTGTCGCTGTTCGCCCCGGCCAACACCCTGGCGGCGCTGCTGGCGCTGAACTTCCCGGAAGCAGGGCCGCGCGAGGTCGAGGTGTTGATGTACGCCGCGCTGGTGCTGATGCTGATCACCCTGATCGTCAACATCATCGGCTCGATGCTGATGGTCTACGCCCAGCGGGGCAATAAGTGATGACTGACCTGACTGCTCCTACCGCCGAAATGCCGAGCCTGCAACGCCGCTTCGAGGGCCGCGCGCTGCGCAGCCTGATGTTGACCAGCGTGGTCTGGATCGTTGCGTTGCTGGCCAGTGTGCCGCTGCTCTCCGTGCTCTACATGTTGATCACCCGTGGCGGCGCGCGCATCAGCCTGGAAGTGTTCACCCAACTGCCACCGACTGGTTTCGAGACCGGTGGCGGCTTTGGTAACGCCATGGCAGGCACCTTCGTGATGGTCGGCATCGCTGCGGCCATCGCCGTGCCGGTCGGCATCCTGGCGGCGATCTTCCTGGCCGAGCTGGGGCCACACAGCAGGCTCGCCAATGTCGCGCGCTTCGCTGCCAAGATGCTCACCGGGCTGCCATCGATTCTCGCCGGGGTGTTCGCCTACGCCTTGGTGGTGGTCACCACCGGCACCTACTCGGCACCGGCCGGCGGCGTGGCACTGGCGGTATTGATGCTGCCCATCGTCGTGCTGACCGCCGAAGAAGCGATGAAGATGGTGCCCAAGGTCATGAGGGATGCCGCCTACGGTATGGGCTGCACCCGCTCTCAGGTGGTCTGGAAGATCATCCTGCCGACCGGCATGCCGGCGATCCTGACTGGCGTCATGCTGGCCGTGGCCCGCGCCGCTGGCGAAACCGCCCCGTTGTTGTTTACCGCGTTGTTCAGCAACTACTGGATCTATCACGACGGCGAACTGGCCGTGATGAATCCCACGGCATCGCTTGCCGTGCTCATCTACAACTTCTCCGGCATGCCGTTCGACAATCAGCTTGAACTCGCCTGGGCCGCCTCGCTGGTCCTGGTGCTGATCGTGCTCATGGTGAATGTGATCAGCCGTATTTTCGGCAAGCCCAAGTATTGAGAATCGGAGCACTCTGATAGTGAACCAATTATCTGCACAAATAGCCGCCCCGTTCGAGACCCACGCCCCCGTGGTCATGGACTGCAAGCTGGACAAGATTTTCTACGGCAACTTCCTGGCCGTGCGCGACAGCCATGTGCCGATCGAGAAGAACAAGATCACCGGCTTCATCGGCCCGTCCGGTTGCGGCAAGAGCACCGTGCTGCGCAGCCTCAACCGCATGAACGACCTGATCAAGGGCTTCCGTTTCGAGGGCCATGTGCACTTCCTCGGCCAGGATGTCTACGGCAAGGGCGTCGACCCGGTGGTGGTGCGCCGTTACATCGGCATGGTGTTCCAGCAGCCCAATCCGTTCTCGATGAGCATTTTCGACAACGTCGCGTTCGGCCTGCGCCTCAATCGCTACAAGGGCGACCTGGGCGACCGCGTCAAGCACGCCCTGCAAGGCGCTGCCCTGTGGGATGAGGTCAAGGACAAGCTCAAGGCCAGCGGCCTGTCGCTGTCCGGTGGCCAGCAGCAACGCCTGTGCATCGCCCGTGCCATTGCGACCGAGCCGGAAGTGCTGCTGCTCGACGAACCCTGCTCGGCACTCGACCCGATCGCCACACGCCGGGTCGAGGAACTGATGGTCGAGTTGAAAAAGGACTACACCATCGCCCTGGTCACCCACAACATGCAGCAGGCCATCCGGGTGGCCGACACCACGGCGTTCTTCTCGGTGGACATCTCCCAGGGCACCCGTACCGGCTACCTGGTCGAGATGGGCGCGACGGGGCAGATATTCGGCAGCCCCCGAGAAAAAATGACCGAGGACTACATCAGCGGCAAGTTCAGCTAATCGCCGCAATTCGTTGCAGGCCGAATGCCGTTTTGAGCGGGGACGCTCCAACGGCTATTCGGCCGTTTTGTCGTTGCAAGATTTTTCCTTCAGGAGTGCCAATGCCTGCCAAGCGTCGCCTTGATTTACCAGCGGTGGAGCACGCACTGCGTGAGGTGCAAAGCCGCTTTGCCGAGCTCAGCCGGCGCTTCACCGAACCGCGTGATCCGCTGACAGACGAGGTGCTGGAAAATGTGCTTGAGGGCTATGCCCTGATTGACGATTATGTCGCCCGCGGTATCGATCTGTTCGAGCTGCAGAATCTGAACCTGATGCTGGAGCTCAATGCCACTGTGCTCTGTGGCCGGGACGCGGCCCGTCGGCAGGAGTTCGCCCAGCACCTGGCGGCCACTGAAGCGCACTTCTTCAACAACATCGAAGGAGGAATCAAGGACGTGTTCAACTGGTATTGCGCACACCGCAGCGATTCGGTCTGGAAGCGTGCTGCCGGCGTGTATGTGCGGATTCTCAGCAAGCCGCAGCTGTTCATCGAGGGCAACAACCGTACCGGCTCGCTGATCGTCAGCTACCTGTTGATGCGCGACGGCCAACCGCCTTTCGTACTGACCCTGAAAAATGCCGAGGGCTACTTCAACCCTTCTTCGGTGATCCGCAACTCCGCCAAACACGGTATCAAGGCCTTGTACGAACTGCCCAAGATCAAGAAGAAATACGCCGCCTTTCTGGAAGACCAGTCGCCGGAGCGCAAGAAGTTTTTCCTCAGCGAGAAGAAGCTCGCCGCCGAACAGCGCTGGGAGGCTCAATGAACAAGCGATTTGCGGCCCGCCTGTCCCGCCTCACTGACCTGCCGACGCTGCAGACCTTCAAAGGTCTGGTACCGCTGGCTTCGCTCAAGCGTCAGCGCCTGCGTATTTCCTTCGACATCGACGACACCCTGGCTTGCCAGGCCCTGCATAGCGATGCCGAGCCGAGCAGGCTGCCGGCATTCATTCACCGCTGGCTCGGCGAGCCGCTGCGCATTGGCACCCGCTCGCTGATTCGCGAGTTGCGTCGTCAGAATTGCAGCGTGTGGATCTACACCTCGTCCGGGCGCACGCCTGCCTACATCCGCCGCTGGCTGATGCTGCATGGCATTCATGTCGACGGCGTGGTGAACAGCGTGCGCCACAAGCATGCGCTGACTGCCCGTGGGCTGTCGCATGCGCCTTCGAAGCTGCCTTCGGCCTTCGATATCGACCTGCATGTCGATGATTCCGAGGGTGTGCAGATCGAAGGCCTGCGTCACGGCTTTCGCGTGGTGGTGGTGCGCCCAGATGATCGGCAGTGGGCGCAACAGGTGCTGGGTGCCGTCGCCCAGGCGCAGCGGCAGATGAGCCGGCAGCAGCAGTCGGTACGCCGGGCCAAGGTCGTGCAGGGGGCGCAAGTCGTGTAGTCAGCCATCCGGCTTTTCGACTCGAGCAAAAAAACGCCCGGCTGATGCCGGGCGTTTTTGTTGGTCAGCCTGCCAGCACGCTGTCGACCAGCGCCTTGGCCTCGCTCTGGATACGCTTGAGGTGGGCATCGCCCTCGAAGCTTTCCGCGTAGATCTTGTAGACGTCTTCGGTGCCGGACGGGCGGGCGGCGAACCAGCCGTTGTCGGTGACCACCTTGAGCCCGCCGATGGCCGCGCCATTGCCCGGGGCCTCGGTGAGGATGGCGGTGATCGGCTGGCCGGCCAGCTCGCTGGCGGTAACCTGGGACGCCGACAGCTTGCCCAGGCGGGCCTTCTGCTCGCGATCCGCCGGGGCATCGATACGCTGGTAGACCGGCGCGCCGAAACGCTCGGTCAGCGCCTGGTAGCGTTCGCCTGGGTCCTTGCCGGTCACCGCGGTGATTTCCGCCGCCAGCAGGCCGAGAATGATGCCGTCCTTGTCGGTCGACCAGGCGCTGCCGTCCTTGCGCAGGAACGAGGCACCGGCGGACTCTTCACCGCCAAAGCCGAAGCGGCCTTCGATCAGCCCGTCGACGAACCACTTGAAGCCCACCGGCACTTCCACCACTTCGCGGCCGATGCCCTTGGCCACGCGGTCGATCATCGAGGAGGACACCAGGGTCTTGCCGATGGCCGCCTGGGCGGCCCACTGCGGACGGTGGGTGAACAGGTACTCGATGGCCACCGCCAGGTAGTGGTTGGGGTTGAGCAGGCCCACCGAGCGGGCAACGATGCCGTGGCGGTCATGGTCGGTGTCGCAGGCGAAGGACACGTCGAAGCGGTCCTTGTTCTCGATCAGCCCGGCCATGGCATGGGGCGAGCTGCAGTCCATGCGGATCTTGCCGTCCCAGTCGAGGCGCATGAAGCGGAAGGTCGGGTCGATACGGGTCGACAGCACCTCCAGCGGCAGGCCGAAACGCTCGGCGATGCGCGTCCAGTAGTGCACCCCGGCGCCGCCCAGCGGGTCGACCGCGAACTTCAGGCCCGAGCCGCGGATCGCCTGCAGGTCGAGCACCTGCTCGAGATCGCCGACGTACTGTTCGATGAAATCGTGACGTTGAGTCGTGGGCGCTTTCAGGGCGCTGGCGTAGTCGATGCGCTGCACGCCGTTCAGACCAGCCACCAGCAACTCGTTGGCGCGCTCCTGGATCCACTTGGTCACGCCGGTATCGGCGGGGCCGCCGTTGCTGGCGTTGTATTTGAAGCCGCCATCGGCCGGCGGGTTGTGCGACGGGGTGATGACGATGCCGTCGGCCAGGCCACTGCTGCGGCCCTTGTTGTAATCGAGAATCGCCTTGGAGATCGCCGGGGTCGGGGTGTAGCCCGGCTCGCCGGCGGTTTCGCTGCAGCCGGCATCGATACGCGTTTCGATGCGGTTGGCGGCCAGCACTTCCAGGGCGGAAACGAAAGCGGGTTCGGACAGCGCATGGGTGTCCATGCCGATGTACAGCGGGCCGTCGATGCCCTGGCCGCGGCGGTAATCGCAGATCGCCTGGGTCACGGCGAGGATGTGCCATTCGTTGAAGCTGTTCTTCAGCGAAGAACCGCGGTGGCCCGAGGTGCCGAAGGCCACCTGCTGAGCGGGGTCGCTCGGGTCCGGGCGTTCGCTGTAGTAGCGCGCCACCAGACGGGGCAGGTTGACCAGGCTGTGCTCGTCGGGAAGCAGCCCCGCGTTGCTGTGAATGCTCATCAATCGTTCCTTTACTGGGGTGAAAGGGCCGGGCGGCTGTTGCGCAGCGCCTGACATCGGACTCGGGGTTCGACACCAGGGCGGTGGGCTGGAGTTCCCCATACTCGCGCGCGGATGATAAAGATTGCGCGCCAAAGCGCCAGTAGCCCCTAGGGTCTGTTGCCGTTTCAACGCGAGCCGCGTTGCCGCGAGAAATCTCGCCAGGCCGGGCGGCGATCCGCTAGGCGGAGGACGCAGGGAATGGCATTCCCTTTCCAAGTCCTCCAACGACACATGGCGAGACTTCCCGCGCAACCTAGGCGGCCCCACCCGAAGGGCCGGGCCCGTTTTGCCGCGAGGCGGCGTTTCTCGCCGGCTCATTTAGCCAGCTAAACTTCGCGGCTCGTGCCTTGCCTCGCGGCCAAACGAGCTCCGGCGCGGCCGTGCGTGAAACGGCAACAGACCCTAATCTGGCCGACTAGTCAGGTTTGATTGCAAAAGCCCGGCACTTTGTATCGTGGCGATAGATTTATTTAACGTGCTCCGTGATGGCGTTTTGCTGTTTTGTAAATGCGTATGTCGGAACCGGCAGCGCATCTGCTGGGCCGACAAGGAGTGGTTGGTAGAACACCCCTTCATCTGGTGCCACCATGAACCTTCGTAGCTTCAATATCGCTCCCCGCGCCGCTTTCTGCTTCGCGCTCATTACCCTGCTGGTGATGGCGCTGGGCGTGTTCTCCCTGTTCAAGCTGAGTGATCTCTACACAGCCGAGCAGGATATCGAAACCAACTGGATGGCGAGCATCCAGGCCAGCGGCGAGCTGCAGAAGGATCTGCTCAACATCCGCCTGGAAACCCTGCGCATGCTGGCCGTGGTCGAAACCACCAGCGACCGGACCATCGACGAAACTGTCGCCCAGCAATATCGCGACGCGCTGCAGCAGGTGCTGGAGCAGTACGGCAGGCAACTGGTGAGCACCGAGGCCGAACGCGGCCTCTTTGCGCGGGTCAACAGCGGTGCCCAGGCCTACCTGAGCGGTCAGCAGCGGATCGTCGAATTCCTGCGCCAGGGACAATTGCCCCAGGCGCTGGCGCTGGCCAACGGCGAGGTGCGCGAGGCCGGCACCAGCCTGCAGCAACAGCTCGACGAGCTGACTGCCTACAACATGCAGGGCGCCAAGCAGGCCGGCATCAATGCCCACACCATCTTTGAACATGGCCGCACTGGTGTGCTGGTGACCATCGGCGTCGCGGTGCTGCTGACCATACTGCTGGCGACCCTGCTGACCCGCTCCATCGCCGCGCCGATCCGCGAAGCACTGCAAAGTGCCGAGACCATCGCCTCGGGCGACCTGACCCGTACCGTGCTGGTGACCGGCAAGGATGAGGCAGCACGCCTGCTCGCCGCCCAGGCGACCATGCAGAAGAACCTCAACGATGCCATCCGGCAGATCAGCGACTCGTCCACCCAACTGGCCGCTGCCGCCGAAGAGATGGCCTCGGTGACCGAGGAGAGCACCCGCAACCTGTCGAGCCAGAATGCCGAGATCGACCAGGCGGCCACCGCCGTGACGCAGATGAGCTCGGCGGTCGACGAGGTGTCGCGCAACGCCAGTGGCGCCTCGGATGCTTCACGCGAGTCGACGGTGTCGGCCAACGCCGGCAACCAGCACGTGGCCCGCACCGTGTCGGCGATTCGCAACCTGTCGAGCAACGTGATGCAGGCATCCGACCAGGTGCAGGGGCTGGCCGACCAGGCCCGTGACATCAGCAAGGTGCTCGACGTGATCCGCAACGTGGCCGAACAGACCAACCTGCTGGCCCTCAACGCCGCCATCGAAGCGGCCCGCGCCGGTGACCACGGCCGCGGTTTCGCGGTGGTGGCCGACGAGGTACGAGGCCTGGCCCATCGCACCTCCGCCTCGACCCAGGAAATCGAGCAGATGATCGCGGCGATCCAGACCGGTACCGACAAGGCCGTGCAGGCCATGCGCGGCAGCAGCCAGGAGGCCACCAACACCCTGCAGGTCGCCGACGATGCGCGTGTCGCCCTGGAGCAGATCGTCGACTCCATCGGCATGATCAACGAGCGCAACCTGCAGATCGCCACCGCATCGGAAGAGCAGGCCCACGTGGCCCGCGAGGTGGACCGCAACCTGGTGAGCATCCGCGACCTGTCGATCCAGAGCGCCTCGGGTGCCAACCAGACGGCCGCGGCCTGCAGCGAACTGGCGCACCTGGCCCAGGGCCTCAATACCCTGGTGGGGCGCTTCAAGCTGAGTGCCTGATAGGCGAGGGCGACCGGCGGCTCATTGACCATGGTCAATGAGCCGTTTGCCTGTCTATGATGCAGGCCATGAATTCGTCCCTGCCGATCCGCCATCCTTGCCCACCGGGCGCCTGCGACTGCCAGCGCGAGCAGCTGCTGGAAGCCCCCGGCGCGCATCAGCGCATCCTGATGCTGACCAAGAGCGAAGAGAAACGCCTGCTCGAACGCCTGGAAAACCTGGCCAGCCTCGAAGACCTCGAGCGCATGCAGCAGCGCATGTTCGAGCAGCTGGGGATTCGCGTCGAGGTGGCACCGGGCTTCAACGAAGTGCGCAGCATGCGTGGCATCGCCATCGAGGTGCACAACTTCCCCGGCCTGTGCCGCAAGACCCGCCAGGCGATTCCCGCTGCGATTCGCCGCGGCCTGGAGCGGCGCCCGGAAATCGCCTACGCGCTGCTCAACGCCCACGACCTGTTCCGCGACCTGTAAACCCGGCCAAGGCCGTACTCAGAGGTTCTTGCACGGCACCTCGAGGGCCCGGTAGCGCGCGTCGAAATCCTCCGCCAGGGACGCCACGCTGATCGACGCCAGCCGCTGCAGGAGCAGCGCCTGGGCCTCGTCGAACGCCTGCCCGAGGGCGTGGTTGACGGCCTGCTCGACCAGGCAGGTGGGGTTGTCGGTCGCCAGGCCGATGCTGAAGATCGACTGCGCACCCAGGGCCTGATGAATGTCCAGCAGGGTGATCTCGCTCAGCGGCCTGGCCAGCGCCCAGCCGCCCTTGTGGCCCTTGTCGGAGGTCACGTAACCCTTGTCGCGCAGCAGGCCCATGGTGCGCCGCACCACCACCGGGTTGGTTTCCAGCATGCGCGCGATGGTTTCCGAGGTGGTGCGCTGTGCGTGGCGATCCATGTGGATCAGCACGTGCAGCATGCGGGACAACCGGGTGTCGTTTCTCATGGGCGTCTCGGGGCGGCGGCGATGGCCACGAGTATGATTCGTAATGAATGAAGTTACGAGAGGTTGACGCTGTTCCATTATGTAACTTATGGTGTTGCATGATGGCTCGGTGTTCTCCCGAGCCCACCATGGAGGAGTAACGCCATGAGTTATGACGCAATCATCGTCGGCGGCAGCTATGCCGGCCTGTCCGCGGGGCTGCAGTTGGCCCGTGCCCGGCGCCGCGTGCTGGTGATCGACGCCGGGGTGCGGCGCAATCGCTTTGCCAGCCATTCCCACGGGTTTCTCGGCCAGGACGGGCGCGCGCCGGACGACATCGCCGCCGATGGGCGTGCCGAGCTGATGGATTACCCGAACGTCAGCTGGCAGGTGGGCGAGGCCACTGCGGTGCAGCGTGACGGCGAAGGCTTCGTGGTGAGGCTGCGCGATGGCCAGGTGCAGGCCACCCGGCGGCTGATCCTGGCCGGCGGCGTGCGCGATGAGCTGCCCGCCATCGACGGGCTGGCCGAACGCTGGGGGCGCCATGTGTTTCACTGCCCGTATTGCCATGGTTACGAGCTGGATCAGGGGCGCATTGGCGTGCTGGCGGTCTCGCCCCTGTCGATCCACCACGCCCTGATGCTGCCGGACTGGGGCAGCACCACGTTCTTTCTCAACGGCGCCTTCGTGCCCGATGCCGAGCAGCTCGAACAGCTGGCGCGCCGTGGCGTGGTGGTCGAGCCGGACCCCGTGCTGTCGATCAGTGGCGAGCGCCTCGAGGTCAACCTGGCCGACGGCCGTACGGCGGCGCTGGACGGGCTGTTCGTGATGCCGCGCACCCATCAGAACAGCCCGTTGGCCGAGCAGCTCGGTTGCACCCTGGTCGAAGGGCCGATGGGCCTGTATCTGCAAACCGGGGAAACCCAGGAAACCAGCGTGCCGGGCGTGTTCGCCTGTGGCGACGCGGCGCTGGCCGCCGGCTCGGTAGCGCTCGCCGTCGGCACGGGGGCGAGGGCGGGAGCCGGTGCTCACCAGTCGTTGATCTTTCGCTAGCGCAGATCAATGAATCGGCCACTGCGCTGGGGCATACTGGCGGCCCCTTTGCAGCAACCGCTCGCGTGCCAATGACCGTTTTTTTACCGATCCCTCTGCCGTGCCGCCGCCTGGTTGGTCTCGGCCTGCTTATCACCGCCGCTGCACTGCTCACTCAGACGGCCCAGGCTGAAGCCGACATCGCCGCTGGCGAGGCGCTGTTCAAGCGCGTCTGTGGCAACTGCCACAATGTCGGGCCGGGCGCGCGCGCCGCCTTCGGGCCGCAGCTCAATGGCATCTTCGGCCGGCATGCCGGCGCCACCCAGGACTACCGGTATTCGCCCGCCATGCAGCAAGCGGATCTGGTCTGGGACCGCGAAACCCTGAGTGCCTTCATCAAGGACTCCGACAGCGTGGTGC
>Ga0207790_1000301_pt1 | contig 18790 bp, 20 predicted proteins | sample HigsolmetaGSP14D_FD_184842 | JGI IMG/M metagenome (GOLD analysis project Ga0207790, IMG submission 184842) | High solid enriched microbial communities from the Joint BioEnergy Institute, USA - SP1-4-D (SPAdes) | ecosystem: Engineered > Bioreactor > SSF (Solid state fermentation) > Aerobic >...
CGCACCTCTAGCTCAATCGGCAGAGCAACTGACTCTTAATCAGTGGGTTCCGGGTTCGAGTCCCGGGGGGTGCACGGATGGCCCCGATCACTCTCGCCAGTGATCGGGGCCTTCTGCTTTTTCGAGGTTCAGAGCCAGTGTTTGCGCTTGAACACGACATACAGCACCACCGAGCTGGCGACCATCATGCCGAGCGCCATCGGGTAGCCGTACGTCCAGTGGAGCTCCGGCATGTTCTCGAAGTTCATGCCGTAGACCGTCCCGACGAGGGACGGGCCGAAGAGGATCGCCGCCCAGCCGGAGATCTTCTTCACCTGGTCGTTCTGCTCGAGCGATGTATCGGTCTGGCGCTGCGTGACCAGTGTCGAATGCACCGTCAGCGCGTTGTCGAGTATCGACCGGAACGCCACGATCCGTTCGTTGAGACGGATGACGTGGTCCAGGACGTCGCGCAGCGATCGTTGGAGCTCGATGTCCACCCCGTACTTGTCGGAGCCCTGCAGCAGGCGCTGGAGCATGTCGTCGAGCGGCAGGGTCGACTTGTGGAGCGCGATCACCTCGCGTGCCAAGGCGTAGATGCGCTGAGACAGCCCGGAGTCGTCTCCGCTGAAGAGCTTCTCCTCGATCTCGTCGATGTCGTTCTCGACACCCGCGAGAACGGGAGCGTACTCGTCGACGACCTGGTCGAGGATCGCGTAGAGGATCGCCTCAGGACCCATGCGCAGCAGCTCGGGCTGCTTCTCCATCCTCGCTCGCACCTGACTGAGATCGGGGGAGTCAGCATGTCGGATCGTGACGACGAAATCAGGACCGACGAAGACGTGGAGCTCGCCGAACGCGACGGATTCCGTCTGATCGTCATAGCGCGCGGGCCTGAGCACGGCGAAGAGGACATCACCGTAGCGCTCGAGCTTCGCCCGCTGGTGGCCCGCCAACGCGTCCTCCACGGCGAGCGGGTGCAGCGAGAACTCCGAGGCGACGGCGGCGACTTCGGCCTCGGTCGGGCGGTACAAACCGATCCACGCCATGCCGCTGTGGTCGCGCATGTGCTCGAACGTCTCGGTGAGGTTCGACGGGTCCTGGATGCGGTGGCCGTCCACGTACACGGCGTTGTCGACGATGGGCATGCGTAGATTCTGCGCCCTGCGGGATGAGCGGATGCCGCGCGCCGCGCCGAGGCTCCGTGAGACGGACCGCAGCGGAACCCGCGGCATCCCTTCAGGAAGACAGCTTGTTCAACGCCGAACCCTTGTGAGCGGCTTTGGCCCCGGTCTTCTCCGACTCGACGATGAACGCAGGCTCATCCGTCGATGCGGTGAAGTCCTGCCCGTCGAACGTGAAGTCGCTCGTCTTGCGTTCCGTGATCTTGCCCTGGGTGCGTCCCTGGGACGTCTTCCAGCTGACGCGGTCACCCTTCTTCAACTCCGCCATGATGCTTCCTTTCTGTTCGCCGCGACGAGCGCGGTCCTGTCGATGGGTATCCGGATGATCAGGATGCCGGCGAGCAAGGAACCGAGCCCACCGACGGCCATGTCGCCGATGGTGTCCTGGTAGGTCACGAAGATGTCCGGTGCGAGGAAGGTCTTGCCGGCCCACTCGACCATCTCCCACAGCGCACTGATCGCCAGCCCGATCGTCGGGACGAGGACGACGGTCGACCGTCGGGCGTCGCTCGCCGGCACGACCGCGAAGCGCCGAAGGGCGAGGAACACGATGGTCGCGATCACACCGGTCGCGACGAAGTGGACGGCGATGTCCCACCACGCGATGGAGCGGTACAGCTCCAGGACGTTGCTCCATGCCGCGACGGTCACCGTGACGCCGTAGAACACGTCGAGACCGGGTCGCGCGCCGATCGCTCGGGGCACGAGGAGGGCGGGCAGAGCCAGCGCGAGAATCCCCGCGTCGGTCGGCGTCCACCAGAGGAATGCCGCTGCCACGCTCAGCAGACCGAGCACCCGGATGCCGTCGGCCGCCCACTCGGCGGCGGAACGCGGCGGACGAAGGAAGTCTGCTCTCATCGGGGTACCTCGATGGCGGCATGGACCGGGAGATGATCCGACCCGGCCACCCCTTCCTCCAGCCGAGCGTCGACGCCGACGCGTTCCACGACGATGTCCGGGGTCGTCAGAATCCAGTCGATGCGCGCGCCCCCGCGGACCGGCGGGCGGTAACCGCTGTATGTGCCCCAGAGCGGCGTCACGCGTTCGGCTGCGGCAGTCCAGGCATCCGTCAGCAGGTCGCCGCGAGTCATGGCCTCCAGCGCGGGCGAGCCCGCGGCTGCGTTCATGTCGCCCACGACGACGGCGGGGAGCCCCCGCCGTCTCACCTCCCGTCGGATCTGCTCGGCGGCGCGGACGCGAGACCGAGCCGAGAACGGGTCCAGGTGAGTGTTGATCACGGTGAGGGACGCTCGCGTGCGTCGGTCCCGGAAGACTCCGATCACCATCGCCCGAGGCAGGGGGTTGCCCCACGACCGGGAACCCGCGACGTCGGGCGAGTCCGACAGGGCGAGTTGCTGCTGATCGATGAGTTCGAGCCGCGATCGATCGAAGAAGATCGGACACCCCTCGCCGCGGCCGCCGCGTCCGCGTCCCGCGCCGATGCGCGCGTACTCGGGACCCAACGCGGCGGCGATGTCCTGTGCCGGCCCCGGGAGGACCTCCTGCAGACCGACCACCGACGGCGACTCCCGCGACAGCGTCGCCATGAGCGCGGAGCGGCGCCGGTCCCAGCGATCGGCACGGCGGGTGAGTACCCGCGGGAGCGGCCGACGCACGTTCATCGTCGCCACGTGCAGGAGGTCGCCGTCGACCTCACCGAGGACGCCGTTCACGAGGACGCCTTCAGGGCTGACCTGCGGCGCACCGCGCGACGACGCGCGGACCGCGCCCATCGGATCGGTGCGAATTCTTCAGGCCAATGCCGGACGACGGTGCGGATGCCGCGGCGCACACGTCGGCGGAACGCCGACGCCGACGCGAAGGGCCGCATCGAGATACCCATCGCGGCAGAGGGGACGAACCGGATCCGATGCTCCTTCCCGAGATGGAAGGAGAGATCGAGGTCGTCGTGCATCTCGGGGTCGCCGCGGTGCACCGTTGCGCTCACGCGCCGCCACGCGGATCGACGCATCGCGAGGTTGGATCCGAAGAGGGGGAGGTGTCCGAGGGTCGGGGTGAGGACGGCGGCGTAGGCGCCCAGGTAGGCGACCGCCAAGGGCGACCGAAGGAATCGCGGGCCGTCGACGAATCGAGCAGCGCCCGCGAAGACGTCGACCTCGGGTCGGGCGCGGGCTTGCGTGCTCATGACCTCCACCCAGGTCGCCGCCGGTATGCAGTCCGCGTCGAGGCGGAGGATGAGGTCGCCCTTCGCGGAGTCGTACCCGGCTGCCGCTGCCGCGGGTATCCCGGGCTGGACGCACGAGATGACGCGCGTCCCGTTTTCACGCGCAACGTCGGCCGAAGCGTCTGACGAGGCGTTGTCGACGACGACGATCTCGTCCGGACGCCGGGTCTGGAGAGCGAGGGCCCGCAGGCACCGCCTAAGTCCGTCAGCGTCGTCCTTCACGGGAATGACGACGGTGACCGATTCGGCGGTGGGCTGCGGGCCCCGGGCTGTCATGTGTCAGCCGAGGTTGTCGGCGATCCACTTCTTGGCGATGTCAGCGCTCGAACGCTGGTCGACGGTGGACTCGACGTTCATCGCGACGAGCTCCTCGGGGCTCATCGCCGCGCTCACCTTGTTGATCGCATCCGCGATCTCGTCGGCCTTGTCGGCGTTCGCGATGGGCACGACGTTCGCAGCGAGGAAGAGTCCCTTCGGGTCCTTCAGCGTGACGAGGTCCTCCGTCTCGATGCGCGGGTCCGCGCTGTAGACGTTGGCGACCTGGATGTTCCCCGCGACGAGCTCGTCGACGGTCGTGTCGGCCGTCGCTTCGAACTTGGCGTCGACACCGTAGACCTTCTTCAGGTCGGTGAAGTAGGGACGCTGCTCCAGCTCGGGCGCGCCGCCGAACGTGAGGTCCTTGACGCCGGCCAGGTCGCCGATCTCGGTGAGGTTGTTCTCCTTCGCGAAAGCGGCGGTCACGTTGTAGGAGTCCTGGTCGGTCGCCGGCGAGTAGTCGAGGGCCTTCAGGTTGTCCGGGAGGACCTTCACCATGGCGTCGTAGACCTCGTCGGACGACCCCGCGGTGGCCGACTTGTCGTAGTACTGCAACAGGCTGCCGGTGTACTCGGGGAAGAGGTCGATCGAGCCGTCCTCGAGCGACGGCATGTAGGCGTCGCGCTGCCCGATGGCAAACTTCCGCTCGACGGTGAAGCCGTCCTTCTCGAGCACCTGGGAGTAGATCTCGGCGATGATCTCGTTCGACGGGTAGGACTGCGAGCCGACGACGATCGTCTTGGACTGGTCGTCGCCGCCCTGGTTGCCGCTCGAGCCGCCGCCCTGGAGGGAGTCGCTCGAGCCGCAGGCGGACAGCGCGAAGACGGCCGCGGCGGCGAGGCCGATGACGGGAATGATGCGGGTGCGTGTGATGGACATGGATGCCTCCGGATGGGGTGGTGGTCGGTATTTCCGGGCTCAGGTGGCCGGGACGGGGGCGCGCCGGGTGCGACGACGCGTGGGGGAAGAGTTTTGCACGGCGACGCCGCGGGGAACGACGATGCGCTGGAACAGTGCGAAAGCGCCGTCCAGGACGAGGGCGAGGATGACGACGACGATCGAGGCGCCGAGGATCTGTGCGGCGTTGCGAGTCTGGATGCCCTGGATGAGGGCGAACCCCAGTCCGCCGAGTCCGACGTACGCGGCGATGGTGACCGTGGCCACGACCTGCAGGACGGCGGAGCGGATGCCGCCGATGAGCAGCGGCAGGCCGAGGGGGACCTCGATCTTCCACAGGATCTGCATCGGCGTCATCCCGACGGCGCGGCCCGCCTCGACGGTGGAGCGGTTGATCGCCTCGATACCGGCGTACGCGCCGGCGAGGATCGAGGGGATCGCGAGCAGGACGAAGGCGACGACCGCGGCCTGCTCCTTGAAGTTGACGCCGATCACGAGGTACAGGAGCACGACGAGACCGAGGGACGGCAGGGAGCGAGCGGCGCCCGAGAGGAACACCGCGATCTCGCGGCCTTTGCCGGTATGACCGATCGCCCATCCGGCCGGGATGGCGATGAGAGCGGCGATCGCGACAGACCCGAAAGTGAAACCCAGGTGCTGCAGGACCGCCTCCCACAGGGGGAGGTAACCCGTGGTGCGGTCGGGGGAGAAGATCCACGCGAACGCGTCGAGGAAGACGTTCATGCCGTCACCTCCACGGCACGTGCTCGTTCCCGCGGCATGCGGGTCTGGCGGGTCCACGGCATCAGTGCGCGCCCGGCGAGAACGAGCACCAGGTCGATCACCAGGGCGATGACGACGACGGCGAGGACGCCCGCCAGCACCTCGGGGATGATGCGTCGCTGCGACCCGTTCGTGAAGAGGTAGCCCAGGTTCTGCACACCGATCAGGGCGCCGACGGTGGCGAGGGAGATGGTCGACACCGCCGTCACTCGCAGGCCCGCCAGCATGACCGGCCCCGCCAGGGGTAAGTCGACCGTCCAGAAGCGCCTGAGCGGCCCGAATCCGACGGCCACCGCGGCGCTGCGGACCGCGGCATCCACCGACGCGAGACCGTCGGTCACGGAGCGCGTCATGATCGCGACGGCGTAGATCGTGAGCGCGACGACGAGGTTCGTCTCCGACAGGAGGCCGATGCCGGTCGTCGCACTGATGAGAGCGAACAGGCCGAACGAGGGGATCGTGTAGAGGATGCCCACCACGCCCAGAAGAGTCCCGCGCAGGCGAGTGAACCGGAACGCTGCCCAGCCGAGCGGAATCGCGAGGACGAAACCGAGCACGATCGCGACGGCGCTCTGCCGCAGGTGGGCGAGCGTGAGTTGCCCGATCAGGTCGAGGTTCTGGCCGACCCAGTTCATCGGGCGGTCACCCCTCGTCCCCGGGCGAGCCCGGAAGCAGGACGCCTTGGGTTCGACCCGATCCGTCGACGAGCACCGTCCCGCGGTCGGTCTGTTTCGCGTGGAAGGCGCGCGCGCCGCGATCAGCGCCGATGAAGCTCGCGACGAAGTCGTCGGCGGGGGCCTCGATGATCTCCGACGGGGTTCCGTGCTGAGCGATCCGCGCGCCCTTCTGCAGGATGACGACCTGGTCGCCCAGCAGGAAGGCTTCGTCGATGTCGTGGGTCACGAAGACGATCGTCTTGTCGAGTTCTCGCTGCAGTCGGATGACCTCGGCCTGCAGCTCCTTGCGGACGATGGGGTCGACGGCGCCGAACGGCTCGTCCATGAGCAGGATGTTCGGGTCCGCAGCGAGCGCGCGTGCGACGCCGACGCGCTGCTGCTGACCGCCGGAGAGCTGAGCGGGGTAGCGATCGGCGAACGCGGTGTCGAGGCCGACGACCTCCATCAGCTCCAGCGCGCGGCGACGCGCGGTCGCGCGCGTCTGGCCGGTGAGCACGGGCACGGTCGCGATGTTGTCGGCCACCGTGTAGTGCGGAAGGAGGCCGGCGTTCTGCAGGACGTAACCGATGCTGCGGCGCAGCTGAACGGCGTCACGTGAGCGGATCGACTCGCCGTCGATCGTGATGTCACCGGACGTCGGTTCGATCAATCGGTTGATCATCCGCAGCAGCGTGGTCTTGCCGCAGCCCGAGGATCCGACCAGGACCGTCGTCTTGCGCGCGGGCATCTCGAGCGAGACGTCGTCGACGGCGGCAGGACCGTCGCCGAAGCGCTTGGTGACGGATCGGAATTCGATGGCCATGGGCGTCCTTTCGGCCGGTGTTTCAGCAAACCACAGACCCCCGACATCCCGGCAGTCTCCGGCGTCCATTGACGTCTTTCCCCGGGTATGGCAAGGGCAGGACTTTCCGGTCGAGCGCTCGCTACGGTGTCGGCATGAGCACACGCGAGTACGACCTCATCGTCATCGGAGCAGGCCCTGTCGGCGAGAACGTCGCGGATAGGGCCGTGCGCGGCGGGTTGACAGCCGCGATCGTCGAGAGCGAGCTGGTCGGCGGCGAATGCTCGTACTGGGCCTGCATGCCGTCCAAGGCGCTGCTGCGCGCACCCGCCGCGCTGCGCGCGGCGCGGGACGTCGGAGGAGCGGCCGAGGCGGTGTCCGGCGGCGTCGACGTCGCAGCCGTCCTTGCGCGGCGTGATCGCATGGTGCACGACTACCAGGACACCTCCCAGGTCGAGTGGCTGCAGGGCGCGGGCATAGATCTCGTCCGGGGCCACGGGCGGTTGTCGGCGGAGAGGGAGGTCACCGTCGAGGCGGCCGACGGTTCCACGACGGTCCTGCGGGCACGGCACGCTGTCGCCGTGTGCACCGGTTCGGCAGCGCTCCTGCCCGATATCCCGGGCCTGGAGGATGCCGCGCCGTGGACGAGCCGTGAGGCGACCGGCGTGAGGAACGTCCCGTCGTCCCTCGTCGTGCTCGGGGGCGGCGTCGTCGGTGTCGAGATGGCGACGGCGTTCGCCGCCTTCGGGTCGGAGGTCACGGTGATCGCACGGTCGTCGCTCCTCAGCGGGCTCGAGGACTTCGCCGGTGAAGCGGTGGGTAAGGCGCTCACCGCGGCCGGCGCGACCGTCCGAACCGGCGTCGGCGTGACCGGCGTCCAGCGCGCGGGCAACGAGGTGACCGTGTCGCTGGACGACGGCTCGACAGTCCGCGCCGAGGAGATCCTCGTCGCGACCGGTCGCGTGCCCCGGACCGAGGACGTCGGCCTGGAGGTCGTCGGGCAGAAGGCCGGAGCGTGGATCGAGGTCGACGACACGCTCCGCGTTCCCGGCAGCGACTGGCTCTACGCGGTGGGTGACGTCAACCACCGCGCCCTGCTCACGCACCAGGGGAAGTATCAAGCGAGGGTCGCGGGTGACGTCATCGCCCGACGGGCCGGCTCCGGCGACGTCGACACTTCGGCCTGGGGTCCCCTCGCGGCGACCGCGGACCACACCGCCGTGCCGCAGGTCGTGTTCACGGACCCCGAGGTCGCCGCGGTCGGTCACACCGAGGCATCCGCCCGCGCGGCGGGCATCGAGGTGCAGGTCGTCGACTACGACCTGTCGTGGGTGGCCGGCGCCAGCACGCACTCCGACCGGTACGAGGGAGTGTCGCGCGCCGTCATCGACACCGAGCGGCGCGTCCTCGTCGGAGCGACGTTCGTCGGACCGGACGTCGCGGAACTCCTGCACGCGGCGACGATCGCGATCGTCGGCGAGGTCCCGCTCGAGCGACTGTGGCACGCCGTGCCGGCGTACCCGACCGTCAGCGAGGTCTGGCTCCGGTGGTTGGAGTCCGCGGGGCTCTGACTCCCGTCAGCTCCGCCGGGCCGACTGGACGCGCGTCGTCAACTGGTGCGCGTGGGCGAGGAGGAGCCTCCCCAGTTCAGGCAGTCGGTCCGGCCCGAAACGGAACTCCACCCCGGTGAGGCTCAGGGCCCACGCGGGCCGGCCGGCATGATCGAAGACCGCCGCGCCGAGGCCCCAGGACCCGGGGACGATCAGGCCGGGATTGACGGCGTACCCGCGATCCCGGGTCTCCGCGATGCGTCGCGTGAGGGAGGCCGCATCGTGTTCGTCACCCCATCGGCTGACGAGTTCGGGATGCCGGGAGAGGTAGGCGTCCACGTCGTGCGGCGGGAGGAACGAGAGGATCGCGAGTCCGGCCGACGCGACCCCGAGCGGGAACCGGACGCCCTCGCTGAGGACGAACGATCGGATGGGGAAGGACCCCTCCTCGCGCATCAGGCAGACGGTCTCGTCACCCCGTCGGACCGAGAGGAACGCGCTCTCCTCCGTCTTGACGGCCAGTGAGCGCACGATGTCGCCGGCGAGGTGGGTGACGTCGTACCGCGGAGCCGCCGCTGCGCCCATGAGGAACAGCTCCGGGCCGGCGAGCCACCGCGCGCTCCGCTCGTCCTGATCGACGAGCCCCTCCGCCCGGAGGGCGGAGAGTAGGCGGTGGGTCGTCGTGCGGGTCAGCCCGGCGTCGGCGGCCAGTTCCCGCACGCCCTTACCCGCTGTCCCCGCTGCACTGACGAGTCGCAGAAGGAGGGCGGCGCGCGCGATGGCCTGCGCGCCGGGGACGGATGCCGCGGGTCGTTCCACATCGTGGACAGTAGGCGGCGCGACGTCCACATGGCAACCGTTCGCTCTCACTTCCACCGGACGGGGACGGAGGCTGGAGGACAGACCATACGAAGGAGTGCGCAGTGATCGACAAGACGGTGGCGGGCGCGGCGAAGGCGGTCGCCGACATCCCCGACGGGGCGAGCATCGCGGTCGGCGGTTTCGGACTCTCGGGCAATCCGATCGCCCTGATCGAGGCTCTGCTCGCACAGGGGACGACCGACCTCTCCGTGGTCTCCAACAACTGCGGGGTCGACGACTGGGGGCTCGGAGTCCTCCTCCGAGCGCACCGCATTCGCAAGATGACCTCCTCCTACGTCGGTGAGAACAAGGAGTTCGAGAGGCAGTTCCTCGCCGGTGAGCTCGAACTCGAGTTGACGCCGCAGGGGACGCTCGCCGAGAAGCTGCGAGCGGGCGGGGCGGGTATCGCCGCGTTCTTCACGCAGACCGGCGTCGGGACGCAGGTGGCCGAGGGCGGGTTGCCCCGTCGATACGACGGCAGGGGCGGGGTGGCCAAGGCATCCCCTCCGAAGGACGTGCGGGCTTTCGCGGTCGACGGCGTTCAGAGGGAGTACGTGCTCGAGGAAGCGATCACGACCGACTTCGCTCTGGTGCACGCGCTCCGGGGCGATCGACACGGGAATCTGGTGTTCGCCAAGGCGGCTCGCAACTTCAACCCGCTCGCTGCGATGGCGGGGCGGGTATGCATCGCGCAGGTCGAGGAGCTCATCGATCCGGGCGAGATGGACCCGGATGCCGTCCATCTGCCCGGCGTCTTCGTCCACCGCGTGGTGGAGGTCGGGACCGACATCGAGAAGCGGATCGAGCGACGCACCGTCGCTCCGGAGGGGGAGTGAGATGGCACTGACGAGGGATCAGATGGCGGCTCGGGCGGCCCTGGAGCTGGAGGACGGCTCGTACGTGAATCTGGGAATCGGTCTGCCGACCCTCGTGCCCAACCATGTGCCCGACGGCGTCGTGGTCGTGCTGCAGTCCGAGAACGGCATCCTCGGGGTCGGTCCTTATCCCCAGGAGGCCGACGTGGACCCGGATCTCATCAACGCGGGCAAGGAGACAGTGACCACGCTCCCGGGAGCGTCGTTCTTCGATTCCGCGCTGAGTTTCGGGATGATCCGCGCCGGCAAGATCGACGCCGCGATCCTCGGTGCGATGCAGGTCTCGGTGACGGGCGACCTCGCGAATTGGATGATCCCCGGGAAGATGGTCAAGGGTCCGGGCGGGGCGATGGACCTCGTCCACGGCGCGGCTCGCGTGATCGTGCTGATGGAACACGTCGCTCGCGACGGGACTCCGAAGATCGTGGATACATGTTCCCTGCCGCTGACCGGGCGCGGCGTCGTCGACCGCATCATCACGGACCTCGCGGTGATCGACGTCACCGACGAAGGTCTCGTCCTGGTCGAGACCGCGCCGGGAGTCACCGTGCAGGAGGTCAGGGATGCGACCGAGCCCGAGCTCATCGCGTCCGGTGCGAAGGTGGAGTCATGAGTGAAGACATCGTCATCGTCGGCGCGGCGCGTACGCCGCAGGGCAGGCTGAAGGGGGCGCTGTCCTCGTTCTCGGCACCACGCCTCGGCGCCTTCGCGATCCGCGGTGCGCTCGAGCGCGGGGGGATCGACCCGGCCGCGGTGGACGCGGTGATCCTGGGGCAGGTCCTGCCCGCGGGGTCGGGGCAGAATCCGGCGCGACAGGCCGCTCTCGAAGCCGGGATCGGATGGGACGTCCCGGCATCCTCCGTGAACAAGGTGTGCCTGTCGGGCCTCACCGCCGTGATCGACGCCAAGCGCATGATCGCGTCGGGGGATGCCGCGGTCGTCGTCGCGGGCGGAATGGAATCGATGTCGCGGGCGCCTCACCTCCTGATGGGCTCCCGCGACGGCTGGGCCTACGGCTCCGTCGAGGTCCTCGATCACATGGCGCACGACGGACTCACGGATGCCGCCGACGGGATCTCGATGGGGCTGTCCACGGAGCGGCGCAACGCTGAGCTCGGCTTGACCCGGCACGAGCAGGACCGCATCGCAGCTCTGTCGCATCAGCGCGCCGCCGCCGCCGCGGCGGCGGGGGTGTTCGACGCCGAGATCGTGGCCGTCGAGGTCCCGCAGCGCAAGGGCGACCCGCGTCGAGTCGTCGCCGACGAGGGCGTTCGGCCCGACACGACGATCGAGAGCCTTTCCGGCCTGCGGCCCGCGTTCTCGCCGGAGGGAGACATCACCGCAGGCAACGCTTCACCGATCTCCGACGGTGCGGCCGCGGTCGTCGTGACGACGCGGTCCCGCGCCGACGCCGAGGGATGGACGGTCCTCGCGACGATCGGCGCTGCCGGTCAGGTGGCCGGGCCCGACAATTCCCTGCACTCGCAGCCGTCGCGCGCCATCGTTCAGGCTCTCGATCGACAGGCTCTGGCGGCATCCGATCTGGACTTCGTGGAGATCAACGAGGCCTTCGGCGCGGTCGTGGCCCAGTCTCAGCGGGAACTCGGCATAGGCGATGACATCGTCAACATCCACGGCGGTGGGATCGCGATCGGCCACCCGATCGGCGCCTCCGGCGCGCGGCTGGTCGTCCACGCGGTGCACGAGCTCGCGCGCCGGGGACGCGGAACCGCAGCGGTCGGTCTGTGCGGGGGAGGCGGTCAGGGTGAAGCGCTCATCCTGACGCGCTGAATCCGCCCGTCGTCAGCGGGAGAGGCGGCGCTTCAGCAGCTTCTTCTTCTCGCCGTCGCGCGGAGAGTCCATCGGGATGAGCTTCCCCCGAGATGCACGCCGAGTGTCGACGACGGAGCCGACCGCGAGCGCGAGGGTGATTCCCCAACTGAGCCACGCGAGGGCGGTACGCCAGGTGAAAGGTTCCGGGCTGCGCGCGGACCGCAGCAGCGTGACACCGCCGGTGAGGGCTGACAGCAGTCCGGTTCCGAACAGGTATTTGCGCATACCACCCACGGTACTGCGCCGGACGCATGCCGCGGCGGTTGTTAGCCTGAAGTCATCCATCGAGAGGAACATCGTGACTCTGGCTTCCGACTTCGTCGTCGTGTCCAACCGCCTTCCCGTCGACCGGACCGATGATGAGAACGAACCATGGCGACGCTCTCCCGGCGGGCTCGTCACGGCTCTCGATCCGGTCATGCGCACCAACAACGGCGCGTGGGTCGGGTGGCCGGGCCAGCCGGGCGTCGAGCTCGATCCCTTCGAGTTCGACGGCCTCCAGCTCGTGCCGGTCACGCTCTCGGCTGATGACATGCAGCTCTACTACGAGGGCTTCTCGAACGACACGATCTGGCCGCTGTATCACGACGTGATCGCAGCCCCGACCTATCACCGGACATGGTGGGACGCCTACGTCAGGGTCAACAAGCGATTCGCGGAGGCGGCCTCTACCCACGCCGCCGAGGGCGCTACGGTCTGGGTCCACGACTACCAGCTCCAGCTCGTCCCGAAGCTCCTCCGCGAGCTCCGTCCCGATCTGACCATCGGATACTTCCACCACATTCCGTTCCCCGCATACGGGCTGTACGCGCAACTGCCGTGGCGTCGTCAGGTCCTCGAGGGGTTGCTCGGGGCTGACGTCATCGGCTTCCAGCGGGTGGCGGATGCCGGCAACTTCGCCCGTGCGGTGCGTCGCCAGCTGGGGTTCGACACGAAAGCCGGCGCCATCTCCGTTCCGACGGAGGACGGGGGAGTGCGCACGGCCGTCGCCCGTGCCTACCCGATCTCGATCGACGCCGCGGAGTACGAGGAACTCGCGAAGCGGCCCGACATCAGAGCTCGCGCGGAGGAGATCCGCTCCAGCCTCGGCAACCCGAAGGCGATCCTTCTCGGTGTCGATCGACTCGATTACACGAAGGGGATCCGTCACCGTCTGAAGGCGTACGGCGAGCTGCTGGCCGACGGACGCCTCTCGGTGCACGACGTCATCCTGGTCCAGGTCGCGAGTCCCAGTCGGGAGCGCGTGCAGACGTACATGGAGCTCCGCGACGAGATCGAACTGACGGTCGGCCGCATCAACGGCGACGCGGACGAGCTCGGTTACAGCGCGATCCAGTATCTGCATCACTCGTACCCGCGCGAAGAGATGGTCGCGCTCTTCCTCGCGGCGGACGTGATGCTGGTCACGGCCCTGCGAGACGGCATGAACCTGGTTGCCAAGGAGTACGTCGCGAGCCGCGTCGACGGTGGAGGGGCTCTCGTGCTCAGCGAGTTCACGGGCGCAGCGGACGAGCTGACTCAGGCCATCAAGGTCAATCCGCACGACATCTCAGGGCTGAAGGACGCCATCATGCAGGCGATCGAGATGCCCGACAAAGAGAAGGACCGCCGTATGCGCGCGCTTCGACGGCGGGTCCGCGAGAACGACGTCGCGAAATGGTCAGAGCGGTTCCTCTCGGAGCTGCGCACCGCCCGTGAGGCGCGCCCGTGACCGACCTCGAGGCCGTGACGCGGACCGAGACGCTCCTCGTCGCGCTCGACTTCGACGGCACGCTCTCACCCCTCGTCGATGAACCGATGACAGCGCGAATGGCACCGGCCGCCCGAGCTGCCGTGACGGCGCTCGTGGCCGCCCCCGCGACGGTCGTCGCGTTCGTCTCCGGCCGCTCGTTGGGCGACCTCCGCATCATCGCGGAGCACACCGACGACTCGCCGATCCTCCTCGCGGGCTCGCACGGCGCGGAGTATCTCCTCCCTGGGTCGGGTTCCGCTCCCGCGCTCGACCCAGCCGATACCGCTCTGCGCGACCGGATGCGCGCGGAGGCGGAGGAACTGGCCCGGGACGTACCGGGAGCGTGGATCGAGCCGAAGACATTCGGGTTCGGCGTCCACCTGCGCACCGTCTCCGATGGGGCATCCGCCGAGCGGCTGCGATCCTCGACGGATGCCCTCGTCGCGGATCGCGCGCCCCACTGGCGTCGTCGTCAGGGGCACGGCATCGTCGAGTACGCGTTCACCGATGTGGGCAAGGATGCCGCGGTGGCCCACCTCCGCCAGGTCGTCGGTGCCACGGCGGTCATCTTCGCCGGTGACGACGTCACCGATGAGGACGCCCTCCGTTCCCTCGGACCGGAGGATCTCGGCATCCGAGTCGGCTCGGGGGAGACGGCGGCATCCGTTCGTGTGGGAGACATCGAAGAACTCGCCGCTTTGCTGTCGACTGTCGCACGCGAGCGCGTCGCCGCACACCAATAGACTTCGAGAATGCCCTCACCCGACGAGAACATCGATATCAAGCCCCGCAGTCGCGCGGTGACCGACGGCATCGAAGCCACCACGTCACGCGGAATGCTCCGTGCGGTCGGTATGGGCGATGAGGACTGGGACAAGCCCCAGATCGGCATCGCCTCGAGCTGGAACGAGATCACGCCGTGCAATCTGAGCCTCGACCGGCTTGCGCAGGGTGCTAAAGAGGGCGTGCACGCCGGTGGCGGCTACCCGCTCCAGTTCGGCACCATCTCCGTCTCCGACGGTATCTCGATGGGCCACGAGGGCATGCACTTCTCGCTCGTCAGTCGTGAGGTCATTGCGGACTCCGTCGAAACCGTCATGATGGCCGAGCGACTCGACGGCTCGGTCCTGCTCGCCGGCTGCGACAAGTCGATCCCCGGCATGCTGATGGCCTCGGCTCGCCTCGACCTCTCCAGCGTCTTCCTCTATGCCGGCTCGATCGCGCCGGGCTGGGTCAAACTCAGCGACGGCACCGAGAAGGACGTCACGATCATCGACTCCTTCGAGGCGGTCGGAGCGTGCCTTGCCGGCAAGATGAGCGAAGCCGACCTCAAGCGCATCGAGTGCGCGATCGCGCCCGGCGAAGGGGCGTGCGGCGGGATGTACACGGCGAACACGATGGCGTCGGTCGCCGAGGCTCTGGGCCTCAGCCTGCCCGGCTCCGCGGCCCCGCCCTCCGCCGACCGCCGCCGCGACTACTTCGCGCACCGCTCCGGCGAGGCCGTCGTGAACCTGCTCCGTCAGGGCATCACGACCCGAGACATCCTCACGAAGGAGTCGTTCGAGAACGCGATCGCGCTGGCGATGGCGCTCGGCGGATCGACGAACGTCGTCCTGCACCTGCTCGCCATCGCGCGTGAAGCCGAGGTCGACCTGACCCTCCACGACTTCAACCGCATCGGCGACAAGGTCCCGCACGTCGCCGACATGAAGCCGTTCGGGAAGTACGTCATGAACGATGTCGACCGGCACGGCGGCATCCCGGTCATCATGAAGGCGATGCTCGATGAGGGCCTCCTGCACGGCGATGCGCTCACCGTCACCGGTAAGACCCTCGCCGAGAACCTAAGTGACCTCGACCCGGACCCGATCGACGGCACCGTCATCCACACGTTCGACGACCCGATCCACGCGACCGGGGGGATCACGATCCTCCACGGGTCGATGGCCCCCGAAGGCGCGGTCGTGAAGACCGCCGGGTTCGACGCCGCCGTCTTCGAGGGACCCGCCCGGGTCTTCGAGCGCGAGCGCGCCGCGATGGACGCCCTCGAAGAGGGACGCATCGCCGCGGGCGACGTCGTCGTCATCCGCTACGAAGGCCCCAAGGGCGGTCCCGGCATGCGCGAGATGCTCGCCGTGACCGCCGCCATCAAGGGCGCTGGCCTCGGAAAAGATGTACTACTGTTGACGGACGGACGATTCTCAGGCGGCACAACCGGCCTGTGCATCGGCCACATAGCACCCGAAGCGGTGGACGCTGGTCCCATCGCCTTCGTGCGCGATGGTGATCTGATACGGGTCGATATCGCGGCTCGTTCTCTCGACCTACTCGTCGACGAAGCTGAGCTGAACTCCCGCCGTGAGGGCTGGGAGCCCCTTCCCCCGCGCTATACCCGTGGCGTGTTGGCCAAGTACTCGAAGCTCGTGCGCTCCGCTGCGGAGGGCGCGACGACGGGCTAGGCCCCACACACTCGTCATCCATCACCACAGAGGTCTCTCTCATGTCTTCTGACACCGTCGCCGCTGTGCCCCGGCCACCGGCCGGAGGCGCGTCCACGCCTCTGCTCACCGGAGCACAGGCCGTCGTCCGCTCGCTGGAGCTCCTGGGCGTCACCGACGTCTTCGGGCTCCCCGGCGGCGCCATCATCGAGGTCTACGACCCGCTGATGGACTCCACCGATCTGCGTCACATCCTGGTCCGCCACGAGCAGGGCGCCGGTCACGCCGCCGAGGGGTACGCCGCGGCATCCGGTCGTGTCGGCGTCGCCATCGCGACGTCGGGCCCGGGAGCCACGAACCTCGTCACCGCGATCGCGGACGCGTACATGGACTCGATGCCCATCGTCTGCATCACCGGGCAGGTGTACTCGACCCTGATGGGGACGGATGCCTTCCAGGAGGCCGACATCGTGGGCATCACGATGCCGATCACGAAGCACTCCTTCCTCGTGAAGGACCCTGCCGAGATCCCCGGTGCCATCGCGGCGGCGTTCGAGATCGCCTCGACCGGTCGCCCCGGTCCTGTCCTCGTCGACATCACGAAAGATGCGCAGCAGGCCAAGGCGCCGTTCGTCTGGCCGCCGAAGGTCGACCTGCCCGGGTACCGCCCCGTCACCAAGGCGCACGGCAAGCAGATCCAGGCTGCCGCGCAGCTGATCGCGGAAGCGAAGAAGCCGGTGCTGTACGTCGGTGGCGGCGTGGTCCGTGCCGGAGCCGCCGCGGAGCTCCGTCGGTTCGCAGAGGCGACCGGTGCGCCGGTCGTGACGACGCTCATGGCCCGCGGCGCGTTCCCCGACTCCCACCCGCAGCAGCTGGGCATGCCGGGCATGCACGGCACGGTCCCCGCCGTCCTCGCCCTGCAGGAGTCCGACCTCCTCATCGCGCTCGGCGCGCGGTTCGACGACCGGGTCACCGGTAAGGCGGCACTGTTCGCCCCCGACGCCAAGGTCATCCACGTCGACATCGACCCCGCCGAGATCTCGAAGATCCGCACGGCCGACGTGCCGATCGTCGGCGACCTGAAGGATGTCCTCGTCGACCTCGACGCAGCCTTCGCGGGCGTCGACGGGCCCGACATCTCGGAGTGGTGGTCCTACCTCGAGGGGCTCCGCACCGAGTTCCCGCTCGGGTACGCGCCGACGACCGACGGCCTGATGTCACCGCAGCACGTCATCCAGCGCATCGGCGAACTCACCGGACCGGAAGGCGTCTTCGCCTCGGGCGTCGGTCAGCACCAGATGTGGGCCGCGCAGTTCATCGGGTACGAGCGTCCCAACGCCTGGCTCAACTCCGGCGGCGCCGGGACGATGGGCTACGCGGTTCCCGCCGCGATGGGCGCGAAGGTCGCCCAGCCCGATCGCGCCGTGTGGGCGATCGACGGCGACGGCTGCTTCCAGATGACCAATCAGGAGCTCGCGACCTGCGCGATCAACAACATCCCGATCAAGGTCGCGATCATCAACAACTCGTCCCTCGGCATGGTGCGCCAGTGGCAGACCCTGTTCTACGACGGGCGCCACTCGAACACCGACCTCAACACGGGCCACGACAGCATCCGCATTCCGGACTTCGTGAAGCTCGCCGAGGCGTACGGCTGCCTCGGCATCCGCGTCGAGAAGGCGGAGGACGTGGATGCCGCCATCCAGACTGCGCTCGAGACCAACGACCGTCCCGTCGTCATCGACTTCGTCGTGAGCGCCGACGCGATGGTGTGGCCGATGGTGCCGCAGGGCGTCAGCAACAGCTACATCCAGTACGCGCGCGAGCACGCGCCGGCGTTCGAGCAGGGGGACTGACGATGAGCAAGCACGTCCTGAGCCTCCTCGTGGAGGACAAGCCCGGTCTGCTGACCCGCGTGGCGGGCCTGTTCGCCCGTCGCGGCTTCAACATCGACTCCCTCGCCGTGGGCGTCACCGAGGTGCCCGGGCTCTCCCGCATCACGGTGGTCGTCGACGTCGAGGAGTTGCCGCTCGAGCAGGTGACGAAGCAGCTGAACAAGCTGGTGAACGTCATCAAGATCGTCGAGCTCGACTACTCGACCTCGGTCCAGCGCGAGCACATGCTCGTGAAGGTCCGCGCCGACAACCAGACGCGCTCGAACGTCATCGAGGTCGTCAACCTCTTCCGCGCCTCGGTCGTGGACTACGCCACCGACGCGCTCGTGGTGGAGGTCACCGGTGACCGCGGCAAGGTCGACGCGTTCCTCAAAGCCCTCGAGCCCTTCGGTGTGAAGGAACTCGCCCAGTCCGGCATGGTCGCCATCGGCCGCGGCGGCAAGAGCATCACCGAGCGCGTCCTGCGCGGCTGATCCCACAACTTCTCTACCGACATCTACAAGGAGACACACACGAACATGGCTGAGATCCTCTACGACGCCGACGCCGACATCTCGCTCATCCAGGGCAAGAAGGTCGCCATCGTCGGGTACGGCTCGCAGGGCCACGCCCACGCCCAGAACCTCCGCGACTCCGGCGTCGAGGTCGTCATCGCCCTCAAGGACGGCTCGAAGTCCGCTCCCAAGGCCGAAGAGGACGGCTTCGAGGTGAAGTCCGTCGCGGATGCCGCCGAGTGGGCCGACCTCATCATGATCCTCGCGCCCGACCAGCACCAGCGCGGCATCTTCAACGACGAGATCAAGCC
>Ga0207790_1000302_pt1 | contig 18764 bp, 14 predicted proteins | sample HigsolmetaGSP14D_FD_184842 | JGI IMG/M metagenome (GOLD analysis project Ga0207790, IMG submission 184842) | High solid enriched microbial communities from the Joint BioEnergy Institute, USA - SP1-4-D (SPAdes) | ecosystem: Engineered > Bioreactor > SSF (Solid state fermentation) > Aerobic >...
CGTGCCCTGGCGCGCCGTACCCAAGAGTCCACCGAGCAGATCGAGGGGCTGATCGGCAATCTGCAGAGCGGTGCGGAGAAGGCCGTGGCGATGATGGGGCAGAGCTGCGCCCAGGCGGAAACCACGGTGCACGCCGCCAAGCAGGCCAACAGCGCGCTGAACGCGATCAATGCCGCGGTCTCGGAAATCCAGCAGATGAACCAGCAGATCGCCACCGCCGCTGAGCAGCAGAGTTCGGTGGCCGAAGAGATCAACCGCAGCGTGTCGAGCATTCGCGACGTGGCCGAGCAATCCTCGGCAGCCACCGAGCAAACCTCGGCGGCCAGCGTCGACCTGGCGCGCCTGGGGGCCGATCTGCAAACCCAGGTCAACCGCTTCAAACTGGCATGAGCCAGCGTCGCTGAACCTGCCCCGGCGTCGTGCAGCAGCGCGACGTCGAGGCTGCGCCGAGCGGTGGCCAGCTGCGACTACAGGCCGCCGGCCTGGTGGCCCAGAGCGCCCGGACGGGTTGCCGATACCGGCAAAGTCGAGCACGCCTGCGCGCCGTTCTTCAGCAACAAGGCGAGGGGGCAGGGCACCTCCATGGACATGCCGCCGCCGATCAGGCGGGCTCCCGGGAATTACCGGGGAAGTACAGCTCCAGTAGCTTGCGCGCGGACTTCTTGATCGCCATGTCCAGGTCGGCGGTGGAGAACCAGCGGCAATCGGCGATTTCGTTCAGCGGGCGCGCAGCCAGGGTTTCCGGCACCGTGACGCGAAAGACGTGGTGCGGGCGGCTGTCGAACTGGTGCAGGGCGAGAAACTCCAGGCCCTGGCTGTCCAGCCCGGTTTCTTCGCACAGCTCACGCAGCGCGGCTTCGGCCGGGCCCTCGTTGGCTTCGATCTTGCCGCCTGGCAGGGTCCATTTCGCGTCGGCCTTGCGCACCAGCAGGACTTTGCCGTGCTGGTGACAGATGACGGTGGCGCGGTGCTTGGCGGATTTGATCATGGTGTTCCCGAACGTGGGTTGCAGTGTTCATACAGGGTGCGGGAATGGCAAAAAGTTCGGACTGTTTGACCACTGACCGGCATTGCTGTCACGCCTCACGATCCGACTCTAGACGCTTGCGCGAAGGATTTCAGTCACGCTGCGTGCCGTATGTCGAATTGATCACGGCTTGCCCTTGCCGATCGCGTGTTTGCTGCGGCGGGCCCGCTCGGAAGGTGCCGTCAAGCGGATACCCGATCACCCGATAGAGGCCAGCAGCATGCAAGGCGGCTCATTGCCAGGGCAGCCGCTGGCCCAGCGCGAACTTTCCGGGGCCGGCGATCAGCAGGGTGGTGAAGATGATCGCCAGCAGCCAGGCAAATTGCCCTTCGCCCAGGCTCCATTCGGGGTGCACGACTGCCAGCGACACCACCAGCACGGCCAGCACCGGCAGTGTGGCGAGCCGGGTGAACGTTCCGGCGATGATCAGCAGCGGGCACAGCACCTCGGCGAAGATTGCCAAGCCGAGCGTCAGCTGCGGGCCCAGCCCGAACGGATCTTCGATCAAAGCGAGCTCGGCCTGGAAGTTGAGCACCTTGGGCAGCCCGTGCACGACCAGCAGCAACAGGCTGCCCGTCACGCGTAAAAACAGCAGTGCCCAATCGTGGGGATGTCCTTGAGGTACCGTCGCAGTATTCATAAGGCCTCCTGTGTGAAGGCTTCACTGTGCGCGTCTGTCCGGCGTGGGTCTTGTATGGCTGTGCTCGATGAGCCTGCACCTGTTCACCACCAGTCGAGTTTGCAACACAGTGGTAGTCGGCACCGTTCTTGAATAACGGGTGCCCGTTCAATGGCGGGTGGAGAGAGAGCTGCTGCCGAAATGAAGTAACGAGTGGGTGCGCTGTTATAAATGTGTACGCGTATTGGTTTTGTATAGGAAAGAGTGTTTTTGATAAAGGATTTTTTTGCAGGGGCGCTCTTGTACAACTTTTAAACGCTGGCGAGTAATAGTGTTGGCTAGCATCAATTGAAAATTGTACAAGGCTTTATTATGTACAGCTTATAGGGTGTTAGTTGTTGTTTGGCCGCTTCATCCCGCTATAAAAAATCCAGGCCCTGGGCAGGGCCTGGTTTGTCGTGGTCATGATTCCTGCTTACTGCCACCGCCACCACCATGACTGTTCTGGCCGCCCTTGCGGCCTGCTTCTGCGGCCTTTGCACGGTCGTTGGCAAAGTTGCCGCCGCTGTTCTTGCCGCCCTTGCGGCCTGCCTCTGCCGCCTTGGTACGATCATTTGCAAAGTTGCCTGGATTGCTATGAGCCATTTTCATCTCCTTGTCGTTCAGGGGTGAGGCATGCCTCAGGAAATACGAATTAAGTTCTGCGCAATTCGTTCGAAATGAATAGCGGGCTATAGGATGAACGGCAACTTCAACGTTCGAGTACGACAGGAGTGCTCGTGCAAAATACCAGAGCTTTTGCGCTGGTTATTGCATTGTGCATGATCAATATTTTGAACGGCGTTGTTTTCATTGGAAAACTTCTTGGCATTTCTCATGCACGGGAACAGTGGCGAAGTGAATGGCTTGGCACTGCCAGAACTTCTTTTATTCCTATTTATAACTACGCGCTCAGCGTTCGAGGTGAGCTGTGATGATGTCCATCCTGGAACAGCGGCAGATCATTGAATCCGCCTTTCTGCCGCTCAATTGCCGTTGCACCGTCGAAGCCGACGACAGCATGACCCTGGAGATCCGTGCACCCCGCAACGATCAGGTACTGATGCGCGTCGAGGGCATCCAGCGCGGCGAGCTGTCCAGCTCCCGCTCTATCTCGCAATTGGTGCTGCGTTTGCGTCAACAGCTGGTGGCCCATGAGACGCAAAGCCCGACGCGGCAGATGAGCGCATTGGCCTGAGTGATCGCCGCGCTTCCATCAGCAGCTGGGGGCACGGTTAACCAGGCGATGGGTATTCGGTGGGCTGGGCAAGGCCGTAGCGTACTGGGCCAGCCGCTGGGCGTCGGCCGCAAGATCGAGCAGCGGGTGCTCGGCAACGATGCGCTACCGGCGTCGCGCAAAGCTCGGCAGCACCTTCTTCAGGGTGTCACCGCTGCCATCCAAGCAGGGATTGCGGGGCGCCTGATCCACCTGTCGGCTCAGCTGGCCGAGTGGTCAGTACTGAGCAGCTGCGCCAGGCGATCCGCCAGGTCGCGGCGCCGGAAGGGCTTGGCCAGCACCTCGAAGCTGCTGATCTGGGTGGGCGTCAGGTTGGCATAACCGGTGATGATCAGCACCGGCAGGTCAGGCATTCGCTGGCGCAGTTCCTGGGCAAGCTGGGCACCGGTCTTGTTTTCCATGATGTGGTCGGTCACCAGCGCATCCGGGCGCAGGCCTTCGTCGATCAGTTTGATCGCCGCCGCGGCCGAATCCACCTCGGTCACTTGATAGCCCAGGTCGAGCAATTGCAGGCTGGTGGTGTCGCGCACCAGGGTTTCGTCATCGACCAGCAGGATATGCGTCGGGCGCGCCGCGTGCGGCACTTCCTCATCACGCTCGGGCTTCTCGCAGGCGGCCGGTGCATCGGTGGTCGGCAGCCACAGGCTGACCCGGGTGCCGTGCCCTGGCGACGAGTCGATGGCGAAGCCGCCGCCCGACTGCACCAGCAAGCCCTGGACCATCGACAGGCCCAGGCCGGTGCCCTTGCCCACGCCCTTGGTGGAGTAGAACGGCTCGGCGCAACGGCGCAGGGTTTCTTCGTCCATGCCACAGCCCGAATCGCTCAGTACCAGGCGGGCATACTGGCCACCACTCAGGCCTGCCGGGTTCTCGCCGTGCACCTCGTTGAGTTCGGCAACGATGCTCAGCCGGCCGTTGTCGCCTATGGCATCGCGGGCGTTGACCGCCAGGTTGAGCACCGCCAGCTCCAACTGGTGCGGGTCGATGAACACCGTGGGCATGCGTTCCGGGATATCGATGCGCAGCTCGACCATCGGCCCCAGGGAGCGCTGGATCAGGTCGCGCATGTTGCGAATCAGTGTGCACAGCGCCACGGGTTGCGGCTTGAGGGTTTGCCGGCGGGCAAAGGTCAGCAGCCGGCCGACCAGAATGCGCGCGCGGTCGGCAGCCTGCAGCGCGCCATCGGCCAGCTTGGTGCAGCGCTCGTCCGGCAGGCGCCGGCGAATCAGTTCCAGCGAAGCCATGATGGGCGTCAGCAGGTTGTTGAAGTCGTGGGCGATGCCGCCGGTGAGCTGGCCAACCATCTCCATCTTGTGGGCTTCATGCAGCTGCGCGAGCGCCGCTTCGCGCTGCGCCACCATGGTGGCGACGCGCTCTTCGAGGGACTCGTTGAGCTCGCGCAGCTCGGCCTCGGCGCGCACCCGTTCGCTGATGTCGACACACACGCAGATGGTGCCGACGACCTTGCCCTGTTCGTCGAGCAGCGGCGAAACGTGATTCTGTACCCACACCATGCTGCCATCGGGGCGGCTGTGGCAACGGCTGTTTTCGAATGGGCGGCCATGGCGAACGCTGTATTCGCAGGCCGAGGTGACCGGCGCGCTTTCCCCCGACTCGGCCAGCTCGTACAGGCACTGACCGAGCAGTTGGGCACGGCTGCGACCAACGATCTGGCAATAGTGATCGTTCACACGCACCAGCTTCATGCTCGCGTCGCACACGGCGATGCCGGCCCCGGCCTGGTCGAACATGGCTGACAGCTGCGTGGAGCTCTGCCGCAACGCCACCTCGGCGCGGGCGTGGGTGATCCATACCCAGGCGAGCTTGGCGGTTTCCTCGGCCAGTTGGATTTCGAAGTCGGAGAACAGGTGCTGGCTGTCGTGCTCGATCACCAGCACCGCCTCGAGTACGCCATGGCGCACCACGGGTACATGCATGGCAGCGGGCGCGGCGTCGTCGCCTTCCTGGATCAGCGGCCGGCCGGCCAACAGCACCGCGTTCTGCTCGGCACTGTAAGGTTGCAGCGCTTGGCCGCAGGGCGCCTGGGGTACCACGCTCTGGCGCAGACCCACTGTCGCCTCGGCATCGAGGTTTTCAGCGAGGAACACCTGGGAGGCGTTCAACTCTTCGGCCAGCCTGCGCAGGATCAGGGCCTCGACCTGATCCGGCTCACTGACCGACGGCAGCGCCTGGCCCAGTTCGAGCAGAAAGGCCTGGCGGCGCTCGAACTGCACGCGCTGAGTGGTTTCATTGACCACGCACAGCACACCGCCAACCGAGCCGTCGGCTTCCCGCACGGCCGAGTAGGAAACATCGAAATACACCGCTTCGCCGCGGCCATGGCGCTCGATGTAGAAGGGGCGATCCTTGGCTGAGAAGGTCTCGCCGGTTTCACGCACGCCGCGCAGCAGCGGCTCGAGGTCGTCCCACAGCTCCGACCAGTTCTCCACCGCCGGGCGGCCGAGGGCACGCGGGTGCTTGTTGCCGATGCTCGGCGCGTAGGCGTCGTTGTACAGGGCGATGTATTGGGGGCCCCAGAACAGCACGATCTGCGCCTTTACTGGCAGCACGGTGCTCATCAGGGTCTTGAGGGCCGTCGACCAGCCTGCAGGGGCTCCCAATGGCGAGGTGCTGCTGTCGAGCGCGTGCAGCAGCTGGCCAGTCTGCCCGCCATTGGCGAGGAAACCGAGGCGCTCGGTGAGCAAATCGTCGGGTGCTGGCTTGGTCAACTGATCCATATCATCAAGGCGAGCGCAGTAATGGGAGGCAAACGGGGGTGTCTGCTAGCTAAGAGCGTTCGAAGCGGCTGCGCGTTCCGCTTTCTTTCGCGTTGTCGACCCGCTGGCGCCAAGCCGCTTCGCCTGCTCGATGGGGGATGTCGAGTGAGCGCCAGTCTACTCGCTGACCGCACTCCACTTCTTGAATGCGGTCTGATATTCAGCAAGCCGTCGTCGCTGCCTGGATGCGCCGTGTTGCCAACCGCCGAGCGGTCGTAAAGATTCACGCAACTCCCTATGGGCCGTGATGTCATTTGGTTATCATCTGCCGGAAGGTCTGCGAAAGAGATTCCGGCACCCTTTTTTGCACGCAATAACCGAGAGAAGAACAATGCTGGCTCCTTACCCACCTCTGCCGATGAACGAGCTGAGCCGGCAGCGGCTGATCGATGAGCATCCGTGCTTCGTCGAGGGCAACAGCGATACGTTTCTCGATGAAGTGGTGAAGATCGCCGCGCTGTACTTCAACACGCCCATTTGCCTGATCACCATTCTCGACCGCAAGCGCCAGTGGTTCCGCGCGCGCGTGGGTACCGACCTGCAGGAAACCCCACGGGCCGATTCCTTTTGCGCCTATAGCGTGGCCCTCGGCGGCAGCGTCGAGGTCTGCGATGCCCAGCAGGACGAGCGCTTTCGCGGCAACCCGCTGGTCACTGGCGAGCCCGGCATCCGCTACTACGCCGGCGTGCCGCTGGTGCTCGACGGCGGGCTGGTGCTCGGCAACCTGTGCGTGATCGACACCCAGCCGCGCCCGCTGATGTCCGCTGCCGACCAGGCCATGCTGGAGCAGATCGCGCGCCTGGCCGTGGCCCGTCTCGACGAGATGCGCGCTGCCGCCTTCATCGACGGCACCACCGGGCTGTACAACCACGCCAAGCTGGACGAAGACATCAGCGATGCGATCGACAGGGGCGAAAGCCCGTTGGCCGTGGCGATCGAACTGGTGTCGCCGGCGCAGCTCAACGACATGCTCAAGTCGCTCGGTTTCCAGTTCCTGACCGACTTCACGCTGGCCGTGAAGAACCTCCTGCGCAGCCTGCTGCCGGCCAGCTGGGAGCTCTACAAGATCAGTGCCTTGCGCTTCGCCTGTGCAGTGCCCGGCAACCAGCTGGAGCAGGCCGAGGCGGTATTCGCCACGCTGCGCGAAGCCTTCGGCAAGCCCATCCATTGCCAGGAGCTGCCGGTGCTGCCGCAGATCGGTATCGGCATGCTGCGCCTCGAGCCCGGCGCGGTGCCCGAGGACTGGATGCGCCTGATCGTCTGCGCCGCCGATGAGGCGCGCCGAACGGGGCAGGGCTGGGCCTATTACGATGAACAGATGGACGCCGCGCAGCAGCGCAGCAATCGCCTGCTCAACGACCTGGCTGGCGCGGTGCGTGCCGATGACCAACTGCGCCTGGTGTTCCAGCCGCGCGTGGACCTGAACAGCGGAGCCTGCCTGTCCGTGGAGGCGCTGCTGCGCTGGACGCACCCGATCCTGGGCGAGATCAGCCCAGGCGAATTCATCCCCCTGGCCGAGCAGACGCCCCTGATCCACGCGGTCAGCTTCTGGGTCATCAACCAGGCGATCAACCAGATCGATGCCTGGCGCCGCGAGGGCGCGAACCTCAAGGTGGCCATCAACGTATCGGCGGCGGATCTCAACAACGATCACCTGACCGACGAGATCGTTCGTCTGCTGGCGCGCCACGAACTGGATGGCTCGTGCCTGGAAGTGGAGTTCACCGAGAGCGCGCTGGTCGGCGACTTCTCGGTGGTGATCACCCAGATCGAGCGGCTCCAGGCCATGGGCGTGGAGATCGCCATCGACGATTTCGGCAGCGGCTACAGCAACTGGTCGTACCTGCGCGACATCCCGGCCAACACGGTGAAGCTCGACCGCTCGTTCATGGACGACCTGCAGCCGGGCAGTAAGGATTGGAACATCGTGCGCGCGCTGATCAGCCTGGCCCGAGAACTGGGCCAGCGGGTGGTCGCCGAAGGCATCGAGACCGAGCACACCCTCAAGGTGATCCGCGACTGGGGCTGCCAGGAAGCCCAGGGTTTCTATATCTCGCGGCCGCTGGAGGCCGGTGACATGCTGGCCTGGCTGAATCGCTGCACGTTCGCCACCAGCAGCTCGGAAATGGCATGAGCCGCCTCGGTTGAATTCGGTGCTGCCTGAAAAATTTGGTTACTGCTAGCATCAGGCTCGTCAGCCATCACGAGCCGCCGCCATGGCCCTGCATCTCTGGTTCACGTTCTTCCTGGCCTATCTGGCCACCACGCTGACGCCGGGGCCGAACGTGCTGCTGGTGGTGCGCAACGCGCTGCGCCACGGGCCGACTGCCATGGGCGCGACTCTGGTTGGCAACCTGTCTGCCCAGCTGCTGGTGGTTACTGGGGTCGCACTCGGTGTGGGCGCGCTGCTGGTCGCTATGCCATCGGCATTTCTGGCCCTGAAAATCCTCGGAGCGGGCTACCTGATCTACCTGGGTGTGCGCCAACTGTTCAGCCGCAAAGTAGCCGTCAAGGCGACTGAGGCTGCGACGACCGGCAGCCCGGTGGCGAAATGGCGTATCGCCGGTGAGGCCTTTCTGGTCTCGATCAGCAATCCCAAGTCGATGATCTTTCTGTGCGCCTTCCTGCCGCAGTTCATGCAGGCGGATCGTTCCGTGCCGCTGCAGTTCATCATCATGTACCTGACCATCGCCGCGGTGGTGATCAGCGTGCACCTACTCTATTGCTACACCGCCTTTCGCTTCAGCAAACACCTCAGCGCCGGCTGTTGGGTTGCGCTTATCAGGCGCCTCAGTGGCGCACTGTTCATCGGCCTGGGTCTGCGCCTGCTGACCGCCCGGGCGGTGTAATCCGTCAACTGTTTGCTGACTGCCGATAGCAGAACGCCGACCTGGGCAGGTCGGCGTTGTTGCCTGCAACGCTGTGCCTCGCCTTAGTTCTTCAGCGCCGTGGTGGCCGATTCGCTATAGGTTTGCGCGTGGGTGACGTGATCGCTGCCGTCCCAGCATTCGATGTTCTTGAGGTCCGGCATGTCGTCGCGGTGGAACACCGGCTCCACGCCACGCTGACGCTGTTCGCGGTAATGCTTGAGCAGGCGGGCGACGGTGCCGGCCAGTGGCACGATGGCGATCAGGTTGGTGAGCGCCAGCAGCGGCATGAATACGTCCGCCATGGACCACACCACGGACATATGCACCACCGAGCCGATCATCACGAAGGCCATCACCGCTACCCGGAACAGGTTGAGCAGCAGCTTGCTGCCGAACATGTACTGGATGTTGGATTCGCCGTAATAGTAGTTGCCGATCACCGAGGTGAAGGCGAACAGCAGGATGGCCAGGGTCAGGAAGTGCAGTGACCAGTTGCCCAGCTGTTCGGCCAGCGCCCACTGGGTCAGGCCGGCGCCCATGGTGCTGTCGCCATAGGCATGGCTGGGGTCGGCCAGCAGCACGATGATCGCCGTCATGGTGCAGATCACCATGGTGTCGAAATACACGCCCAGGCTCTGCACCAGCCCCTGCTTGACCGGATGAGACACCGACGCCGTGGCACTGGCGTTGGGCACCGAGCCCATGCCGGCTTCGTTGGAAAACAGCCCGCGACGCATGCCCATCATGATCGCCGCACCCACGCCACCACTGGCGATCTCGCGAAAGCCGAACGCATGGGCGAAGATCTCGCCGATCATCGCCGGCACCTGGCCGATGTTCAGCACGATCACCAGGGTGCCGAGCGACAGGTACATCACCGCCATCACCGGCACCACGGTCACCGATACCTTGGAGATGATCTGCACGCCGCCAAAGATGATCGCGCCGGTCAGCACCGTCAGCACGCCGCCGATTATCCAGCTCAGGTTCGGGTTGCCGTCCTCTCCACCGAAGGAAGTCTGCATCACGTCGATGATCGAGTTGGCCTGCACCGAGTTGAACACCAGGCCGTAGGTGATGCTGATCATCACCGCAAAGGTGATCGCCAGCCAGCGCCAGCCCAGTGCGCGCTGAATGTAATAGGCAGGCCCGCCGTGGTAGCGGTAATGCTTGTCGGACTTGTACAGCTGGCCCAGGGTCGACTCCACGAAGGCGGTGGCGCCACCCAGCAGGGCCACCATCCACATCCAGAACACCGCACCCGGGCCACCCAGCGCGATGGCCGTGGCCACACCGGCGATATTGCCGGTACCCACCCGCGACGCGGCGGAAATGGTGAATGCCTTGAAGGACGAAATAGCCTTCTGGTCGCCGTGGTTGCGCTCGGTGATCACCCGGAACATCTCCGGGATCATGCGCACCTGCACGCCGCGGCAGACCCAGGTCAGGTAGGCGCCGCTGAGCAGCAGCATGGGGATGGCAAGGTAGGTCCAGAGCAGGCCGGAGAAGGCGTCAAGCAATGCAGACACGGGCGTCTTCCTGTGGTCGTCTTGTTCGAAGGGGCGCGAGGATAGGGCAATACGCCCGAATTCCCAAACCCGATTGCGCTGCCAACCGGCCACACCTGCCCGATTCCTTTCCCTGCAGCGGTTCTGCTTAGGGCGGGAAAGGGCGGGTTGGTTCAGGTTAACGAAGCGGCTCGCGAGGCGCCTGTCGGCCACGGTTTGCCCACGCGTAGCGCTAAGTCCGGGAGCCCGTTGCGGGTCTCCCTATCGTGGCGAAATGTTGCTCAGGGAATCAGCCTGGCCTTACGCAGCTGCTCGAAAACCGCGAAGAACGCCTCGTCGCTGGCCTGGTAGTCGAGAAAGCCCAGTTTGCGGCTTTTCGACATGTCGGTGACCACTTCGATGGGGCGGCCCAGGTCGGCGTCGGTGTGCCACGGGGAGGTCAGGCGGGTGATGTCGGCTTCAGCCAGGTCGTGCTGGGCGGCGAGGCTGAGCCAGATCTCCGCGTCGTTGGCCATCTGTTCTTCAAGCGGTGCGGGCTCGCCGTCGAAGGGCGCGGCCTGGATGCCGAACCACTCGGCGATGCGTTGCCACATCCATTTCCAGCGAAACACGTCGCCGTTGACGATATTGAACGCCTGGTTGGCGGCCGCCGGGGTGGTCGAGGCCCAAAGCAGTTGTTTGGCCAACTGGCGGGCATCGGTCATGTCGGTGAGGCTGTTCCACTGCACGGCCGAGCCAGGGAAGCGGAAAGGGCGGCCGGTTTCCCGGCAGATCGAGGCGTAGACGGCGAGGGTGGTTGCCATGTTCATGGCATTGCCGACCGCCACGCCGGTGATGGTGTGTGGGCGGTGCACGCTCCAGGTGAAACCGTCACGCTTGGCGGCGGCGAACACTTCATCTTCCTGGGCGTAGTAGAAGTTCTCCACGTCCAGGCGGCCCTGTTCCTCGCGAAACGGCGTCTGCGGCAGGGTGCCCTTGCCGTAGGCCTCGAACGGGCCGAGGTAGTGCTTGAGGCCGGTGACCAGGGCGACGTGCTCGACGCTGCCGGCCGGGCGCAGGGCATCCAGCAGGTTGCGGATCATCGCCGCGTTGACGCGGATGTTTTCCGCCTCGGTGGCCTGGCGCGCCCAGGTGGTCAGGTACAGGTGGGTGGGCTTCAGGCCTTCGAGGGCCGTGGCCAGCGAAGCGGGGTCGAGCAGATCGGCGGCCAGCGGGGTAACGTTATCGGCGGCCTTCGGGTTGCGCGCCAGGCCGCTGACCTGCCAGCCCTGTTCGGCCAACAGGCGCGAGGTAGCGCTGCCGACGATACCGCTGGCGCCGACGACCAGTGCGTGATGTGCCATGAATCTATTCCTCCACAAGAACGAGTGTTGGCACCATAACGACGCTGCAGACTCAAACCAAGACGGCACCAAAAGGTAACCACCCCCGATGCAACCTGGCACTCCCGATGAACAATGGCGCGAAGACTGCGCACCGCGCCGCGTACTCGAACTGTTCGCCACCAAGTGGACGAGCATGATCCTGCACACCTTGCATGCCCGCCATGGCGGCATCGCCCGCACGGGCGTGCTGCAGCGCAGCCTGCCCGGGATCTCCAAGAAAATGCTGGTGCAGACGCTGCGCGAACTGGAAGCCAGCGGCCTGATCGACCGCCAGGTGCACGACAGCGTGCCGCCCACCGTCGACTACTCGCTCACCGAGCTTGGCCGGCGGCTGGTCGAGCCCATCGAGATGATCTACGACTGGGCCCGCGACAATGCCGCGGCGCTGGATGCCTTGCAGCCGCGGCAGACGTCACGCAGGCGTTGAGGGTGCGGGGCGAGCGCGCTTTCAGGCCTGGAACTCGGGGTGAGCAGCCTGGCTGAAAGTGGTGGACAGGCTGCGCGTTGGCCACCAGCTCTCCTGCGACGTGCAGCACCAGCTGCGCAAGCGCGCCCATGGGGTGCATGGGAACGCCTGTAGCGCGTTGCTGCTGCCAATCCGGACTGGGCTCAGGAGCCGACGGTTGACCCCCGATCCATGACGGTATCCAGGTTGTCGCCGTCGCCCTTGTAGTCCTCGTGCTGGCCGTCCCAGTAGGTGTGGCCGCGGTCGACGAAGTAGTCCCATTCGTCGTTGCGGTATTCGAAGATGCTCTTGTCGTCCGGCGCATCGCGCTGGCCGTAGCTGTGCATGTATTCGTCGAGGAATTCGAAGCGCTGCAGGCCGTCGTCGGTGAGCAGGTCGTCGCCTTCCAGGTCGGTGAACAGGTCCTTGAGGCTGTCGCGGTAGTCGTCGAGTTTGTTGTTGTACTTGATGTCCTCGATGATGCTGAAGGGCAGGGTGGCGATGGTCAGCGCGGCGGATATCCAGAACATCGGGCCGACCGCGGCGCGGGCGAAGCTGAGCTTGGCCAGGGCGCCGGCCGAGGCTGCGCCGCCGCCCACGCCGAAGGCCCCGGCGGCCACCGTGATGGCGCCCTGGGCGATCATCGCCTTGTCGCCGGCATCTGCGCCTTTCTTGATCATCAAGCCGCCAAGCACCGCATCGGCGACGCCGACGAAGGTGTTGGCGCCGGCATCCAGCACCCGCAGGAAGGCACCGGCGCCGCGGCTGAAGGCATTGGAGTCGGCGAGCACTGGCGTGCCGCTGAAGCCTTCCTTCATGCCCTTGATGACCTCCTTGTAGTCGGATTGCGAGAGGTCGAGCTTGTCAGCCATCTTGGCGTCGTCGGCCAGTGGCGCGCTGGCCAGCAATTCATCGAGGTTGGTTTGGAAGCGCGCGCCGATTTCCGAGGTGAACGGCCGGTTCTCCGGCAGGTCCTTGCCGAAAATCTCCGGCAGGGATTTGTCCAGGCCCAGCATGGCGTTGAGGTGGCTGCCATTGACCTTGTCGATGATGTGGGTGCCGAGGTTGACGAAGTGCTGGCTGGCGCCAAAGAAGGCGACCATTTCCTTGGCGATGGCCAGGCGCTCTTCCGGGGTGCCGCCCAGCTTGCCGCCGGCCATCTGGTAGATGCCCGAGGCCAGGGATATCAGGCCGCCGGTGGAGCCCAGGGCGCCGTTGCTGTTCAGCACGCTGATGGTGGACAGCATGCCGCCGTCGGTCTTTTCGTTGAGCGCCTTGTAGACGTCTTTCTTCATCAGATCGTCGATGTCGCTCTGGGTGACTTCGCCGTTCTTGATGAAACGGTCGCCCAGCTCCTGCAGCGCCTTGCCGAAATCCTTGGCGGTCTGCTTGTCGCCGAGGAATTCGTTGATGAATTTGTCGAGGCTTTCGGCGGTGCGCCGCGGCAGGTCGACACCGGCTTTTTTCAGGGCGGTGAGTACGGTCTTGACCACGTCCTGGGTGGCCAGGGCGAGATTGTCGTCGTTGATCAGCTCGGGGTTGGCCATCAGCTTGTCGAGGTCGACGATGGTGGCGTCGAGCTGCAGCTTCTGGGCGAACTCGGCGGCCTTTTCCGGGTTGGCGATGGCCAGTTGTGCATAGGTTTCGCGGATGTCGGCGGCGGCCAGGTCGTCTTTGCCGTCGGCCTGCAGGTCGCGGATGTGCTTGACGTAGTCCTCGCTGAAGGCCATGTCCTCGAGTTTCTTGGTCACCTCGTCCTTGTTGGGCAGGGCGTCGAGGGCGCTCTTCTGCGCCGCGAGGAAATCCTTCTGCACGGCTTCGCTGGAGAACAGCGTGGTGAGCTGCTCGTCGACCTTGCGGCCGTCGATGATGGTTTCGAAGTCCTCACCCTTGGTACCGCTGGTGCTCTGGCCCTTGCCGATATCGAGGGTGACCATGTCCAGGCCACCCTCCAACGTGCCTTGGGCACGCAGGGCGCGGTACATCTTGGCGCGGTCGTCGTCTTCCTTGATGGAGCCGTCTTCGATGCCTTTCTTCCAGCCGTCGATGACCTTTTGCCAGGTCAGCTCACTGACGGTCAGTGAGCGCTTGCTGTCCTTGGGGTCTTTCTCGCTGGTTGTCATGCTGCCGATATCCAGCTCGCCGGTGGTCGGTAGCTGGCTGTCGCCACGGGCATCGTCGACCATCTCGAGGTTGTTGCGGCGGCCCTGGTCTTCGGCGACCAGGCGGTCATACAGGGTGGGATTCAGCTCGCGGGAGACGATGACCTTGCGGCTGTTGTCGCCGTCGAAGATTTCAGCGCGCACGAAACCGTCGCCGACTTCGCCTTCGGGGCCGATGGTGGCGCCGGCGATTTCCTCGCTGGTCAGGTAATCGTCCGGGTGCAGCATGGCGTAGCCTTCCTTCTCCTGCTCGTTGGCCTTGAGCATGATCTCGGCGTTCTTCTTCAGCTGGGCGAACAGTTCCGGGCTGAGCGCCTCGGCGACCGCGACCTTGTCGCCGTCCCAGGTTTCGTAGGTGATGAGGCCGTTGTCGCCGACGTTGCCTTCCCAGCGAATCGCCTTGTAGTCGGGGTAGGGCGGTGCTTCGCCATCGCGCTCGAGCAGGCTGTGGCCGTCTGCCTGGGCGCGGTCCATGGCACCGCGGGAATCGTCGTTGCTGATGAGCTTTTCCATCTTGCTCAGGTAGTCGAACAGGCCCGGGTTGTCGTCCTTGTGCAGCACCACCTTGTCATCGCCGTTGTGATAGCGGATCACCCCGGGGCCCATCTCGTCGACCTTGCCCACGCCCAGGCCGCTGTAGGGCGGCCAGGTTTCGTTGTCGCTGGCGCGGCGGTAGCCGTCTTCCTCGCTGGCCGCGATGCCGTCGAGGGACTCCTTGAGGCTGCCGAGCTTGTCGAACATGTCCGGGTTGTCGGCCCTGGCGAGCACCACGCCTTCGCCGTCCCTGTTGCGGTAGCGGATCACGTCGGGGGAGAGGCTTTCGATGGCCTGGTAGTCGCGCACGCTGTCCGGCGCCTTGTCGTCCTTGCCGGCGCGGCGGTCACCCTCGGCGGTGGCCTGGTTGAGCGCCTTGAGGGTCTCGAAATCCTTCTTCACCTGCTCGAACAGCGCCGGCGAGGTGGAGCGCAGCACGATGACCTTGTCGCCGCTGTGGGTTTCATAGCGGATGGTGTCGTTGGCCACCTCGTTGGCCGGGCCGATGCTCTTGTAGTCGCCGAGGGCAGGCGCCTTGGCGTCTGGCGCTGCGGGTTTGTAGTCCTGGCGAGGCTTGGTCTGGGCGAGTGCCAGGTTGGCATCGAAGGTTTTTTCGGAGGAGGACGGCGGCGTTTTCGACAGACGCGGGATGCTGCTCATGGTGGGCTCCATTCGACCTGAGGGATAGTTGCCTGACAACGACGACTCCAGCACAGAGCCGAAACAAGCACGACACCACGGGCAGAGCCGCGGTGAGCGGAACTGTGCAAAGGGCGGATGACAGAATCATTGCAGGCGGCGCAGGGCAAACGGCTCGCCATGGCCGGCGAAGCGGCGCCAGGCCAGGGCTGGCGCGGGGGAGCGGGGCAGCTGCAGGCACCGGGCAACTCGTCCTGTTTAACAGCTTTTCACAACGGCGCGCTGCGAAACAGGCCCGGCGCGTTCCGCCGGGCGCTGTGAGTGTCAGGCCGGGTGCATGCCGGAGCGCTTGAGCAGCTGCTTGCAGCGTTCGGACAGGTGCACCACGCGCAGGTGCTTGCCGGCCTTGCTGTAGCGCTCGCGCAGGGTCATCAGGGCGGCAATCGCCGAGTAGTCGACGAAGCTCAGGTGGCGGCAGTCCACGGTGACGTGCTCGGGGTCGTTGGCGGTGTCGAACTGATTGAGAAACTGCGTGGTCGAGGCGAAGAACAGCGTGCCGCGCGGCAGGTAGAGTTTGCTGCCGTCGGCTTCCAGGCGGCTTTCGGCATACAGCTCGCGGGCGTGTTGCCAGGCGAAGTTCAGCGCGGCGATGACGATGCCGCACGACACCGCCACGGCCAGGTCGGTAAGCACGGTGATGATGGTCACGGCGATGATCACCAGCACGTCGTTGAGCGGTACCTTGCCGAGCACCCGCAGCGAGGCCCAGGCGAAGGTCTGCTGGGCGACCACGAACATCACGCCGACCAGGGCGGCGAGGGGAATCAGCTCGATCAGCGGCGACAGGAACAGGATGTAGAGCAGGATCATCACTCCGGCAACGATGCCGGACAGCCGGCCGCGACCGCCGGAGCTGAGGTTGATCATGGTCTGGCCGATCATCGCGCAGCCGCCCATGCCGCCGCACATGCCCGAGGCGATATTGGCCGCGCCCAGGGCCACGCATTCGCGGTCCGGGTGGCCGCGGCTTTCGGTGATTTCATCGGTGAGGTTGAGGGTCAGCAGGGTTTCCAGCAGACCGACCATGGCCATCAAGACTGCGTAAGGCAGGATGATCTGCAGGGTTTCCAGGCTCCAGGGAATCTGCGGCAGCGCCGGTACCGGCAGGCCGCCGGCGATCTTCGCCATGTCGCCTAGGGTGTGGGTCGGCAGGTGCAGGAAGTAGGTAAGCAAACCGACACCGAGAATCGCCGCCAGGGCCGGCGGGATCACCTTGGTCAGGCGCGGCAGGCAGTAGACGATGGCCATGGTCAGCGCTACCAGGCCGAGCATCAGGTACAGCTCGTTGCCCTCGATCCAGCGGCCGTCGCGCTGGAAGTGCTCCAGCTGCGCGGTGGCGATGACGATGGCCAGGCCATTGACGAACCCGAGCATCACCGGGTGCGGCACCATGCGCACCAGCTTGCCCAGGCGCAGCAAGCCGAAGGCCATCATGATCAGGCCGCCGAGCAGCACGGTGGCCAGCAGGTACTCGACGCCGTGCTGCACCACCAGCGCGACGATCACCACCGCCATGGAGCCGGCCGCGCCGGAAATCATCCCGGGGCGGCCGCCGAACAGCGCGGTGATCAGGCAGATGAAGAAGGCACCATACAGGCCCATCAACGGGTTGACCTGGGCCACCAGGGCGAAGGCGATGCATTCGGGCACCAGCGCGAACGAGGACGTGAGACCGGCCAGGATATCGGCGCGCAGACGGGCGATTTTCATGGGTTACCTGAATCGAGCAAGACGGACACCCGGCAGCAGGCGGGGTGCGGTACGGCCTGTGCGGCCTTGGAATTGGAAGGCCTGCGATGGTAAGGAATCGCGTGGGCGAAGGCCAGTGCGGGGGGATGGCTGGGGAAAAGATTCCCGGGTTTCGCTGCGCTCTACGCCGGGCTACGGACCACCGCCATGCGCTCGTAGCCTGGGTTGAGCAACGCGATACCCGGGGGCCTGGATGGCGCCATTCACAACGTCGTCGAGACCCTGCGACAAAACAACCAGGCGACCAAATGTGGCCTGGCTGGCTTTTGCAGCGACCAATAGGTCTAATTAGCCTTTTTCTCGGGCGGGAAATCGGCAGTAAACTGTCGCCTGCCCAAAACACGATGACGAGGTAAACACGTTGATTATTCACCCTAAAGTTCGTGGCTTCATCTGTACCACCACCCACCCGCTGGGTTGCGAGCGCAACGTGGCCGAGCAGATCGAGGCGACACGCAAACTGGGCGTGCGTAATGACGGTCCGAAAAAGGTGCTGGTGATCGGTGCTTCCAGCGGCTACGGCCTGGCTGCGCGCATCACCGCCGCCTTCGGCTTTGGCGCCGATACCCTGGGCGTGTTCTTCGAGAAGCCGGGCACCGAGACCAAGGCCGGCACCGCTGGCTGGTACAACTCGGCCGCGTTCGACAAGTTCGCCAAGGCCGAGGGCCTGTACAGCAAGTCGATCAACGGCGACGCCTTCTCCGATGAAGCCCGTGCCAAGGTCATCGAGCTGATCAAGAACGAGATGGGTGGCAAGGTCGACCTGATCGTCTACTCCCTGGCCTCGCCGGTGCGCAAGCTGCCGCAGAGCGGTGAAGTGATCCGTTCGGCGCTCAAGCCGATTGGCCAGCCGTACAAGTCGACCGCCATCGACACCAACAAGGACGTGATCATCGAGGCGTCCATCGAGCCGGCCACCGAGCAGGAAGTTGCCGACACCGTCACCGTCATGGGCGGCCAGGACTGGCAGCTGTGGATCGATGCCCTGGCCGGCGCCGACGTGTTGGCCGAAGGCGCGCGTACCGTGGCCTTCAGCTACATCGGCACCGAAATCACCTGGCCGATCTACTGGCACGGTGCGCTGGGCAAGGCCAAGCAGGATCTGGACGAAACCGCCCTGCGCCTGGACCAGAAACTGGCCGCTGAAGTCAAGGGCGGCGCCAACGTGGCCGTGCTCAAGTCGGTGGTCACCCAGGCCAGCTCGGCGATTCCGGTGATGCCGCTGTACCTGTCGATGGTGTTCAAGATCATGCAGGAAAAGGGCGTCCACGAAGGCACCCAGGACCAGCTCGACCGTTTGTTCCGTGACCGTCTGTTCCGCGCCGATGGCGCCCCCGCCGAGGTCGACGAAAAAGCCCGCCTGCGCCTGGACGACTGGGAACTGCGCGACGACGTACAGGACGCCTGCAAGGCCATGTGGCCCCAGGTGACCACCGAGAACCTGTTCGAACTGACCGACTATGCCGGTTACAAGAAGCAGTTCCTCAACCTGTTCGGCTTCGAGCGCAGCGACGTGGACTACGATGCGGACGTGGCCACCGACGTCCAGTTCGACGTGGTGCAGCTGTAATTCGCAGGTACTGGCGGCACGCAAAAAGGGACGCCTTGCAGGCTGTGTGAAAACTACTGCGCTCGGCCATGCTGCGTTAAAAACCGGCTCAAAATGCTCATTTACACCACGTAAACTGCGCTTTTTCGCCGGTTTTTGCCTTG
>Ga0207790_1000303_pt1 | contig 18757 bp, 15 predicted proteins | sample HigsolmetaGSP14D_FD_184842 | JGI IMG/M metagenome (GOLD analysis project Ga0207790, IMG submission 184842) | High solid enriched microbial communities from the Joint BioEnergy Institute, USA - SP1-4-D (SPAdes) | ecosystem: Engineered > Bioreactor > SSF (Solid state fermentation) > Aerobic >...
GTCCAAGGCGCTGCTGGATTCCTCGCGCCAGTTCTGGAACATGGGCCACATCTTTGGCGACCACGGCATCAGCTTCAAGGATGCCAAGATCGACGTCGAGGCGATGGTTGGCCGCAAGGACAAGATCGTCAAGCAGTTCACCGGCGGCATCGGCATGCTGTTCAAGGCCAACAAGGTCGCCGCCTACTACGGCTTCGGCGAACTGCAGCCGGGCAACGTGGTCAAGGTGAAGCAGCACGACGGTTCGGAAGTCGAGCTGAAGGGCACCAACGTGATCATCGCCGCCGGTTCGGACTCGATCGAACTGCCGTTCGCGAAGTTCGACGGTGAGACGATCGTCGACAACGTCGGCGGCCTGGATTTCACCGAAGTGCCGCAGCGCCTGGCCGTGATCGGCGCCGGTGTGATCGGCCTGGAACTGGGCAGCGTGTGGAAGCGCCTGGGTGCCGAAGTGACCATCCTGGAAGCCATGCCGGACTTCCTGGCCGCCGCGGACGCCGAAGTGTCCAAGGTCGCGCTGAAGGAGTTCAAGAAGCAGGGCCTGGACATCCAGCTCGGCGCCAAGGTCTCCAAGGCCGAAGTGACCGGCAAGGGCAAGAAGAAGGAAGTGGTGCTGACCTACGCCGATGGCGAAGGCGAGAAGAGCCTGACCGTGGACAAGCTGCTGGTGGCCGTGGGCCGCCGCGCCGCCACCAAGGGTCTGCTGGCCGAAGGCACCGGCGTGAAGATCAACGAGCGCGGCCAGATCGAAGTGGACGACCACTGCCACACCGGCGTGGACGGCGTGTGGGCCGTGGGCGACTGCGTGCGCGGCCCGATGCTGGCGCACAAGGGCTTCGAGGAAGGCATCGCCGTGGCCGAACTGATCGCTGGCCTGCCGGGCCACGTCAACTTCGACACCATTCCGTGGGTCATCTACACCGAGCCGGAGCTGGCCTGGGTCGGCAAGACCGAACAGCAGCTCAAGGCCGAAGGCATTCCGTACAAGGCCGGCAGCTTCCCGTTCGCCGCCAACGGCCGCGCCGTGGCCATGATCGAGCCGGCCGGCTTCGTGAAGGTGCTCGCACACGCCGAGACCGACCGCATCCTGGGCATGCACCTGGTCGGCGCGAACGTGTCCGAGCTGGTGCACGAAGGCGTGCTGACGATGGAGTTCAGCGGCTCGGCCGATGACTTGGCGCGCATCTGCCACGCCCATCCGTCGCTGTCGGAAGTGGTCCACGATGCGGCCATGGCCGTGAGCAAGCGCGCGATCCACAAGGCGAACTGAGCCCTGCGGACCGTGGGTGGAACACGTTGAAAAAAAACGCCGCGGTCCCTCGGGACCGCGGCGTTTTCGTAACCGGCGTCAGCGTGGCCGGGCCATCCTGTCGGCGACCGGGGCGTGTGCCGGCGCTATTCGAACGACCCCACCGAATCGTGGGCCAGGTTGTCGAACCGGGTGTATTCGCCGAAGAACTTCAGCTTGCACGAGCCGGTCGGGCCACCACGGTGCTTGCCGATGATGATCTCGGCCAGCCCCTTGTCCGGTGAATTTTCCTTGTTGTAGTAATCGTCGCGGTAGATGAACACGATCATGTCCGCGTCCTGCTCGATAGCGCCGGATTCACGCAGGTCGGCCATCACCGGGCGCTTGTCGGTGCGCGTTTCCAGCGAGCGGTTGAGCTGGGAAAGCGCGATGACCGGCACATTCAACTCCTTGGCCAGGCCCTTCAGCGAGCGCGAGATCTCCGAGATTTCGGTGGCGCGGTTCTCGCTGTTGCCCGGCACGCTCATCAGCTGCAGGTAGTCGATCACGATCAGGCCCAGGTCGTGCTCGCGCTTGAGTCGGCGGCACTTGGAGCGCAGTACTTCCGGCGACACGCCGGGCGTGTCGTCGATGAAGATCTTGGTCTCCTTGAGCATCCGGATCGCGCCGGTGACCCGGCTCCAGTCCTCATCCTCGAGCTGGCCGGTGCGCAGGCGCTGGGCGTTGATGCGGCCATTGGAGGAGATCAGGCGCATCGCAAGCTGCGAGGCCGACATTTCCATCGAGAACACCGCCACGCCCTTCTTCGACTTGATCGCCGCGTACTCGGCGATGTTCAGCGCGAAGGTCGTCTTGCCCATCGCCGGGCGCGCGGCCAGGATGATCAGGTCGGTCGGCTGCAGGCCGGACGTCATCGCATCGAAATCGTTGTACCCGGTCGGCAGGCCGGTGATGTTGCCCCCATTTTCGAAGCGCGTGCGCAGTTCCTCGAACGCATCCTTCAGCGCTCCGGGCATCGCCACGAAATCGGTCCGGCCCCGGGCACCCTGCTCGGCGATGGCGAACACGCTCTTCTCGGCCGCCGCCAGCAACTCGCCGCTGTCGCGGCCTTCAGGCTGGAAGCCATCGTTGACGATATCGGTACCGACCTGGATCAGCTGCCGCAGCACCGCCTTGTCGCGCACGATTTCCGCGTAGGCCACGATGTTCGCTGCCGAGGGCGTGGTGCTGGCCAGTTCCAGCAGATAGGCGCCATCGCCGACCAGCTCCATCTTCCCCTGCGATTCGAACCATTCGCCCAGAGTCACCGCGTCGAACGGCCGTTCACGCTCGGACAGCTCGCGGATCGCGCGGTAGATCATCTGGTGATCGCGGCGATAGAAGTCGGTTTCGGTCAGCTGGTCGTTGACCCGGTCGTAGGCCTCCGGCGCCAGCATCAGCCCGCCCAGCACCGCCTGTTCGGCCTCCACCGAATGGGGGGGCACGCGCAGCTGGTCGATGCGCGATTCATCACGATCGCGCTCGAAGCCATCACCGCGGTCTCTGCGGTTGGAACGGAAGCCGGAACGGGCGGACATGCGGCAGTGATTCCTGTTCGGTAAACAATACGAGTGTAGGCCCGGCCCGACCCTGGCAACATGGATAAAGCTGTGGATAACCCCTGTATGTACAGGGGATATCGTGCGCAGGGGCGGGCCCGGCCGGCCGGAGGCGCCGGCGTGCACGTGCACCGTTGCAGCGCGCGTGCACCGGATTATCGCAGATGCCCTGCCCCGCTGCCCGGCGTCACTGCGCGCCGGCGAAGCGTCCGGTCAGCGCCAGGAACGCATCGACGAAGGCCTGCAGGAACGCGCGCGTGCCCTCGTTGCTGATGCTGCCATCGGCGGAGATCAGATCCTCCTTGAAATGGATGAAGGCTTCCGGCTGCCCCAGCACGTGCATGTCCAGATAGGCCAGCACGTTGCGCAGGTGCTGCTGGGCCATCGCGGTGCCGATGGCGCCGACCGACGCGCCGATGACCGCGGCCGGCTTGCCGGCGAACGCACTGTCACCGTACGGGCGCGAGCCGATGTCGATGGCGTTCTTCAGCACTCCGGGAATGGAGCGGTTGTACTCCGGGCTGACGAACAGCACCGCATCGGCCGCGGCGATCTGCTTTTTCAGGCGCACGCCCTCGGCCGGGTAGTCGCCATCGAAATCCTGGTTGTACAGCGGCAGATCGCCGATCTGTACGTAGTCGAAGCGCGCACGGCCGTTGCTCAGCTTTTCCAGCGCCTTGGCCAGGCGCAGGTTGCAGGATTCGCGGCGCAGGCTGCCAACCAGCACGGCAATGGTGTACTCGGCCATCGGGGAGTCTCCTTCCAAAAGGGGGAGCTCCAGCCTAGGCAAGGCCACCTTCGTCCGCGGTGAACGCGGCCGGGCTCAGCCCCGCGCCACCCCGGCCCGCACCTGCCGCCAGTGCGCGTGCCAGGCCTGGAACATCAGCACGTTCCACAGGTGGGTATGCCACTTGCGCTGCCCGCCCAGGAACTGCTGCCAGAGCGGCTGCACCGCGGTGGCCGACAGAATGCCCTCGCGTTCCAGCCGGGCCGGCTGCAGCAGCTCCTCCGCCCACGGCCGCAGATCGCCTTTGAGCCATTGGCTCACCGGCGCGCCGAAGCCGCGCTTGGGCCGGTGCACCATCGCCTGCGGCACGTAGCGCCCCAGCACGCGTTTGAGCAGCACCTTGCTGGTGTCCTGCCCGCGCTTGAACGACAGCGGCAGCGACCAGGCGAACTCGGCCAGGCGCCAGTCCAGCAGGGGGGCGCGCGCCTCCAGGCTGACCGCCATGGAGGTGCGGTCCACCTTGCACAGCAGGTCGTCGGGCAGGTAGCTGACGAAGTCGGCCAGCATCATGGCGTCGGCCGGGGTGCCGGCACCGTGCAGCGGGTCGGCCAGGTCGTAGAAACTGCCGGCCTCGCGCGCGCCGATCACCGCGGCGGCCGGGTCGCGCCAGCGCGAGATGCGGTTGCGGTACACATCGCCGATGCCGCGCGCGCCGGCCTCGGCCAGCAGCGCCGCCACCCCGCCGGTACGCGAGGCCTCGCCCTGCTGCCCGGCCCGTGCGCCCATCCAGCGCCGCAGCGGCGCCGGCACCCGGCCCAGCATCTGCCAGTTGCGCAGCGCGCGCACGTAGCGCGTGTACCCGAAGAAGAGCTCATCGCCGCCGTCGCCGGACAGCGCCACCGTCACCCCGCCCCGCGCCAGCCGCGCGACCAGCGCGGTCGGCACCTGCGAGGCATCGGCAAACGGCTCGTCGAACATCGCCGGCAGCTCCGGCACGACCGCCAGGGCGTCGCTGCCGCTGACATACAGTTCGGTGTGGTCGCAGCCCAGGTGCGTGGCCAGTTCCCTGGCCAGCGGTGCTTCGTCGTGGTGGGAGTCACGGAAGCCGATGCTGAAGCTGTGCACCGGCGTGGCACTCTGCGCCTGCATCAACGCGGCCACCAGGGACGAATCGGTGCCCCCGGACAGGAACACGCCCACCGGCACATCGGCCACCATGCGCAGCCCGACCGCATCGCGCAGCAGCGCGTCCAGCTGCGCCTCGGCCTGCTCGATGCTGCCCTGGAACGGGTTGGCCAGCGCCTGCTGCATCTGCGCGCGCGCATCCCAGTACGGGCGCTGGGCCTGCTCGGGACGGTGGTTGCCGGCACCGGCGGCCACCGCCGCGGCATCCAGCCGCAGGACGCGACCGGGCATCAGCTTGTAGCAGCGCTGGTGGATGCTGTGCGGGGCCGGAATGTAATCCAGGCGCAGCAGCAGGGTCAGCGCGTCGCGGTCCACCTCGTTGTCGAATGCCGGGTGCTGCCACAGCGCCTTCAGTTCCGAGCCGAACACCAGCGTGTCACCGGCCCAGCCGTAGTACAGCGGCTTCTTGCCCACGCGGTCGCGGGCCAGCCACAGGCAGCGCTCGCTGCGGTCCCACAGGGCCAGCGCGAACATGCCGTTGCAGCGCGCCAGCGTGTCTTCCAGGCCCCACTGGACGATCGCCGCCAGCAGCACTTCGGTGTCGGAGTGGCCGCGGAACACGTGCCCCAGCGGCTCCAGCAGCGCGCGCAGCGCGGCGAAGTTATAGACCTCGCCGTTGTAGGCGATCACGTAACGGCCATCGGCCGAGGCCATCGGCTGGTGACCGAGCGGCGACAGGTCCAGGATGCTCAGGCGCTGGTGCGCCAACGCCACGCCGGCGGCGGCATCGACCCAGCTGCCCGCATCATCCGGGCCGCGGTGAACCAGCGTGGCGCCCATGGCCTGTACCCGCGCCTGCAGCACGGCCGCTTCCTCTGCCGCACCCGGCAACAACATTCCCGCCAATCCACACATGCATCAGGTTTCCCGCGCCAACGCCAGGGCAGCGCTCAGTACGCCATTGTCGCTTGGAAGCCCGAACATTGCTGCCCCCGCCAACGGGGTGTAGGTATCGGCGCCGGCCACGCGCGCCATCGGCAGGTGTCCCAGGCCGGCTTCCAGCAGCGCGGTCAGCACGCCCTCGCCCACGCCGCCACTGCGCCGGCCTTCATCCACCACCAGCACGCGCCGTGCGCTCACCGCCTGGGCGGCAATGAAGCCGGCATCCAGCGGCACCAGCCAGCGCAGGTCCACCACGCGCACCTGCAGCCCATGTTCGCGCTGCAGCCGGCGCGCGACCCGCAGCGACATCGGCACGCCGTTGCCGAAGGTGAACACCACCAGGTCGGTCGCCTCCGGGGCGTACACCCTGCCCTGCCCCGGCACCAGCGCCGTCCCGGGCGCCGGATACGGAAAACACCACTGGCCATCGCCGGGTTCATGCAGGTCCTTGTGCATGTACAGCGCGATCGGTTCCAGCAGCACACAGACCCGCCCGTCCACGTGTGCCATCGCCGCCAGGGTGCGCAGCATCTCCACGGCATCGTCGCCGCGGCTGGGGCAGCCCACCACCAGCCCGGGGATGTCACGCAGCGCGGTGATCGAGTTGTCGTTGTGGAAGTGGCCGCCGAACCCCTTCTGGTAGCCCAGGCCCGGCACACGCAGCAGCATGGGGTTGCGGAAGCGGTCGTTGGAGAAGAACTGCAGCGAGCAGGCTTCGCCGCGGAGCTGGTCAATGGCGTTGTGCAGGTAGGCCAGGTACTGGATCTCGGCAATCGGCAGCTGGCCCATGTTGGCCATGCCCTGGGCCAGGCCCAGGATCATCGTTTCATCCAGCAGCGTGTTGAACACCCGACGCGGGCCGAACTGCCGCAGCAGCCCCTTGGTGATGGTATAGACCCCGCCTTTCTGGGCCACGTCTTCGCCGAACACGGTGGCTTGCGGATACTTGAGCAGCAGTTCCTGCAGGGCCGCGTTGAGCTGCAGCGCCAGGTGCCGGGGCGGCAGTGTCTCCGGCAGCGGGGCCGAGCCCGCGGCAGAGGCCTCGCCGGCCGGGCGCATCGGCTCACGGCATGCTTCGGCCATCACCGCCGCCGGGGAGAACGGGGCCAGCGGTGCCATCACCTCGGCCAGCGAGCGCAGCTTCGGGCGCTGCTGGGCCAGCCCGGCGGCGGCGAAACAGCGCACGCGCATGGCCTCGTAGGCCCGCTCCAGCGCTGCCGCATCCATCCAGCCCGATTCCAGCGCGATCTGCGCACTGCGCAGCAGCGGATCGCACGCTTCGGCCTGGCACAGCTCCTCCAGCGCGCGCCATTCGATCTCGAAGTCGGTCCCGGCATGCCCCATCAGGCGCGTGGTGCGCAGGTGCAGGAAGGTCGGCCGGCGGCTGGCACGGCAATGGGCCACCGCGGCCTGCACCTGCGCGTGGCCCGCCGCCAGGTCGAGGCCGTCGGCCGCGAAGTAGTCCACGCCGGCCATCGCGCCGAACCGCGCGGCGATCCAGCCGGCCGGGGTACGCACGGAGATGCCCAGCCCGTTGTCCTCGCAGACGAACAGGACCGGCGCCGGCAGCCCCTGGTGGCTGCACCACGCCGCCGTGTTGAAAGCGGTCTGTGCGGTGGCGTGGTTGGCCGAGGCATCCCCGAAGGAACACACCACGATGCTGTCGCCGGGTACCGGCAGCAGCTGCATCTGCCGGCGACCGTTCTCGATCGCCAGCGCCGTCCCCAGCGCCTTGGGCAGGTGCGAGGCGATGGTGGAGGTCTGCGGCAGCACCCACAGCGGGCGGCTGCCCCAGACCTTGTGGCGGCCGCCGCTGGCCGGATCGTCCACGCTGGCGGCCAGCGACAGGGCCGCATCCATCACCGCATCGGTGCCGGGTACCTGCCGCGCCCGTTCCACCATGAAGGCACCGGAGCGGTAATGCAGGAAGGCCGGATCGGTGACCCGGCAGGCGCGTGCCAGCAGGGCATTGCCCTCATGCCCGGACGAGCCGATGGTGTAGTAGACCTTGTCCTGCAGGCGCAGCACGCGTGCCATCAGGTCCAGGTGGCGGCTGGCCAGCTGTGAGTCCAGCAGTTCGCCAAAGGCCGCCGCGGTCAGCGTGCTGCCGGGCAGGATCGGCGCGTGCGGCTCCGGCGGTGGGCGCGTGGCGCCCCGCCATGCGCGCACGAAGTCGATGAAATTGGCGTCGCAGATCTCGGCGCGGTTGACGCCGCGCATATGCGCGGGAATGGGATCGGGCACCACCGCAAACATCGATCACCCCTCTCGTGTCGTTGCTGCAAAGGTCCAGCCCTGCCTGCTGCCGTGGCTGGCGTGCATCCGGTGGTTCACATCGGCCGGCAGCCCGCAGTCTGGCAAGCACACGCGCGCTTGCCAAGCGCGACCGCAGCACGACGCGGCTCCGGGCGGGAGTGGGGACGGGAGCGACCGTCGCGGTGGCGGAGGCCCTGGGGGTGGGCCGTGGGGGCGTCGAGCGCCAGGACGGCGCTCGCCGAGGCCCGCAGGAGCAGCTGTTGCCGTCCCACACGCCCCACCCTCACGGCCTCTGCCACCGCGACGGCGCGGTTCACCGCATCGGCGGACGCATCAGGTTCCGCCAACGGAGACAAAAAACGCCGCGATTCCGGTGGGAATCGCGGCGCGTCTGTCAGCGCGTCTGCCGTGCGGCACGGCGCGGCGGGGTCACCCCCCCATGGCACCTACGCTTACTGGCGCGAGGCGCCGGCATCGGCGGCAGCGGCGGTCTGCGTCACCAGCTGGCCATCCACCACCGGCAGGCGGTCGCTGACCGGCTTGTTGTCCATGCGGATGGTCTTTTCGGCACCGTCGTAGCGATAGGTGACGTTGTAGCCCTTCACCACGTCGGTATTGCCCATGGCGATGCGGTTGCCAGGCTTGCTGTCCATGCGCATGGTGCCGGTGGTGCCGTCGGCATTGCGGTAGGTCACGTTATAGCCGGTTACCCGGCTGGATTCGGAGGTAGTGGTCTCGGTGTGGCACTGGCGCTCGGTACGGTTGACCACCCGGCCGCCCACATGACGCTTGTCCACCTGGTTGCCGATCACACCACCGGCCACGGCACCGGCGGCCGTGGCGACCTTGCGGCCATTGCCACCGCCCACCTGGTTGCCGAGCAGACCACCGATGACGGCGCCCGCCACCGTGCCGCCGACATTGCCATCACGTTCGGGCAGGCGCTCCTGCACCACCACGTCCTCGCAGACTTCATGCGGCGTCTGCGTGGAGGAGGTTTCGCGCACGGCCTCGGTACCGATCACGGTCGCGTAGGCACGCTCCTTCTGGGTGATCGGGTCGACCTTGAGCACGTCCGCATACTCCAGCCCGCGCGCGTCGCCCACCGCCAGCGCGTCGCTGCGGGCGCCGTCGTCAGTGACGCTGCCATCGGCCTGCAGGGCCGTACCGTCGGACCCGATCGCCACGCCGTTGGGGCGGTCCCCGCTCTTCATGAAGGCGGCGGTGGCGATGCCACCCACCAGCAGCGCGCCGGCGGCGACCAAGGCAGTAGTAGTAGTGCTTTTCATGAGCGGGCTCCCTGCGAACCATTCGCAACGTTCTGGTGTCGGATTCCAGCACGCTTCACCTGAATGGAACATCGATATCACGGTTTTTTAGCCCTCCCCCATTCAGCAAGCGGCCACACGGAGGCCGTGGTAGCGTCAGCAGTCCCCTCCAAGACCCTGCAACCATGGCCAATCCCCTGCTCCTGCCCCTCCTGGGATGGGCACGCCGCCTGCGCTATCCCACGTTGTTCAAGATCACCGCCGGCCTGTTCGTCCTGACGCTGCTCATCCCCGATCCGATTCCGCTGGTGGATGAGATCCTGTTCGGCATGGGCACGCTGCTGCTGGCCAACTGGAAGCGCCGGCCGTCGCCGCAGCCACGCGTGCAGGCCCGCTGACCGGCGCATGATGCTCATCGACAGCCATTGCCATCTGGATGCCCCGGCCTTCGATGACGACCGTGCCGCGGTAATCGCCCGCGCGCGCGCGGCCGGCGTCCAGGCGCAGATCGTGCCGGCGGTCAGTGCATCGCGCTGGCCTGCGCTGCGCCAGGTGTGCGCCCAGGCACCGGGGCTGCACCCGGCGTACGGGCTGCACCCGATGTTCCTGTCCGACCACCGGCCCGGGGATCTGGATCTGCTCGCGGCGTGGGTCGAGCGCGAACGCCCATGCGCCATCGGCGAATGCGGCCTGGATTTCTTCGTGGAGGGGCTGGACCGCGAGGCGCAGCAGCGCTTCTTTCTGGGCCAGTTGGCGCTGGCGCGCGACACCGGGTTGCCGGTCATCGTGCACGCCCGCCGCGCGGTGGACGCGGTGATCGCGGCCATCCGCTCGATCGGCGGCCTGCGCGGCGTGGTTCACAGCTTCTCCGGCAGTCCGCAGCAGGCCGAGCAGCTCTACCGCGCCGGCTTCCTGATCGGTCTGGGCGGGCCGATGACGCACCCGCGTGCCCAGCGCCTGCAGCGGCTGGTCCGGGAGATGCCGCTGGAGTGCCTGCTGCTGGAAACCGATGCGCCGGACCAGCCCGATGCGGGTATCCCGGGCCAGCGCAACGAACCGGCCCGGCTGGCGACCATCGCCGCCCATGTCGCCACGCTGCGTGCGGAGCCGGTGGAACACGTGGCCGCAGTCACCACCGCCAACGCCCGGGCGCTGTTCGGGCTGTAACGGCGCGGCCGCCTCAGGCCGGCTCGCCCACGGCCTGTTCCGGTACGGACTGCGCCCGCTTCGGCGCCAGCAGCATCTCCAGCGCCTTGCCCACTGCGGCGAACGCGAACGCGCCGGTGATGTGGGTGGCCGCGCCCAGCCCCGCGCCGCAATCCAGCTTGAGCGCCGCGTCGGCCCCCAGGTCCGGGCGCAGGCCACACACGCTGCCATCGGCCTGCGGGTACTTCACGTTCTCCAGCGAATACACGGCCGGCACGCCGAAGTAGCGCTTGGCATTCTTCGGGAAGTTGAACTCGCTGCGCAGCTTCTTGCGGATCAGCGCCAGCATCGCGTCGTGCTCGGTGCGCGACACATCACGGATGCGGACCAGGGTGGGATCGGTGCGCCCACCGGCCGCGCCCACGGTCAGCAGCGGCAGCTTGCGCCGGCGACACCAGGCGATGGTTTCCACCTTCACGCGGAAGCTGTCACACGCATCGATGACCAGGTCGAAGCCCCGGTCCAGCAGCTGCGCCATGTTCGCCGCGGTCAGGAACGCCTGCACGGCGTCCACGTCGATCGCGGGATTGATCGCGCGGCAGCGCTCGGCCATCGCCTCGGCCTTGTTGCGACCATACTGGCCTTCCAGTGCGGGCAGCTGGCGATTGGTGTTGGACACGCAGATATCGTCGGCGTCGATGAGGGTCAGGTGGCCCACCGCCGAGCGCGCCAGCGCCTCCACCACCCACGACCCAACTCCGCCCATGCCCACCACCGCCACGCGGCTGCCATGCAGCCGCTGCAGCGATCCCACGCCGTACAGCCGCTCGATACCGCCGAAGCGTTCTTTCAGATGATCGTTCATGCCGCCATGTTACCGCCGTGCCGGGCGCTGCCGCAGCACGTGGCCGGCATCGCATGCGCCCACGTCCACGTGCGCGGTTCATCCGCCAGCCACGCTGCGCAGGGGTGATTGGCACCCCGTTCACATCGAAAGCGTGAGGATTCGTTCCACGCAGCCCTTCCACGGCTTACCCCTTCCGGCCCGGAGAACACCATGAAGATCCAGCTCATCGCCGTCAGCGCCCTTGCCACCCTCGCTCTGGCCGGTTGCGCCACCTCGCCCGGTTACGGCGGTGGCGGTGGCTACAACAACAGCGGCTACGGCAACACCGGCGGTTACAACAACAGCCGCACCTGCGCCGACTGCGGCATCGTGACCCGCATCAACACCGTCCAGTCCGGCCGCACCGCACCGTCGGCGACCGGCGCGATCCTGGGCGGTATCGTCGGTGCCGTGGCCGGCCATGAGATTTCCGACCACACCGGCGGCAGCCGTGGCAACAAGAACGTCGCCGCCGCAGCCGGCGCCGTCGGTGGTGCACTGGCGGGCAACCAGATCCAGAAGAACGTCACCAGCGATACGTATGACATCACCGTGCGCATGGACGATGGCCGCACCATCGTGGTGAACCAGCGTGATCTGGCCGGCATCCGCGAGAACACTTATGTGCGCGTGGTCAACGGTCGCGTCGTACTGCGCTGAGCCGGCACCCCGCCAGCCCACCACGGAAAAGGCCCGCTCGCGCGGGCCTTTTCCTTACCGCCGGTCAGCCGTCCTCAGACGGGCTGGACCTTGTCGGCCTGCAGGCCCTTCTGGCCCTGCACCACTTCGAAGCTTACGCTCTGGCCTTCCTTGAGGCTCTTGAAACCCTGGGTTTCAATCGCACGGAAGTGCACGAACACATCTTCGCCGTTCTGGCGGCTGATGAAGCCAAAGCCCTTGGCATCGTTGAACCACTTGACGGTTCCGGTCTCACGATCAGACATCTTTACTACTCCCTGAATCTCTCTTGTTGTTGGGTACGCCCAGCGGACGGCTGACAAGCAAGGGGGAAGCGAGGTGCAACGATGCAGCGGATCGGAACGATCTACCATCATCAGGCCACGATTCACGGTGACCTTGCCAAGCTCAGCGCCCCCAACTTAACCCGAGCAAAACGAAATTGCAACGGGAAAACAAATCGCCCTGTCAACCCCAATACGGCTACCATACGAATCCGCATGGACCTCTCATTCATCTTGTATCTGGTATCCGCGCTGCTGGTCGTGGCCGGCATCGCCGGCATCGTGCTGCCGGCCCTGCCCGGCATACCGCTGGTGTTTCTCGGGCTGCTGCTGGCCGCGTGGGCTGACGGATTCAGCCATGTCGGATGGCCTACGCTGCTGGTCCTGGCTGCATTGACGGTGGTGTCCTTCGCCGTCGATATCGTCTCCACCGTGGTCGGCGCGCAGCGCGTCGGTGCCAGCCGGAAGGCGCTGTGGGGCACGTTCATCGGCAGCGTGGCCGGGCTGTTCTTCATGCCGTTGGGACTGCTGCTGGGGCCGCTGGTGGGCGCGCTGCTGGGCGAATACTGGCATGGCCGGCAGCTGGGCAAGGCCACCCGTGTGGGCCTGGGCACCTGGCTGGGCATCGCCCTGGGCGTGGCACTGAAAGCCGCGCTGGTGGTCGCCATGCTCGGGCTGTTCGCATTCGGCTGGTTCGCCTGAGCTCATCGGACCGGTTTCACGCAGCGGTGACGGCCTCAACGGGCATAAACCGCTGTCGGGCTGGCCCTGCGTTGACGGTCCCGCCACACTCTCTTTCCATCCACGTTACTTTTTCCATGGGCCCGCTGCGATGACCCTTCGCCCCCGTCTGCTCCACTTTGCCCCGCTGCCGCTGGTCCTGGCCAGCCTGCCGCTCGCCGCGCAGGAACTGGTCGCCCCGCCGGCGGCCTCTCCTACGGCCTGCGCGGCGGTGACCAGTGATGCGGCCCGACTGGCCTGTTATGACCAGCTGTTCGGACCCAACACCGCCAGTACCGCCGAGGCGGATGCTGCCGCCCGTGCCGCCGCTGAGGAACGCCGCCAGGCGCGGCGCAGCGACCGCCTGAGCCAGGGCGAGCAGCGCCTGGGCACGCGCATGAAGGCCCTGTTCGACACCAGCCCGGCGCCGGACAGCGCGCTGGCCAATGCGGGCCGTGGCTCGCTGCTGGACAGCCGCTGGGAGCTGGCCGAAGACTCCAAGCTGGGGCCCTTCCAGCTGCGCGCCTACAAGCCGGTCTACCTGCTGCCCGCGTTCTGGACCAGCGACAAGAACCAGCTGCCGAGCTCGCCCAATCCCAACAACACGGTCAGCACCGCCCAGCAGCTGGACAGCAACGAACTGAAGTTCCAGCTCAGCTTCAAGACCAAGGTGGTCGAGAACGTGTTCGGCAACAACGGCGACATCTGGGCCGGCTACACCCAGAGCTCGCGCTGGCAGGCCTACAACAGCGAGGAATCGCGGCCGTTCCGCGAGACCAACTATGAGCCGGAAGTGATGATGGTGTTCCGCAACGGCTACTCGCTGGGCGGCTGGCGGGGCCGCATGAGCGGCATCAGCCTGAATCACCAGTCCAACGGGCGCTCCGACCCGCTCTCGCGCAGCTGGAACCGGGTGGTCGGCACCATCGGCCTGGACCGCGAGAACTGGGCGCTGGTCCTGCGCCCGTGGTACCGCATTCCGGAATCGCGCAGCGAGGACAACAATCCGGACATCGAGGATTACATGGGCCGCGGCGACGCGACCCTGATCTGGAACCGCGATGGGCACGAAGTGGCACTGATGGCGCGCCATTCGCTGCGCGGCGGTGACCGCTCCCACGGCGCGCTGCAGCTGGAATATGCCTTCCCGATCAGCAACCTGCTGCGTGGCCGGTTCCAGATCTTCCACGGCTACGGCGAGAGCATGATCGACTACAACCACAAGGCCACCTACGTCGGCATGGGTGTGTCGCTGCTGGAGTGGTTCTGACCCTGGTCAGGTAATCGCTCCAGGCCGCCCCCCGTGGCACGCGCAGACGCCGGCGTGCCACGGGAAACCCGGCCCGGGCCGGTCGGGTCAGGCGACCACGACCGGAATCTTGCCGATACGGGCCTGCCATTCGCGCGGGCCGGTGAGGTGCACCGACTCGCCGGTTGCGTCCACCGCCACGGTCACCGGCATGTCTTCCACGGTGAACTCGTAGATCGCTTCCATGCCCAGGTCGGCAAAGCCGACCACCTTGGCAGCCTTGATCGCCTTGGACACCAGGTATGCCGAGCCGCCAACGGCCATCAGGTACGCGGACTTGTTGTCGCGAATGGCATCAATGGCGGCCGGGCCACGCTCGGCCTTGCCGACCATGCCCAGCAGGCCGGTCTGTTCCAGCACCTGGCGGGTGAACTTGTCCATGCGCGTGGCGGTGGTCGGGCCGGCCGGGCCCACCACCTCATCGCGCACCGGATCGACCGGGCCGACGTAGTAGATGAAACGGCCCTTGAGGTCCACCGGGAGCGGCTCGCCCTTGTCGAGCATGTCCACGATACGCTTGTGCGCGGCATCGCGGCCGGTGAGCAGCTTGCCGTTCAACAGCAGGGTCTGGCCTGGCTTCCAGCTGGCCACCTGTTCCGGCGTGATGGTATCCAGGTCCACGCGGGTGCCCTTGGAGGCGTCGTAGGTCAGCGTGGGCCAGTCTTCCAGCGACGGCGGATCCAGCATCACCGGACCGCTGCCATCCAGGGTGAAGTGCGCATGCCGGGTGGCCGCACAGTTCGGAATCATCGCCACCGGCAGGTTGGCCGCGTGCGTGGGGTAATCCTTGATCTTGATGTCCAGCACCGTGGTGAGCCCACCCAGGCCCTGCGCGCCGATGCCCAGCGCGTTGACCTTCTCGTACAGCTCCAGGCGCAGCTCTTCCAGACGGTTGGAGGCACCGCGGGCCTGCAGGTCGGTGATGTCGATCGGCTCCATCAGCGCTTCCTTGGCCAGCAGCATCGCCTTTTCAGCGGTGCCGCCAATGCCGATGCCGAGCATGCCCGGCGGGCACCAGCCCGCACCCATGGTCGGCACGGTCTTCAGCACCCAATCGACGATCGAGTCGGACGGATTGAGCATGGCGAACTTGGTCTTGGCCTCCGAGCCACCGCCCTTGGCCGCCACGATCACCTCGACCGTGTTGCCCGGCACAACCTTCACGTTCACCACGCCCGGGGTGTTGTCCCGGGTGTTGGTGCGCTTGCCGGCCGGATCGGCCAGCACCGAGGCGCGCAGCCGGTTGTCCGGGTGCAGGTAGGCACGGCGGATGCCTTCGTTGGCCATGTCTTCCACGCCCATGGTGGCGTCTTCCCAGCGGACGTCCATGCCGATTTCCAGGAACACGGTGACGATGCCGGTGTCCTGGCAGATCGGCCGATGGCCCTCGGCGCACATGCGCGAGTTGATCAGGATCTGCGCCATGGCCTCCTTGGCGGCCGGCGACTCCTCGCGCTCATAGGCGGCGGCCAGGTTGCGGATGTAATCGACCGGGTGGTAGTACGAGATGTACTGCAGCGCGTCGGCCACGGACTGGATGAGGTCTTCCTGCTTGATCGATGTCACTGCATGCTCGCTTGCTGAAGGCTGGCGGGGGTAATCGCTCCATTTTACCTTCTTGGCCGCTCCCGGTCCCGCTTTGCATGCCCGGGGCGCGGCGGTCCTGACCTGGCCTGCACCGCCGCTGCGCGCACAATGCCGGCATGCCTGCCTCCCCGTCCCCCGGCGCCGCCCGCGCGCCCTCCCCGAGCCTGCGCCAGCGCGTGGGCGCCATGCGCAACCTGCCGCCGTTCCTGCGCCAGATCTGGCAGACCAGCCGGGCGCTGACCGCGGCCAGCCTGGGCCTGCGCATCGTGCGGGCGCTGCTGCCGGTGGCCATGCTGTATGTGGGCAAGCTGATCATCGACACCGCGGTGCAGCTGGCCGGGCGCGAGGGCGGCTTCCCGCCGTTCCGCGAAGCGCTGTCCAGCGGCCTGCTCGACCCGCTGCTGGTGCTGCTGGCCGCCGAGTTCGCCCTGGCCATCGCCTCGGATCTGCTGGGCCGGCTGGTGAGCTACGCCGACGCGCTGCTGTCCGAGCTGTTCGCCAACGCCACCAGCGTGCGGCTGATGGAACATGCGGCCACGCTGGACCTGGAGGACTTCGAGGATCCGGACCTGCAGGACAAGCTCGACCGCGCCCGGCGCCAGACGATGGGCCGGATGAACCTGATGAGCCAGCTGTTCGGCCAGGTGCAGGACGCAATCACGGTGGCCAGCCTGGCCGTCGGCCTGCTGGTGTATGCCCCGTGGCTGATCGCCCTGCTCGCGCTGGCGCTGGTACCGGCGTTCATCGGCGAATCGCACTTCAACGCGGCCGGCTACACGCTCAATTTCCTCTGGACACCCGAACGGCGCCAGCTCGATTACCTGCGACAGCTGGGCGCCAGCGTGGAAACCGCCAAGGAGGTGAAGATCTTCAACCTGCACCACTTCCTGGTGCAGCGTTACCGCCAGCTGGCCGCCGCCCTGTTCCTGGCCAACAGGGCGCTGGCGCGGCGGCGTGCGCTGTGGGGCACCGTGCTGGCCGCCCTGGGTACGCTGGGGTACTACACCGCCTACGCCTACATCGCCTGGCGCACCGTGCGCGGGGATTTTTCCATCGGCGACCTGACCTTCCTGGCCGGCAGCTTCCTGCGCCTTCGGCAACTGCTGGAGGGCCTGCTGATCGGGTTTTCGCAGGTGGCCAGCCAGGCGCTGTACCTGGATGACCTGTATTCGTTCCTGCGCATCGCGCCGGAGATCCATTCCCGCCCCGACGCGCTGCCGGTACCGCGACCGATCCGCGAAGGCTTCGTGTTCGAGGACGTGGGTTTCCGTTACCCGGACGCGACGCAGTGGGCGGTGCGCCATCTGGATTTCCACCTGCGCGCGGGCGAGGTGCTGGCGCTGGTGGGCGAGAACGGCGCCGGCAAGACCACGCTGGTGAAACTGCTGGCGCGCCTGTACGAACCGGACGAAGGGCGGATCCTGCTGGACGGGCGCGACCTGCGCGACTACGACCTGGATGACCTGCGCGCGAACATGGGGGTGATCTTCCAGGATTTCGTCCGCTACAACCTCAGCGCCGCGCAGAACATCGGCGTGGGTCAGGTGGAGGCCATCGACGACCTGCCGCGCATCGAGCAGGCCGCGCGCCGCGGCATGGCCGCCGAGATCATCGCCGCCCTGCCCGGCGGCTACCAGCAGCAGATCGGCCGGCGCTTCGAGCACGGCGTGGACCTGTCGGGCGGGCAGTGGCAGAAGATCGCCATCGCCCGCGCGTACATGCGCCACGCCCAGGTGATGATCCTGGACGAGCCCACCGCCGCGCTCGACGCGCGCGCCGAGTACGAGGTATTCGAGCGCTTCCGCGAACTGTCCGAGCAGCGCACGGCGGTGCTGATCTCGCACCGGTTCTCGTCGGTGCGCATGGCCGACCGCATCCTGGTGCTGGCCGACGGGCGGGTGGAGGCCAGCGGCAGCCATGACGAGCTGATGGCCCAGAAGGGCCGCTACGCCGAGCTGTTCGAGCTGCAGGCCGCCGGTTACCGGTAGGCCGGCCCCCCGGCGCAGCGCCCGGCGCAGCGCCCGCAGCCGCCCAGCGTGAACGCCTCTCATTCCAGGCAATGAGAACCTGTCTCATCCGGGGTAGAATGGGGGCGACGAATCCACAGTGAACCGCCTGCCCCATGTCTTCTGCTTTCGGCGCCGAAACGGTGCTTGAGGTCCGGCACTGGACCGATGCCTACTTCAGCTTCACCCTCACCCGCGACAGCGGCTTCCGCTTCGAGAACGGCCAGTTCGTGATGATCGGCCTGGAAACCGAGGCGCGCCCGCTGCTGCGTGCGTACTCCATCGCCAGCGCGAACTGGGAAGAAAACCTGGAGTTCTTCAGCATCAAGGTGCAGGACGGCCCGCTCACCTCGCGCCTGCAGCACATCCAGCCCGGCGACAAGGTGCTGGTCGGCAAGAAGCCCACCGGCACGCTGCTGATCAGCGATCTGCACCCGGGCCGGCACCTGTACCTGCTGGGCACCGGCACCGGTCTGGCACCGTGGCTGTCGGTGATCAAGGACCCGGAGACCTACGAGCGCTTCGAGAAGGTGGTGTTGTGCCACGGCGTGCGTTACGAAAAGGATCTGGCCTACCGCGACTATTTCGAGAAGGAACTGCGCGAGCATGAGTTCCTCGGCGAGATGATCGGCGACAAACTGCTGTACTACCCCGCCGTGACGCGCGAACCGTTCGCCAACCAGGGCCGGCTGACCTCCCTGATGGAGAGCGGGCAGATGCAGCGTACGCTCGGCCTGCCCGAACTGAACCCGGAGAACGACCGCGCGATGATCTGTGGCAGCCCGCAGATGCTGGCCGACCTGCGCAGCGTGCTTGATGCCCGCGGATTCCAGGTCTCCCCGCGCATCGGCCAGCCCGGGCATTACGTCTTCGAACGCGCGTTCGTCGAGAAATGATCGTGTAGTGCCAACAGCCGCCGAGCATGGCTCGGCGCTACAGAGGCCCACGCCGGGTAGAGCCGAGCCATGCTCGGCTG
>Ga0207790_1000304_pt1 | contig 18740 bp, 14 predicted proteins | sample HigsolmetaGSP14D_FD_184842 | JGI IMG/M metagenome (GOLD analysis project Ga0207790, IMG submission 184842) | High solid enriched microbial communities from the Joint BioEnergy Institute, USA - SP1-4-D (SPAdes) | ecosystem: Engineered > Bioreactor > SSF (Solid state fermentation) > Aerobic >...
CAACCTGGAAGACATCAAGGCGCCGGAGTGCTTCATCGTCGAGCGCAAGCTGCGCGAGCGGATGAAGATTCCGGTGTTCCATGACGACCAGCACGGCACGGCGATCATCGTCGGCGCCGCCGTGCTCAATGCCATGGCGATCACCGGCAAGAAGATCGAGGAAGTGAAGCTGGCCACCACGGGGATGGGGGCGGCGGGCATCTCCTGCGTGAACATGCTGGTGCAGCTGGGCCTGAAGCCGGAGAACATCCTGGCCTTCGACCGCGACGGTGTCATCCACACCGGCCGCACCGACCTGGACCCGGAAAAGCAGCGCTACGCACGCGAGACCGACAAGCGCACGCTGGCCGAGATCGTGGACGGCGCGGACATTTTCCTGGGCCTGTCGGCACCGGGCATTCTCACCGCCGAGATGGTCAAGACCATGGCGCCGGATCCGGTGATCTTCGCGCTGGCCAACCCCACCCCGGAAATCATGCCGGAAGTGGTGCGCGCCGCGCGCCCGGACGCGATCATCGGCACGGGTCGGTCGGATTACCCGAACCAGATCAACAACGTGCTGTGCTTCCCTTACCTGTTCCGCGGCGCGCTGGACGTGGGCGCCACGGCCATCAACGAGGCGATGAAGATCGCCTGCGTGCGCGCCATCGCCGCCCTGGCACGGCGCGCGGCCACCGACATGGGCTCGGCCTACGGCGGTGATGCGCCGAGCTTCGGCCGTGAGTACCTGATTCCGCGCCCGTTCGACCGCCGCCTGCTGGTGGAACTGTCTGCCGCCGTGGCCCAGGCCGCGATGGAGTCGGGCGTGGCCAGCCGGCCGATCGCCGACATGGACGCGTACCGGCAGAAGCTGTCGCAGTTCGTCTACCGCACCAGCCTGATGATGAAGCCGGTGTACGACCGCGCGCGCACCGACAAGCAGCGCGTGGTGTATGCCGAAGGCGAAGAGGAAGTGGTGCTGCAGGCCGTGCAGAACGTGGTCGATGAAGACCTGGCGCACCCGATCCTGATCGGTCGCCCGGACGTGATCGAAGCACGCATCGAACGGCTGGGCCTGCGCCTGAAGATCGGCGAGAACATTGAAGTCACCAACATCAATGACGACCCGCGCTTCAACGAATACTGGCAGTACTACCATGGCCTGACCGGCCGCCGCGGCGTGACCGTGGCCGCTGCGAAGAACCTGATGCGCTCGCGGCCGACGCTGATCGCCGCGGTGATGGTGGCGCGCGGTGAGGCCGACGCCCTGCTTACCGGCATCGTCGGGCGCTTCCACAAGAAGCTGGGGTACGTGCGCAGCGTGCTGCCGCTGGAATCGAAGGTGAGCTCCACCTCGGCCATGACCGGGGTGATCAATGCGCAGGGCGTGTTCTTCTTCGTGGACACCCACGTGCAGGAAGACCCGACCGCCGAGCAGATCACCGAGGCCACGCTGCAGGCGGCCTACCGCATGAAGCTGTTCGGCATCGAGCCGAAGGTGGCCCTGCTGTCCCACTCCAACTTCGGCAGCCACGATTCGCGCGATGCGGTGAAGATGCGCCAGGTCCGCGAGATGCTGCTCAAGCGCAACCCGCGCCTGAACGTGGATGGCGAGATGCAGGGCGACACCGCCTGGGACGAGGCGCTGCGGCAGAAGCTGCTGCCCGGGTCCACGCTGACCGGCCGCGCCAACCTGTTCGTGCTGCCGAACCTGGAAGCGGCCAACATCGCCTACAACCTGGTGCGCGTGTTCACCGACGGTGTGGCGCTGGGCCCGATCCTGATGGGCGTGAACAAGCCGGCGCACATCCTGACCACCAGTGCGACCTCGCGCCGGATCCTGAACATGACCGCCATCGCCGCGGTGGATGCACAGATCCGCAAGCAGATCGAGGCCGAGAAGAAGGCCTGATACCGGCTGCTCCGCACCGCAACGACGCGCCCTCCGGGGCGCGTTTTTTTTGCGCCGTGCGCACCGCCGGGAGCGCGCGGCCGCGCCCCGGTGGCGCCCGACCCACCGACGGGCGGACCCTGCCCGCCACGCGGGCCTGCTGGCCGCCGGCCGTGCCCACTGCCAGGTGCTAGAATCGGCGTCCTCGCATATCCACTTTCGACCACCGCCATGAGCCATACCGCCACCGCGCCCGCCAACGCCGAAACGCGTTACACCGTGCACCGCAGCGACCTGCCGCTGAGCTGCCCGACGCCGGAGATGGCACTCTGGAATTCGCATCCGCGGGTCTACCTGCCGATCGAGGACGAGCCCAACGGTGAGGCCAAGTGCGCCTACTGCGGCGCGGTCTTCGTGCTCGCCGACTGAACCGGTCCGCTGCCCGCATGCGCCGGCTGACCGTGGTGCAGCTGCTGCCGGCGCTGCACTCCGGCGGGGTGGAGCGTTCCACCCTGGAAATCGCTGCGGCCCTGGTCGCCGCCGGACACCGCGCGCTGGTGGTGTCTGCCGGGGGCCGGCTGGTGCAGCCGCTGCTCGACAGCGGTGCCGAGCACCTCACCCTGGATATCGGCCGCAAATCCGCGCTGACGCTGCGGCACATGCCGACCCTGCGCCGGCTGTTTGCCGAGGTGGGGGCCGACATCGTCCATGCGCGCTCGCGACTGCCGGCGTGGCTGGGGATGTATGCCGTGCGCACGCTGCCGGCGGCGCAGCGCCCGCACTGGGTGACCACGGTGCACGGCCTGAATTCGCCCGGCCGCTACAGCGCGGTGATGACCACCGGTGAGCGTGTCATCTGCGTGTCCAACACCGTGCGCGAGTTCGTGGCCACGCACTACCCGCAGGTGCCGGCCGATAACCTGCGGGTGATTCCGCGCGGCGTGGACACCGCCCAGTTCCCGCGCGTGGCCCGCGCCGATCTGCGCCCGCGCCACGCGCTGGCGGGTTCGTATCCGTGGCTGGCCGGCGTGCAGGGGCCGCTGCTGCTGCTGCCGGGGCGGGGCACCCGCCTGAAGGGGCACGCGCACGCGCTGCGTCTGCTGGCGGCGGTGCGTGCCGCCGGCGTGCCGGCGCAGCTGTGGATGCTTGGGACCGACGAGCCGGGCCGCGAGGCCTACGTGCAGTCGCTGCGCGCCCAGGCGGCGCAGCTGGGTGTCGAGGCGGCCGTGTGGATCAGCCCGCCCACCGCGCAGATCGCCCAGGCCTATGCAGCCAGCGACCTGGTCCTGCAGCTGTCCGACAAGCCCGAGGCCTTCGGGCGCACGGTGGTGGAAGCGCTGTCGGTGGGCCGGCCGGTGCTGGGCTGGGACCACGGCGGCGTGGGCGAGCTGCTGCGGCAGCTGCAGCCCTCCGGGGCGGTTCCCGTGGGCGATGCCGCCGCGCTGGGTGAACGTGCGCTGGCCCTGCTGGCACATCCGCCGTCGCTGCCCAGCCGTATCCCGTTTACCCTGCAGGCCATGCAGCGCGACACTCTTCGACTCTATGCAGACCTCGCTGGCTGATCCTTCCCCTGTTGCCGTGGATGACCGTGCCGGGCGCTGGGCGCCGTGGTGGGTGCTGGCGTTCGTCGCCCTGTGGCCCTTGCCCGGCGTCGCCGAGGGCGTGCTGGTGCTGGGCGCGCTGTACGCCGCCGCGCGGATGGTGGCGCGGCGCGTGCGCGGTCAGCCGCGGCTGTTGAGTCCGGCGGCGTGGGCGCTGACCAGCATTCTCTTCCTGGGTTACTGGCTGCCGCAGGCGTTCTCCGCGCTGGACGCGGTGGACCCGTCCGCGGCCTGGACCAAGACCCTTGGCGGCCTGCGCTACCTGCCCTTCATGTGGCTGGTGGCCATCGCCGTGGCCGATCCGCAGCGCCGGCGCCTGACGCTCGGTGGGCTGGCGGTGATCACCGCGGTATGGACCGTCGATGCGCTGGTCCAGGCGGTGGCGGGCAGTAGTCCGTGGTTCTGGTCGCTGGACCAGCTCAAGCAGCTCACCGCGGGCAAGCACCTGTGCACTGCCGCCGAGGTGGCCGCTGCCGACCGCCTCAGCGGTGCGCTGGGGCCGTGCAACCTCAAGCTGGGGCAGGTGCTGGCCAGCCTGTCACCGTTCCTGCTGCTGCCGGCCGCGCAGCGCTTCGGCCGCCTCGGCTGGCTGGTCGCGGTGGCGGCGCTGGGCATCGCGCTGCTGCTGGCCGGCTCGCGTGCGGCGTGGGTCACCTTCGCCCTGGTGGTGCTGTACAGCGGCTGGCGCGTGCTCGGTGGACGGCAACTGCTGCTGCTGGTGCTGCTGGCCGTGGCGGCCGCTGCGGGTCTGGCCGCCAGCGTGCCGCAGCTGCGCGAGCGTGTGGCCCGTACCGCGCTGGCCTGGCACGGTGGCAGCGAAGGCATGGACCAGGCACTGTCCGGGCGCGGCCGCATCTGGGCGGCGGCAGGCTGCATGATCCAGCAGCATCCGATCAACGGGGTGGGCGCGCGCGGCTTCCGCGATGCCTACCCGCAGTGCGATCCCGCTCCGGCCAGTGCCGGCGTCTGGGGGCAGGGCCCGGCCCTGCACGCGCACCAGATCGTGCTGGAAATCCTCGCCGAAACCGGAGTGCTGGGTCTGCTGCTCTGGCTGGCCGCCGCCGCACAGGCGTGGCGCGCATGGCGGTTCGCCCCGGCGCCGGCGCGCGAGCGCGCACGCCCGGCCATGCTGGCCCTGGCGGCCACGGTGTTCCCGCTGAACACCCATCTGGCGTTCTATTCCACCTTCTGGGGCGGGGTGACCGTATTGCTGGCCGCGCTGTTCGCCGGCAGCCTGCTGGCGCGCGAACCGCAGCCGGTGCCGCCGTCCGCCTGATGCCGGGCGCCGTCCACACGCCCGGCCCGCGGGCCCTGCTTCAGCGGTAGTAGTCGCTGCGGCCGCCGGGCTGGCGTTTGAAGCGGCGGTGGATCCACAGGTACTGGTCCGGTGCCTCGCGCACCATCTGCTCGATGGCGTGGTTCACCCGCGTGGTGTCCGCCTCCACATCCTGGCTGGGGAAGTCCTCCAGCGGTGCACCGATCTTCAGCACATACCGGCCGCCTTCGCGGCGGTGGAAGTACGGGATCACCGCGCAGCCGGTCATGCGTGCCAGCTGGTGGGTGGCGGTGATGGTGGCGGCGGTGTGGCCGAAGAACGGGACGAACACGGTGTCCTTGCCGCGCATGTCCTGGTCCGGCGCGTACCACAGGAAGCCGCCTTTCTTCAGGTGGCGCACGCTGGCGCGGATGTCCTCGTTGGCGAACATCGCCGAGGCATAGCGCAGGCGCCCGGCCTTCACCGCCCATTCGTACACCGGGTTTTTGTGCCGGCGATACATGCCGGCCAGCGGAACGTGGTCGCAGAGCAGGCGGCCGCACATTTCCAGGGTCATGAAATGGCCCGAGACCAGCAGCACGCCGCGGCCCTCGGCCTGCATGCGCTGCAGATGCTCCAGCCCTTCCACCTGCACGTGCGGGCGGATGCTGTCGATGCTGCCCCACCAGGCGCGGGCGAACTCGAAAATGCCCACGCCCAGCGCGTCGAAGCTGTCGCGCAGCAGGCGCTGGCGCGCGGCGGCGTCCATGTCCGGGAAGCACAGTTGCAGGTTCACCTCGGCGGCACGACGGCGGCTGCCGGCCAGATGCCAGGCGACGGTGCCGACGGCACGGCCGAGCACACGCTGCAGGCCCCAGGGCAACCGCGCGATGGCGAAGGCGGCGTACATCGTGGCGAACATCGGCCAGTGGCGCGGGTTGCGCAGCGAGGGACGGACGGCGGTGGTGGCATCGGACATGCCCCCATTCTAGCAACCCGGCCCGGGTGCGGCCGGCGTGCCTTGGCCCAGGCGTCAGCGTATCCTTGCCGCATGCGCAAAGACCCTGTCGAATGGCTTCTGCGCGGCCTGTATTCGGCCGTGCTCTATCTGCTGCTGCCCATCACCGTCTACCACCTGGTCTGGCGCGGTTTCCGGGTCCGCGAGTACTTCCAGCGCTGGGATGAGCGCTACGCGTCCTATCCGGAAACCAGTGCACAGCCGCGCGTGTGGCTGCACGCGGTGTCGGTGGGCGAAGTCAATGCCGCCGCGCCGCTGGTCAACGCGCTGCGCGCGCTGCGGCCGGACATCCGCTGGGTCATCACCACCATCACCCCCACCGGCTCGGAACGGGTGCGTGCGCTGTGGGGCAACGCGCTGGACCACGTCTACCTGCCGTACGACGTGCCGGGCAGCGTGAACCGCTTTCTCGGCCACTTCCAGCCGAGCCTGGCGCTCATCCTGGAAACCGAGCTGTGGCCGAACATGCTGTTCGGTTGCCGCAGCCGTGGCATCCCGGTCTACATCCTCAATGCCCGCCTGTCGGCGCGTTCGCTGCGGGGTTACCGGCTGCTGTCCGGGTTGATCCGGCGTGCGCTGCGCACGGTGACCTGCGTGGCCGCGCAGTCGCAGGACGACGCGGCGCGCTTCATCCAGCTCGGCGCCGCGCCGGAACAGGTGCAGGCTGTGGGCAACCTGAAGTTCGATATCGCCACGCCGGACGTGCAGGCGTTTGTCAGGGCCTTCCACGCGCAGGTGGCCACGCAGCGGCCGGTGTGGATCGCCGCCAGTACGCACGAGGGCGAAGAGCAGGCGGTGGTGGAGCTGCATCGCCGGCTGCGCACGCACTACCCCGACCTGCTGCTGCTGTGGGCCCCGCGCCACCCGGAACGGTTCGCCCGGGTCGAGGCGCTGGCACGCGAGCAGGGGTGGCAGGTCGCCACGCGGCGCGCCCGGCAGTGGCCGCAGGCGGACACCGGGGTGTTCGTCATCGACACGCTGGGCGAGCTGATGTCGTTCTACGCGTGCGCACAGGTGGCGTTCGTCGGGGGCAGCCTGCAACCGATCGGCGGCCACAATCTGCTGGAACCGGCCGCGATGGGTACCGCGGCGGTGACCGGCCCGCACCTGCACAACTTCGCCGAGATCTCCCGGCGCATGCTTGAAGCCGGTGCGCTGCTGGTGGGGCAGGATGCCCGCCAGGTCGGCGACCACCTGCAGCAGCTGCTCGGCGATGCCCACGCGCGCGAAGAGATGGCCCATGCCGGCTGCGCGCTGGTCAGCAACGGGCGGGGCGCGCTGCAGCGGACCATCGCACTGGTGCAGCCGCAGCTGCCGCCCTCACTGGACGGCGCCGGCGCCGGCGCTGCCTGAGCCGGGCTATTCGCTGGTACTGGCGCTGCAGAACGCCTGCTGCACACCGGCGTGCGCCTGCAGGCGCGCCACCAGCGTGTCGGTCACCGTGGGGCTGACCGAGGTGGCGCCCAGCGTGGCTTCGATTTCTACTTCGGCGTGGCCGAACGGCTGTACCTCGATATGGGTGGGCGGGTAACCGCAGCGGTGCAGCTCGCGCTCCAGCAAGGCCCGTACCTCGCGCTGGGCAGACCGGTGGGCGATGACGTACACGATGTAGGTGGCTTCCACCGACGCTACATCCAGCGGCTGCCGGTTGATCGCGTTGACGACCGGCCGCAGCAGCGTATTGGCCGCCAGCACCAGCAGCGTGCCCAGCACCGCCTCCACCAGCAGGCCGATGCCGGCGGCCACACCGACCGCGGCCGACACCCACAACGTGGCCGCGGTGTTCAGCCCGCGCACGTTGCCCTCTTCGCGCATGATCACGCCGGCACCGAGAAAACCCACGCCGCTGACCACATAGGCCACCACCTGCAGCGGCCCGGGCGGTCCCATCGCGCTGCCATGGAAGCGCAGCGCGATGTCCACGAACAGCGCCGCACCCACCGCCACCAACACGTTGGTGCGCAGCCCGGCGGTGCGCTGGCGCACCTGGCGTTCCAGGCCGATGGCCCCGCCCAGCACGAAGGCCAGCAGCAGGCACAGCAGCGTATCCAGTGCCGCGGCGGCATCCAGGTTCTGCAGCAGGCGCAGGCTCACGCGGCCGCCTGCTGCAGCTGCTCGCCGAGGAAGGCCCAGGCGATGCCGAAGTAGATGAACACCCCGACCAGATCCATCACCGAGGTGATCATCGGCGCGGACAGCGTGGCTGGATCGGCACCCACACGGCGCGCGGCAAAGGGCAGCAGCGCCCCGACCAGCCCGCCCAGGGTGGTGCACGCCAGCATGCTCAGGCCCACCACCAGCAGCACCTCGCTGCCCACGCCCTTGCTGAACCCCGCCAGCGCGGCTTCCAGCACCGCGATGCACAGGCCCAGCGCGGCGGCCACCGGCAGTTCGCGCCGGATCACCCGGCCCACGTCCCGCCAGTTCACCCCCAGCTCGCCCAGCGCCATGCCGCGGATCACCAGCGTGGCCGACTGGCTGCCGGTGTTGCCGCCCATGTCCACGATCGGCGCGATGAAGGCGGCCAGCACGATGGCCTGGCTGAGCAGGGCTTCCTGCGCGGCCACGAAGGTGCTGGTGACGATGCCGAAGGCGGTCAGTACCGCCAGCCAGAACACGCGTACCCCGAACATGCGCCGCAGCGGCGTGCGCAGCATGTCCAGATCGCCATTGGCGAGGGTGCCGGTGCCGCCGAAGCGGGTCAGCTGGGTGGCATCCTCGCGTTTGCCGATGTCCATGGCATCGTCCACCGTCACGATGCCGATCATGCGCTTGCTGCTGTCCACCACCGGCACCGCCAGCAGGTCGTAGCGGCGGATCACTTCGCTGGCCTGGGCCTGTGGCCAGTTCGCATGCACATGCACCGGATCGGGCCGTTGCAGGGCCTGCACCCGGCTGCCGGCATCGGCCAGCACCAGCTCGCGCAGCGACACCGTACCGAGCAGCCGGCGGTCGGCGTCCAGTACGAACAGGGTGTAGATGGTTTCCATCGCACCGGCATGCCGGCGGATGTGGGCGAGCGCTTCGGCGGTGGTCATTTCCGCCTGCACGGCCACGAACGCGGTGGTGGTGGCCGCACCCACCGTTCCCTCCGGGTAGGCGGCCAGGCGCAGGATGTCCTGCTGGTCCGCTTCGGCCAGCCCTGCCAGCAGCCCCGGCTTGGCGGGATCCTGCAGCCGGTTGAACAGGTCGGCGCGTTCGTCCGAGGGCATGTGGCCGAGCAGGTCCAGTACCGCCTGGCGCGGCATCACCGCCACCAGGGCGTCCTGGTCGGCATCGGTGAAGTAGGAGAACACTTCGCCGCGACGCTGCACGTCCAGCAGCGCCAGCAGGCTCACCGCCTTGCGCGGGGCGATTGCCTGCAGCGCGTCGGCCAGGTCGGAAGGATGGCTGGGCAGCGCCACCGCGCGGAATGCGGCTGGATCGGGGCTGCGCGACAGGGCCAGGGTGCGCACGGAAATCAACAGGTCTTCACGGTTCATCGGAATCTTCCAGAAGTAGCAGGAACAGGTGCCGGCGACGCTGCGGCTCAGTGCGCGAGGTTCAGGCCGACGGTGAACCAGCGGGCGGCATCGCCGCCGCTGCGGCGGCCGATCAGCAGGTCCAGGGTGATGCCGGCCATCCACGCCAGGCGCAGGCCGCCCTGCGTGCCGCGAACGCCTGCCGCATCGCGCTGGCGCTCCAGCAACAGATCCCAGCGGTCATTCAGGGGCAGCTCCACGCCCACCCCGAAGGTGCTGCCCTGCTGGTCCGCGCTGCGTTCCCAGCCCGGCTGCACATGCAGCAGTGCCATGCCGCGGTGGTCCAGCGGGATGCTGACCGGCAACGCCACGCCGCTGCGGCCGTGGCCGATGCCGGGGCCGGCGCCATGGCGCACCACGGCGGCCGCGGCCGCGTGCGCGGAAGCAAACAGGGGGCGCTTGGCACTGGCTTCCCAGCGCGTGGGATGGCGTGCGTCGGAGACGCTCAGGCCCAGCGAAAACTCGGTGCCGCGGTGCGTACAGGCGGGCACCGCCACCGCGGTGGTGGTGTGGCGCTCCCACCGCAGCCAGGTTTCCAGCTGGCAGGTGCGATCGGGTGCGATGCCGGCATCGTCCACCTCCAGGCTGGCGGCGGCGTGCAGCAGTGGGGTCCACAGGGACAGCAGCAGAACGGGGAACAGCATCGGGCGCATGGGCGGTTTCCAGACAGAAGGAAACGCCATCGGCACCTGCAGGCCGTCGCAGGGAAGCGCAGTGCGGAAAGGGCAGGGATGGCCGCTGGTACAGCGGCAACAGGCACCCGTCATGGACGGACGTGCCTGGCTTGGGGTCAGGAACGTCCGGCGCGGCAGCTGCGGATTCGACTATGACTGTCCAAGCGGGGCGTCTGGCGGAAGGAGAAGGCCCGCATTCTGGTCAGTGCGGCGTGCGGCTTCAAGATGGGTTTGCGACACCTCATCTGCACGCGGCGCGCTCCGCGTGGCGTGCCGTCAACGCGATGTGCAGTTTGCATATTTCCTCATTCACGGCTGGCGTTCCCCCTCCCTAGCGTGTCCGTCCTGCGCTGTTGCAGGGAACGAGAGAGAGAGCCGGGCATGAGTTACAGGACCACACCGATCGCCACCGCGCTGCTGGCCGCGCTGGGCGCGTGCGCCGCCGTGGGCACCGCGACCGCGCAGGACGCACCGCGTTTTGCCGGCCCGCTGCTGAGCCCGGCGCCGCCGCTGCCGCAGGGGCGCTTCAACGTAGAGCCCTACCTGATCAACAGCCAGCTGCGCGGGACCTACGATGCACAGCGCAACCGCCACGATGCGGCCGCCAGTGACGGCTGGCAGCTGGCGCTGCCGATGCAGTACGGTCTGCACGACCGCCTGACCCTGGGGCTTTCGCTCAACGCCAGCTACGACCATGCACCCGGCTACGCGCGTGCGTTCGATGTGGGCGACACGACGGTGTCGGCGCTGTTCGGCGCATGGCGCAGCGAGGGCCCCGAGCGTGCCACGCTGACCCTGGCCCTGCGTCAGCGCCTTCCCACCGGCCACCATGACCGCCTGCAGGACCGGCGCATTTCCATCGCGACCGGGCAGGGCGTGGCCAGCACCGCGCTGGGCGTGCATGGCCAGGCGTACTTCCTTGACGGCCGGCTGCGTGCACGTGCCAGTACCTCCTGGCGCATTCCCGGCGCCTCGACCGATGTGCATGGCGAAAGCGCGTTCGGTACCCCGGCGGGCTTCCGGGGCCGGGTGACCCTGGGGTCGGCGCAGAACAGCACGCTGGCGGCCGAATACAGTCTGTCGCCGCGCTGGGTGGTGGCCGGTGAGCTGCTGCACGAGCGCTCCAGCCACACCCATCTGCGTGGCGCGGTGCGCACTGCCGCAGGCGTGCAGGCGGTCGATCGACGTGATCCGGCCAGCTGGCGTTTCTCTGTCCTGCCGGCCGTTCAGTACCACTGGAACGACAGCGTGGCGCTGGTCTCGGGCGTGCAGGTGTCACTGGCCGGCCGCAACAGCGCGGCGGTGGTGGTACCGCAGGTGGCGGTGAACGTCGCCTTCTGACCGCGGCCCCTGCCGAAATGAAAAAGCCACCCGCAGGCGGGTGGCTTTCTGTTGCCGGCGGTGGCGCAGCCGGTCAGTTGACGGTGGTGCTCGGATTGCCGGCGTCGGCGCTCAGCAGGCGGTTGACCTCCTGCAGTTCGGCGATGTCCAGGCTGCCCACCGCCTGGCTCAGCAGCAGCCGGTTCTGCAGGAACGTGTAGCGGGCGTTGGCGTAATCAAGCTGCGCCGAGAACAGGATGCGCTGGTTCTGGATCACATCCAGCACGGTGCGCGTACCCACTTCCAGACCCACCTGCGATGCATCGTAGGCACTCTGGGCGGACACCACGGCCAGGCGGCGTGCTTCCACTTCGCTGATGCCGGCTACCAGGGTCTGGTAAGCGTTGCGGGTGTTGCGGTCCAGCGCACGCTTCTGCTGCTCGTAGCCATCCTGGGCGATATCGCGCTGGGCCAGCGCCTGGCGCACGCCGGACTGGGTCGCGCCGCCGGCGAAGATCGGCACGTTCAGGGTCAGGCCGATGCTGTTGGTGCGTGCATCCGGGCTGAGCGAACCGGCGCCCACACTGTCACCCCAGGTTGCGGTCTTGCCCCAGCTGCCGCCCAGCGAGAGGGTCGGGTAGTGGCCGCCACGGGCCGATTCCACGCTGGCCTGCGCGGCGTTCACGCGCAGCTCCTGCGCCTTCAGGGCCGGGTTCTGCGTCACCGCTTCCTGCACCAGCTGGTCGATGTTGCCACGGTTGGCCGGCACTTCCGGCCGGAAATCCTCCGGCAGGCCACGCAGGTTGGTCACCGGCTGGCCGGTCAGCTCGGTCAGCGCCTGGTAGGCGTCGGCCAGGGTGTTCTGGGTCACGATGGTGTTGGCACGGGCCTGGTCGTACTGGGCGCGGGCTTCATGCACATCGGTGATCGGCACCAGGCCCACTTCCAGGCGCTTGTCGGCGAAGTCGAACTGCTTCTTCGCCGCTTCTTCGTTGGTCTTGGCCGCGTTCAGCGATTCGATCGCCACCAGCACGTTGAAGTAGGCTGCCGAGGTCCGCACGATCAGGTCGTCGTTGGCCGAATCCAGCGTGAAGTCGGCGGCCTGGCCCAGCGCGCGCTGGGCGCGCAGGGTGCTGAACTGGCTCCAGTTGAACAGCGTCTGGCTGCCATCCAGGGTGTAGGAGCGGCGACGGCTTTCCACGGTACCGCTGTTGGCCGAGGCATTGGCTTCGGTACGCGTGCGGCTCAGCGCTGCCTGGCCGTTGATCTGCGGAAGCAGCGCGGCGCGCGCCTGCACGGCGCCTTCCTTGTCGAACAGCCGGGTGGATTCGGCGGCCGAAAGCTGCGGGTCGCCATTGCGCGCCATTTCATAGACCTGCAGCAGGTCGGCGGCTTGGGCGGACAGCGGCAGCAGGGCGGTGGCCAGCGCAATAGCGAGGGTTCGGCGGATCATTGCGGCTTCCTTGGACTCAGAGGTGGAACTGGGGGGCCGGCGCGGCACCGCGCAGGTAGTCGATATCGGTTTCAAACAGCGATTCGGTGCTGCCATCGGCCTTGACCAGCAGCGCTTCCATGGCCGGCGAGCGTCCCTGGATCACGAACAGGCGACCCCCGGGACGCAGCCACGAGGCGAACTGTGACGGCACGGTCGTGACCGCGCCAGTGACAACAATCACGTCGAAGCGGCGTTCGGTCTGCCAGGTGAGCGCATCGGCGACTTCCAGCCGCACATTGGTGCCCAGCCCGGTGCGGTCCAGGCGCGCACGCGCGGCAGCGGACAGCCCGGCATCGATCTCCAGGCTCAGCACGTCGCGCGCCAGCGCGCCCAGGCAGGCGGTGAGGTAGCCGCTGCCGGTGCCGATTTCCAGCACTTCATCGCCCGGCTGCAGATCCAGCGCCTGCAGGGTACGGCCCTCGATGACCGGCTTCATCATCTTCTGGTCGTGGCCCAGCGGCAGCTCCACGTCGGCGTAGGCCAGATTGCGGTGCGTGTCGGCCACGAAGGCCTCGCGCGGCAGCCGTGCCAGTACGTCGAGCACGTTGATGTCCAGCACGTTCCACGGCCGGATCTGCTGTTCGACCATCAGTTCGCGGGCGTGGGAGAAATCGATCGTCATGAGGTTCTAATCCAGCGCAGTGGGTCGGCCATTTTACCGGTGCCGGAGGCCGGCGGCGCGCCCAGAGCATGTATTCCGGGGGGCCGGGGACGCAGTGCCGGAAGTCATCGCAACTTCCGGTCTGTTCAGGATGTGCCGGTCAGCCGCCATGGCCGCCGTCTCCGGCGCCGCGCGGGCGGCACGCACGAAGGAAGAAATCGACACTGGCGGCCACATGGGCGCGCCCATCGGCATCGCCGGGGGCCAGGCGGGCGCCGCACATCATGTGGGTATGCAGCTCGCCCTTGACCAGGGTCAGGAACTGCTGGGCCGCTGTGGCCAAATCGGCAATCTCCAGCTCGCCGGAGGCCACGCGTGCGCGCAGCACCTCGGCCAGGGCCTCGTTGGTGCGCTGCGGGCCGGCCTGCCAGAACAGCTCGCGCAGACGCTCGTCGGTGTCCGGCCCCATCATCACCCGCTGCACGGCCACGGCCGCATCGGAGGTGATCATCTGGAAGAACGCCATGCCGATGCCCATCAGCTGCTCGCGCAGCGGCGCCTCGCCCTGGGCGACGAACAGCGTGCCGGGCAGCATTTCCTCGCACTTGGATCGGACCGCTTCGGTGAACAGCGTTTCCTTGTCGCCGAAATGGCTGTACACGGTCAGCTTGGACACGCCGGCGCGGCTGGCGATGCTGTCCATGCTCACACCGGTGTAGCCCTGTTCGACGAACAGGTCCTTGGCCGCTTCCAGGATGGCGGCGCGCTTGCCCAGGTCCTTGGGGCGACCGGGACCGGCCGCCTTGCCGGCAGCCTTGGCGGCGGTTTTGCGGGAGAGAGGGCACATCATCCCGCTAATACTAGACCAACAGGTTTGATATTTATACTATACCGTCCAGTTCACTAACTGCCGGCGCCCGCGCGCCGGTTGGCACCCGGTATCAGGACGAAGATCCATGAAGAGCATGCGTTGGATGGCAGCACTGTGGTGCGTGGCCGCCGTGGCCACGATGGCCGGCTGCAGCGAGCCCGCCCCCCCGCCGGAAGCGGCCGTACCGGTGCTGGTGGTGCAGCCCGGGCAGATTGCCGAGCAGGCGCCCGCGGTCTTCGCCGGCGAAGTCCGCGCACGCCAGGAGAGCCCCCTGTCCTTCCGCGTGGGCGGCAACCTGGTGCGCCGGCATGTCGACGCGGGTGAACGGGTGACGCAGGGCCAGGTGCTGGCCGAACTGGACGCGGGCGATTTCGCCCTGCAGGCTGGCGCGGGGCAGGCGCAGCTGGCTGCGGCGGAGGCCGAGCTGGTGCGGGCGCGCGATGATCTGGCGCGCTACCAGACCCTGGCCGCGCAGCAGCTGGTCAGCCGCTCCACGCTGGACCAGCAGAAGGCCGCCTTCAAGGCCGCGCAGGGGCAGCGCGACGCGGCCCGGGCCAATCTGGAGGTGCTGCGCAACCAGTCCGGGTATGCGCAGCTGCGCGCACCGGCCGACGGCGTGATTGCCAGCCGCGAGGCGGAAGCGGGGCAGGTGGTGGCGGCCGGGCAGACCGTGTTCACCCTGGCCACCGATGGCGGCCGGGACGTGCTCATCGCGCTGCCGGAAGCGACCATCGCCGACTACGCGCTGGGCCAGGCCGTGCAGGTGGAGCTGTGGAACCGCGCCGGTGAGCGCCTGCCGGGCAGCCTGCGCGAGATCGCCGCGGCCGCCGATCCGCAGACCCGGACCTACGCCGCGCGCGTGGGCCTGGAGCCGGGTGCGCTGGACCAGGTGGCGCTTGGCCAGAGCGCGCGCGTCTACAGCCGTGCCGGGCGTGCCGGGACGCTGCGGCTGCCGCTGGCCGCCCTGCAGCGCGGCAGCAACGGCAGCGCCAGCGTGTGGGTGGTGGACCCGCGCACCTCCACCGTGAAGGAAACGCCGGTGACCACCGCAGGCTACGGCAGCGACAGCGTGGCCGTGCTCTCTGGCGTGGGGGCTGCCGACCATGTGGTGGCCGCCGGGGGCCACCTGCTGCGCGCAGGCCAGAAGGTGACCGCGGTGGACCGGCACAACCGGCCGGTGCTGCCGCCGGCGCCCGCAACCCGCGCGCCGTCCGCGCAGGGCGGGGAGTAACCCGTGCGCCGCTTCAATCTCTCCGAATGGGCCCTGGGCAATCGTCCGCTGGTGCTGTTCGCCATGCTCGCGCTGGCCGTGATCGGTGCGTGGTCCTACAAGCAGCTGGGCCAGTCGGAAGACCCGCCGTTCACCTTCAAGGCGATGGTCGTTCGCACGCTGTGGCCGGGTGCCACCGCCGAGCAGGTGGCCCAGCAGGTGACCGAGCCGATCGAGAAGGCGCTGATGAACACCGGCGAGTTCGAGTTCATCCGCGCCTACTCGCGCGCCGGCGAATCGCAGGTGATCTTCATGGCGCGCGACAGCATGCGCTCCAAAGACGTGCCGGACCTGTGGTACCAGGTGCGCAAGCGCGTGGGTGACATCCAGGCCACGCTGCCGCGGGAAGTGGTCGGCCCGTTCTTCAACGACGAATTCGGTGACACCTACGGCAACATCTATGCGCTGACCGGGAAGGGGTTCGACTATGCGGTGATGCGCGACTACGCCGACCGCATCCAGCTGCAGCTGCAGCGCGTGCCGGATGTGGGCAAGGTGGAGCTGATCGGCCTGCAGGATGAAAAGGTGTGGGTGGAGCTGTCCAACACCCGCCTGGCCACGCTGGGGGTGTCGCTGCAGCAGGTGCAGCAGGCGCTGGCCGACCAGAATGCCATCACCGCCACCAGCTTCATCGAAACGGCCAGCGACCGTGTGCAGCTGCGGGTCAGTGGTCCGTTCGACAGCATCGAGGCCATCCGCGCCTTCCCCATCCGTGCCGGTGGCCGCACCGTGCAGCTGGGGGATATCGCCCAGGTCACGCGTGGCTTCGCCGATCCGTCGGCACCGAAGATGCGCTTCCTCGGTTCCGATGCCATCGGCCTGGCCGTGGCGATGAAAGACGGCGGCGATATTCTCGCGCTGGGGACCAACCTGGATGCCGCCTTCGAGCGGCTGCGCGGCACGTTGCCGGCCGGGATGGAACTGCGCAAGGTCTCCGACCAGCCGCACGCGGTGGAAGAATCGGTGGGCGAGTTCGTCACGGTGCTGACCGAGGCGGTGGTGATCGTGCTGCTGGTGAGCTTCTTCTCGCTGGGCCTGCGTACCGGCCTGGTGGTGGGGGTGACCATTCCGCTGGTGCTGGCGATGACCTTCTTCGTCATGCACTACTTCGGCATCGGTCTGCACAAGATCTCGCTGGGCGCCCTGGTGCTCGCGCTGGGCCTGCTGGTGGACGATGCGATCATCGCGGTGGAGATGATGGCCACCAAGATGGAGCAGGGCTACGACCGCCTGCGCGCGGCCAGTTTCGCCTGGGAATCGACCGCGTTTCCGATGCTCACCGGTACGCTGATCACCGCGGCCGGCTTCCTGCCCATCGCCACGGCAGCGTCCAGTACCGGTGAATACACGCGTTCGCTGTTCCAGGTGGTCACCATCGCGCTGGTGGTGTCCTGGATCGCGGCGGTGCTGTTCATTCCCTACCTGGGCGACAAGATGCTGCCGGACCTGTTCAATCCGCAGCCACCGCGCCCGGGCAGTCTGGCCGGCCGCTGGCACGCCGCGCGGCAGCGCTGGGCAGACCGCCACCCGGCGCTGGCCCACCTCATCGCCCCGCCCGCGCACGGCCACGAGCACGACCCCTACCAGCGGCCGTTCTACCAGCGTTTCCGCCGCTTCCTGGACCTGTGCCTGCGGCACCGCTGGTGGGTGATCGCCGCCACCGCCGCGCTGTTCGTGCTCTCGCTGCTGCTGTTCCGCTTCGTACCGCAGCAGTTCTTCCCCGATTCCACCCGCCCGGAACTGATGGTGGACATCGAGCTGGCCGAAGGGGCCTCGCTGCGTGCCACCCAGGCGCAGGCGGAGAAGCTGGAAGCCCTGCTGGCCACGCGCGATGGCATCCGCAACTACGTGGCCTATGTGGGCACGGGATCGCCGCGGTTCTACCTGCCGCTGGACCAGCAGTTGCCGGCCACCAATTTCGCCCAGTTCGTGGTGCTGGCCCAGGATGTCCAGACCCGCGAGAGTACGCGGCAGTGGCTGCTGGACGAGGTGCTGCCGCAGTTCCCTGACGTGCAGATGCGTGTCACCCGGCTGGAGAACGGGCCGCCGGTCGGCTATCCCGTGCAGTTCCGCGTGTCCGGTGAGCACAGCGACCAGGTGCAGCAGATCGCCCGCCAGGTGCTGGAGAAAGTGCGTGAAAACGCGCATACCACCAACGTCAACCTGGACTGGAGCGAGCCGAGCAAGGTGGTGCGGCTGGTGATCGACCAGGCGCGTGCACGCGCGCTGGGCGTCAGCAGCGCGCAGATCAGCCAGTTCCTGGCCGGCTCGCTGGCCGGCCAGACGGTCAGCGTGTACCGCGAAGGCAACCGGCAGATCGAAGTGCTGCTGCGCGGTCCGCAGGACGAGCGCACGCGGCTGGAGTTGCTGTCCAGCCTGGCCCTGCCCACCGGTGATGGCCGCAGCATCACGCTGTCACAGGTGGCGACGCTGGAGTACGGGTTCGAGGACGGCATCATCTGGCACCGCGACCGGCTGCCGACGGTGACCGTGCGCGCCGATATCGCCGATGGCATGCAGCCGCTGGACGTGGTCCGGCAGGTCGAACCGACGCTGGCGCAGATCCGCGCCCAGCTGCCCAGCGGTTACCTGCTGGAGACGGGCGGGGCGGTGGAGGATTCGGCGCGTGGCCAGGATTCGATCAAGGCCGGCATGCCGTTGTTCCTGATCGTGGTGGCGACCCTGCTGATGCTGCAGCTGCGCAGTTTCTCCCGTGCGGCCATGGTGCTGGTCACCGCGCCACTGGGGATCATCGGGGCCACCTTGTTCCTGCTGATCTTCCGCGTGCCGTTCGGCTTCGTCGCGCTGCTGGGCACCATCGCGCTGGCGGGGATGATCATGCGCAATTCGGTGATCCTGATCGATCAGATCCAGCAGGACATCGACGCCGGGCATGACCGCTGGGATGCGATCGTGGATGCCACGGTGCGGCGCTTCCGGCCGATCGTGCTGACGGCGCTGGCGGCGATCCTGGCGATGATTCCGCTCTCGCGCAGCGCGTTCTATGGCTCGATGGCGATTTCGATCATGGGCGGGCTGATCGTCGGCACCGTGCTGACCCTGGTGTTTTTGCCCGCCCTGTACGCCGCGTGGTTCCGGGTCAAGCGCGAACCGAGGTAACGCCGAGCCATGCTCGGCGTGCGCGGTGTCTGAGCCGAGCATGGCTCGGCTCTACACGGGGATGGCCGGTGGCCAGGTAGCGCCGGGCCATGCTCGGCGTGCGCGGTGCCTGAGCCGAGCATGG
>Ga0207790_1000307_pt1 | contig 18604 bp, 13 predicted proteins | sample HigsolmetaGSP14D_FD_184842 | JGI IMG/M metagenome (GOLD analysis project Ga0207790, IMG submission 184842) | High solid enriched microbial communities from the Joint BioEnergy Institute, USA - SP1-4-D (SPAdes) | ecosystem: Engineered > Bioreactor > SSF (Solid state fermentation) > Aerobic >...
GAAGGTAAGGCCCAGGCCCCATTCCTGAATAGCTACCGTGAAAAGGTGGCTGAGAAGGGCCAGTTCAAGCCGCACGGTATTGTTGCTGGTGGGAAGGCCGCGCTTGCTCAGGGTGCCGAGCCTTGTGTCGCGATATTTGGCGATGACTTCAGCGGAGAGGGCGGCCATGGAGTACTTGCCCAGGTGCTGGATCAACTGCTTGGCCTTGGTGGCTTCGGCTTTGCGCGTAGTGGGCTTCTTGCTGGGCGTCACCTCGGACAGGTAGCGCTCTAGAGCTTTCTCCAGCGTCATGCGCTCGGAGCCGCTGCGCTGGATGTACACGCCGCGCACCATTTCGTCTTCGGTGCGGCGTGCCCAGTCTTCGGCGTCGCGCTTGGTGCGGAAGGTTTTTGCGTTGGTCGGCCAGCCCGTTTTGCGGACTACGGCTTTCCAAGTGCCGGAAGGGGTTTTAACGATTGTTGCCATATGAAAAGGACTCCAAAGGCAGACTGGCTTACCAGTACTGTACCGATTTTGTACCTTTTGGCCATGGAGCCAATTGTGAGGTCACTACCCTAGAAAGCATAAAGCCGCGCATTGCGCGGCTTTGAAGGTGGTGGGCCCACACGGACTCGAACCGTGGACCAAAGGATTATGAGTCCTCTGCTCTAACCAACTGAGCTATAGGCCCCCAGAAGGCTGGCGGAGTATACCGATGCACTCTGCCGAGTGCCAATCCGATACAGCCTGGCGTGTTCGCAGGTGTGAAATGGTACAGCGCGTGGCAAACGATTGCGTGCCCGCGCGCAGCAAAACCACGTGCAATCCCCCCGCTGCTTTGTTCATAATTTGCACGACGTTCCTATCCCGCCGTGCCCGCTCACGCTGCCGATACGAGCCCAATCAGCCTAGCCGGGCCATTCCCTTGACGAGTCAGACTTCCAAGATTGCTCACCTCAGACGCCTGGTCGCGATCATGACCAGTGTGGTGGGTGTGGCCGTGTTGCTGCTCACCTATCTGCAGGTCGAGTGGGACAGGCGCGAGGCGCTGCGTCAGCACGTGGCGGATATGGAGAACCTGTCGACGGCGCTGACCCGGCAGGCGGAGTCGACCATCCGTGACGCCCATACGGTGCTGATCGGCATCCAGCGCAAGCTGCAGGTCTCCGGCTATGGCGCCGAAAGCTTGCGCGAAGTGCTCGAGGTGGCACGTGCGCAGTCGGCGATCCTCACCGATGTGGAAGGCTTCACCGTACTCGATGCCGACGGCCTCCCGCTGCTCACCACGGTGCCCAATGCCGCCACCCAACACACCGCGCGGGATCGCGATTACTTCGTGCTGCACAGCACCCATCAGGCCACCAGCCTGCACATCGGCGCGCCCATCCAGAGCCGCATGAGTGGCGACTGGGTGATATCCCTGACCCTGCGCCTGAACGATGCCAACGGCGAGTTTCGTGGTGTGGTGCTGGCCACGCTGTTGATCCAGCGCTTCGTGGACTTCTACCGCAGCATCGATGTCGGCAGCCAGGGCGTGCTCGGCATGGTCAAGCGTGACGGCACGCTGTTGGTCAGGTCGCGAGAGTCCACCCAGAACGCCGGCCTGGACATGTCCAAGAGCCCGGTGCTGCGCGCGGTCAACGAAAACGGCGTGAAGCGCGGCAGCATGGTGCTTACGGCGATGATCGACGGTGTGAAGCGCATCTATGGCTTCGATACCAGCGACGAATACCCGATTCTGGTGGCTGCGTCGCTGGGCGAAGAGCAGGCAATGGCTGCCTGGCGCACCCGCGCGCTGCAGACCTGGTCGCTGAGCGGCGGCGTGCTGGTGATTGTGATCGCCATGGGCTGGCTGATCTGGCGTGCCCTGGGGCGCCAGGGCCGCATGGAGGCGCGCCTGCAGAGCATGCACCGCGACCTGGCGCTGGCCAACCACGCCCTGCAGATCATCGCCGGTGAGGACGCCCTGACCGGCCTGGCCAACCGCCGGCGCCTGGACGAAGCGCTGCACGCCGCCTTCCAGCTCGCTGCCGCTCAACGCCAGCCGCTGTCGTTCGTGCTGCTGGACGTCGATTACTTCAAGCGCTTCAACGACCAGTACGGCCACCCGGCCGGCGACGACGCGCTCAGGCAGGTGGCTGCGGTACTCAAGCAGCATGCCCGGCGCAGCGCCGACACCACCGCACGTTACGGCGGCGAGGAGCTGGCGCTGATCCTGCCGGGCTCGGAAAGCGCATCGGCCATGGCAGTGGCCGAGCGCATTCGCGCCGGCGTCGAGGCGCTGGCGATCGCCAACCAGGGTTCGCCCTACGCCAACCTGACCCTGAGCATCGGCGTCGCCTCGTGCATCCCCGGGCAGACGATGCAGACGCCCGCCGACTTGGTCGCCGCCGCGGATGTTGCCCTGTACGCCGCCAAGGGCGGCGGCCGTAACCGCGTGATGCTCAGCGAACAGCCCGCCTGACCCTCCCCCGCGGCGATGCCCAGCTTTTTGCTGGGCAACGACTACAAAAACGCTAATTTCGCTATTGCCCAGCGCTGAACACAATGGCCTCAACGCACGAACGGCTCGTGCGCCCGGGCCAGGGCCATCCCTGTGCATGGGCGCCCGGCCTCCTTCAGAGGGACGCAACGATGGCTGTCGAAACAACCCGAACAGACACCCTGGTGGTGGGCGCCGGCCAGGCCGGCGTGGCGATGAGCGAGCACCTGACCAAACTGGGCGTGCCGCACCTGGTGCTGGAGCGCGAACGCATCGCCGAACGCTGGCGCAGCATGCGCTGGGATTCGCTGGTCGCCAACGGCCCGGCCTGGCATGACCGCTTCCCCGGGCTGGAATTCGACATCGACGACGACGCCTTTCCGGGCAAGGAACAGGTGGCCGCCTACTTCGAAGCCTATGCGCGCAGCTTCAACGCGCCGATCCGCACCGGCGTGGAGGTGCACAAGGTACGCCGCAACGCCAATCGCCCTGGTTTCAGCGTGGAAACCTCAGAGGGGCTGATCGAAGCCAACCGCGTGGTGGCCGCCACCGGCCCCTTCCAGCGCCCGGTGATTCCCGCCATCGCCCCGCAGGATGCGCGCCTGATGCAGATCCACTCCGCCGATTACCGCAACCCGCAACAGCTGCCCGCCGGCGCCGTGCTGGTAGTCGGCGCCGGCTCCTCGGGCACGCAGATCGCCGATGAGCTGATGCAGTCCGGCCGCCAGGTGTACCTGTCGGTCGGGGCCCATGACCGGCCGCCGCGCAGCTACCGCAACCGGGATTTCTGCTGGTGGCTGGGCGTGCTCGGCGAGTGGGACCAGGAGACGCCGAAGGCCGGCCGCGAACACGTGACCATCGCGGTCAGCGGCGCCTATGGCGGCAAGACCATCGACTTTCGCCGCCTGGCCCATCAGGGCATGACCCTGGTCGGCCTGACCCGCTCGTTCGACAACGGCGTGGTGCAGTTTGCCGACGACCTGGCCGACAACATCCGCCGTGGCGACGAAAACTACCTGGCGCTGCTCGATGCCGCGGATGCCTACATCGCCCGCAACGGCCTGGACCTGCCGGAAGAACCCGAGGCGCGCGTCATCCCTGCAGATCCTGCCTGCATGACCGAACCGCTGCGCGAGTTGGACCTGATTGACGCCGGCGTGACCTCGATCATCTGGGCGACTGGCTTCGCCACCGACTTCAGCTGGCTGGAAGCCGACACCTTCGATGCCAACGGCAAGCCCCAGCACCAACGCGGCGTGTCCCGCGAGCCGGGCATCTATTTCCTCGGCCTGCCGTGGCTGTCGCGCCGCGGCTCGTCGTTCATCTGGGGCGTGTGGCACGACGCCAAGCACGTCGCCGACCACATCGCCACCCAGCGCAAATACACCGCCTACCGCGATGCCGAGCAGCGCCAGGCCGCAGTCCCCGTCACCCGCCTGCAGGGAGTCAACTGATGCCCACCCATACCCGTATCCGCATGTTCAACACCAAGGACACCTACCCCAACCAGGCCCTGGACAACGACCTCTGCCAGGCCGTGCGCGCCGGCAACACGGTGTACGTGCGCGGCCAGGTGGGCACCGATTTCGACGGCAAGCTGGTCGGCCTCGGCGACCCGCAGGCGCAGACCGAGCAGGCCATGAAGAACCTCAAGCAGTTGCTCGAAGAAGCCGGCAGCGACCTCTCGCACATCGTCAAGACCACCACCTACATCATCGACCCGCGCTACCGCGAGCCGGTGTACAAGGAGGTCGGCAAATGGCTCAAGGGCGTGTTCCCGATTTCCACCGGGCTGGTGGTCTCGGCCCTCGGCCAGCCGCAGTGGCTGATGGAGATCGACGTGATCGCGGTGATCCCGGACGACTGGCCAGCCCAGTAAGGAGGCCTGCATGACCTTTTCCATCGTCGGCCGCTGCCCGGAAACCGGCCAGTTGGGCATCGCCATCAGCTCGTCGAGCATCGCCGTGGGCGCCCGTTGCCCCTGGCTGCGGGCCGGCGTGGGCGCGGTGGCCACCCAGAACGTCACCCTGCCCGCCCTCGGCCCGCAGATTCTCGACCTGCTGGAACAGCAAGCGCTGGAGCCCGGCGATGCGCTGCAGCGCGCCCTGAGTGCCAACGGCTGGAGCCAGTATCGCCAGGTCACGGTGATCGACAGCCAGGGCCGCACCGCGCTGTTCAGTGGCAATGAGGCGCTGGGGCTGTACAACGCGGTGGCCGGCGAGCAGTGCGTGGCGGCAGGTAACCTGCTGGCAGGCGAGGCGGTGATCCAGGCCATGGTCGAGGCTTTCGAAAGCGCCAGCGGGCAACTGGCCGACCGCCTGCTCGCCGCCATGCACGGGGCGATGGCCGCCGGCGGCGAAGCCGGCCCGGTGCACTCGGCGGCGCTCAAGGTGGTCGGTGATCTGGTCTGGCCGATCATCGACCTGCGCGTCGACTGGGCAGATGAGAACCCCATCGGCCAGCTCGACGGCCTGTGGCAAGCCTACCGCCCGCAGATGCAGGACTACCTGACCCGCGCCCTCGACCCCACGGCAGCGCCAAGCTATGGAGTGCCAGGCGATGAATGAGCCAGGCAGCCGCGCCCTGCTCGAGCGGCTGATAGGCTTTGCCACGGTCAGCCGGGATTCCAACCTCGAGCTGATCGAATTCATCCGCGAGTACCTGGCGGGCTTCGGCGTGGCCAGCGAGCTGTTCCATAACGCCGAGGGCACCAAGGCCAACCTGTTCGCCAGCATCGGCCCGCGTGATCGCGGCGGCGTGGTGCTGTCCGCCCACACCGACGTGGTGCCGGTGGACGGCCAGGCCTGGACGGTCGAGCCATTCAGGCTGACCGAGCGCAACGGGCGCCTGTACGGCCGCGGCACGGCGGACATGAAGGGCTTTATCGCCTGCGTGCTGGCGGCGGTACCGAATCTGGTGCAACGCCCGCTGCAGGTGCCGGTGCACCTGGCGTTTTCCTACGACGAGGAAGTCGGCTGCCTGGGCGTGCGCTCGATGCTCGCCGAGCTGGAAAAACGCCCGCACAAGCCGACCCTGTGCCTGATCGGTGAACCTACCGAGCTCAAGCCCGTACTCGGCCACAAGGGCAAGCTGGCGATGCGCTGCGAAGTGCATGGCGCGGCCTGCCACTCGGCGTACGCCCCCTACGGCGTGAATGCCATCGAGTATGCGGCGCGGCTGATCGGCCACTTGGGCGATATCGGCGCACGGCTGGCCCAACCCGAGCACCACGATGCCCGCTTCGACCCGCCCTTCTCCACCGTGCAGACCGGCCTGATCAAGGGTGGCCGCGCGCTGAACATCGTGCCGGCCGAATGCGCATTCGATTTCGAAGTGCGTGCCCTGCCAGGCTTCGACGCGCAGAGCGTGGCGGATGAGCTGCAACGGTACGCCGCCGCGCAGTTGCTGCCGAGGATGCAGGCGGTAAGCGCCACCAGCGACATCCGCCTGCAGGCGCTAAGCGCTTATCCGGGTCTGGCTACACCGCCGGATAGCGAAGCAGCGCGGTTGCTGGCCAGGCTCTGCGGCGCGAGTGATTTCGGCACCGTGGCCTTCGGCACCGAAGGCGGCCTGTTCGACGGCGCCGGCATCCCCACCGTGGTCTGCGGCCCCGGCAGCATGGAGCAGGGCCACAAGCCCGACGAGTTCGTCAGCGTCGAGCAGCTGCAGGGCTGTGATGCGCTGCTCCAGCGGTTAGCGGATTACCTGTGCGAGCCAAGCTGAACGCCGACTTCCACGCTGTAGGATGGGTCGGGCCGCGTAGGTGAAGCCCATCGGTGGTGTTGATGGGTTGCACCCATCCTACGGACTGAACGCCAACTGTAGCCTGGGTTGAGCAACGCGATACCCAGGGCATCTTCCCGGGTGTCGCTGCGCTCGACCCGGGCTACCTTCAATGTGGGAGCGCGCCATGCGCGGTTCGCGGCCCAGTTAGCTCGTAGGATGGGTGCAACCCATCAACACCACCGATAGGCTTCACCTACGCGGCCAGCCCCATCCTACGCATCACCCCGCTCACTCAACTCGCCCAAGCGTTCGCGGCAGAAATCCACGAACAGCTGCGCCGGCTTGGTGAGCTGGCCACGCTTGAGGCGCGCAGCCACCAGCCCGGAGGTGGCAACGGGCTCGGTGATGTCCACGGTGACCACGCGCTTGCCGTCGTAGGTGCATTCCGAATGGGGTTTGGTGACCAGCAGGGAGAAGCCGAAGCCCTGGCCGACCATGCCGCGCACCATCTCGATGGACGGCGAGCTGAAGACGATATTGGGGGTCAGCCCCAGTTCGTGGAACAGGCTGACGAAGTAGGTGCGGCTCGGAGGCACGTCGAGCAGGATCATCGGTTCCAGGCACAGGTCGCGCAGTGACACCTGGGCCTGGCCGGCGAAGCGATGGTTCTCGGGTAGCAGCACGTAGGGCTTTTGCGGCGCCATCAACGGCTCGGTGGCGATGGTGCCGTCGAGGTCGTGCTCGTAGAGAAACGCCAGGTCGAACGCGCCAGCGGTCAGGCCCTGCACCAGCTCCTGCTGCTCACCATCGCGGATGCGGATGTCCACGCCCGGGTAGCGTTCGCGAAAGCCGGCGATCAGCTGCGGCAGGTAGAGCGGCGCCACGGTTTCGAAGCAGCCGATATCGATCTGCCCGGCGACGATGTCGTTGTCGGCCAGGGCGTTCTGCTCGAACTCGCGGGCCATGCGCAGCAGCTGCTGGGCCTTCTCGTAGAAGCGCGCGCCGCTCGGCGTCAGCGACACGCCCTGGGCGTGGTGACGGATGAACAGCTGCACGCCAAAGCTCTCTTCCAGCCCCTTGATCGCCGTGGAGATGGACGGCTGGGCGATGTACAGCTGGCGTGACGCTTCGGCCACGCTGCCCGCCTCCACCGTGGTGACGAAGTACTTGAGTTGCCGCAGGGTGTAGGAAGCCACGTGTCGGTCTCGCCGCAATTGCAATTACTGCCTGCACCTTACTCCAACAACGCGCCCTGGCGGGGCGTTGCCTTGCAAAGGTTTTTCGTAAGTCCCGAGCATATTTTTACTAATTTTCGTTCTTGCCCGACTGACGCACCATGGCCCTCACCTGAACGACAGTTCCCGCCCGGCAAGCACCAGGGGCGGCACAACAACAACGATTTCGCTGACGCGTGGCACAACGCGCCGCTTCGCCGCTTCGGCCCTACTGCCCCTGTTCTCACTACAACGAAAAAACAGCGAGGGAGTTTCCATGTTCAAGCACTTGCGTCCATCCATCCGCGCCGCCATCGGCCTGTCCATGCTGGCCGGCGCCAGCAGCGCGGCGCTGGCCGACGACAGCCTCACGGTGATTTCCTTCGGCGGCGCCACCAAGGTCGCGCAGACCGCCGCCTACTTCAAACCCTTCGAGCAGAGCGGTGCCGCCCGGGTAGTGGCTGGCGAATACAACGGCGAGCTGTCCAAGGTCAAAGCCATGGTCGATGTCGGCCAGGTGACCTGGGACGTGGTCGAGGTGGAAAGCCCCGAGTTGCAGCGCGGCTGCGAAGAGGGCCTGTTCGAGCGCATCGACCCGGCCATTCTCGGCGATGCCAACCAGTACATTCCCGGCACCGTGAGCGAATGCGGCGTGGCCACCTACGTGTGGTCGATGGTGATGGCCTACAACGGCGACAAGCTGAAAACCGCCCCTACCTCCTGGGCGGATTTCTGGGATTTGCAGAAATTTCCCGGCAAGCGTGGCCTGCGCAAGAGCGCCAAGTACAGCCTCGAAGCCGCCCTGCTGGCCGACGGCGTGAGCCGCGAGGATCTCTACAAGGTGCTCGGCACCCCGCAAGGCGTCGACCGCGCCTTCAAGAAGCTGGACGCCATCAAGAGCTCCATCCAGTGGTGGGAAGCCGGTGCCCAGCCGCCGCAGTGGCTGCTGGCCGGTGACGTGGTCATGTCCGCCGCCTACAACGGCCGTATCGGCGTGGCCCAGAAGGAAGGCGCCAACCTGAAGATCTCCTGGAACGGCAGCCTGTACGACCCCGAGCACTGGGCCATCGTCAAGGGCAGCCCGAACAAGGCCCTGGCCGAACGCTTCATCCAGTTCGCCAGCCAGGCCGACACCCAGAAGGTGTTCTCCAGCCAGATCCCCTACGGCCCGGTGCACAAGCAGACGCTGCCGCAGCTGCCCGCCGAGGTGCAGGCGCAACTGCCGACCGCCGAGGCCAACATGGCCGGTGCGCAACTGGTCAACGCCGAGTTCTGGATCGACCACGGCGAGGAACTGGAAGAGCGCTTCAACGCCTGGGCAGCGCGCTGACCAGGGTCACGAAAACAAGCTGGGGCCGATTGCCGGCCCCAGGGATCGATCAGGGCTGACGCGCCACGGCGCGCCAGCCTTGTGCCTTACAGCGCAGGCTGAGCCTTCAGGCGCCGACGCTGGCCCCAGATCACCAGCCCCATCAGCAACAGCGAGGGAATCCAGATCAGCTCTTTCGGCGCGCGCTCGGTGGGCGCCCGCACGCTGAGGATCTCCTGGTCGAACGCCAGGCCAGCGGCTTCGGCCGGGCTGCTGAAGGCCACGGTGTCGATCAGGGTCTTGCCATCTTCCTCGTAGAGCGACAGGCCCAGCGCTTCGAGGCGTTCCTCGCCCGTGCCTTTTTCCGGGATCGGCAACACCACGGTGAAGGTGCGTGGCTGGCCGACCGCATCCTCGCCGTGTACGCGCAGGCGCAGCTCGCTCTGCTCCTCGACCTGCTCCAGCGCCTGGGCCATCTGCGCCGGCGGGATGTCGCGGTAGGGGTCGACCAGCATGTCCATCCAGAAGCCCGGGCGGAACAGCGAGAAGGCCAGCAGCAATAGCGCGATGTTTTCGTACCAGCGGTTGCGCACCAGGAAGTAACCCTGGGTGCCGGCGGCGAACAGCAACATCGCCACCGTGGCGATCACGAAGATCAGCACGCCGTGCCAGAAGTCCACGTCGATCAGCAACAGGTCGGTGTTGAAGATGAACAGGAACGGCAGCACCGCGGTGCGCAGGCTGTAGTAGAAGGCGGTGATGCCGGTACGGATCGGGTCGCCCTTGGATACCGCCGCGGCAGCGAACGAGGCCAGGCCGACCGGCGGCGTGACGTCGGCCATGATGCCGAAGTAGAAGACGAACAGGTGCACGGCGATCAGCGGCACGATCAGGCCATTCTGCTGGCCCAGCGAGACGATCACCGGCGCCAGCAGGCTGGACACCACGATGTAGTTCGCGGTGGTCGGCAGGCCCATGCCGAGGATCAGGCTGAGAATCGCGGTGAGGATGAGCATCAGCAGCAGGTTGCCCATCGACAGCAGCTCGACCACGTCGGCCAGCACCAGACCGACGCCGGTCTGCGACACCGCGCCGACGATGATGCCCGCCGCCGCGGTGGCGATGCCGATGCCGATCATGTTGCGGGCGCCGGCGATCAGGCCTTCACGCAGGTCCACCAGGCCGTCGCCGAACGAGCCGTGCTCGTGGCTGCCGTCGCGGCGCAGGCGATTGAGCAGCGGCCGCTGGGTCACCAGGATGAACACCAGGATCATGCTGCCCCAGAACGCCGACAGCCCCGGCGACAGGCGCTCGACCATCAGGCACCACACCAGCACCACCACCGGCAGCAGGAAATGCAGGCCCGAGAGCAGCACCGGGCGGGTTTCCGGCAGTTTTTCCAATGGCGTGTTGGGGTCTTCCGGTGGCAGTGGCGGATTACTGGCGGCGACCTTGAGCAGCGCCACGTAGGCGATCAGCAGCAGCACGCCGATGACCCAGCTGGCGGCGTCGCCGAGGGCCGGCTTCATCCAGCCGAGGCCGTAATACACCGCCAGGGAGATACCGCTGATCAGCGCCGCGCCAAAGGCCAGGCCGAGCAGGCGGGTCAGCCAGGGCTTGGGCGCGCTGTTGCGCGGCAGCGCCTTGAGGCCGAGCTTCAACGACTCCAGGTGCACGATGTAGAACAGCGCGATATAGGAAATCAGCGCCGGCAGGAAGGCATGCTTGACCACCTCGATGTACGGCATGCCGATGTATTCGACCATCAGGAAGGCCGCAGCCCCCATCACCGGCGGCATGATCTGGCCGTTGACCGACGAGGCCACTTCCACGGCACCGGCCTTTTCGGCGCTGAACCCGGTGCGCTTCATCATCGGGATGGTGAAGGTGCCGGTGGTGACCACGTTGGCAATCGACGAACCGGAGATCAGGCCGGTCAGGCCCGACGACACCACGGCGGCCTTGGCCGGCCCACCGCGCATGTGGCCGAGCAGGCTGAAGGCCAGCTGGATGAAATAGTGGCCGGCGCCAGCGCGTTCGAGCAGGGCGCCGAACAGCACGAACAGGAACACGAAACTGGTCGACACGCCCAGGGCGATGCCGAACACGCCTTCGGTGGTGATCCACTGGTGGTTGGCCAGGGCGTTCAGGCTGACGCCGCGGTGCGCCAGCATGGCCGGCATGTAAGGCCCCGCCAGGCTGTAGACCAGAAAGATCGCCGCGATCACCGCCAGGGCCGGGCCCAGGGCGCGGCGCGTGGCTTCGAGCAGTAGCGGGATGCCGATGCAGGCGGTGACCAGATCCGCCGTGGTCAGGTTGCCCGGGCGCTGCGCAAGCTGCTCGTAGAACACGAACAGGTAGGCCGCCGTGGCGGCACTGACGAGGCCCAGGGCCACGTCGAAAAGCGGTACGCGCTCACGGGGCGAGCGCTTGAAGGCCGGGTAGGCGAGAAACGCCAGGAGCAGCGCGAAGGCCAGGTGAATGGCGCGCGTCTGGGTGTCGTTGAAAACCCCGATGCCCACCATGAAGGGCAGCGGCGATGCTATCCATAACTGGAACAGGGACCAGGCCAGGGCCAGCCCGGCGATCACCTTGGCCATCGCGCCCTGGGGGCTGCGCGCCCCCACTTCCTGCGCGATCAGTTCTTCGGAAGATACATTATGAGTGGTCATGGATTTGCCTGAATTCAGCCATGCGGATCGCAGAAAACCCGCGCCCTTGCGGTGCGCGGGTTGACGAAGCGGTTAAACGGTTGCGCGCTGCGCCTTACAGCCAGCCACGCTCCTTGTAGTAACGCTCGGCACCTTCATGCAGCGGGGCGGTGAGACCGACCTTGATCATGTCTTCTTCTTTCAGGTCGGCGAAGGCCGGGTGCAGCTTGCGGAAGCGATCGAGGTTCTCGAACACCGACTTGACCAGCTGGTACACCACGTCGGCATCGGTCTTGGAGCTGACCGACAGTACCGCCTTGCCACCGATCGATTGCGTGGCCGCGTCGCTACCCTTGTACAGGCCACCCGGAATCTCGGCCTTGGTGTAGTAGCTCTTCTCGCTCAGCAGTTTGTCGATGTCCGGGCCGGTAACCGGCACCAGCACGGCGTCGACGGTGGTGGTGGCTTCCTGGATGGCGCCATTGGGATGACCGACGAAATAGGTCATGGCGTCGATGTTGTTGTCGCTCAGGGCGCTGGCCTGCTCGGCCGGCTTGAGTTCGGAGGCCAGCCTGAACACCGACTTGTCCCAGCCCTTGATGCGCATGATCTCTTCCAGCGTATCGCGCTGGCCGGAACCGGGGTTGCCGATGTTCACACGCTTGCCCTTGAGGTCATCGAGGCCCTTGATGTTGGCGTCCTTGCGGGCCAGCACGGTGAACACTTCGCTTTGCAGGGAGAACACCGCACGGAGGTCTTCCATCGCGCCCTGGGCCTCGAACGGCGCCTCGCCCTTCATGGCCTTGTACTGGTGGTCGGACTGCATGATGCCGAAGTTGTACTCGCCCGAACGCAGGCCGTTGACGTTGGCCACGCCACCGCCGCTGGCTGGCGCGTTGCACCTGATGCCGGTTTTCGAGGAGTCACGGTTGACGAAGCGGCAGATCGACTGACCGGCCACGTAGTAGACGCCCGTCTGGCCACCAGTGCCGATGGTCACGAATTTATCCTGCGCCTGGGCGACGCCACCCATGGCGGCCAGAGAAAGGCCAGCGGAGAGGGCCAAAGCCAATGGAAGTGCTTTCATGTGTTGCTCCCTTTGTTATTTATTCGAGTAAAGCCGGGTCGCCTAAGCGAAGCGCGTACCTTACCGGAGTCGCGTCGCTGCATTCCATGCCGATGGGCATGGGCCAATGCGGAAATTGTAAGCATTGGCAAAGCAAGCAGACCACCGGACCGCACTGCGGTGCCAACAATCAAAGCGGCGAAGTTCATCACACAACAGCAGGCGCTGTACCGTTAAGCGTTGTGAATCCGCCGGCCAGCTAACCCTATAGCCCGGATTGCGGCACCCCGCAGCGGTGGCGCATCGGGCATGGCGGCTAGCGCACGACAGGCTTCCGGCAAGGTAGACCAGCTGGCGCCGGTCTTCATGCGGCAGTGCCGGATTGCGAGGTTTTTCTGCCAAGCGGTTGCCGGGCAGCCGACCGGCAGAGGCACACGGCGTAACATCGGCGGCGTGACTGGGGCGGTCAGATGAGGGGTTGTGGGATGTCGCAGCGGCGGCCGTTCATGGCTGCCGAGCATCGGCACGCGGGGCGATTCGACCGCGGCGCGATGCGCCCAGGGGATCGCGGCGTATCGTCATTCGCCGCGGCGCCGCGCCCGCCAGGGAGACGGGGCAGCGCAGCGCTCACGGCAAAGCGCTGCGCTGACGGGCATTGGCCGCCTGGCCCCTTAGTTGGTCTTCGCTTCAGTCAGCCTGTACGGTGACCTGATGCTGCTCACCCAGCCCGGCGATGCCCAGCCTGATGGTCTGCCCGGCGCGCAGAAATACCGGCTTGGGCTTGATGCCCAGGCCCACGCCCGGCGGCGTACCGGTGGAGATCACGTCGCCCGGTTGCAGGCTCATGCAACGGCTCAGGTAGGCGATCAGTTGCGGCACGTTGAAGATCAGGGTGCGCGTGTTGCCCTGCTGGTAACGGTGGCCGTCGACCTCCAGCCACATGTCCAGCGCATGCGGGTCGGCGATTTCGTCGCGGGTCACCAGCCACGGGCCGAGCGGGCCGAAGGTGTCGAAGCCCTTGCCCTTGTCCCAGCTGCCGCCGCGCTCGAGCTGCCATTCACGCTCGGACACATCGTTGATCACGCAATAGCCGGCGACGTGCTCCATCGCGTTGGCTTCGTCGATGTAGCGCCCGCCCTTGCCGATCACCACGCCCAGCTCCACTTCCCAGTCGGTCTTGGTCGAGCCGCGGGGAATCTCGATGGCGTCGTTGGGGCCGCAGATGGCGCTGGTCCACTTGTTGAAGATGATCGGCTCTTCTGGCACCTCCATCCCCGACTCGGCGGCGTGATCGGCATAGTTGAGGCCGATGCACACCAACTTGCCGACCTGGCCGACGCAGGCGCCGATGCGCGGGTTGCCGGTCACCACCGGCAGGCTGGCCGGGTCGAGCTGCGCCAGCGCGGCCAGGCCAGCCGGCATCAGCACCTCGCCGGCAATATCCGCCACATGCCCGGAGAGGTCACGAATCTGGTTGTCGGCGTCCAGCAGGCCTGGCTTCTCTGCGCCCTTGGCGCCGTAACGTAGCAGTTTCATGTTGGGTCCTCGTTCAGGTTCAAGACGATCAGATGCTCATGCCGCCATCGATCACATGCAGCGCACCGGTGGTGTAGGAAGACGCGTCGGAGCCAAGGTACAGCACCAGCCGGGCGATTTCCTCGGCGCTGCCGAGGCGGCCCATGGGCTGGCGGGCGACGAACTGGCCGTACACCTGCGCCTCGGCCACGCCCTGCAGCGCCGCCTGCTCGGCGATGCGCGCACGCAGCGAGGGCGAGTCCACGGTGCCCGGGCAGATGGCGTTGCAGCGAATGCCCTGGCGGACGTAGTCGGCGGCCACCGACTTGGTCAGGCCGACCACCGCTGCCTTGCTGGCGGTGTAGGCGCAGCGGTTGGGCACGCCCTTGATGCTCGACGCCACCGAGGCCATGTTGATGATCGAGCCGCCGCCGCGGGCGAGCATGCCCGGCAACGTGGCGCGGATCATCCGGTACATGGCGGTGACGTTGAGCTGCAGCGAGCGCTCCCAGGCGGCCTCGTCGCAGTCCAGAATGCTGCCGGCGTGCACGTAGCCCGCGCAGTTGAACAGCACGTCCAGCGCGCCGACCTGCTCGGCCAGCGCCGAGATGGCCTCGGCCGAGGTGACGTCCAGCTGCAGGGCCGTGAGCCCCGGCTCATCCTGCAGCGTGCCGATGTCTATATCGGTGGCGATCACCTCGGCGCCCGCCGCCGCGAAGGCCCGGGCACTGGCCAGGCCGATGCCCTGGCCAGCGGCGGTGATCAGCACGCGTTTGCCGTGCATCTCGCTCATGCTTTCTCCAGGGTTAGGCTGCCGGTCGGCGTGGCGACCGGCGTGCGGGTGGGCGTACCGAGCATGCTGCGCGGGATGGCCATGATCAGCGCGCCGCTGACGAACAGGCAGCCAGCCAGTACGTAGGTGCCGTTGTTGATGTCGCCGGTCATGGTTTCCGCCATGGCGGTGATCATCGAGCCGGTGAAGCCGGACAGGTTGCCGAACGAGTTGATGATGCCGATGCCGGCCGCCGCGGCGATGCCGGACAGCACGGTGCCGGGCAGCGTCCAGTAGATCGGCATCAGGCTGAGAATGCCGGAGGCGGCGACGCTCAGGAACAGCACCGAGAGCACGATGTCATGGGCGAAGTAGGCGCTGAGCATCAGCCCGACACCGCCGATGAAGGCCGGAATCGCAGCGTGCAGGCGGCGCTCGCCGGTGCGGTTGGAGTGGCGTGCATTGAGCAGCATCGCCACCGCGGCCACGCCGTAGGGGATGGCGGTCAGCAGGCCGATGTGCAGGCTGCTGGTGATACCCGCGCTCTTGATGATCGACGGCATCCAGAACGCCAGCCCGTAGAAGCCGGTGTTGAAGGTCAAGAGGATCAGCACCAGCAGCCACACCCGCGGGTTGAGGAAGGCCTCGCTCAGGCGCGAGGCCTTGCCGCTGTTGTCCTGCTGCAGGTTGGCCTTGAGCATGGCCTTCTCTGCCGTGGACAGCCACTTGGCCTTGTCGATGTTGTCGCACAGGCAGACGATCACCACCACCGCCATGACGATCGACGGCAGGCCCTCGATCAGCAGCATCCACTGCCAGCCGGACAGCCCGTGCACACCCTGCATCGCGGTCATCAGCCAGCCGGAGAGCATGCCACCGAGCACCAGGCTGATCGGCAGGGCCAGCAGGAAGCCGGACATCACGCGGCTCTGCCGGTGGGTCGGGAACCAGTAGTTGAGGTACAGGATCACGCCTGGGAAAAAGCCTGCTTCACAGATGCCCAGCAGGAAACGCAGGGTGTAGAACATGGTGCTCGACTGGATGCCGAAGAACTGCGCCAGTGGCACGGTAAAGGCCACGGCCATCGACACCAGTGCCCAGGTGAACATGATGCGGGCGATCCAGAAGCGCGCGCCGAGGCGGTGCAGCAGCAGGTTGCTGGGCACCTCGAACAGGAAGTAGCCCCAGAAGAACATGCTCGCGCCGAGGGCGTAGACGGTGTTGCTGAACTGCAGGTCTTCGAGCATATCCAGCTTGGCGAAGCCGATATTGACCCGGTCGAGGTAGGCCGCCATGTAGCACAGCAGCAGGATGGGCAGGATCTTGAAGATGACCTTGCGGTAGGTGCGATCCTCGAAGGAACTGTCGTGGTCGCGCGCCGGCGCGGCCAAGGGCTCGGTACGTGGTTGCATGGTGATGACCCTTGGGCATGCGTGCATGCCTGATTGTTTTTATTGAAATGGGCTTCGCCGGGCGGCGCCTGGCGACACTGCGGTTACAGCAGATGAGGCTCTCTGGCTGGTATGTGGGTCACCCCGGCAGGCACTGGTGCCTGTGGCGCAGTGCCATGCGGCCAGGGCGCTTACCCGGCCGGGGTGACGATGGCCGGTAATCTATGCCGCGGATCGATTCAATCCCAATGGCATTTGCTGATTAATCGATAACCTTGCGTTATCGAATCAGTCCCGCTCGCGCTGCGCATTGGCGAGCAGGATGTCGGCGAATTCCCGAGCCGGGCCGAGCAGCTGATCGCCCTTGCGGGTCAGAATCCCGTAGTCCTGGGGCATCAGGTAGAACGGTGTGTCGAGCTTCTTCAGCAGGCCGCTCTCCAGGTGCTCGACCACCATGGCCTCGGGCAGCATGCCGATCATCGGCCCGCCCTGCAGCACCTTGAGAAAGGTCTGCATGGAGATGGTGTCGATGGTGTTGCGCGGCACCGCCACCTGCGCCTTGGCGAACACGTCTTCCATGCGCCCGCGGATCGGCGTGCCCTTGGGGTAGAGAATCCACGGCCAGTCGACCAGCTCCTGCAGGGTCATCGGCCCGGCCTCGCACAGCGGGTGGCGGCTGTTGACCACGATGCAGAACGGCTCCGGCGCCAGGGGCTGGAAGTCATAGCGCTGCTGCTGGCTCTGCTCGGTGAAGCGGCCGATGGCCAGGTCCAGGTTGCGCTCCTCGAGCATTTCCATCAGGTGGTCGCTGGTCTGCTCGACCACCTCGATGGCCAGCAGCGGCCAGCGCTGCTTGATCTGCACGATGGCCTCGGGCAGTGCCACCGCGGTGGCGGCGAAGATGCCGCCGACCTTGAGATGGCCGTGGCCGCCGGCACTGAGGTTGTTGATCTGCTCGACGAAGGTGCGCGCGTCGTTCAGCGCCAGGTGCGCGTAACGCAGCACCTGGGCGCCCAGCGGCGTGGGCTGCATGCTGCGCGGCAGGCGCTCGAATACGGTGAAGCCGAGCAGGCTCTCGATTTCCTTGAGCATCTTGCTCAGGGCCGGCTGGCTGAGGTTCATCTGCTGCGCCGCCAGGTGCATGTTGCGGGTGCGACCCAGGGTATCGAGGAGCGTCAGGTGGCGAAATTTCAGCCAGTTGCAGAAGCTCGAGAACGACAGATCCGACATGGGCAGCTCCAGCGATTCAATAACGTCAGGTTATTGATAATTGAAAATATGCCATTGGAGTTTATCCACATCGCCGCCTAGCGTGCAGCTTTCATGCACCCCGGAATTCATCGCCATGTCGATCCGACTGACCCCCGAAAACACCCTGCCCGCCGACGCCGCCACGGCCACGCTGATCGGCCGCGCCTGGATTCCCGGCACCGTCGCCGGACCCTCGCCTATCGTGCTGCGCGCCGACGGCGTGTTCGACCTGTCCGCCCGCTTCGCCACCCTCAGCCAGTTGCTGGAACTCGATGATCCTCTGCAGGCGGTGCGCGACACGCCCGGCACCTTCGTCGGCAGCATCGAGGCGCTGCTGGCCAACACCGGCTCCCACGCCGACCCGAGCCAGGCGTATCTGCTGGCGCCCGCCGACCTGCAGGTGATCAAGGCCGCCGGGGTGACCTTCGCCGCCAGCATGATCGAGCGGGTGATCGAGGAGAAAGCCGCCGGCGATGCTGCCAAGGCGCAGAGCGTGCGGGCCATCGTGCGCGAGGCGATCGGCGACAACCTGCGCGCCGTGCAGCCCGGCTCGGCCCAGGCGATGCGCCTCAAGGAGCTGCTGATCGAGCAGAACATGTGGTCGCAGTACCTGGAAGTGGGCATCGGCCCGGACGCGGAGATCTTCACCAAGGCGCCGATTCTGGCCGCGGTGGGCAGCGCCAGCGAGATCGGCATCCACCCGATTTCGCAGTGGAACAACCCGGAGCCGGAGGTGGTGCTGGCGGTCAACAGCCGCGGGCAGATCCACGGCGCCACCCTGGGCAACGACGTCAACCTGCGCGACGTGGAAGGCCGCAGCGCCCTGCTGCTCAGCAAGGCCAAGGACAACAACGCCTCCTGCGCCATCGGCCCGTTCATTCGCCTGTTCGACGAACACTTCGACCTCGATGCAGTGCGCAACTGCGTGGTCGAGCTGCAGGTTGAAGGCACCGACGGCTACCGGCTCACCGGCACCAGTTCGATGGACCAGATCAGCCGTGATCCGCAGAACCTGGCGAGCCAGACCCTCAACGCCTCGCACCAGTACCCGGACGGCTTCCTGCTGTTTCTCGGCACCCTGTTCGCGCCCACCGAGGACCGCGACCACCCCGGCAGCGGCTTTACCCATAAAATCGGCGACCGCGTGAGCATCAGCAGCCCGCGCCTCGGCACCCTGCATAACCAGGTGACCACCAGCGACAAGGCCGCCCCCTGGACCTTTGGCATCACCGCGCTGATCAACAACCT
>Ga0207790_1000308_pt1 | contig 18585 bp, 15 predicted proteins | sample HigsolmetaGSP14D_FD_184842 | JGI IMG/M metagenome (GOLD analysis project Ga0207790, IMG submission 184842) | High solid enriched microbial communities from the Joint BioEnergy Institute, USA - SP1-4-D (SPAdes) | ecosystem: Engineered > Bioreactor > SSF (Solid state fermentation) > Aerobic >...
CGTTGTCATGGAACCAGGCTTCCAGGGTCGGCATCAGTACCGGCTCGTGGCGTGAATCATCGCCGATCAGCGGGCCCAGGGTGCGCTCGACGAAACGCACGAGCAGGCTACGGTCGCGAATCGCGGCGAGCAGTTCGATCACCCCCAGTTCGTTGAAGCTGCACAGCCCCAGGCGCTCGGGAAAGGCCTGGGCGGCGACCAGCGCCTGGCGGGCCTGGCCCAAGGCGCGGGCGAACTGCCCGGGGCGATGGTTGCCGCTGCTGAGGCCGAGCACCGCGCGTTGCGGCTGCAGGCGCTCGTCCAATTCGCCAAGCAATTCGCTCAGCAACCTGCGATTGCGTTGTTCGTCCTGGCTGCCTGTGCAGGGCAGCAGGGCGATCCAGTGTTCGCCCTGGCCGACCAGAGGCAGCGCATCGCCCAGCTGCTGCAGGCCGTGCTCCAGGCGTTGCTGCAGGCACTGGCGGTTGTCGCGCAGCAGGCGCTCGCCATTGTCGGCTGCTGCGCCGTCGAACAGCTGCTCGCTGTTCTGCAGGCGCAGCAGGGCGACCTGGCGCGGTATAGCGAGCGGCAAGTCCAGGCTGGCCGCGCGCTGCAGGAGGATATCGAGGGATTGATAGTCGCCCTCCAGCAGCTGCTCGAGCACGTGCTGGCGCGAGCTGCCGAGCATCTGCTGTTGCACCAGGGCGGTGCCGATGGCCTGGGTGACCACCACCATCTTCAGCCCGTAGGGCTGTTCCAGCAGCGGCAGACCAAGGCGCTCGGCTTCGGCCACTACTGCGGCGGGGATGCTGTGGATGTACTCGGCGCCGGTGAGGATCACCAGCCCGGCGGTGGCCCGCTCGACCGCCTGGCGCACCAGAAGCAGCAGGTTGGCTTCGTCGCGGGGGTGGTTGATGCCGGTGACGAACACCAGCTCGCCGCCCATTACCCAGTCGGCGATATCGGCGTTCTCGGCCACGTAGGGCCAGCGCACCGGGTTGCCCAGCGCCGCCTGGCCGGCGCGCAGGCGCAGCGCCTGCAGGCCGGGCAGGGCGAGGATATCGGCAACGTTCAAGGTCATGCGCGAGCGATCTGACTACGCGTGGCGAAGACTTTCTTGGCTTCGAACAGGACGATGTACAGCACCGCGGCGACGATGATGCCGACCAACGGCGCGACCCAGGGCGAGAAGTAGGCGCACAGCGCACCGATGCCGTAGGCACCCAGGCCGACCCAGTTGAAGGCAGGAATGCGCGCCTCGGCGAGCAGCGGGTAGCGGCCCTTATGGCCGTAGAAGTAGTCCGCCATGATCACGCCGCCAATCGGCGGGATGATCGAGCCGAGCAGGATCAGGAAGGGAATCAGCATCTCGTACATGCCGCCGATGGCCAGCAGGGTGCCGATGGCCGCGCCGGCGATGGTTACCGTCTTGCGGCGCTCGGTGCGCAGCAGGTTGCAGCCAGCGGCGGCGAAGTTGTAGATGGTGTTGTCCTGGGTGGTCCACAGGTTGAGAAACAGCATCACCACCGCGGCGATGGACAGGCCCTGCAGCACCAGTACTTCGACGATGTCCGGCTGCTGGTAGACGATGGCGCCGTAGGCTCCGGCGACGATCATCAGGCCGTTGCCGATGAAGAAGCCGAACAGGCTCGACAGCACCGCAACGCGGCCGCTGCTGGCGAAACGGGTCCAGTTGGTGGCTTGGGTCGCACCGCTGACGAAGGTGCCGAATACCAGGGTGATGGCCACGCTCAGGCTCATGGTTTCCTTGGGCTCGACCGCCAGCAGGCCGGCCAGGCCGCCGATGTCGCGCGTGGCGATCCACAGCGAGGCCACCAGCAGCACCAGCATGGCCGGCACGGCGACGCGCGAGAGCAGATCCAGGCCTTTGTAGCCGATGAAGGCGGTGAGGCAGAAGCCGAAGCCGAACAGCACCATCAGCGCGATGGTCAGGCCTTCGGGCAGGCCGAGAATCTTCACCAGCACGATGGCGATGGTTGCCGTGCCCCAGGCATACCAGCCGATCTGGGTGAAACCAAGCAGCATGTCGGACAGCTTGCTGCCGGCCTCGCCGAAGCAGAAGCGGCCCATCAGCACCGAGTTCAGCCCGCTGCGGCAGGCGATCAGGCCGAGGACGGCGGCATAGGTGCCGAGCAGCAGGTTGCCGATCACCGCGGCCCAGATCAGCGTCTTGAAATCGAACGCCATGCCGAGCTTGCCGCCGGCGAACATGGTGGCGGTGAAGAAGGTGAAGCCGAACAGCAGGATGGTGGTGGAGAACAGCCCCTTGCGGGCGCCGGTCGGCACTTCGCTCAAGGGATAGTCGCTGTCGGTGGTGGGGTGGGTCATGGCCTGGCTCCACAGGGTGAGGGAAGCCATGGCTATAGCAGGCGACGTGCCAACGGATCAGTTCGGCAGCTCGTACAGTGCGGGTTGTGCAATGTGCACAATGAAATGCCGATTTTCAGCTTTTTTGCGGATTATCTTTGTGAGAGACAACCAGGCTTGACCTGTCTTGGTGCGCTGCGCACAGGGCATGCACCAGCAGGTCACGGCGCGCCTCAGTAGGCTTTGCCTGCCAAGTGGGGCAAGCGGCCGGTCGCTATCTACTTGTGGGAGCGGCCATGCCCGCGAAAATTCACACGGGCATGGACCAGGCGTCCCCGCCCGTTCCCACAATCAATCACCGGATCTGCGCGGGCGTCTTGTCGCCGTCGCTTCACAGGGTTTACTGAAGACCGTGAGCGCTTAGCGGGTGCCGAGAAAATCGCGCTTGCCCAGTTCCACGCCGTTGTGGCGCAGGATGGCGTAGGTGGTGGTGATGTGGAAATACAGGTTCGGCAGCACGTGATCGAGCAGGAAGGCCTGACCCTGGAAGTGGGTTTCCTTGTCGCGGCGCTTGAGGGTCACGGTGCGGTCTTCGCTGCCGTCGAGCTGCGCGGCGCTGATGCCCTGCACGAATTCCAGGGTCTTGGCGATGCGTGCCTGCAGCTCGGCGAAGCTGGTCTCGTCATCGGCATGGCTCGGCGCCTCGACGCCGGCCAGCAGGGCCGCACCGGCTTTGACGGTGTCACAGGCGATCTGCACCTGGCGGCTGAGCGGGAACATGTCCGGCGCCAGGCGCGAGCCGAGCAGCACGCTCTGCTCGATCTTGCGCGCTTCGGCATTGGCGGCGGCGATGCCGAGGATGGTCGACAGGTTGGTCAGTTGGCGGGTGAACACCGGGATGGAAATGGAATGCATGGACAGTGGCATGGTTTGCTCCAGAGTGGATCAGATTGGTGGCGCAGGCCTAGAACCTATTCACTATCTATGGCCTCAGTGGCCTTTTGTAGGGTGGACGACGCTTCATCCGTCCACCGTTTCGCACTTGTAATGGTGGACAAAAAAGCGTTGTCCACCCTACGTCCAGCTAGAGATCGTGAACAGGTTCTAAGGCTGCAAAAAAATCAGCCGATGCTGATCGGCGGCAGGGTGGCCAGCTCGACGGTAAGGGCCTTGCGTGGCGCGATGATTTCAGCTTCGCCGTCGACCACCAGTTCGTCGTGCTGGTTGAACACGCGGGTGGCGATGCGCACGCGGAATTTCGGCAGCTTCTCGAGAATTTCCAGGCGTACGGTCAGGGTGTCGCCGAGTTTGACCGGCTTCTGGAAACTCATCTGCTGGCCCACGTAGATGGTGCCCGGGCCGGGCAGGGTGCAGGCCACTGCCGCACTGATCAGCGCGCCGCTGAACATGCCGTGGGCGATGCGCTCCTTGAACATGGTGGTGGCAGCGTATTCGGCGTCCAGGTGCACCGGGTTGTGGTCACCGGAAACGGCAGCGAACAGCAGGATGTCGCGTTCTTCCACGGTCTTGCTATAGCTGGCGGTCTGGCCGACTTCGAGGGCTTCGTAAGGCGTGTTGCTGCTTTGCGTCATGGATGGGGTTCCTGAGAATGTAATGGTCGCTGCTGGGGCTGCGAGAGCACCTGTTCCAGCCAGTCGATCAGGTCGCGGGTGACCTCGTCACGGTTCAGCTCGTTGAGCAGTTCGTGGCGGGCCTGTGGATAGCGTTTCAATGTCGTGCGGCTGTGTCCGGCCTGGGTCAGCGCATCGGCCAGGCGTTGCAGACCGTCGCCCTGGCTGACCGGGTCCTGGTCGCCACCGATGATCAGGATCGGCAACTGCGGGGCGATCTGTTTCAGCGAGGCGCGCGGGGTGATGCGCTGCAGCCCCTCCAGCAGGTCGAGCCACAACTGGTTGGTACAGCGAAAACCGCACAGGGGGTCAGCAATGTAGCGGTCGACTTCGCCGTTGTCACGGCTGAGCCAGTCGAACGGCGTGCGCGCCGGTGCAAAGGCCTTGTTGAAGGCGCCGAACGAGAGCCGCTCGAGCAGCGCGCTGCGCCCGGTCGCGCCCTGGCGCCAGCGCTCGAAGCGGGCAACCAGCGCCGCCGCCCGGTAAGTGCCCGGCTTGCCGTAGTTGGAGCCGCTGAGGATGGCGCCCTGCACGCTGCTGCTGTGGTGCATCAGGTAGGCGGTGGTGATGAAGCTGCCCATGCTGTGGCCAAACAGGATGATCGGCGTTTGCGGCCGCTGGTGGCGAATATGGTGGTTGAGCGTGGAGAGGTCGCCGACCACATGATTCCAGCCGTTTTCGTCGGCGAAATGGCCGAGCAGGCCGTGTTGCGCCGTCTGCCCGTGGCCGCGGTGGTCGAGTGCGTAGAGCTCGAAGCCGGCGGCGACCAGTGCCTCGCCAAAACGTGCATAGCGGCCACTGTGCTCGGCCATGCCGTGGGCGAGCATCACCACGGCCCTGGGCTCTTGCTGGGCGTGCCAGTGGTTGACGTACAGCGGCACGCCATCACTGCTGTCGAGCCAGACGCTGTGGTGCTGCATGGCAAAGTCCCTTTGCAGGCCATTGAAAAACGTAGGCGAGGCCGCCGATGCGAGGCAGAAACAGGCGAAAAGGCGGAGTTTACAAGCTGTAAATGAGCATGTTGAGCCTGTTGCCAACGAAGCAACGGCAACCCAGGTAGTTTTTCAACAGCCTGATAGCCGGCGGATACCGAGCATTGTAGACCCTGCAGGTGCTGAAATTCACGGTATTGATTGTGGCTTTGCCAGGCCGTGGCCGGCTGCTAAGTTCGTTCGAGTGACCTCACGCACCGTCGGAAAACAAGGGATAACAACAATGCAGCCCGATTTCTGGAACGACAAACGCGCCCCTGGCGTGGCCAACGACATCGACATGGACGCCTACCAGTCGGTGGTCGAGGTATTCGAACGCTCCTGCAAGACCTTCGCCGACCGCCCCGCGTTCAGCAATCTGGGCAGAACGCTGACCTACGGCGAGCTGGACAGGCTGTCCGCCGCCTTCGCCGCCTACCTGCAGCAGCGCACCGACCTCAAGCCCGGTGACCGCATCGCCGTGCAGATGCCCAACGTGCTGCAGTACCCGATTGCCGTGTTCGGGGCGATGCGCGCCGGGTTGATCGTGGTCAACACCAACCCGCTGTACACCGCCCGCGAGATGCGCCACCAGTTCAAGGATGCCGGGGTGCGTGCCCTGGTGTACCTGAACATGTTCGGCAAGCTGGTGCAGGAGGTGCTGCCCGACAGCCCGATCGAGTACCTGATCGAAGCGCGCATGGGCGACATGCTGCCCAGCCTCAAGGGCTGGCTGGTCAACACCGTGGTGAAGAGGGTCAAGAAGATGGTGCCCGCCTACCATCTGCCCCAGGCGCTGGCGTTCAAGCAAGTACTGGCCGATGGCGCGCGGCTCGGCCTGCGCCCGGTCAGCGCGGCGCAAGGCGATATCGCCGTGCTGCAGTACACCGGCGGCACCACCGGGGTGGCCAAGGGCACCATGCTCACCCACGCCAACCTGATCGCCAACATGCTGCAGGCCAACGCCTGCATGCTGCAGCACGGCCCCGACGGCACGCCGCTGATGAAGCCTGGCCAGGAGGTGATGATCGCGCCGCTGCCGCTGTACCACATCTATGCCTTCACCATGAATTGCATGTGCATGATGGTCAACGGCAATCACAACGTGCTGATCACCAACCCGCGGGACATTCCCGGTTTCGTCAAGGAACTGGGCAAGTGGCAGTTTTCCGCCCTGCTGGGCCTCAACACCCTGTTCGTGGCGCTGATGGATCACCCGGATTTCGACAAGCTCGACTTCAGCCGCCTCAAGGTCACCAACTCCGGCGGCACGGCGCTGGTCAAGGCCACTGCCGAGCGCTGGCAGCGCCTGACCGGCTGTGCGGTGGTGGAGGGCTACGGGCTCACCGAAACCTCGCCGATCGCCAGCGCCAACCCCAGTGGCGACCTGGCGCGCCTGGGCACCGTTGGCATTCCGGTGCCGGGCACGGCGTTCAAGGTCATCGATGATGACGGCAACGAACTGCCGCTGGGCGAGCGCGGCGAGCTGTGCATCAAGGGCCCGCAGGTGATGAAGGGTTACTGGAATCGCCCGGAGGCCACCGCCGAGGCGCTGGACGCCGAGGGCTGGTTCAAGTCCGGCGATATCGCGGTGATCGACGAAGACGGTTTCGTGCGCATCGTCGACCGCAAGAAGGACATGATCATCGTCTCCGGCTTCAACGTGTACCCCAACGAGATCGAGGACGTGGTGATGGCCCACAGCAAGGTGGCCAGTTGCGCAGCCATCGGCGTGCCGGACGAGAAATCCGGCGAGGCGGTGAAGCTGTTCGTGGTCAAGCGCGACGAAAGCCTCACCGCCGAGGAACTCAAGGCCTACTGCAAGGAAAACTTCACCGCCTACAAGGTGCCGCGGCAGATCGTGTTCAGGGCGTCGCTGCCCATGACCAACGTCGGCAAGATCCTGCGCCGCGAACTGCGCGATGAAGAGTTGAAGGCGCTTGGCAAGACGTAGCCCGCTGCATGATTCGACCACAAGGGCCCTGCATTGCAGGGCCTTTTGCCTGGTGGCAGCTGGCGCCGTCTCGAACGGGTAGCCTGGTGTTGAGCGCAGCGCTACCCAGGGCCGCTTCCGGGGGACGCCGCGCTCGACCCCGGCTACAGGCGTGAGCGCCTCACGCCCCTAAGCTCGGCGACCACCCGCCGGCCGCAAAGTCCTTCTGCAGGAAAGCACGCAGGCGTCTATCATGGGCGTTGCCTGCCGTTCGACGCCGCCTGCCAGTCAATTTCGCGCGTTAAACAGCTTGTGACCATTATTTTGTAATTGGTCACTTTCGATACTGGTCAGCCTTTTCAAGCTCTGGTCGGTATCCGGCAACTCTGCTAATCTCGGCCCGCTTTGCGCTCCTCAGGGGCGAACAGCCAGGCATACATACAACAAACAACCGCCTTTGGCGGTGACGATAAGCTGTTGCTTAGGAGTGGGTGTCCATGACCGAAAACTTCTGGACGGACAAATATCCCGAGGGGGTCGCGGCCGAGATCGATCCCGACCAGTACCCCAATGTTCAGGCGGTGCTGAAGCAGTCCTGCCAGCGTTTTGCCGACAAGCCCGCGTTTACCAACTTGGGCAAGACGATCACCTACGGCCAGCTGTACGAGCTGTCCGGCCAGTTCGCGGCCTACCTGCAGCAGCACACCGATCTCAAGCCCGGCGACCGCATCGCCGTGCAACTGCCCAACGTTCTGCAATACCCGGTGGTGGTGTTCGGCGCCATGCGTGCCGGCCTGGTGGTGGTCAACACCAACCCGCTGTACACCGCGCGGGAAATGGAACACCAGTTCAACGACTCCGGCGCCAAGGCGCTGGTGTGCCTGGCCAACATGGCGCACCTGGCCGAGCAGGTGGTGCCCAAGACCGGCGTGAAGACGGTGATCGTCACCGAGGTCGGCGATCTGCTGCCGCCGCTCAAGCGCCTGCTGGTCAATGCCGTGGTCAAGTACGTGAAGAAGATGGTGCCGGCCTACAACCTGCCGGCTGCCATCAAGTTTACCGACGCCCTGAGCCAGGGCCGTGGCAAGGCGGTCAGCGAAGCCAACCCAGGCGCCGAGGACGTCGCCGTGCTGCAGTACACCGGCGGCACCACCGGCGTGGCCAAGGGCGCCATGCTCACCCACCGCAACCTGATCGCCAACATGCTGCAGTGCCGCGAGCTGATGGGCTCGAACCTGGGTGAGGGCAGCGAAATCATCGTCGCGCCGCTGCCGCTGTACCACATCTACGCCTTCACCTTTCACTGCATGGCGATGATGCACTGCGGCAACCACAACATCCTGATCACCAACCCGCGTGACCTGCCGGCGCTGGTCAAGGACCTGTCCAGGTTCCAGTTCAGCGGTTTCGTCGGCCTCAACACCCTGTTCGTGGCGCTGAGCAACCACGAGGGCTTCCAGAAGCTCGACTTCTCCAAGCTCAAGGTGACCCTGTCCGGCGGCATGGCGCTGCAGCAGGCGGCCGCCGAGCGCTGGAAGCAGGTCACCGGCTGCGCCATTTGCGAAGGCTACGGCCTGACCGAAACCAGCCCGGTGGCCTCGGTCAACCCGGTCACCTGCAACCAGATGGGCACCATCGGCATCCCGGTGCCGTCGACCCTGTTCAAGGTCATCGATGACCAGGGCAACGACCTGGCCATGGGCGAAACCGGCGAGCTGTGCATCAAGGGCCCGCAGGTGATGAAGGGCTACTGGCAGCGCCAGGAAGCCACCGACGAAGTGATCGATGCCAACGGCTGGTTCAAGACCGGCGACATCGGCATCATCCAGCCCGACGGCTACATCCGTATCGTCGACCGCAAGAAGGACATGATTCTGGTGTCCGGCTTCAACGTCTACCCGAACGAGCTGGAAGAAGTGCTGGTGACCCTGCCGGGCGTGCTGCAGTGCGCCGCCATCGGCGTGCCGGACGAGCGTTCGGGCGAGTCGATCAAGGTGTTCGTGGTGGTCAAGCCGGGCATGACCCTGACCAAGGAACAGGTCATGCAGCACATGCACGACAACCTCACCGGCTACAAACGACCCAAACAGGTCGAGTTCCGCGAGAGCCTGCCGACCACCAACGTCGGCAAGATCCTGCGCCGCGAGCTGCGTGATGAAGAGCTGAAGAAACTCGGCAAGAAGTAAGCGTCGCGCTGTGCCAGAAGGCCCTGCATTGCAGGGCCTTTTGCGTTTCCACTCCCTACATGTCAGGCGCTCTTCAGGTAGCGCTCGTAGAACTCCAGGGTCGCCAGGTTCTTGTCCTTGGCTTCGAACATGATGTCGAAGCGATCGAGAAACTGCAGCACGTACCCGTTGGTCCAGTGGTTCCACATCCGCGCGCTGTGGCCGTACAGCTCGCGCTTGGGCGCAACCTTGAGCACCTCGGGCATCTCCAGCTTCTGCTCGGCGCTCAGGCCCAGCTCCTGCAGGCGCTCCTGGGGTTGCGACAGGTGCATGGTCGGTCGCACACCGCGCCAGCTGTCGATGATCCGCGCCACGCGCTCGCTGTGCGGGTCGATGTAGGCGTCCTCGTGAATCCAGCAATGGTGCACGTCGAGCACCACGGGGGCGAGATCGGCCAGTGCCAGGCAGGCATCCACGCCGTAGGTCTTTTCGTCGTTCTCGAAGGTGATGCACTGGCGCGCTTCATGGGACAGCCGCGGCCACACCGCGCGGATGCCATCGCCACCGAGCTTGCCGGCGATATGCAGGTTGCACTTGAAGTCCTGGAAGGTGCGGCCGTAGCCCATCATGCGGATCATGTCGGCGTGGTACTCGAACTCGGCGAGGCTGTTCTCCACCACGTCGGGGCGATCCGAGCCCAGCACGCAGTACTGGCCGGGGTGCATGGACAGGCGGATGTTGGTGGCGCGCGCCACCTCGCCAATCGCCGCGAACCCGTCGATCAGGCGTTGCTCCATTTCGGGCCGCTGATAGAAGGCGGCAACCTTCGGGTGGCTGTAGAACGGCAGCAGGTCACTGCTCAGGCGCAGCATCTGCAGGGGCTTGGGCAGGGTGGCGACGTAGGTGAGCAGGCGCAGCTGGGCCTGCAGGTTGTGCTCGACGATCTCGCCCAGCTTGGCGTAGGCCACCGCCTGGCTGACGCTGTCCATCCAGCGCAGGGTGGTGGTGCGCGGGTTGTAGGCCGCCTCGATGGTTTTCAGCTCGCCGGCCGGCAGGCTGCGGTCGGGGTGGCGGTACTGGCAGGCGAAGCCAATGCGGGGTACGGACATGGACGAGTCTCGAAATCAGGGCTGCAGAGCGCATCTGACCGCGGGCATGGCCGTGGCGCTCCCGGATTAATTGCGCACCCAGCGCTGCCGCGTCCAGCCGCTGAAGGCGTCCACCGCCAGCACCAGCAGCAACATGGCGAGGATCACAGTGGCGGCCTGGGCTTCCTGGAACAGGCTAAGGCTGACATAGAGCATCTGCCCCAGACCGCCGGCGCCGACGAAACCCATGATCGCCGCCATGCGGATGTTGTTCTCCCAGCGGTACAGGCTGTAGGCCAGCAATTGCGGCCACAGCGCCGGCAGGGTGGCGTAGCAGAACGCGGCCCAGGCGCCGCCGCCCTGCAGGCGAATGGCATTGGCCGGCTCCGGTGGGGTGTTCTCCAGGGCTTCGGCGAACAGCCGGCCGAGCACGCCCGCGGTGTGCAGCGCCAGCGCCAGGGTGCCGGCATTCGGCCCCAGGCCGGCAGCCAGCACCATCAGTACCGCCCACACCAGTTCGGGAATCGCGCGCAGGGCGTTGAGCAGCAGCCGTGTGGCAGCCTGGGCGAGGGCGCCCAGGCGACCGGCCGCCGGCAGCGCCAACAGCAGGCCGAGGATGGCGGCAAGCAGGGTGCCGATGGCCGACATGGCCAGGGTTTCCAGGGCGCCGTGGGCGGTGGCCTGCAGGTGGCTGGCGCTGAAGTCGGGGCTGAGAAAGCGCGCCGCGTAGCTGCCCATCTGCCCGAGGCTGTCGGCGCCGAACAGGCCGGCCAGGTCCAGGCCGAGATAAACGAAGGAGCCAGCCACCGCTGCGGCGATGCCCAGCAGAAGTAGCAGGTTGCCCAGGCGCCTCATGTGAACCTCGCGCGCAGCAGGCGGCTGAGTTGGTCAGCCAGCAGCACCAGCACCAGGAAGGTCAGCAGCATGCTGGCCACTTCGGCGCCGGCGAACATGCGCATCGACAGGTCGATCTGCTGGCCCAGGCCACCGGCACCGACGAAGCCCATTACCACCGAGGCGCGCACCGCGCATTCCCAGCGGTACACCGTGTAGGAAGTCAGCTCCGCGGCGGCGGCCGGCAGCACACCATAGGCGAAGGCGGCCAGGCGCCCGCTGCCGCTGTGCAGCAGGGCGTACACCGGGCGCTGGTCTACCGACTCGAAGATTTCCGCGTAGACCTTGCCGAGCATGCCTGCATAAGTGATGGCGATGGCCAGCACCCCGGCGGTCGGCCCCAGGCCAACGGCGCGCACGAACAATAGCGCCCAGACGATTTCCGGCACGCTGCGCAGCACGATCAGCACACCGCGCACCGGCCAGCGCAGCCACCTGCCGAGCACACTCGGTTGGCCGCCGCGCGAAGCCGCGGTGAGCGACAGGGCGCGGCTGGCCAGCAGGCTCGCCGGCACCGCCAGCAGCAGCGCCAGGGCCATGCCGGCGGTGGCGATGGCCAGGGTCTGCAGGGTGGCGTCCAGCAGCAGGGTGAGGAAGTCGCCGTCATGGGCCGGCGGCCAGAAATCCTTGAGGAAGCCGCCCATGGACTGGGCGCTATCCGGGCGCAGCAGCACGCCCAGGTCCAGCTCGGCCAGGCGCATGCCCGGCCACAGCAGGGCGATGGCCAGCAGCGCCAACGCCAGGCGGGGCAGGGCAGCGGGGTCGCGGTAATCGCGGTTCAGCATCGCGCAGCCCAGGCCCCCGGCAGGGGCTCAGCAACGTGGGCCGGGCTCAGTTGCTCGTTGGCGTACAGGGCCTGCAGGCGTTCGGGGTCGACCTCACTGGCTGGCAGGTCGAAAACGATACGCCCGTCACGCACGCCGACGATGCGTGGAAAATGCGCCAGGGCCAGCTCCACCGTGTGCAGGCTGGCGACCAGGGTCACCCCGCCAGCCGCGGCATGGCTGACCAGCAGCGACAGGGTGTGGTCGGCCAGGCGCGGATCCATCGCCGACACCGGCTCGTCGGCGAGCAGCAGTTGCGGGCCCTGATACAGCGCGCGGGCGATGCCAACGCGCTGCAGCTGGCCGCCGGAGAGCTGGCCGCAGCGGGCGAACAGCTTGTCGCCCAGGTCCAGCTTGTCGAGCTGCGCCCGGGCGCCGGGAATGTCCAGCGGGTGCAGCAGGTTGACCAGGCTCCTGGCCAGGCTCCACTGGCCCAGCCGGCCGGCCAGCACGGCGGTGACCACCCGCTGGCGCAGCGGCAACGGCGGCGCCTGGTGGATCAGGCCGATGCGCGTACGCAGGCGTTGGCGCTGGCGGCCGGACAGCTGCCACGGGCGTTCGCCCAGCACCTGCAGCTCGCCCTCGCTGGGCGCCAGGGCGGTGGCCAGCAGGTTGAGCAGGCTCGACTTGCCAGCGCCGGACGGGCCGATGATCGCCACCCGTTCACCCTGTGCGACCTGCAGGTCGATGCCTTGCAGCGCCTGCACGCCATTGCCGTGCGTGAGCCCGACGGCGGTCAGGCACAGGCTCATTTCAGCAGGTCGGCAGCGCGGGCAGCCTCTTCGATGCCCTTGTAGTTCTCCGGCTTGGTCTCGATGAAGCGGCTGGCCGCCTGCAGGTCGAGAATCGCCTTGTGCTCCGGGTTGGCCGGGTCGAGGGCCAGGAACGCCTGCTTGATCTTCTCGGCCAGCGCCGGGTCGAGGGTGCCGCGCACCGTCCAGTTGTAGTCGAAGTAGGTCGGCGTGGTGGCGAATACCTTGACCTTGGTGGTGTCGACCTTGCCGCTGTTGACCAGCTTGTCCCACACGCTGGAGTTCAGCACCCCGGCGTCGACCTTGCCGGCCTGGACCCAGGCCGCGGTGGCGTCATGGGCGCCGGAGTAGGCGACGCGGCTGAAATAGCTTTCCGGCTTGATGCCGTCCTGCAGCATGAAGTAACGCGGCATCAGGCTGCCGGAGGTGGAGGAAATCGAGCCGAAGGCGAAGGTCTTGCCCTTCAGGTCCTTGAGCGATTTGACCTGCGGGTCGGCGCTGATGAAGGTACTGGTGAAGGCGGCATCCTGCTCGCGCTGCACCAGGGGCATCGCGTTGCCGGTCTTCAGGTTCACCTGCACGAAGGTGAAGCCGCCCAGCCAGGCCATGTCCAGGCGATCGGTGGCCAGGGCCTCGACCACGGCCGGGTAGTCGGCCACCGGCACGAACTCGACCTTCATGCCCAGCTGTTGCTCCAGGTAGGCGCCCAGCGGCTTGAACTTGCGCAGCAGCTCGGTGGGGGCTTCATCGGGAATCGCCGAGACGCGCAGGGTTTCGGCGGCATGGGCGGTGAGGGCGGCGGCGGACAGGGCAAGGCCGGCGACCAGCGACAGGGTGCGCTTGAGCATGGAGTTCTCCGGTTCAATAGCGGAAAAAACGGCAGCAGGCGCCATGGCGGGCGCTGCAAGGGAATAGCGCGGCGATTATAGGAGGCGGCGCGAGAAAGACCAGCTTTGCCGGGGCCTGTCGTCGTTTCATCGTGCAACCTGGGCGGCCCGAAGACGCGCGGCCGTGAATGAAATGGCCACAGCCCCTATAATCCGCCGCCTGGTTTTCCGTTGATGAGAGTCCGTTGATGAGAGCGTTGCCATGAGTGAGCCGATCCGCCTGACCCAGTACAGCCACGGTGCCGGCTGCGGCTGCAAGATTTCCCCCAAGGTGCTGGAGGTGATCCTGGCGGGCAGCGGCGCCCAGAACCTCGACCCCAAGCTGTGGGTGGGCAATGCCTCGCGTGATGACGCGGCGGTGTATGCGCTCGATGAAGAGCGCGGCGTGGTGTCGACCACCGACTTCTTCATGCCCATCGTCGATGACCCCTTCGACTTCGGCCGCATCGCCGCCACCAACGCGATCAGCGATATCTACGCCATGGGCGGCGACCCGCTGATGGCCATCGCCATCCTCGGTTGGCCGGTCAACCTGCTGCCGCCGGAAGTCGCCCGCGAGGTGATCCGTGGTGGCCGCGCGGTATGCGACGCCGCCGGTATCCCGCTGGCCGGCGGGCACTCCATCGACGCCCCCGAGCCGATCTTCGGCCTGGCGGTGACCGGTGTGGTGAACAAGCAGCACATGAAGCGCAACGACACCGCCAGGGCCGGCGACACCCTGTACCTGACCAAGCCGCTGGGCATCGGCATCCTCACCACCGCCGAGAAGAAGGCCAAGCTGCGCGCCGAGGATGTCGGCCTGGCCCGCGACTGGATGTGCACCCTGAACAAGCCGGGCAGCCGTTTCGGCAAGCTGGCCGGCGTCAACGCGATGACCGACGTCACCGGCTTCGGGCTGCTCGGCCACCTGGTGGAAATGGCCGACGGCGCCAGCCTCACCGCGCGCCTGGACTACGCCGCGGTGCCGCGCCTGCCGGGCGTTGAGCACTACCTGGCCGAAGGCTGCGTGCCCGGCGGCACGCTGCGCAACTTCGACAGCTACGGCGAGCGCATCGCGGCCCTGAGCGACAGCCAGCGCGACCTGCTTTGCGACCCGCAGACCAGCGGCGGCCTGCTGATCGCCGTCAGCGAGCAGGGCGAGGCCGAGTTTCTCGCCGTGGCCGCCGAGCTGGGCCTGCACCTGGCGCCCATCGGCGTGCTGGTGGAGCGACAGCGTCACGCTGTCGAGGTGTTCTGATGCGCGAAGACGCCCGCGACTTCCGTGCCCTGTTTCTCGACGGCGTGCCGATGATGGATACCCGCGCGCCGGTGGAATTCACCAAGGGTGCGTTTCCCGGCGTGGTCAACCTGCCGCTGATGACCGACCTGGAACGCCAGAAGGTCGGCACCTGCTACAAGCAGCACGGCCAGGAGGCGGCCATCAAGCTGGGTCACCAACTGGTCGGCGGGCAGACCAAGGCCGAGCGGGTCGAGGCCTGGGCGGCCTTCGCCCGCGCCAACCCGAACGGCTACCTGTACTGCTTTCGCGGCGGCCTGCGCTCGCAGATCGTCCAGCAGTGGCTACGCGAGGCGGGCATCGATTACCCGCGCATCACCGGCGGCTACAAGGCGATGCGCACCTTTCTGCTCGACACCCTGGAAGAGGCCGTGGCGCAGTGCCGTTTCGTGGTGGTCGGCGGCATGACCGGCACCGGCAAGACCGACGTGCTGGCCCAGCTGCCCGATGCCCTGGACCTGGAAGGCCACGCCAACCACCGCGGCTCCAGCTTCGGCAAGCGCGCCACCGGCCAGCCGGCACAGATCGATTTCGAGAATGCCCTGGCCGTGGACATCCTGCGCAAGCGCGCGGCGGGCATCGAGCGCTTCGTGCTCGAAGACGAGGGGCGCATCGTCGGCAGCTGCAACGTGCCGTTGTCGCTGTATCACGGCATGCAGGGCTACCCGCTGGTGTGGCTGGAAGACAGCTTCGAGGGGCGTGTGGAGCGTATCCTGCGCGACTACGTGATCGACCTGTGCGCCGAATTCATCGCCACCAACGGTGAAGACCAGGGTTTCGACCTGTTCGCCGCGCGCCTGCTGCAGAGCCTGGACAACATCCACAAGCGCCTGGGCGGCGAACGCCACCAGCGCCTGCGGGCGATCATGGTCGACGCGCTCGCGGCCCAGCAAGCCAGCGGCGACGTGGCGCTGCACCGCGACTGGATCGCCGGGCTGCTGCGCGAGTACTACGACCCCATGTACGCCTACCAGCGCGACAGCAAGGCCGAGCGCATCGTCTTCGCCGGCGACGAAGCCGCCGTGGTCGCCTACCTGCGCGAAGCACAGTAACCCCTCAGCCACGGGCGTACCGGTCCGCTCTAAGTCCTGTCAGTGGGTATGGAAATGCCCGCTGCCCGGCTTGAAACGCGTTGCCATGAGCATCAGCACCAGCGTGGCGGCGGCCATCATCAGCCAGCTCAGGCGCAGGTCGTTGGTGTACTGGCGCAGCAGGCCGGCGAGCAGGGGCGAGGTGGCGGCGATCAGGTAGCCGCCGCCCTGCACGAAGGCCAGCAGGTCGCCGGTCTGGCGTGGGTCATCGAGGTGATCCTGGGCGACCACCAGCGACAGTGGAAACAGCGCGCCGATCCCGATGCCGATCAGCACGCAGATCACCACCACCAGTGCCAGCGGCGCAAGCACCAGGGCGATCAGCCCGAGCAACAGGCACACCAGCACGACAGCCAATAGCACCCGGCGGTCCGGGCAGCGCGCCAGCAGGCTCGAGGCCACCAGGCCGGCTGCCACTTCACAGAGCGTCAGGGCGGCCAGCAGCAGGCCGCTGGCCTCGGCGCTCCAGCCCAGCGAGGTGTAGTAGGGCGGCAGCCAGGCCAGCACCAGCGTATAACCCGCCGTGCCGACCCCGAAAAAGGCCATCAGCAGCCAGGCGCGCGGCGAGCGCCAGGGGTTTAGCGATGCTGCGGCGCTGCCTGTCCGGGCGTCATCCGCTGGTGCGGCGCGGCGCCATATCAGGCAGGCGACGATGGCCGGCACCGCCCAGGCCGCCAGCGCCCAGGCCCAGCCCAGCCACTGCGCCAGCCAGGGGGTGAGCGCCGCACCAAAGGCCGCGCCGCCCATGATCGCGCAGCTGTAGAAGCCGATCAGCCGGCCCGCGTCGTGGCTGAAGCGCGCCTTGATCAAACCCGGCAGCAACGCCTGCACGAAGGCGATGCCGGCGCCGGCCAGCAGGGCACTGATCAGCAGCGGCGTGGCGCTGGGCAGCAAACCACGGGCCAGACAGGCGAGGGCGATCAGCAGGGCGCCAAGCCAGATGCCGCGTCGCTCGCCGAGCCGCTCGCGTAGAAAGGTGGCGGCCAGGGCGCCAAGGCCCATGATCACGATCGGCAGGCTGGTCAGCAGGCTGGCGCCCACGTGTCCGAGCTGGGTGTCCAGCTGGATGCGGTCGAGCAGCGGGCCCACCGCCGCGAGCACCGGGCGCAGGTTCAGGCCCAAGAGGATGATCGCCAGCAATAGCAGGGTTTGCCGTTTCATTGCGCCTTCTCCTGGGCGCCGCGCCAGGCCACCAGCAATACCCCGACGACGATGCACAGCGCCGCCAGCGCCAGGCTCAGGCTGGCCTGTTCGCCAAGCAGGCCGATGGCCATGGCCGCGCCGGTGATCGCCGCCACCGAGCCGATCTGGCTGAGAAAAACCGTACCCGCCAGCTTCTGCAGGATGAAGAACAGCGCATAGACTGCCGCGAACAACAGCATCTGCACCAGCATCAGGCCGACGGCCATGGCGCTGCTCAGCTGGGGCGAGAAGTCCACACCGAGCAGCGCCGTGAGCCCCAGCAGCACCGCGCCGCCCAGCAGCATGCCGGGCGCCAGCGACAGCGGTGTGGCGCCACTGGGCCAGTAACGGGCGCGGTAGATATTGCCCAGGGCCAGGAACACCGGCACGCACAGCGCGGCCACTACCCACAGGGCCGGGCTGTCGCCACCGTGCAGTTTGCCCAGGGCCAGCAGCAGGCTGCCGGACAGGCCGATGCAGATGCCCAGCAGGCGAATCCGGCTGAGCGCCTCCATGCGCAGCGCCAGGGCCAGCAGGTAGGTGAACAGCGGCGGGAAGGCCAGGCACATCGAGGCGAAACCGGCGCCGACATGGCCGATGGCGCTGAACAGCAAGCCGTTCGGCACGGCGATGCTGAGCAGGCCTGAGGCGAGGTAATAGCGTTGTTGCGGCAGGCTCATGCCTGGCCGCTCGCCACGCCACCAGGCGAACAGCAACAGCAGCAGGCCGCCGCCAAGCAGGCCCCACAACAGATAGGCCATCGGCTGCCAGCCAGCGCTGCCGGCCAGCTTGACCAGAATGCTGGTGAGCCCCATCAGCGCGCCGACGGTGAACAGCAGGGCCAGGGCCAAAACGGGTCGATGCGCGGTGCCCGACATGCAGGTGCCTCCTTGGACTGGATACGCTAGGATGCAAACATTCTTTTTGAAAAGTATCTTGATAGCAAGATAAATCGAGGCCGACATGCACGATCGAGCACACCTGGCCGCCGAACAGTGGCGTGAGCAACGCCCGGATCTGGACGGCTTTGCCATGGCGGTGATTGGCCGCCTCGGCGAGCTGAGCCAGGTGATCAGCCGTGATCACCTGTTGCCGTTCTTCGCCGAGCACGGCTTGCAGGCCGGTGAATTCGACCTGCTCGCCACCCTGCGCCGCGCCGGCGAGCCCTACGCGCTGATGCCCACGGCGCTGTACGAAAGCGCGATGATCTCCTCCGGCGGCATGACCAGCCGCATCGACCGCCTGGAAAAAGCCGGGCTGATCGAACGGCGCAAGCATCCCTCCGACCGCCGCGGCATCCTGGTGGCGCTGACGCCAGCGGGCTTTGAACTGATCGACAACATGCTCACCGCCCACGTTGCTAACCTGCAGCGCGTTCTGGCCGCCCTCAGTGACGAGGAAAAACAGCAGCTGCATGCGCTCACCGGCAAGCTGCTGGCCAACCTGCAACCGGGTGAATGAAAGGAATCAACCATGTCGCTCCCAGCATTGATCATCGGCGTGCTCGCCCAGATCACCTTCGCGGGCCTGCAAGGCCTGATCGTGGTGTTCTCCGCTGCGGCCATCGCCAACCAAAGCGAACTG
>Ga0207790_1000309_pt1 | contig 18585 bp, 15 predicted proteins | sample HigsolmetaGSP14D_FD_184842 | JGI IMG/M metagenome (GOLD analysis project Ga0207790, IMG submission 184842) | High solid enriched microbial communities from the Joint BioEnergy Institute, USA - SP1-4-D (SPAdes) | ecosystem: Engineered > Bioreactor > SSF (Solid state fermentation) > Aerobic >...
GGCCATATGCTCGAGTACATCCAGACCGACATGTGGGTGCGTTTCCAGAAGCTGCGCGGCAACCAGGCCATCTACGTGTGCGCCGACGATGCCCACGGCTCGGCGATCATGCTGCGTGCCGAGAAGGAAGGCATCACCCCGGAACAGCTGATCGACGGCGTCAAGGCCGAGCACAGCGGCGACTTCGCCGACTTCCTGGTCGACTTCGACAACTTCCACTCCACCCACTCGGCGGAAAACCGCGAGCTGTCGGAGTCGATCTACAAGGCACTGCGTGACAACGGCCACATCGCCACCCGTTCGGTGACCCAGTATTTCGACCCGGAAAAAGGCATGTTCCTGGCCGACCGCTTCATCAAGGGCACCTGCCCGAAATGCGCGACGCCGGACCAGTACGGCGACAACTGCGAAAAATGCGGCGCCACCTACGAGCCCACCGAACTGAAAGACCCGCGCTCGGCGATTTCCGGCGCGGTGCCGGTGCTCAAGGACTCCAAGCACTTCTTCTTCAAGCTGCCGCAATTCCAGGACATGCTCCAGCAGTGGACGCGCAGCGGCACCCTGCAGGAGTCGGTGGCCAACAAGCTCGCCGAATGGCTCGATGGCGGCCTGCACGAGTGGGACATCAGCCGTGATGCGCCCTATTTCGGCTTCGAGATTCCCGACGAGCCGGGCAAGTATTTCTATGTCTGGCTGGATGCGCCGATCGGCTACATGGCCAGCTTCAAGAACCTCTGCGCGCGCCGCCCGGAGCTGGACTTCGACGCGTTCTGGAACAAGGATTCCAAGGCCGAGGTGTATCACTTCATCGGCAAGGACATCGTCAACTTCCACGCCCTGTTCTGGCCGGCCATGCTCGAAGGCGCCGGCTACCGCAAGCCGACCGCAATCAACGTGCACGGCTACCTGACCGTCAACGGCCAGAAGATGTCCAAGTCGCGCGGCACCTTCATCAAGGCGCGCACCTACCTGGATCACCTGAACCCCGAATACCTGCGCTACTACTACGCAGCCAAGCTCGGCCGTGGCGTCGATGACCTCGATCTGAACCTCGAGGACTTCATCCAGAAGGTCAACTCGGACCTGGTCGGCAAGGTGGTCAACATCGCCAGCCGCTGCGCCGGCTTCATCCACAAGGGCAACGCCGGCGTGCTGGTTGCCGCCAACCCGGAGCCGGAGCTGTGGAATGCCTTCCAGAGCGCCGCACCGAGCATCGCCGACGCTTACGAAAGCCGCGACTTCGCCCGCGCCATGCGTGAAATCATGGCCCTGGCCGACCGCGCCAACGCCTGGATCGCCGACAAGGCGCCCTGGTCGCTGGCCAAGCAGGAAGGCAAGGCCGACGAGGTGCAGGCGATCTGCGCCCTGGGCGTCAACCTGTTCCGCCAGTTGGTGATCTTCCTCAAGCCGGTACTGCCGAACCTGGCGCGCGATGCCGAGGCGTTCCTCAACGTCGCGCCGCTGCAGTGGAACGACCTGACTACCCTGCTGGCCGATCATCAGCTCAACCCATTCACCCCGCTGCTCAGCCGCATCGAGCCGGCCAAGGTGCAAGCCATGGTGGAAGCCTCCAAGGAAGACCTGGCGGCCGCCGAAGCGCCCACGGGCAATGGCGAGCTGAAGAAGGATCCGCTGGCCGCGGAGATTGCCTTCGACGCCTTCGCAGCCGTCGACCTGCGTATCGCGCTGATCGAAAAATGCGAGTTCGTCGAAGGCGCCGACAAGCTGCTGCGCCTGACCCTGGATATCGGCGACGAGAAGCGCAACGTGTTCAGCGGCATCAAGAGCGCCTACCCGGACCCCAGCAAGCTGGAAGGCCGCCTGACCCTGTACGTGGCCAACCTGGCAGCACGCAAGATGAAGTTCGGCGTGTCCGAAGGCATGGTGCTGGCCGCCGGCCCCGGCGGCGAAGAAATCTACCTGCTCAGCCCGGACAGCGGTGCCAAGCCGGGTCAACGCGTCAAGTAACCGATCAGGAGCAAGGATGCTGACCCCAAAAAGCTGGTTTCTCGCCACTGCCCTGGCCCTGCTGACCCTGGTCGGCTGCTCGCCTTCTGGTGACGGTCGCGCACCGGCAGGTGCCGCGCTGCAAGGGGAAATGGCGCAACAGGGCGCCTTTCTCGCCTACGAACACAGCGTCGGCATTCGCCTGCCTGTCGAGCAGGTCGAGCCGCGCCTGGCTGCGGTACGTGACGCGTGCAGCAGCCAGCGTTTCGGCCAGTGCGACCTGCTGGCCATCGAGCAGAGCCAGGGCCATTACCAGGCGGCCAGCATCACCGTGCGCATCACGCCGGCAGGTGTCGAACCGCTGGTTGGTTTTGCCGGCGAAGGCGGCGAGCTGCAGAGCCGCCACACCCGCGCCGAGGACCTGGCTCAGGCGGTCAGCGATACCGAACAGCAACGCCAACGCCTGGAACGCCAGCAGAAAACCCTGCTGCAGTATCAGGCGCGCACCGACCTGAGCGTCAGCGACATGCTCGCCCTGGCCCGCGAACTGGCCGAGGTAGAGGTGCAACTGGCAGGCAATGCCCAGCAGTCGGCGCAGCAACAGCGGCGCCTGACCACCAACCTGCTGACCTTGAGCTTCAGCACCGAAGGCGAACCGGTTGGCCGCCTGGCGCGTATCGGCGACGCCGCAAGCGGCATGCTCGACAACGCCACCGAGGGCGCCACCGAAGCGCTCAAGCTGCTTGGCTACGGCATCCCCTTCGTGATCATTCTGTTCCCGCTCGCCCTGCTGGTCCGCTGGCTATGGCGTAAGGCGAGCCGCGCACGCAATAAAGCATGAGTGAGCGCTGGCGTGGCCGTGCCGCTGTACCGGGCGCGGCCCATGCCGGATAATGCCTGGCTCACGCGCCAGCCAGACCTGCAACAGCGATGATCGACCCTCGCCACTTCCCCTGCCCGCACCACCATGGCTCGCTGCCGTGGCGGCGTGCCGCGGTGCGCCCATGAGCACTGCGCAGCGTATCGCCGCCATCGACGCCCTGCTGCCGCAGACGCAATGCGGCAAGTGCGGCCATCCGGGCTGCCTGCCCTACGCCGAGGGCATTGCCGCGGGCGAGGCGATCAACAAGTGCCCGCCCGGCGGCACGGCGACCGTCCATGCCCTGGCGGATCTGTTGCAGGTACCGGAGCTGCCCCTGGCACTGCCGGCAACGCCGGCGCAGGTGGCGGTGATCCGCGAAGCCGAGTGCATCGGCTGCACCAAGTGCATCCAGGCCTGCCCGGTGGACGCCATCGTCGGTGCGGCCAAGCTGATGCACACGGTGATCAACGATGAATGCACGGGCTGCGAGCTGTGCATCGCCCCTTGCCCGGTGGACTGCATCGACCTGATCGCCCTGGCGCCGGCCGAGGCCGAGGCGCAACGCGCGCGCGCCGACCAGTTCCGCACTCGCCACCAGAATCGCCTGGCCCGCCTGGCGCGCAACGATGCCCGTCGCCGCGCGGCCCGCCCGTTACGTCCTGCGCCTGTAGAGGCGCCTGCTGTCGCGCCCCTGCAGACCCCCGGTGCGTCCTCGCTGAAACAGGCGAAGATCGATGCTGCCATGAGCCGGGCCCAGTTGCAGAAGGCCCTGAAGGCCTTTGGTGATACGCCGGATGACGGCCAGCGCCAGCAACTGGCGGCCCTGCAACAGGCCGCCGAGCAGGACCAACGGCGCCTCGCTGAGCTGCAGGCAACGCCCGTACAAGCAGCCCCGAGCCCGGGCGAGCAGGCACTCAAGCAGGCCAAGCTCGACCTGGCCAGCCACCGCATGGCCCTCAAGGCCGCCGAGCGCCGCGGCCTCGACGAACAGGCCCTGGCCCCGCTGCGCAGCGCCTATGCCGCCGCCCAGCAGGCCCTGCACCTGGCCGAGGAGCGCTGCGGCAAGCCGCCGCCCACCCGCGTGCTGGTCGACAAGGCCGGGCTCAGCGTGCAGCTGCGCCAGTTGAAGACCGACCTGGCCTACGCCCGCGCCGAACTCAGCAAGTTACAGCGCAGCGAACCCGCTGACGCCGCCAAGATACGCGATGCCCAAGAACGCCTTGCCGCGGCCGAACGCCGCTTGCAGGCGCACACCAGCGCCAGTTAGCGCGCACTGACGAGCCCTGATGCCCGACCATGAACGCCGCCAAACGCCTTGAAATCTTCCGCCGTCTGCACGAAGACAACCCCGAGCCCAAGACCGAACTGGCCTACAGCACGCCGTTCGAGCTGCTGATCGCGGTGATTCTCTCCGCCCAGGCCACCGACGTCGGCGTCAACAAGGCCACCGCCAGGCTCTACCCGGTGGCCAATACGCCGGAGGCGATCCTCGCCCTGGGCGTCGACGGCCTGAGCGAGTACATCAAGACCATCGGCCTGTACAACAGCAAGGCCAGGAACGTCATCGAGACCTGCCGGATTCTCGTCGAGCAGCACGGCAGCCAGGTGCCGGAAACCCGCGAGGCATTGGAGGCATTGCCAGGCGTAGGCCGCAAGACCGCCAACGTGGTGCTCAACACCGCCTTTCGTCAGTTGGCCATGGCGGTGGATACGCACATCTTCCGGGTCAGCAACCGCACCGGCATCGCCCCTGGCAAGAACGTGGTGGAGGTCGAGAAGAAGCTGCTCAAGTTCGTGCCCAAGGACTTTCTGCTGGACGCCCACCATTGGCTGATCCTGCACGGGCGCTACGTGTGCCAGGCGCGCAAGCCGCGCTGCGGCAGTTGCCGGATCGAAGACCTGTGCGAATACAAGGCGAAGACCTCCGACGATTGAGGCTTCATACAGTTCTTGTATGGGCTGATTGAAAAAATCTTTTTTACTCGCTTCACGTTTGCCCTTATAAGGTCGGCAAATGGCCCCTGTAGCCGGGAGTGAAGCGCATGAGCGGCAAAGAAGACCTGGAACTGGACGACGACTTCGTCAGCGAGGAAGCAGACAACAGCGAAGCCCCCGTGGAAGTGGCGAAAACCAATCTCACCAAGCGACGCATCATCGACAATTTTCTCGAAGAACGGCGCCTGCACAAGCAGTTGGCCGAGTACGATTTCGATCTGTAAGCCGCCAGCCTGATGCAATGAAAAATGCCCGTGTCGATGGACACGGGCATTTTTTGTGGCCCACCGTCCCTGGCGGCCACCCAGCGGGCCCTCGCAAGCGACGTCAAGAACTTCTCCCGGGAGTTTTTTGTTTCTGGCGCAGCGAGCCGGTCAGAGCCCGTCCAGGTAGCGCTCCACATCCAGCGCGGCCATGCAGCCCGCACCGGCCGAGGTGATGGCCTGGCGATAGACGCTGTCAGCCACGTCGCCGGCGGCGAACACGCCCGCGTGGCTGGTCGCCGTGGCATTGCCGTCACGCCCGCCGCTGACCAGCAGGTAACCGTCCCTGAGCGCCAGCTGGCCCTCGAACAGCGCCGTATTGGGGGTATGCCCGATGGCCACGAACAGGCCGTCCACCGAGAGGTCGCGGGTCGCCCCGTCCGCTCTGCGGATACGCACCCCGGTAACACCCGAGGCATCACCGAGCACTTCATCCACCTCGGCATTCAGGGCCAGCACGATACGCCCTTCGGCCACCCGCGCCTGCAGCTTGTTCTGCAGGATCTTCTCGGCGCGAAAGGCGCCGCGGCGGTGAATCAGCGTGACCCGGCTGGCGATGTTGGCCAGGTACAGCGCCTCCTCCACCGCCGTGTTGCCGCCGCCGACCACTGCCACTTCACGGTTGCGATAGAAGAAGCCGTCGCAGGTAGCGCATGCCGACACGCCCTTGCCCATGAACGCTTGCTCGCTCGGCAGCCCCAGATATCGGGCGCTGGCACCGGTAGCGATGATCAGCGCATCGCAGGTATAGGAAACGCTGTCGCCCACCAGGGTGAACGGTCGTGCGGCGAGATCCACGGCCTGGATATGGTCGAAGACGATCTCGGTCTCGAAGCGCTCGGCATGGGCCTGCATGCGCTGCATCAGCTCCGGGCCGGTCAGGCCATGGGCATCGCCGGGCCAGTTGTCCACCTCGGTGGTGGTGGTCAGCTGCCCGCCGGCCTGCAAGCCGGTGATCAGCAGCGGCTTGAGATTGGCGCGCGCCGCGTAGACCGCCGCGCTGTAGCCCGCCGGGCCGGAACCGAGAATGATCACGCGGGCGTGCCGGGTACTCGACATCAGGAACTCCTCACAGCGCAATGCTGCAAAAAAGGCCGCCACCGACCAGAGCGGTCGGACTTCGGCGGCTGCAAAGGGACGCGGGCAGACTAGCCGCCGCGGCCGGCCGCAGGGAAATGCGCTTTGCCAATCCCGCGGATAGCCGCGCGCTATCGCCCTGCCGCGCTTTCACCGGGGCGGCAAAATGGGTAAGGTCGCGCCACGTTCACTTGTTGGAGACAACCTCGATGCGCGCTCCTGTGCTGTCCGGCCCGCAATACCTCGGCGAAGGCCTGAAGCTGGTGATGAGCCCCGGCCTGCGGCTGTTCGTGCTGCTGCCGCTGGCGATCAACCTGATCCTGTTCAGCCTGATGATCGGCTTCGCCGTGCAGCAGTTCAGCGGCTGGGTGGACACCTTCATGCCGTCGCTGCCAGGCTGGCTGAGCTTTCTGCAATACATTCTCTGGCCGCTGTTCGTGGTGCTGGTGGTGTTGATGGTGTTCTTCACCTTCACCATGCTGGCCAATATCGTCGCCGCGCCATTCAACGGCTTTCTCGCCGAGAAGGTCGAGGTGGTGGTGCGTGGCCAGGACAACTTCCCGCCCTTCAGCTGGGCCGAGCTGATCGCCATGGTGCCGCGCACCCTGGGCCGCGAAGGGCGCAAGCTGGCGTATTTTCTGCCGCGTGCCCTGGGCCTGCTGATCCTCTCGTTCATTCCGGTGGTCAACCTGGTGGCGGCGCCGCTGTGGCTGCTGTTCGGGGTGTGGATGATGGCCATCCAGTACATCGACTACCCCGCCGACAACAACAAGGTCAGCTGGCAGGACATGCTCGCCTGGCTGCGCGAGAAGCGCTGGCAGTCCCTGGGCTTTGGCGGCATCACCTACGCCGCGCTGCTGGTGCCCTTCGTGAACATCGTGATGATGCCCGCCGCGGTAGCCGGCGCCACCCTGTTCTGGGTGCGTGAAGGCGGCGTGAGCGCGGGCACCGGCGCTGTCACGCAAACGCCACACTGATGTCACAAACGCTACATGACGGCAGCCCAGACTGCTGTCATGAGCACTCCCACGCTATTCATCGCCCTGGTCAGCGAGACCTACAGCCCGGAAATCAACGGTGTGGCCAATACCCTTGGTCATCTGGTCAGCGGGCTGCGCGCCCGCGGCCATCGCCTGCAGCTGGTCCGCCCCCGGCAGCACCACGACGCCCCGGCCGCCAATGACGACGACCTGCTGCTGACCCGCGGCTGGCCACTGCCCGGCTACCGCGGCCTGCAGTGGGGCCAGTCGGCGCGTCACAAACTGCTGCGCCTGTGGCGGCGCCAGCGCCCGGATGTGCTGTACATCGCCACCGAAGGCCCGCTCGGGTTATCCGCGCTGCGGGCAGCAAGGCGCCTGCGGATTCCGGTGATCAGCGGCTTTCACACCAACTTCCAGCAGTACACCGGGCATTATGGGATCACCCTGCTGACCCGCCTGCTGACCAACTACCTGCGCTGGTTCCACAACGCTTCACGCATGACCCTGGTACCCAGCCTCAGCCAGCGCTGCGAGCTGCAGCGCCGTGGTTTCGAGCGCCTGGAACTGCTCGCCCGCGGCGTCGATGCCGGGCTGTTCAATCCGGCCCGGCGTAGCGACGAACTGCGCCGCAGCTGGGGCCTGGCCGAACAGGACATCGCCGTGCTGCACGTCGGCAGGCTGGCCGCCGAGAAGAACCTGGACCTGCTGGTCAGCACCTTCCAGGCGCTGCAGCAGCAAGCTGGAGGGCTGCACCTGAGGCTGGTGGTGGTCGGCGACGGCCCGCTGCGCGAGCGCCTGCAGGCGCAGCTGCCGGATGCGCTGTTCTGTGGCATCCAGCGTGGCGAGACGCTGGCGCAGCATTACGCCAGCGGCGATATCTTCCTGTTTCCGAGCCTCTCGGAGACCTTCGGCAACGTGCTGCTCGAGGCCATGGCTTCGGGGCTCGGCGTGGTCGCCTTCGACCAGGCCGCCGCCGCCCAGCATGTCGAAGACGGCCACAACGGCATGCTGGCCAGCGCCGATGACCAGCGCACCTTCATCGAGGCTGCCGGTTGGCTGATGGAGAACAGCGAGAACCTGCGCAGGGTTCGCCTCAATGCCCGGCAGCATGCGGCCAGGCAAAGCTGGTCGAGCATCGTCGAGCAGTTCGAACAGCACCTGTACGCCGCGCTACAGAGCAGCGCCGTGCCCGGCAACGGGCGCAATCCGCCATTGGCGATCGAAAGCAAACGCGCCCACTGAAACACCAGCAAAGATGAAGGGCCGCACTTAGGGCTCAGGCCAGGGCCTTCTCGATGGCCTGGATCAAGGCGGGATCGTCCGGCGCGGTGCGCGGCGAGAAACGTGCGAGCACACGGCCATCCTGGCCAACCAGGAATTTCTCGAAGTTCCAGGTAATGTCCCCCGGGAATTCGGCGCCCTCACCGGCCAGCAGACGATACAGCGGATGGCGACCGCTGCCGTTGACCTCGAGCTTGCTGCTCAGCGGAAAGGTCACGCCGTAGTTCAGGCTGCAGAACTGGGCGATCGCCGCCTCGTCATCCGGCTCCTGCCCGGCGAACTGGTTGCAGGGCACGCCGAGCACGCTGAAGCCCTGCTCGGCGTACGTCTGCTGCAGGCATTCCAGGCCCGCATACTGCGGCGTGAGCCCGCATTTTGACGCGACATTGACCACCAGCACCACCTTGCCCTTGAGCGGGGCCAACGGCAACTCCTGGCCGTCCAGTGCGTGCAGTGTCAGGTGGTGAAAGGCGCTCATGATCGGTGCTCCGGGTAACGCGAAAAGGCATGAATAAGGGTCGTCTGCGACGGTTTGCCACGGTTGGCAAGGCGCAAAAAAGGCGCCGGAAAAGGCGCCTTTTCGTGACTGCAGCTTAGCAGCCGTTCATGACCATCTGCCAGCAGCGACCGTTGCGCTGCCGACATACGGATCAGTGCTGGTGACCACCTTCGCCATGGATGTGACCATGGGCGACTTCTTCGGCGCTGGCGTCACGCACGTTGACCACCTTGACCGCGAAGTTCAGGCGCTGGCCGGCCAGCGGGTGGTTGCCGTCGACGATCACGTCGTCGCCTTCCAGTTCGCGGATGGTGACGATCTGCATGCCGCCGTCCGGGCCGGAAGCGTGGAACTGCATGCCGACTTCCAGCTCGTCGACGCCTTCGAACATCGAGCGGTTCAGGGTAGCAACCAGCTCGGCGCTGTATTCGCCGTAGGCTTCTTCGGGCTCGACGGAAACCTTGACTTCGTCACCGGCCTGCTTGCCGACCAGGGCCTTCTCGAGGCCGACGATGATGTTGCCGGCACCGTGCAGGTAAACCAGCGGCGCGCCGCCAGCGGAACTATCGATCACCTCGCCGGCATCGTTGGTCAGGGTATAGTCGATGGAAACGGCCTTGTTGGCGGCGATCTGCATGGGGCGAACCTTTTGCTCGAGGAAAATGAACGTGTGAGTTTAACCAACGACGGCAGTGAAAGCGACCCAAGCCCAGACGGGCGGGCCGTGTCCACGACGACCCTGGTCGGTTTTGAGCAAGATCATGACGGCTACTGGGTCGCTGTCTTATCTTGTGGCCATACTCAACACCTGCGCCATCAGCCGCCCTGGCAAAATCGCGCCTGGGTGCTCGACGCTGCGCAGCGGCACGCGCGTATCGGCACCCCCTTCACCTGTGGCTGGTGTGTCGCCACACTGGCTCCAACGCCTTCGGATGCTAAGGACTCTTGAATGCCCGCACGCAATATTCTGGTGATCAACTGCGGTAGTTCCTCCATCAAGTTCGCCCTGGTCGACCCCGACCAGCAGGCGTTCGCCATCAGCGGCCTGGCGGAGCGCCTGGGCAGCGTCGACGCGGCGCTGCACTGGCAGCGAGAGGGCGTCAAACACACCCAGGCCATCCCCGGGGACGAACACCGCGCGGCACTCGCCAACCTGCTGCAGCGGGTGCAGGAGGCTGCCGGCGGCCAGTTGCACGGCATCGGCCATCGCATCGTGCACGGCGGTGAACACTTCACCAGCGCCCAACGGCTGGATCCCAACGTGATTGCCGCGATTCGCGCCGTTGCGCCCCTGGCGCCGCTGCACAACCCGGCCGGCCTGCTGGGCATCGAGGCGGCCCTGGCGTTGTACCCCGAGTTGCCCCAGGTGGCGGTGTTCGATACGGCCTTCCACCAGACGCTGCCGGAACACGCCTTCCGCTACGCGCTGCCGGAGCAGCTGTACCGTGACCATGGCGTGCGCCGCTACGGCTTCCACGGCACCAGCCACCGTTTCGTCAGCGCCCGCGCGGCGGAGCTCAGCGGGCTGCCGACGGATGACAGCGCCTGGCTGGTCGCGCACCTGGGCAATGGTTGCTCGACCTGCGCCGTGGTCAATGGCCAGAGCCGCGATACCAGCATGGGCCTGACGCCCCTCGAGGGCCTGGTGATGGGCACCCGCAGCGGTGACGTCGACCCCAACCTGCACAGCCACCTGTCACGCACCCTGGGCTGGAGCCTGGAGCAGATCGACCGCATGCTCAACCATGACAGCGGCCTGCTGGGCCTGTCCGGCCTGTCCAACGACATGCGCAGCCTCGAGCAGGCCCGCGAAGAGGGCCACGCCGGCGCGACCCTGGCCATCGAGGTGTTCTGCTACCGCCTGGCCAAATCCCTGGCGGCCATGAGCTGCGCCCTGCCGCGCCTGGATGGGCTGATCTTCACCGGTGGCATCGGCGAGAACTCACCGCTGATCCGCAGCAAGACGGTGGCCCACCTGGGCCTGCTCGGCCTCAAGCTCGACGAAGCGGCCAACGCGCGCTGCCTGCGTGGCGTCAGCGGACCGATCAACGCGCAAGACCATACCCGGGTGCTGGTGGTGCCCACCAACGAAGAACGGCAGATCGCCCTCGACACCCTGGCGCTGCTCGACTGATACGGAGAACCCCATGCACACCTTTTTCATCTCGCCGACCGGCTTTGGTGTCGGTCTCACCTCCATCAGCCTGGGCCTGGTCGGTGCGCTGGAGCGCGCCGGTCTCAAGGTCGGCTTCTTCAAGCCCATCGCCCAGCCGCACCAGGGCGATGCCGGCCCCGAGCGCTCCAGCGAACTGGTGGCGCGCACCCACGGCCTGCATTCGCCCAAACCGCTGGCCCTTGCCCATGTCGAGCGGCGTCTCGGTGACGGTGACCTGGACGAGCTGCTCGAGGAAATCATCAGCCTCTACCAGGAGGCCGCCAAGGACAAGGACGTGGTGATCGTCGAGGGCATGGTGCCAACGCGCCAGGCCAGCTACGCCGCGCGGGTCAACTTCCACCTGGCCAAGAGCCTGGATGCCGACGTGATCCTGGTCTCGGCGCCGGAGCAGGAAAGCCTCAGCGAGCTGTGTGATCGCGTGGAAATCCAGGCCCAGCAGTTCGGCGGCCCAAAGGATCCCAAGGTGCTCGGGGTGATCCTCAACAAGATCCGCAGCGACGATGGCCTGGACGCCTTCACCGCGCGCCTGCGCGAACAGTCCTCGCTGCTGCGCCACCCGGAATTCCGCCTGCTCGGTTGCATCCCCTGGCTCGACGAACTCAACGCGCCGCGTACCCGCGACATCGCCGAGCTGCTCGGCGCGCGCATTCTCAATGCCGGCGACTACGAACAGCGGCGCATGCTCAAGATCGTGCTCTGCGCCCGCGCCGTGGCCAACACCGTGCAATTGCTCAAGCCCGGCACCCTGGTGGTCACCCCGGGGGATCGCGACGACATCATCCTCGCTGCCAGCCTGGCGGCCATGAACGGCATGCCGCTGGCCGGCCTGCTGCTGTGCAGCGATTTCGCGCCCGATCCGCGCATCATGGAACTGTGCCGTGGCGCCCTGCAGAGCGGCCTGCCGGTGATGACCGTGAGTACCGGCTCCTACGACACGGCCACCAACCTGAACCGCCTGAACAAGGAAATCCCGGTCGACGACAAGGAGCGCGCCGAGAAGGTCGCCGACTTCGTCGCCAGCCACATCGACCACGACTGGCTGGCCGCCCGTTGCGGCAGCCCGCGCGAGCTGCGCCTGTCGCCGCCGGCGTTCCGTTACCAGCTGGTGCAGCAGGCCAAGGCCGCCAACAAGCGCATCGTCCTGCCTGAAGGCGCCGAGCCGCGCACCGTGCAGGCCGCCGCCATCTGCCAGGCCCGCGGTATCGCCCGCTGCGTGCTGCTGGCCAAGCCCGAGGAGGTGCACAGCGTGGCGCAGGCCCAGGGCATCGAGCTGCCGCCAGGGCTGGAGATCCTCGACCCGGACCTGATCCGCGAGCGTTACGTCGAGCCGATGGTCGAGCTGCGCAAGGGCAAGGGTCTCAACGCCCCGATGGCCAGCGCCCAGCTCGAAGACACCGTGGTGCTGGGCACCATGATGCTGGCGCTGGACGAAGTCGACGGCCTGGTATCCGGCGCCGTGCACACCACCGCCAACACCATCCGCCCGGCGCTGCAGCTGATCAAGACCGCGCCCGGTTACAACCTGGTGTCCTCGGTGTTCTTCATGCTGCTGCCCGATCAGGTGCTGGTGTATGGCGACTGCGCGGTGAACCCGGACCCCAACGCCGAGCAACTGGCGGAAATCGCCCTGCAGAGCGCCAGTTCCGCCCAGGCCTTCGGCATTCCGCCGCGGGTCGCCATGCTCAGCTATTCCACCGGCGATTCCGGCAGCGGCGAGGAAGTGGAAAAGGTCCGCGAGGCCACGCGCCTGGCTCGCCAGGCCAACCCGGAACTGCTGGTCGACGGCCCGCTGCAGTACGACGCCGCGGCCATCGAAAGTGTTGGCCGGCAGAAGGCGCCGAACAGCCCGGTGGCGGGTCGTGCCACGGTGTTCATCTTCCCCGACCTGAACACCGGCAACACCACCTACAAGGCGGTGCAGCGCAGCGCCGACTGCATCAGCGTCGGCCCGATGTTGCAGGGCCTGCGCAAGCCGGTGAACGACCTGTCGCGCGGGGCACTGGTCGACGATATCGTCTTCACCATCGCCCTGACCGCCATCCAGGCCGCCAACATGCGCCAGTGAAAAGGGCCGATCCGCACGCGGGTGACACAACCCGCATTCGGATCGACTTGCAGTTCGGTCACCAATCGTTAACCTGTGCGCCAATTGCTGCCAGCGCTATCGCAGGCAGCCAACCTGCCTGAGGTTCGCACGTTCATGCTGCACTTTTTGCCTGCCCCGGTGCTCGGCCTTCTGGGTAGCGTCTCGTTGGCGCTCAACACCCTGGTCTGGTGCGTGCCGTTATTCACCATCACGCTGCTGCGCATCCTGCTGCCACTGCCGGTTGTGCAGCGTGCCAGCGATCACCTGATGACCTTCATTCAGGAAGGCTGGATCAGCTGCAATAAAGCCTGGATGCAGGTGCTGGGTAAAACCCGCTGGCACCTCGAGGGTGAGCAGAATTTCGACTACGGGCACTCCTACCTGATAACCAGCAACCACCAGAGCTGGGTGGATATTCTGGTGCTGCAGTACCTGCTCAACCGGCGCGTCAGGCCGCTGAAGTTTTTCCTCAAGCAGGAGCTGATCTGGGTGCCGGTAATCGGCCTGTGCTGGTGGGCGCTGGGCTTTCCGTTCATGAAGCGCTACTCGAAGCAATACCTGGCCAAGCACCCGGAGAAGAAAGGCAAGGATCTGCAGACCACCCGCCGCACCTGTGCCAAGTTTCGCCACAACCCGGTGGGCATCTTCAATTTCGTCGAGGGCACCCGCTTCACCCCGGCCAAGCACCAGGAACAGCAATCGCCCTACCGCTACCTGCTCAAGCCAAAGGCGGGCGGCCTGGCCTTCGTGCTCGATGCCATGGGCGAGCAGTTGCACGGCATGATCAACGTCACCCTGCACTACCCGCAGGGCAGCCCCGGCTTCTGGACCCTGCTCAGCGGTCAGCTGGACGAGGTGGTGGTGGTGGTCGAGCAGCTAGCGATCCCGGATCGCTTCATCGGCCGCGCCTACGATCAGGACGAAGCCTACCGCAAGGATTTCCAGCAGTGGATCAACGCGCTGTGGGAAACCAAGGATGGCTTGCTCGAGCGCCTGCACCAGCAACACCCTTAGGGTCCGTTGTCGTTTCACCCACGGCCGAGCCGCGGCCCTGGGCTCAACTCGCCGCCTGGTAGAAGCGGTACTGCCGGCGGCCACCGCGCTTGGCCTCGTACATCGCCGTGTCGGCCGCCCGCAGCAGGTCTTCGACCGTGCTGCCATCGGTGGGTAAGCAGGCGATACCAATGCTGACGCCCAATCCCGACAGGTCGCCCTCCTCGGCCTGGCCGGATATCTGCTGAACCAGTTTCTGTGCCACCGAGGCCGCCTCGGCCGGGCTACCCAGGCTGTCGAGAATTACCGTGAATTCATCGCCGCCGATCCGCGCCAGGCGATCATAGGGGCGCAGACACCCCTTGAGCTGACTGCTGACCTGGCGCAGCACCTGATCACCGCGCTCGTGGCCCAGGGTGTCGTTGATGCGCTTGAAGCCATCCAGGTCCAGGTACAGCAAGGCGGCCTGCTGGCCGGTGCGCTGATGACGGGAGATCGAGGCCTGCAGCTCCTGCAGAAAGCCACGGCGGTTGAGCAAGCCGGTCAACGCATCGGTGATCGCCAGTGACTCGAGCTGCTGGTGCAGGTCGCGCACCAGCGACATGTCCAGCGCCAGTAGAACCATACCGTGCTCGTCATCCGGCAGCGGCGAACAGGAAAGCGCCACCGGCACGGGGCGGCCATCCCGGGTGCGCAGGTTGGCGTCATGCAGGCGCAGGTGCTCGCGGCGTTGCCAGTGCTGGTAGAAGCTCGACGCCTGCCAGGGCTGTGCCGCGCCAACATCGACCCACTCCAGCAGCGCGCTGCCGGTCAGCTCACCGGCCTGGCAACCGAGCATGCGGGTGATCGCCGGGTTGGCGAAACGGATGTTGCCGTCATCGCCGACCACCAGAATGCCTTCGGCGGTGTTGTCGAGGATCGAGGCGTTGAAGGCGCGCTCGCGCTCCAGTTGCCGGGTGGCACGCAGCAGGTCACGACGATGGCGCTCGTGTTCGAGCAGCGCCCGCACCTTGTGCAGCAGCATCGCCGGCTGCACCGGCTTGGCAATGAAATCCATCGCGCCGGCGCCATAACCCTGGCCAAGAACCTCGTCTGTCTGCGCCAATCCGGAGATGAAGATGATCGGCGTCAGCCGCGTATGCGCTTCAGCGCGCATGCGCCGCGCCACCTCGAAGCCGTCCATGCGCGGCATTTGCACGTCGAGCAACACCAGGGCCACCTGGGCCTGGGCCAGGTACTCGAGCGCCTTGGCGCCCGAGTCGACGCAGTGCACAGGCTGCTCGATGGCCTCGAGCAGCTCCTGCATGTCGTCCAGATTGTCCTGTCGATCATCGACGACGAGTATTTCCAGCGGCTCATCCCGATCCGGTACCACGCTTACCTCCCTGCCCGCCTCGACCCTTGATCATCACAGTCTAGCCATCGCCCGCCGGGCAGCCACATCTGCGAAGGTAGCAGGCATGAAAAACCCCGCCGCGGCGGGGTTTGTGATACGCGGTTTGGCTTACAGCGGGCGCAGGTTGATTTCCACACGGCGGTTCTGTGCGCGACCTGCTTCATTGGCGTTGCTGGCAATCGGCTGGTTCGGGCCTGCGCCATAGGCAGAGATCCGCGAAGCGTCGACACCATTGGCGGCCAGGTACGAGGCCACGCTCTGGGCACGGCGGGTGGACAGGCTCTGGTTCAGCTCGGCGGAACCGGTGCTGTCGGTATGGCCGACGATGTTCACGCCGTTCTTGTTGAACTCCTTGAAGGTCAGCACCAGCGAATTGAGCGTCGGGTAGAAGCTGCTGGAAATGTCCGCCGAGTTGCTGGCAAAGGTAATGTTGCCGGGCATGATCAGGGTCAGGTCGTTGCCATTGCGCTGCACCTGCACGCCGGTGCCCTGCAGCTGCTGACGCAGCTTGGCTTCCTGGGTGTCGACGTAATAGCCGTAGCCGCCCCCTGCTGCACCACCGACGGCGGCGCCGATCAGCGCGCCCTTCTTGCGGTCTTTCTTGCTCGAGGTGGCAGCGCCGACCGCGGCACCGGCCAGCGCGCCCATGCCGCCGTAGATGCCGGACTTGCCCGCCTGGCTTTCACCGGTATAGGGGTTGACCGTACAGCCGGACAGAACAGCGAAAACGGCCGTTGCGGCAATCAGGGTGCGGAGCTTGATCATGGGTAATCCTTAGTCGTGTTGCGAAGAGACAGACTTCTATCCGCGGCTTCGAGCCAGCGAACGCAGCCAAGTTCCCGACCAAGGCTAACAAGCACCACGCAGAAAATCTGTAAGCAGTTGTTCTTCAAGCACGCACGAAGGGGTTTTCGCGCATCTCGTCACCCAGTCGGGTGTCCGGCCCGTGGCCCGTCACCACGGTGGCGTCTTCATCCAGGCGGTACAGGCGCTGCTTGATGGAGCGCTCGATGCTGGCGTAATCGCCACCCCACAGGTCGGTGCGCCCGATACCGCGGCGAAACAGGGTATCACCGGCGATCAGCAGCTTGGCCTCGGGGAACCAGAAACTCATGGAGCCTGGGGTATGCCCCGGCGTGTGCAGGGCCACGCCGCAGCCACAGGCCAGCGCCTCGTCATCGGCCAACCACTGATCAGGGGCAGGCACGGGGGTGTAGGGCACGCCGAACATCTGGCACTGCATTTCCAGGTTGTCCCAGAGGAACTGATCGTCCTTGTGCAGGTGCAGCGTCGCCCCGGTCTTTTCCTTCATCTGCCCGGATGCCAGGAAATGATCGAGGTGGGCATGGGTATGGATGATGCTCACCACCTTGAGGCCATGAGCCTCCAGCCGCGCCATGATCAGGTCGGGGTTGCCACCCGGATCGACCACGATGGCCTTGCCGCTGACAGGATCGCCAATGATGGTGCAGTTGCACTGCAAGGGGCCGACGGGAAAGGTTTCGCGGATCATGCCAGGGGATGTCGATTGCATAGGGTGTTCCTGTAACGCGGGTAGCAGGCGGAGAGCCCATTCTACCCGGCACCAGGTACTGCGCGCTGAACCAGTCGAGCGAAGCGCCCGGCAAGCCCCACGGCCTTGGTGGCAATCGAGCGGGCAACAAAAAGCCGGCGCGGCGGCCGGCTTTTCGGTTTCACAGGGCGATCAACGCACGCCAGACTGGCGCAGTGCGGCCGGCGTGTAGTCGCTTTCCTTGGCAGGATAGTCGAACTCGTAGGCGCGCTTTTCCTCGTTCTTCAGGCCCAGGGCCAGGTAACGACCGGAGAGCAGATCGTGGATCACCTCGACGGCGTACCACGGCACCTGCTTGTCGTAGTAGTACTGGGCATGGGCTTCCGCCACGCGCCACAGGGTACCGCGACCGTCGTAATGGTCGATGGCAGCGGCCTGCCAGGTATCCTCGTCGATGTAGAAGTCACGCTTGGCGTAGATGTGGCGCTCGCCCTGCTTCAGGGTCGCGGTCACGTGCCAGACGCGGTGCAGCTCGTACCGGGTCAGGTCCGGATTCAGGTGCCCTGGCCTGACGATGTCGGCGTACTTCAACTTCGGCGAATCGAGACGGTAGCTGTTGTAGGGAATGTAGATTTCCTTCTTGCCCAGCAACTGCCAGTCGTAGCGATCAGGCGAGCCGTTGTACATGTCGAGGTTGTCGGAGGTACGCAGGCCATCGGCTGCGGTACCCGGGCCGTCATAGGAGACCTGCGGCGCACGGCGCACACGACGCTGACCGGCGTTGTACAGCCACGCCATGCGCGGCTCCTTCACCTGGTCGATGGTCTCGTGCACCAGCAACACGTTGCCGGCCAGACGCGACGGCGCGGTTACCCGCTGCTTGAAGTAGAACAGGATGTTGCTCGGCTGGCTGGTATCGACGCCCTTCATCATGCTGCGGAAGGCGAACTCTTCTTCCAGGCTGACCGGGCTGAACGAGCCATTGGCCTGCGGCGTCACCTGCACCACGTGACGACGAACGCTGGCACCGCGGTAGCGGGTGATGTGGTTCCAGATCGCTTCCAGGCCGTCTTTCGGAATCGGGAACGGGTTGGCCAGCTGGAAATTCTCCAGCCCTTCACCGCCCTGGATCAGCTTGGTGTTGGTGGCGTTCTGCTTGGTCGCCGCGATGATGTTGTCCGGTACGGTTGCCGTGCGGTGCGTGGTGTAGACCGGCATCCGATAGGTTTCCGGATAGCGCTTGAACATCGCGTACTGGCCAGGCGTGAGCTTGTCCTTGTACTGCTCGACGTTCTGCGCGGTGATGGTGAACAGCGGCTTCTCGTTGGGGAACGGGTCGGCCAGGAAGCCGCCCGCATCCACTGCCCCGGCATTGACCGGCAGCCCACCGGTCCACGCCGGGATGCTGCCATCGGCATTGCCGGCCTTCTCGGCGCCGAGCGGCGTCAGGGTATTACCCAGCTTGGCCGCCTCGTCCGCCGACACCGCTGCCATCACACCGGTGGCCAGCAGCGACA
>Ga0207790_1000329_pt1 | contig 17785 bp, 18 predicted proteins | sample HigsolmetaGSP14D_FD_184842 | JGI IMG/M metagenome (GOLD analysis project Ga0207790, IMG submission 184842) | High solid enriched microbial communities from the Joint BioEnergy Institute, USA - SP1-4-D (SPAdes) | ecosystem: Engineered > Bioreactor > SSF (Solid state fermentation) > Aerobic >...
GAAAGAACAACCGCCCAAGCTCAGCACCGGGATTTTCGGCACGCATGAAGGCTTCGCCAACGAGGAAGGCGTATACCTCGCTGATTTCCATCAGCTCGACGTCGGCACGATTGAGGATGCCGCTCTCGGTCACCACCAGGCGGTCGCGGGGAATGCGCGGCAGCAGGTCCAGCGTGGTTTCCAGATTCACCTCGAAGGTATGCAGGTTGCGGTTGTTGACGCCAATCAGCGGCGTATCCAGCACCTTCAACGCGCGCTCCAGCTCGTCGCCATCATGCACTTCGGCCAGCACGTCGAGATTGAATGCCTTGGCGGTAGCCGCCAGCTCGGCCATCTGCGCATCGCTCAGCGCCGAGACGATCAGCAGCACGCAGTCGGCGCCCAGCGCCCGCGACTCGACGATCTGGTAAGGGTCGATCATGAAATCCTTGCGGATCACCGGCAGCGAACATGCGCTACGCGCTTCCTGCAAGTAGCGGTCGGCGCCCTCGAAGAAATCGATATCGGTAAGGACCGACAGGCAGGTCGCCCCGCCCTCCTCGTAGCTGCGGGCAATGTCCGCCGGCACGAAGTTCTCACGAATCACGCCTTTGCTCGGCGAGGCCTTCTTGATCTCGGCGATCAGCGCTGGCTGCTTGCTCCTGGCCTGCTCGATCAGCGCCTTGGCAAAACCACGCGGGGCGTCGGCAGCGCGCGCGTCGCGCTCGACTTCGGCGAGGCTGACCACGGCACGGCGGGCGGCGACTTCTTCGGCCTTGCGGGCGAGGATCTTTTCCAGAACGGTGGGAATGCTCACCCTTCATTCTCCTGTTTGAATACCGCGGTAAAGGACACCAGCTCTTCCATCTTTTCCCGGGCCAGGCCGGTGTGCAGGGCGTCGTGGGCCAGGCTCATGCCGCCCTGCAGGTCGTCGGCATGGTCAGCGGCATAGAGCGCCGCACCGGCATTGAGCACGATGATGTCGGCGGCTTTCTGGCCGGCATCGGTCTTGCGGCGGCCCAACGCATCGCGGATCAGCTCCAGCGATTGCGCTGCACCGTCCACGGTCAGACCGATCAGGCTCTGGCTCTTGATATCGAAATCTTCGGGCTGGATGCGGTACTCGCTGACCACGCCGTTCTTCAGTTCGGCGACGAAGGTCGGCGCCGCCAGGCTGATTTCGTCGAGACCATCCTGGGCATGCACCACCAGCACGTGCTCGCTGCCCAGGCGCTGCAGCACTTCGGCCATCGGCCGGCACAACGCCTGGCTGAACACGCCCACCACCTGGTGCTTGGCGCCGGCCGGGTTGGTCATCGGGCCGAGCATGTTGAACAGCGTGCGCAAGCCCAGCTCGCGGCGCGGGCCGATGGCATGCTTCATCGCGCCATGATGGGACGGCGCGAACATGAAGCCGACGCCGACGGTCTCGACGCAGCGCGCCACCTGCACCGGGGTGAGGCCCAGGTACACACCGGCAGCCTCGAGCAGATCGGCGCTGCCGCTCTTGCCCGACACCGCGCGATTACCGTGCTTGGCCACCTTGCCGCCGGCCGCAGCGACGACGAAGGCCGCGGCGGTGGAGACGTTGAAGATGTTCATGCCGTCGCCACCGGTGCCGCAGGTGTCGACCAGGCGCTCGGCGGCGATCTCTACCGGCGCAGCCAGTTCGCGCATCACGCTGGCGGCACCGACGATCTCGTCGATGGTCTCGCTCTTCATGCGCATGCCCATCAGGAACGCGCCGATCTGTGCGTCGGTGCACTGGCCGGTCATGATTTCGCGCATCACGTCGCGCATTTCCTCGGTGCTCAGGTCCAGCTGGGCGACGATGCGGTTGAGGGCTTCCTTGATGTTCATGGGCGCACGCCTCCGGTCTGCTTGAGGAAGTTGGCGAACAGTTCGTGGCCCTGCTCGGTAAGGATCGACTCGGGGTGGAACTGCACGCCCTCGACGTTCAGGGTCTTGTGGCGCAGGCCCATGATCTCGTCGACGGCGCCGTCCTCGTGCTGCGTCCAGGCGGTGACCTCGAGGCAGTCCGGCAGGGTCTCGCGCTTGACCACCAGCGAGTGGTAGCGGGTCACGGTCACCGGCATCGCCAGGCCGGCGAACACGCCCTTGTTTTCGTGAAACACCGGGCTGGTCTTGCCGTGCATCACCTGGCGGGCGCGTACCACGTCGCCGCCGTAGGCCTGGCCGATGCTCTGGTGGCCGAGGCAGACGCCGAGGATCGGCAGCTTGCCAGCAAAATGCAGGATGGCCTCGATGGACACACCGGCTTCGCTCGGCGTGCACGGGCCTGGGGAGACGACGATGCGCTCGGGCTTGAGCGCCTCGATCTCGGCGATGCTCAGTTCGTCATTGCGGATGACGTGGACGTCGGCACCCAGTTCGCCCAGGTACTGCACCACGTTGTAGGTAAAGGAGTCGTAGTTGTCGATCATCAGCAGCATTTTAGATTTAACCCTTTGATTTACTGCTCTTCAGCCAATCACCCTGGTTTCGATACCCCTATTCGCACCCGCAGTTTTTCATGCCGGGAGAATGTCTATTCGGGGGTCGAGCAAGGCAGAGAGAATCGTCCGGCGGGGCCGGATGGAAAAGATCAGGCGCGCCAACGCCAGCGGGCGTGGGCTTTGATGAGGCGCATCAGGAGGGTGCTGCTTGCGTTCACGAAGGAGGTCTCGCGTTTATCTCCAGGCACAGTAGCCCAGCAGGGCCTTGGCGTGCAACTGGCACAGCGCTGCGCACCGGCAACAGATCGGCGCTTCATGGCCGTCACAGCACCCAGGGTTATCGGCCGGCTCCCTGCTGCTCGGCCAGCCAGGCGAGCACCTGCTCGGCCAGGCGCTCGGGGGCCTCGCGGGTGCTGTCCAGGCGCAGCAGCGGGCAGCGCAGTTGCTGCGCGATCCACGCTTCGTGCATGCGCAGGCTGCGGGTCTGCAGATCGCCGTGCTGATAGCCGGCGGCCCACTCCAGAAAGGCCTGGTGCTGGGCGTGCATGTCCCCGCCCGGCCGCACCCGCTCGCCGTAACGCTGCTGCTCGCGGGCACGCAGCCGTTGCATGCGCTCGGTGTCGTCCAGTTGCAGGAACACGGCGTGGCTGAACAGCGGTACCAGCGCCTCGCCCCAGCTGCACAGCGAACCGCTGAGTATCCAGTCGCTCGACTGCGCCGCGCAGGCGCGGATCTGCTCCACACGCTGTTGCGGTTCGCGCTTGAAACGATAAGGTGGCTCGCTGGGCAGCCAGTAGAAGTTGTCGGTGTCCAGGTGCAACCAGCCGCAGCGCTGGGCCAGTGCTGCCGCCAGGGTGGTCGTCCCGGCACCGGACGCCCCGAACACATGTAACCGTACCGCCATGGATCAACATCCTCCACGAAAGGAATTCATCATGATTCGCCCTTACCATGCCAACGACGCCAACGCCGTGCTCGACATCTGGCTCGCCGCGTCGATTCAGGCCCATGCCTTTATCGCCGAATCGTTCTGGCGCGATCAACTGGGCGCCATGCGCGAGGTCTACCTGCCCCAGGCCGAGACACTGGTGCTCGAAGAAGACGGCCAGATCCTGGGCTTCGCGTCTCTGCACGAACACCGCCTGGCCGCCCTGTTCGTCGCCCCAAGCGCCCAGGGGCGCGGGCTCGGCAAACGCCTGCTCGACGAAGCCAAGCGCCGCCGCGACCTGCTGGAGCTCAGCGTGTACAGCGCCAACACCCGGGCCTGCGCCTTCTACCAGGCCTGCGGCTTTGCCGTGCTGGCCGAGCAGAACGATCCGCACAGCGGCCACCCCGAGCAGGTCATGCGCTGGCAAGCCGAGTGAGGCGCAGAGCGGGCACTCTCCGGTAGCGAGTTGTGGCTGTCAACGCTAGCCGAGCGCAGCGCTAACGCGGTTCACCGAGGGCTCGCACGTAGTCCTGGCACATACCTAGGGCGATGATGGCGCGGTCGCCGCGTTGGCTGATGGCGACAATTCGTTGAGCAGCTGCTCGGTCAATGTCGGCGCGTCGGGCGCCATCCACCAGGCGTCCGGGAGCGGGGGTGCCGGGCACTGGGGCGCGGTGAGTGGAGTCGGTAGCTCCGGGAGCGGCGGTGAGGACTGACAGCCGTAGCTCAGCAGTGGCAAGACGATCACGCAGGCGCGCAGCCTTATCTTCGGCATCGGTAAGTTTCCTGTGTTGGGTCTGGGAGGAGGCCTGCAACTGCTGCTCGAGCAGCAGGCGTTTGGCATGGCCACGTTGTGTTTCAAGCGCGGCGGCGCTCTGGATGCGGCCGAGGGCCTGGGCATGGGTTTTGTCGCGCTCGGCCAGCTGTTCACCCAGGCGCCAGCCCTGCACCACCCAACCGAGGCTGGCGGCGCCGAGCAGCAGCGTCAGGATCAGGCCGCCGCCGAGCAGCCAGCGATAGCGGGTGGGAATCAGCATTAACAGGCTCATGCCGCCACCTCCCCGCCAGAGGCGATGAACATGGCCAGCAGGTCATCCTGATCACGCGGCTGGCTGGCCAATTCCTGGCGGTAGATACGCAGCAGCGCGCCAAGATCGTGCTCGCGCTGGCCGTAGCCGGCCCCCGGCAGGCTGGCCCAGATGGGCGCGGCCGCGGTGATCGCCTCAGCCACCTGGCCGGCCTGAATGGGCGCGAGTGCGCCGCATTCTTCGAGCAGCTTCACGGCGGCCAGGTCTTGCGCCTCCGGGGTGAAGCGGCCGCGAAAGTCGTAGAGTTCGACGATGGCATCCCAGGTGCGGGCCAGGAACTGGTAACGGCCAGCCGCCGTCGATTGAATGTCGTAGCGCGGCAGCTCGACCCGTTGGCGCGGGTGGGCGCTGTAGTCGTCGAACAGGCTGCCGCCCACCAACACGTTATAGCCGTCGTCGCTGTTGGCGACGGTCGAGGTGCCTTCGCTCCAGGCGAGCATGTCGAGAAAGGCGAGTACGTTGTGGCCACCCGCCTGGGTGGCAGTAAGTCGGGCCATGGGAATTCTCCGGTGTCGTAAAGGCAATGACCCGCCGAAGCGGGTCATTGGCGTGGCTCAGCGGGGCCCGTAGGCCGTGGTGGTGTTGCCGATGCGTGCCATCAGCGAGCGTGTGTTGGCTTTCAGCGTGCCGTCGTTGCGGTCCATGCCGTTGGGGTTGTTGTCGTCATCACCGGGACCGGCCAGCCACTGGAAACGCAGGATATGGTTGGCATCGAAGTACTTGTGCAGCTCGGTGAAGTAGGTACGCATGCCCGGTATGTGGTCCGGCCCGCCGAACTCACCGGCGATACCGCGCTTGCCATTGGCCTTGAGCCAGTCGATAAAGGGGGACCAGTCGGCCACCCGCTCGCGGTAGGCGATCGATTCGATGGCCTGGTTCCACTTGCCACCACCCTGGCCGTCCTTGTCCGGGTACTGATGTGCCTCGTAGAGCAGCCGGCCTCCAGGATCCTGGAGATCCTTGAGCATGTCGGAGCTGCGCGGCCAGTACAGGGCCGAGGCGAACGCATTGCCGGCCACGGTGATGTAGTGCCGCGGGTCGACCTCACGCACCGCGGTGATCAGCCGCTGCACGTTGTTGCTCCACAGGGTTTCCACGTTGACGCCGCCATCGGGCACGCTGCCCATGTTGTGCGGCTCGTTCATCAGGCCGTAGCCGAACAGCCCGGGCTCGTCGCGCAGCTCCCGGGCGATGGCCGCCCAGATTCGCGCCAGCAAGGTGTAGTTGACCGGGCAATCGGGCGCACCGATGGCCGTCCACAGCGCGTAGCCGCCGTTCCAGGCCTGCACCACGCGGCCGCTCACCGGCCCGTTGGCGCGTACGTACCAGCGGCAATAGTTGTGCATGTCGAGCAGCGAGAAGCCGCCCCAGCTGTGGATATGGCGGATGGCCCGGCGGATTTCCTCCACGTAGCTCTGCCGCAAGGTGAAGCCGCCAGCGCCATCGAGAATGGCGATGCGCTCGCCCGCGAACGGCAGACGCACGGCGAAGGGTTTGCCGCCCAGGCTACCGGCGTAGGACTTGATGTAGTCCGGCTGGTGGCCGCGCGGGGCGACGGTGAAGTAGTGGGTGTCCAGCCGCGCCGTGGCGATGGCGTCGACGTAGGGGTTGTTGCCCAGGCCTGCGGCGTTGAAGCCGATCAGCGGGAATTCGCCGGCAGCGGCCATTTGGTCAAAGGTCTTGATAGCCATGGTGTTTCCTCCAGACATGAAAAAGCCCGCACGGTGGCGGGCCAGGGTGAGTACGGCGGCACGGCTGTGCCGTCGTACGGATTCAGGTAGCGGTTGTTGCCAGTTGCAGCTGGCGGCCGAGTCAGGCGTCTCGGTCGCCAGGTGGTTTGTCGCGCAGGGCTCCGGTACGCCGGCGAATCGCCGCCAGCATCAGCGTCACCACCAGACCGGCGCCGGCGAAACCGGCAGGGCCCGGATAGGCGAAGGGGTGGATGCCATGCAGTTGGAAGTCCGTGATCGCCGGAGCACACAGGTAGCCCATCACGGCCGACGTCAAAAAGAACGTCACCCGGTTCCACATGGGCAGATTTTGCGTAGTGGTGAAGTACACCAGCGCCCCACACAAGGCGCCGACGGCAGCCTCGCCATTGATAGGGGCAATCAGGGCTGCAAGGTGCTCACCTAGCACGCCGAACAGCACGGCGCTGCTGTATTCAGTCATTGTTATCGTACTCCCCGAGGCCGACGGCCCCGACGACATTGAGGTTATGCCGCCCCCTGAAACGACAATGCCCCGCACGGGCGGGGCATTGTTTGAGGAAGGTCGGTGTGTTGCAGCGCGGCTCGACGCGCCTGTAGCTGTTGATGAAGTCATGAAGCTGGCTGACTGCTCGCCCACCTCTGTGACGGTGATCAATGTATAACCGCCGATTCTCAGGCTCTCAAGGGCACTGCGCGAATCAGCGCCGACGCGCCGGAAAAAAACGGATACGCAAGCCGTTCAGACTGCCTGCCGCAGGAAACGGGCGCCCGCAAAGGCGCCCCGTGCCGGGCACCAGGGCGTTGTTCTTCAGGAAAGGAAAGGAAAGGTGCCGAACCGCGAGAACCGCGGCCGGCAGAAATGAAAAGCGCGCTCAGGCGGCGCGCTTCAGGAGTTGCGACTCGATGGCCCTGTGGGCCTGGCCCAGGCGGCGATAGAACTGCGCCCGGCTACAGCCGCAGGCCGTCCATTTTTCACCTTGGGGCTGGGTGCTGCAATACTGCTCGATGACCACCTGCCGCTGTTCGGGGGAAAGGTGCTTGCTGACGATCCAGTCGATTTCCGTGGCCTTGTCGACCAGCACACGGCTGCCACGGGCAGCGCGATTAAGCACACCTTGTGATGCCATCAGCGAAGCGATCACGCTGTTGCCCATGTTCGATGTGCAGTCCGCTGCACCTGCCTGCGCTTCGGCCCAACGCTGCAGCGCCTCGTCTATGTAGGGAATCATTGCCTGCCTCCTGCCATCGCTGATGGCCTCGATGTGAATTCGTCCCGGTAGGTGAAAATCCTGCTGAGTCACATCCAGGCACCTGACCGGTTATCGTCAAATCAAAAATAATCACGAATCGTGTTTTATTCAAGCCGAGAACTGCGCTATAAATATTTCACAACGTGATTATCGGAGAGACCTGATGGAAACCCTGGGGCAACGCATCAAACACCTGCGCAAGAGCAAGGGCCTCAGCCAGCAGCAGCTGGCCGAAGCCTGCGGCTGGTCATCCCAATCACGCATCGGCAATTACGAAAGCGACCTGCGCGAACCGGGTCTGTCCGAACTGCTGGTGCTCGCGCCGGCGCTGGGCGTCAGCCTCGCCGAGCTGGCCGGCACCGACGACCTGCCGGAGGTGCCGCCGGCCGACACCCTGGCAGTCGGCCACGCCCGTGGCGGCGCGGTGCCGGTGGTGGGGCACGCGCAACTGGGCACTCAGGGCTACTTCGAGGAGATCGACTTTCCGGTCGGCCATGGCGACGGCTACCTGCGCATTCACAGCGACGACCCCAATGCCTACGGCCTGCGGGTGAACGGCGACAGCATGCACCCGCGAATCAAGAACGGTGAATACGTGCTGATCGAGCCCAACAAGGCCTTCCACGCGGGAGATGAGGTGATGGTTCGCACCCTGGACGGCCAGGCGATGATCAAGGAGTACATCTACCTGCGCGACGGCATGTACCGCTTCGACAGCGTCAACCAGAACCACCCGCCCATCCATATCCACCAGGACAACGTCACCAAGATTCACCTGGTGGGCGGCATCCTCAAATCCTCGCGTTTCACCGAAGAATAGTGGCGCGCCCAATGAACCCCGACGGCGAGACCTGACCCCATACCGAGCCCAATCATGAACACTCAGCCTGAGCCGCACCTGCCGCTCCAGACGCTGGAGCTTCTATTCCGCACCCACGGCGACGTGCTGGTGCCCATCGACCGGGTGCGTACGGTGTATTTCCGTCACCTGAGCGCCGACAACTTCATCCGCGCCATCGCCACTGGCCGCCTGAACCTGCCGATCACCACCCTGGACAGCAGCGCCAAGGCGCCCAAGTTCATCGAGCTGCACCACCTGGCGGCCTATATCGACAGTTGCGCCAGTGCTGCCAACACGGCCGACAGCCTGTGCGCCGACACGCCGGGTGCTTACCGGGTGGAGTGCGCTCAGCAGCCGCGCCGCGCGTAAGCTGCCAGGATGGTGCGCTCCGATTGCACCAGGTAGGTATCCAGCGCCTTGGCCGCGTCCTGCGGGCGCCCTGCTTCCAGGTGGTCGAGAATCGCCGCATTCATGTCGATGTAGGGCGCGTGCAGGAATTCCGCGTCATTGAGCAGCCCGAATACCAGGCGCAACTCGGCGGACAAGTGCCCGTAGAAGGTATTCAGGCGCTGGCTGTCCGCCAACTCGACGATGGCCGCATGAAAGACCATGTTGGCCGTGCCTACCGCCCCCCAATCCGGCACCTCGGCGCTGCGCTGCGCCGCCTTCACCGCCTCGCGCATGCGCTTGACCGCCGGGTGCTTGGGATACGCCTGGGCCAGCGCCTGGCACTCGACGAAACGCCGCGCCCGGTAGATCTCGATGATCGAGGCCATGTCCGGCACCGACACGAACACCCCGCGATTGGGCTCGTGCTTGAGCAGGCCTTCCTGGGTCAGCACACGAAAGGCTTCGCGCAGGGTATTGCGCGAGATATCCAGGCTTTCGCTGAGCGCCGCCTCGGACAGCCGCTGCCCCGGCACCAGCTCGCCATCGACCAGCTTGCGGCGAATTTCCGCAGTCACGGTTTCGCCCAGGGTACGTGGGTTATCAGACACGTCTTTGTTCATCACCGATCCACCAAGGCAGCGCCGGGCTCTTTGCAGAAGAGCCGAAGGCCCCGATGGTTACCGAGCAGCGCGCTGCAGGCAAGGGGTCGAGCTGTCACCGGGCGCACCATGGTGAATCAACCCTGGGTATCGAAGTAACAAAACAGTGCAAATAGATCATCAATGCAAATTAGATTGTTGAACAATAAAACCATCTAGAATCAACATATCAAGCCATTTCATGGTTACGTGGCATGTTGATTGCCTTACACCCTGCACCCGTTACTTCGCCCCAGGAGTGTTCCATGCAGGCCCAGACCACCGCCGACTTCGCCCGCTCACGCCGCTCATCATTGATCGCGGCCATCTTCCTGATGGCCACCTCGGCCATCGGTCCCGGCTTCATCACCCAGACCGCCACCTTCACGGCCACCATGGGCGCGGCCTTCGCGTTCGGCATTCTCGCCTCGATCCTTATCGATTTCGTGGTGCAGCTGAACGTCTGGCGCATCGTCACCCTGACCCGCATGCGCGCCTCGGACATCGCCAACGCGGCGATTCCCGGCAGCGGCTACCTGCTCGCCCTGCTGGTGATCTTCGGCGGCCTGGTGTTCAACGTCGGCAACATCGCCGGCGCCGGCCTGGGCCTCAATGCACTGATGGGCCTGGATCCGAAATGGGGCGGCGCGCTCAGCGCCCTGGTGGCCATCGGCATCTTCCTGTCCAAGCGCGCCGGTATCGCCATCGACCGGCTGATCGTGGTGCTCGGCCTGCTGATGATCCTGCTCACCCTGTTCGTCGCCTACGCCTCCAATCCGCCCCTGGGCGAGGCGCTGCGCCAGACCGTCTGGCCAGATACGATCAACTTCGCCACCATCACCACCATCGTCGGCGGCACCGTGGGCGGCTACATCACCTATGCCGGTGCACACCGCCTGCTGGATCGTGGCCTGGTCGGCGAGGAGCACATCAAGGAGGTCACCAAGGCGGCACTCAGCGGCATCGCGGTGACCGGGGTGATGCGCTATGTGCTGTTCCTGGCCATCCTCGGCGTGGCCGCCAGCGGGGTGGTCATCGACACCTCGGGCAAAGGCGCCAACCCGGCTGCCCAGGCGTTCCAGGCTGCCGCCGGCGAGCTCGGCCTGCGCACCTTCGGCCTGGTGCTCTGGGCTGCCGCCATCACCAGCGTGATCGGTGCGGCCTACACCTCGATGTCGTTCATCACCGCCTTCATGCCCGGCATCAGCGAGCGCGGCCGCAACCACGCCACGGTGGCGTTCATTGCCGTGTCGCTGAGCATCTATCTGGCCCTGGGCACCGCGCCGGCGGCCCTGCTGCTGTTCGCCGGCGGCTTCAACGGTTTGATCCTGCCCATCGGCCTGAGCATCTTCGTCTACGTCGGCTGGCGCCGCAGCGACCTGATGGGCGGCTACCACTACCCGCGCTGGCTGCTGGCGCTCGGCGCCCTGACCTGCCTGCTGACCTGGTACATGGCGGCCAAATCGGTCGGCCCGATCTTCGCCTTTATCGCCTGATTCTAGGAGACCCGACATGCCAACCATCGACCTCAACAGCGACCTGGGCGAAAGCTTCGGCCAATGGTCCATGGGCGACGACGCCGCGATGCTCGACATCGTTACCAGCGCCAACGTCGCCTGCGGCTTCCACGCCGGTGACCCGGCCGGCATCCTGCGCACCCTGAAGGCGGCTGCGGCCAAGGGCGTGACCATCGGCGCCCACGTCGCCTACCCGGATCTGGTCGGCTTCGGCCGCCGCAACATGGATATCGCCAGCGACGAGCTGAGCGCCGACGTGATCTACCAGATCGGCGCCCTGCAGGCCCTGGCCACCGCCGCCGGCACCACGGTGCGCTACGTCAAACCCCATGGCGCGCTGTACAACACCATCGCCCACGACACCCGCCAGGCCCTGGCGGTGATCGAGGCGATCCGCGCCGTCGACCCGAGTCTGGTGCTGGTCGCCCTGGCCGGCTCGCCACTGATCGAACTGGCCCGTGGCGAAGGCCTGACCTGCATCGCCGAAGCCTTCGCCGACCGCGCCTACACGCCGCAAGGCACCCTGGTGTCGCGCCGCGAGCCAGGCGCCGTGCTGCACGACGCCGAACAGGTGGCCCGGCGCATGCTGCGCCTGGTGCAGAGCAGCGAAGTCGAGGCGATCGACGGCAGCGTCACGCGCATCGAAGCCGACTCCATCTGCGTGCACGGCGACAGCCCCGGTGCCATCCAGATGGCCCGTGAAGTGCGCCAGTTGCTGGAACGATCCGGCGTGTCCCTGCAAGCCTTCGCTGGAGCCTCCCGATGAATGCCATCCAACGCGCCCAACAGGCCGCCATTGCCGCCGCCCGCCAGGCCCGCGCCGAATACCGCAACGGCCGCGTCGCGCCCACCGCCGGCATCGCCCCGGGCATGACCCAGGCCAACCTGATCGCCCTGCCCCGCGACTGGGCCTACGACTTTCTGCTCTACGCCCAGCGCAACCCGAAAGCTTGCCCAGTGCTCGACGTGAGCGACGCCGGCAGCCCCACCACCGTGCTGGCCGAGGGCGCCGACCTGCGCACCGACCTGCCGCTGTACCGCATCTGGCGTGACGGCAAGCTGGCCGAGGAAGTCAGCGACGCCACCGCCGCCTGGGCCGAGCACCCGGACATGGTGACCTTTCTGATCGGCTGCAGCTTCACCTTCGAGACCGCCCTGCAGGAGGCCGGCATCGACGTGCGGCATATCACCGACGGCTGCAACGTGCCGATGTACCGCAGCAACCGCGCCTGCCGCCCGGCGGGCCGCTTGCACGGCGAGATGGTGGTGTCGATGCGGCCGATCCCGGCGGATCGGGTGGCCGAGGCGGCCGGCATTTCCGGCCGCTACCCCTCGGTGCACGGCGCCCCGGTGCATATCGGTGAGCCGCAGCGTCTAGGCATCGCCGACCTGCAGAAGCCGGATTTCGGCGACGCGGTGCGCATCGAGCCCGGCGAAGTGCCGGTGTTCTGGGCCTGCGGCGTGACGCCCCAGGCGGCGGTCATGGCCTCCGGCGTGCCCTTCGCGATCACCCATTCGCCCGGCCATATGTTTATCACCGACGTGCCCGACAGCACCTACCACGTCTAGGAGGCGGTTTTGCGTTTTCTCCCCGTAAACCTGGATGCGCTGCTGGTAGAGCTGGCGGATCTCGACGATACCCTGGCGCTGTTCGCTGCGCTGCAGGCCGAGCCCATCGCCGGGGTCGAGGAAATCGTCCCGGCGGCCCGTACCCTGCTGATCCAGTACCGGCCCGGCGCCATCGACCGCCAGGCGCTGATCAATGACATCGCCCGGCGCGACCTCAGTCAACGCAGCAGCCGCGCCAGCCGCCGCGTGGAAATTCCCGTGCACTACAACGGCGAGGATCTCGACGAAGTGGCCGGGCTGCTCGGCATCAGCCGCGAAGAAGTGGTGCGCCGCCACACCAGCGCCGACTACGAAGTAGCCTTCTGCGGCTTCGCTCCAGGCTTCGGCTACCTCACCGGCGGCGCCGACTTCCAGGTGCCGCGCCGGCAAACCCCGCGCACCCGTATCCCCGCTGGCGCCGTGGCCCTGGCCGGTAACTTCAGCGGCATCTACCCCAAGGCCAGCCCCGGTGGCTGGCAGATCATCGGCGTCACACCGCTGCAGATGTGGGATCTCGGGCGTGACGAGCCGGCCCTGCTGCGCCCCGGCTACAAGGTGCGTTTCCAGGATGCCGGCCCGCTGCCGGCCGGCGGCCTGCCCGCCCATGAGCAAGTGGCGGCCAGCGAAGCGCCTGCCGGTGCGCACCTGGAAATTCTCAGCCCCGGCCTGCAAACGGTGCTGCAGGATCTCGGTCGCGGCGGCCATACCGACCAGGGCGTTTCCATGTCCGGCGCGCTGGATCGTGGCGCCCTGCGTGCGGCCAACCGTGCGGTGGGCAACGACTCGGCCTGCGCCTGCCTGGAGGTGGTGCTCGGCGGCCTGGGCTTCGTCAGCCATGGCCGCACGCTCATCGCCGTCACTGGCGCGCAGACGCCCATCAGCGTGACCACTGCCAGCGGCCTGCAGTGGCAGCCGGGCACCTACCAGCCCATCGAACTGGACGACGGCGACCGCGTCAGCCTCGGCGCGCCCCTGGCCGGGCTGCGCAGCTACCTGGCGATTCGCGGCGGCTTTAAGGTGGCGCCGGTGCTGGGCAGTCTTTCCTACGACAGCCTGGCCCAGGTCGGCCCGCCGCCACTCAAGGCCGGCGACCGCCTGGGTTTCGACGAAATCAGTGGCGGCGCCAGCGTGTCGCTGCATGAGGCGCCTGCCTTCGATCTGCCGACCAGCAAGGAGGTGATCAGCCTGGATGTGGTGATGGGCCCGCGCAGCGACTGGTTCACCCAGGCGGCCATCCAACGGCTGAGCAGCCAGCTGTGGCGCGTTACCGCGCAATCCAACCGGGTCGGCATTCGCCTGGAGGGCGAGGTGCCCCTGGAGCGCTGCAACCATGATGAGCTGCCCAGCGAAGGCACCTCAGTGGGCGCCATCCAGGTGCCCGCCAGCGGCCAGCCGGTGCTGTTTCTCGCCGACCACCCGCTGACCGGCGGCTACCCGGTGATCGCCGCCGTGGCCAGCCACCATCTGGATCTGGCCGGGCAAATCCCCATCAACGCGCAGATTCGCTTCAACCCGATCGAGGCGTTCGCCGAGCTCGAGCCCGACGCCCTCCTTTCCACTGCCGACGCGAAAGAGATCCCATGAAAAAAGTACTGATCGCCAACCGTGGTGAAATTGCCGTGCGCATCGCCCGCGCCTGCCGCGATTACGGTGTCGGCTCGGTGGCCGTGTATGCCAATGCCGATATCGATGCCTTGCACGTGCGCCACGCCGACGAAGCCTACGGGCTGGACGGCGAGCGCCCGGCCGACACCTACCTGAACATCGACAAGCTGCTGGCCATCGCCAAGCGCGCTGGCGCCGATGCCGTGCACCCCGGCTACGGCTTTCTCTCCGAACGCGCCGACTTCGCCCGCGCCGTGCAAGGTGCCGGGCTGATCTGGATCGGCCCGAACCCGGAAACCATCGATGTGCTTGGCGACAAGGTGGAAGCCCGCAAGCTCGCCCAACAGGTCGGCGCCCCCCTGGTGGCCGGCACCCCCGGCCCGGTGCAAAGCGCCGCCGAGGTGCTGGCCTTTGCCGAGCAGCACGGCCTGCCCATCGCCATCAAAGCCGCATTCGGCGGTGGCGGGCGCGGCATGAAGGTCGCCTGGCGCATGGACGAGGTGGCCGAGCTGTATGCCTCGGCGGTACGCGAAGCCGAAGCGGCCTTCGGCCGTGGCGAATGCTTCGTCGAGCAGTTCCTCGACCGTCCGCGGCATATCGAAGCCCAGGTGATCGCCGATAGCCACGGCACCGTGGTGGTGGTCGGCACCCGCGACTGCTCGCTGCAACGCCGCAACCAGAAACTGGTGGAAGAGGCGCCGGCGCCCTTTATCAGCGATGAACAGCGCCAGCGCATTCATCAGTCCGCCCACGATATCTGCGCCAAGGCCGGCTATGTTGGCGCCGGCACCGTGGAATACCTGCTCAGCGCCGATGGCACCCTGTCGTTCCTGGAAGTGAATACCCGCCTGCAGGTCGAGCACCCGGTGACCGAGGAAACCGCCGGCGTCGACCTGGTGATCGAGCAACTGCGCGTCGCCGATGGCCTGCCGCTGTCGTTCAGCGCAACGCCGACACCACTCGGCCACAGCTTCGAGTTCCGCATCAACGCCGAGGATGCCGGCAAGGGCTTTTTACCCACGCCCGGCAAGATCAGCGAATTCCGCGCACCGAGCGGCCCCGGCGTGCGCCTGGACAGCGGTGTGGAAAGCGGCTCCAGCGTGCCAGGTACATTCGATTCGATGATGGCCAAGCTGATCGTCACCGGCGCCACCCGCGAGCAGGCCATCGCCCGTGCGCGCCGCGCCCTGGCCGAATTCCAGATCGACGGCATCGCCTCGGTGCTGCCCTTCCACCGCGCGGTGATGGACCACGCCGACTTCACCGGCCCTGAACGTTTCGCCGTGCACACCCGCTGGATCGAGACCGACTTCGCCGAGCAGATCACCCTGGCGCCACGCGCCTTGCCGGTAGCCGGCGATGCTGTGCTGCGCACCTTTATCGAGATCGATGGCAAGCGCCATGAGCTGGGCCTGCCAAGCGCCCTGCTGCAAGGCCTGGCGCCACTTGGAGGTAGCGCTCAGGCGGCGCCTCAAACCGCAGCACCGGCTGCTGAAGAAGGCCTGGTGGCAGCGCCGATCTCCGGCAACCTGCACGCCTGGCTGGTGGAGGACGGCGCCCAGGTGAAAGCCGGCGAGGTGATCGCCGTAATGGAAGCCATGAAGATGGAGACTCAGGTCAGCGCTCCAGCGGACGGCACCTTGCGCATTCGCGAACAGGCCGGGGCTTATCTGGATGCGGGAGCGGCGCTGGCCAAGCTGGAGGGCTGAGGCCGACGCTGCGGATCGGATGAACTAGCCGTAGGGTGGATCGGGGCGCGTAGCCGACGCTCTTTTCACCCACCGCCTTGCCAACCTCATGGTGGACGGATAAAGCGACGTCCACCCTACGGCTTGGGGTGAAGCGCCGCAATAGCCGGGAAGCCAAACGCAAAGGGGCAGCCTAAGCTGCCCCTTTTTACATCTGCCCGGATCAGTGCGAACCCTGCTCCGCCAGCGCCACGGCCTTGAACATGGCGCGGCGCTTGTTGAGGGTTTCTTCCCACTCAAGGGCCGGTACCGAGTCGGCGACGATACCGGCACCGGCCTGCACGTGCAGCTCGCCGTCCTTGATCACCGCGGTGCGAATCGCAATCGCGGTGTCCATGTTGCCGTTCCAGGCGTAGTAGCCGACCGCGCCGCCGTAGACGCCGCGCTTGACCGGCTCCAGCTCGTCGATGATCTCCATGGCGCGAATCTTCGGTGCCCCGGACAGGGTGCCGGCCGGCAGGATGGCGCGCAGGGCGTCCATCGAGGTCAGGCCCTGCTTCAGCTCGCCGGTGACGTTGGAGACGATGTGCATGACGTTGGAATAACGCTCGATGACCATCTTCTCGGTCAGCTTCACCGAGCCGATCTCCGAGACGCGGCCGGTGTCGTTGCGGCCCAGGTCGATCAGCATCAGGTGCTCGGCGACTTCCTTGGCATCGGCCAGCAGGTCTGCTTCCAGCGCCAGATCCTGCTCTTCGGTGGCGCCGCGCGGGCGGGTGCCGGCGATGGGCCGCACGGTGACCAGATTGTCCTCGACGCGCACCAGCACTTCCGGTGAGCTACCCACCACGTGGAAGTCGCCGAAGTTGAAGAAGTACATGTACGGCGTCGGGTTGATGCAGCGCAGCGCGCGGTACAGGTCGATGGGCGCGGCCTTGAAGGGGATCGACATGCGCTGGGAAATCACCACCTGCATGCAGTCGCCGGCCAGGATGTAATCCTTGATGGCGCCGACCGAGCGCTCGTAATCCTCGCGGCTGAAGCTGGAGCGGAACGCCGGCTCGGCGCCCGCCGGCTTGTTCAGGTCCACGCCCAGGCGCGGGGTGAACGGCTGACGCAGCTTGTGCAGGATGTCCTGCAGTTGCTGCTGGCCACGGGCGAAGGCATCGGCCTCAGCCGGGTCGGCGAGCACGATGGCGTGCATCTTGCCGGCCAGGTTGTCGAACACCACCACGGCATCGGAGACGTTGAGCAGGATATCCGGCGTGCCCAGCGCATCGGGGTTGACCCCATCGGCCAGCTTGGGCTCGACGTAACGCACGCTGTCGTAGGCGAAGTAGCCGACCAGGCCGCCATTGAAGCGCGGCAGGCCAGTGATGGTCGGCACCTTGTAGCGCGCCTTGAACTGCTCGACGAAGGCCAGCGGGTCGGCACACTGGTGGCGCTCGACCTCGACGCCATCGGTGCTGACCACCACTTCGTGACCATGCACGCGCAACACGGTGCGTGCCGGCAGGCCGATGATCGAGTAACGCCCCCACTTCTCGCCGCCCTGCACCGACTCGAGCAGGTAGGAGTTGGGCGCATCAGCCAGCTTCAGGTAGATCGACAGCGGCGTGTCGAAGTCGGCGATGGTTTCGCAGGCGAGCGGAATGCGGTTGTAGCCTTCGGCGGCCAAACGCAGGAATTCTTCGTGGATCATGATCAGCCTCGTGGCGTGAGAAATCGGTCAGGGGCAAACGGGCCGCGCACAGCGGCGAAGAATGTCAGGCGCGCCAGCGCCAACGCGCCAGGGCCTTGATGACTTTCATCCAGAGTTTGCAGCTAACCACCACGGTACGATCTCGACAGGCGGGGAATCAGGAGAGCGGCCAAAGTAGCAGCTACACGCCAAGCGCTGCAAGCGGGGCAAAGCGATGGCTTGTAGGAGCGGATTCGATCTTCATCGCCAGTTTCGCGGATAAATCCGCTCCCACAAAAGCCGAACGGCGCAGCAAAGGATTCATCAGTCGTAGGGTGGACGACGCTTCACCCGTCCACCGACAAGGTCACCTCGGTATCGCCATCCGCACTACAGCAGCTCGG
>Ga0207790_1000330_pt1 | contig 17767 bp, 19 predicted proteins | sample HigsolmetaGSP14D_FD_184842 | JGI IMG/M metagenome (GOLD analysis project Ga0207790, IMG submission 184842) | High solid enriched microbial communities from the Joint BioEnergy Institute, USA - SP1-4-D (SPAdes) | ecosystem: Engineered > Bioreactor > SSF (Solid state fermentation) > Aerobic >...
CTGGAACCACCGCGCCAACAGCCGCCGAGCATGGCTCGGCGCTACAGGGCTTCGGACGGCCCGGCGCGGACCCTCCGGCGCCGCTGCACCAACGTAGAGCCGAGCCATGCTCGGCTGGAACCACCGCGCCAACGGCCGCCGAGCATGGCTCGGCGCTACAGGGCTTCGGACAGCCCGGCGCGGACCCTCCGGCGCCGCTGCACCAACGTAGAGCCGAGCCATGCTCGGCTGGAACCACCGCGCCAACAGCCGCCGAGCATGGCTCGGCGCTACAGGGCTTCGGACAGCCGCCGAGCATGGCTCGGCGCTACCGGGGCTGAGGTTGCCGAGTATGGCGCGGGCCAGCCGGCGTCAGCGGCGGGTGTAATGGACGAAACGGAACCCGTAGGCATGCCGCGCGTCGGCCGGATGGGCCTGGCTGCTCACCTCCTGCCACGCCTGCGGGTCCAGCGCGGGGAACCAGGTGTCGGCAGGAACATCGGCATCCACCCAGGTCAGGTGGAGATCCGTGGCCTGCGCCAGCAGCAGGCGATAGACCTCACCGCCACCAATGACGCACAGCTCCTGCGCGCCCTCCTCCGCCGCGATCGCCTGGGCCTGTGCCAGCGACGTCACCGCGTGCATGCCCGCGTAGGGCACCTGGCCACTGCGGGTCAGCACCAGATTGGTCCGGCCCGGCAGCGCGCGGCCCAGCGACTGCGCCGTGCGGCGCCCCATCAGGATCGGCTTGCCCAGGGTCAGCGCCTTGAAGTGCCTGAAATCGTCAGGCAGGTGCCAGGGCATGGCATTGCCGTGGCCGATGCCATGGTTGCGATCCAGCGCGGCGACCATCGACAGCTTCATCGCCTTCACACCGCCACCGGCGCCTTGATCGCCGGGTGCGGGTCGTACCCGTCGATGCGGATGTCCTCGTACTGGAAACCGAACAGATCGGTCACCTCCGGATTCAACCACAGCGTCGGCAGCGGACGCGGGGCCCGTGTGAGCTGTTCGCGCGCCTGCGCGAAATGGTTGGCATACAGATGGGCATCGCCGAGGGTATGGACGAAGTCCCCCACACCCAGCCCGGTCGCCTGCGCCACCATGTGGGTGAGCAGGGCGTAGCTGGCGATGTTGAACGGCACGCCCAGGAAAATGTCGCCGCTGCGCTGGTACAGCTGGCAGCTCAGCTTGCCGTCCACCACATAGAACTGGAACAGGCTGTGGCACGGCATCAGCGCCATCTGCGCCAGCTCGCCCACGTTCCACGCGCTGACCACCAGGCGGCGCGAATCAGGATTGCGCCGGATCTCGTCCACCACCCACTGCAGCTGGTCGATGCTGCCGCCGTCGGCGGTCGCCCAGCTGCGCCACTGTTTGCCATACACCGGACCGAGATCGCCGTGTTCATCGGCCCACTCGTCCCAGATGCGCACCTGGTGTTCTTTCAGATACCCGATATTGGTATCGCCCTTCAGGAACCACAGCAGCTCGTGGATGATCGAGCGCAGGTGCAGTTTCTTGGTGGTGACCAGCGGGAAGCCTTCGGCCAGGTTGAAGCGCATCTGCCAGCCGAACACGCTGCGCGTGCCGGTACCGGTGCGATCGCTCTTTTCCGCGCCATGCGCGAGCACATGCGCCAGCAGGTCCAGGTACGGCTTCATGCCGTGCCCTCCGCGGCTGCCGGACGCTGCGGCTGCAGCACCGGGGCGCGCCGCGACAGCGCCAGCAGCACCAGCCCGAACACGATCAGCGGCACGCACAGGATCTGGCCCTTGGTCAGCCACCCGAAGGCGACATACACGCCGTTGTCCGGCATGCGGACGAATTCCACCGCAAAGCGGAAGATGCCGTACAGCAGGGCGAACAGGCCCGAGACCAGGTAGCGGCTGCGCGGCCGCGCCGACACCGCCCACAGCACCACGAACAGGACCACGCCTTCCAGCAGCGCTTCGTACAGCTGCGAGGGGTGGCGGGCGTACGGGTTCAGTGCGCCGCTGGCGAACTGCGCCTGCAGCGTCGCGGCATCCAGCTGCGCCAGCGGCGCCGGCAGCCCGGAGGGAAACACCACGCCCCAGGTACCGTCGGTGTACTTGCCCCACAGTTCGGCTCCGATGAAGTTGCCGATGCGGCCGAAGCCCAGGCCCAGCGGCACCAGCGGGGCGACGAAGTCCATCGTGTCGAAGAAGTGCAGCCGGTGCCGGCGCGACCACCAGGCGCTGGCCACCAGCACCCCCAGCAGGCCGCCGTGGAAGCTCATGCCGCCGTCCCAGACCTTGAACACCAGCAGCGGGTCGTGCAGCACATCGCCCAGCGCATAGAACAGCATGTAGCCGATGCGCCCGCCCAGCACCACGCCCAGCATGCAGTAGAACAGCAGATCGGAGAACCCGTCACCGTTCACGCCGGGAAGCCGGCCGGCGGCGACGCGCTGCCGGCCCAGCCACCACGCCGAAGCGAAGGCCAGCAGATACATCACGCCGTACCAGTGCACCTTGAGCGGCCCCAGCGAAAGGGCGATGGGGTCGATATCGTGGAAGTAGATCATGAGGAACGCCTGGCGGGTATGCGCCTATTCTCGGCCCAGCGCGGCCCGCGCTCAACCGAGCAGTTGCGGGGCGTTGGGCAGCGCGTCATCGTGCCCCTGCGCTGACGGTGGATAGTGCCGGGCCAACAGGTCGGACACGGCCTCGATCGCGTGCCGCAGCGCGGCCTCCGGCGCCGCCGTGCGCAGGCCCTCGCGCAACGCCTCGCTTACCGCCTGCCACTGCGCCGCCGAGACGCAGCCCTCCAGTCCGCGGTCGGCCACGATCTCGATCGCATGGTCAGCCAGCAGCAGGTAGATCAGCACGCCGTTGTTCTGCGCGGTGTCCCAGGTGCGCAGGTGGGCGAACGCGGCCTGCGCCGCCTGCCGGGGGGTGACCCCGCGCCAGACCGCGGCCAGCGGCAGATCGGCCTCCACCGCGAACATCACCTGGCCACTGTGTCGGCGCTCGCCGGCGGTGATCGCCTCGGTGATGGCCTGCAGCGTGCGCGCGGGAAACCGCCGCCGCACCGAGGGCGAACACACGTGACGGACTGCGCGCATGAGCATCACCATCCTCCCGAAGCGCCACCACCACCGGATCGGCCGCCGCCACCGCTCCAGCCACCCCCACCGCCGCTGCTGCCGCCACCGAAGCCGCCGCCGCCCCAGCTGCCGCCGCCCCATCCACCACCGCCGGCGAACCGGCCAGGATGCCCGGACAGCATGGCCACGATCAGCCCGACCACGCCGGCGATGCCGCTGGCCAGCAGCGCGGAGGTGAACAGGAAGGCGGCCAACGCCGCGCCGCCCCCGCCCAGCAACCCGCGCAGCGGGCGTGGCAGCCGCGAGAACAGTCCCCGCAGCAGGCTGCCGGCAAACACGCCGATGAACACCGCCACGAACCAGCGATCGCTCCCGCCCTGCCCGGTGGCGTCCGCCGGCTCGGCCACCGGTGGCGGCAACGGCTCACCGTCGATGAGCCGCACCAGCACCGCCGTCGCCTCGGTGATGCCGCCGGCATAGTCCTGCTGGCGGAAGTGCGGCACCAGGTATTCCTGGATCACCCGGTTGGCCACCGCATCGGGGATGGCGCCTTCGAGGCCGTAGCCCGGTTCGATCCGCACCCGCCGGTCCTGCAGCGCCACCACCAGCAGCACCCCGTCATCCACGCCGCGGCGTCCCACCTGCCAGCGGTCGAACACCCGGGTGGTGTACTGGGCGATGTCTTCCGGCTGCGTGGTCGGCACCACCAGCACCTGCAGCTGGCTGCCCTTGCGCTGCTGCAGCGCGCGCGCCTGCTCCACCAGCGCCTGCCGCTGCGCGGCCGGCAGCGTGCCGGTGGTGTCGACCACCGGCGAATCCAGCGCCGGAATCGGCGCCAGCGACTGCGCGTGCAGGCGGCCCAGCGGCAACGTGCACAGCAGTACCAGCAGCAGTGCAGGCAGACGCACCGTTACCGGCCCGGCTGCGGCGGCGGGGTGGCCGCGTCGGGGCGGCCGAACCGGACCTGTGGCGCGTTGGAAATCTCCGCCTCGTTATCCACGCTGAAGTTCGGCTTGGGCGCGTACCCGAGCACCTTGGCGGTGATCACCTGCGGGAAGGAGCGGATATAGGTGTTGTAGTCCTGCACCTGCTGGATGTAACGGCCGCGTGCGACGGCGATGCGGTTTTCCGAGCCCTCCAGCTGTGCCTGCAGATCGCGGAAGCCAGCGTCGGATTTCAGCGTCGGGTAGTTTTCGCTGACCACCAGCAGCCGCGACAGCGCACTGCCCAGCTCCCCCTGCGCCTGCTGGAACTGGCGCAGTGACGCCTCGTCATCGGCATTGACGTTGATCTGGCCTACGCGTGACCGTGCCGCGGTGACCTCGGTGAGCACCTGACGTTCCTGGTCGGCAAAGCCCTGCACGGTCGCCACCAGGTTGGGCACCACGTCGGCGCGCCGCTTGTACTGGTTGAGCACCTCGGACCAGCTGGCCTTCACGGCCTCGTCCTTCTGCTGGATCGCGTTGTAGCCGCAGCCCGACAGCAGGCTGGCCAGCAGCAGCAACGGCATGAAGCGGGTGAACAGACGCATGGCATGGCTCCGCAGGACAGATGCGGCGAGCATGCCACGGCGCCAGGTGAACTGCCGGCGAACATCGGCGGTGCCGGCGCCGCAGCGGAGCCCAGAATGCACAACAGCGCAGGGCCGGGGCCCTGCGCTGCTGGGGTGATACGTGCCGGGGCGGTGGCCCCGGCGTCAGCGGTTCACCAGTTGCCGGCGCCCGGCACGTGATGCTCGCGCGCTTTGCGCCGCATCAGCAGGTTCAGCCACTCCACCAGCACCGAGAAGCCCATGGCGGCATAGATGTACGGCTTGGGCACATGCACATCCAGGCCATCGAGCACCAGCACCGCACCCACGAGCAGGATGAAGGCCAGCGCCAGCATCTTCACGGTGGGGTTGGCATCGATGAACCGGCCCAGCGGATTGGCCGCCAGCAGCATCACCGCCACCGACAGCAGGATCGCCGCCACCATCACCGGGATGTGGTCGGCGATGCCGACCGCGGTGATCACCGAATCCAGCGAGAACACGATGTCGATGATCGCGATCTGCAGGATGACCATGGCGAACACCCCCGATGCCTTGGTGGTGGACGGGTCCTGGTCCTCGCCGCCGCTGATCATCTCGCGGATTTCCATCAGGCCTTTCACCAGCAGGAAGATGCCGCCGATGATCAGGACCAGATCGCGGACCGAGATGCCCATGCCGGCCACGGTGAACAGGTTGGCTTCCATGTGCGCCAGGTAGGCCAGCGACACCAGCAGCAGGATGCGGGTGATGCAGGCCACGGCGATGCCCAGCTTGCGGGCGAACGGACGCTGGTGCTCCGGCAGCTTGCTGACGGCGATGGAAATGAACACCAGGTTGTCGATGCCCAGCACGATTTCCAGCGCGCTGAGGGTGAACAGGGTCAGCCAGACGTTCGGGTCGGCAAGAAACTCAAGGGACATGGGCGTGGGCAGTCGAAGGGAAAGGAAAGATTCAGAACAGTCGCGGCAGCAGGATCAGGCCCCAGCAGAGCACGACATTGACCATCAGCACGAATACCGCCGCCGAGCCCATGTCCTTGGCCCGTCCGGCCAGTTCGTGGATCTCGCTGCCGTAGCGCTCGATCACCGCCTCGATGGCGGAGTTCAGCAGTTCCATGGCCAGCACCAGCAGCAGCGAGCCGATCAGCAGCACCCGTTCCACGGCGGTCTGCCCCAGCCACACGGCTACCGGTGTGAACACCACCAGCAGGCAGGCTTCCAGGCGGAACGAGGACTCGTGCAGCCAGGCGGCGCGCAGGCCCTGCCAGGACCAGCGGGCGGCCATCAGGATGCGACGCGGCCCGCGCGGCATGTGTCCGAAGTGGTCAGCCACAGGCCAGGCCAGTCGCGCGCACCGGCGCTGGGGAACAGGAATTCATGGACGGCGGGGAACGAGGCGGTATCAGGAGGCCGTCATTTTGCCACAAGCGCCTGGACCGGGTCGGCGGCGGCCAGGCAGCAGGCGGCTATGATGGTGGGCTTGTACCGTGCTGGAGTCTTCACCGATGAGCCGTTCCATTTCCCTGCTGGCCCTGTGCCTGGCGCTGACCACCACCGCCGCCGCTGCCGCCGATGCCCCTGCGCCCGGGCGAGCGCCGCCGCGGATTCCGGCGCAGGTGTCCAACCCGGCGTGGGAACAGGACATGGCCGACTTCGCCGCCGCCGACCGCAGCGCACCGCCGCCGCGTGGTGGCATCGAGTTCATCGGCAGCTCCTCCATCCGCATGTGGAGCACGCTGGCGCAGGATTTCCCCGGCCAGCCGGTGTTCAACCGCGGCTTCGGCGGCTCGGAGGTGCGCGACAGCACCTGGTATGCCGACCGTATCGTGGTGCCCTACGCGCCCTGCAAGGTGTTCTTCTACGCCGGTGACAACGACCTCAACAGCGGCCGCAGCCCGGTCCAGGTCCGTGACGATGTGGTGGCGTTCGTGCAGCGCGTGCACCGCGACCTGCCGCAGACGCAGGTGGAGTACCTGGCGATCAAGCCCAGCCCGTCGCGGGCGAACCTGCTGCCGGCGATCCGCGAAGCCAACACGCTGATCCAGGCCGCGCTGGCCAGGCTGCCGAACACCGGCTACATCGATGTGCACACGCCGCTGCTCGGCGCGGACGGCCAGCCGGATCCGGCGCTGTTCCTGCCTGACATGCTGCACATGAAGCCGGCCGGCTATGCGCGCTGGACGCGCACCCTGGCGCCGAAGGTCAACTGCGACTGACCGCGCCCGGCGCACCGCGGTGGCACCGGCTGCCGCGATGCAGGATTCAGCGGAACACCACCACCGCTTCGGTGCCTTTTCCGGGCTCGCTGGCCAGGGTCACCTGCCAGCCGAAGCGGTCGCACAGCCGCCGCACGATCGACAGGCCCAGCCCGGTCCCGAGCGGCCGGCTGGGTTCGGCGCGGTAGAACGGCTCGAACGCACGGGACAGCGCCTCGGCGGACATGCCGATGCCGGTGTCACACACCCGCACGCGATCGGCCTCCACGAACACCTCGATGCGTCCTTCGTCGGTGTAGTTGCAGGCGTTGCGCACCAGGTTGCTGATCACCACCTGCAGCACCCGCGGCGGGCCATGCAGCGGCACGGCATCCTGCGCGTGCAGGCTCACCTGCACCGGGCGGCCGGCCACCAGTTCGCGCGCGGTCTCGACCTCGTCGCGGGCGATGTCCACCACGTCGAAGACTTCCATCTGCGGCGCGATATCGTCTTCGCGCGCCAGGATCAGGAAGGCGTCGATCACCGCCTCCATGTCCCGGCCGGCACGCTGGATGCGCTGCAGGCTGCGGCGCTGGCGCGGGTCGATGGCCTCATCGGCCAGGGCCATGTCACTGGCCACGCGGATCACGGTGAGCGGGGTGCGCAGTTCGTGGCTGGCATCGCGGGTGAAATTGCGCTCGCGCGCCACATGCGCCGAGACCCGCGTGGCCAGCGAGTGCAGCGCCGCGGCCAGCTGGCGGGTTTCCCCCTGCATGTCCGCGGGCAGCTGGTCCGGCGCCAGATCGTTGGCGTCGGGGTGACCGGCATCCCAGCGTGAGACCCGCCGGGCCAGCCAGTTCACCGGCGACACCAGCCGTTTGGAGACGCGGTAGCCGACCCAGCTGGCCCCATACACCGCCAGCAGGGTGAGCAGCACCGGGACGATGCCGAACCAGAAGGCCAGCCGTTCCGCCCGCGAACGCAGGAACACCAGGTACAGGCGTCCTTCCGGCCGGGCATCGACCCAGACCAGCTGGTCGTCCTGCGCGAGCTGGTGGAAGCCGGGGGCGAGCGTGCGCAGGCTGGCCGGCAGATTCAGGCTGGATTGCCCGGTCTCAAGCAGGTACCCGCGGATGTTGTCGGTGTTCGGCGGCGGCTGGCTGGGCGAGGCGTCGTGCAGCGTCCAGTAATAGGCGGCTTCTTCGCGAAGCACCGAAGCGATCAGGCTGTGCTTGATCACCAGCGAGACCAGCCAGGCCCCCAATGCAATGACCAGGCTGGCCAGAACGGCCTGCAGGATGAAGGTGATTCGGATCTTGCGCGGCAGGCCGTGCGGCATCAGGACAGGTCACTACGAAGAAGCGCGGCCGATTATAGGCAGCACGGCCGTCGTCCTTTCGTGCAGAAAACGACTCTGTACAGGAAAGACAGGCCGCGGGCCGCCGTGCGGCACCGCGGCGCAGCGGCACGGCAGGTCAGGACATCGGCTGGGCGATATCGGCGATGCGGTAGCCGGCGCTCTGCACGGTGTGCAGCAGCGGACGGTCGAACGGCTTGTCGATGATCTTGCGCAGGTTGTACAGATGGCTGCGCAGCGTGTCCGAGTCCGGCAGGCCATTGCCCCAGATCTCGCGCTCGATTTCCTGGCGGGTGACCACGCGCGGCGATTCGCGCATCAGGATGGTCAGCAGGCGCAGGCCGATCGGCGAAAGCTGCAGCTCGGTGCCGGCGCGGGTGGCCCGCATGCTGACCGGGTCGAGCACCAGATCGGCCACCTTGAGCACTTCCGATCCCACCTGGCGGCGTTCACGGCGGATCAGCGCACGCAGCCGGGCTTCCAGTTCCTGGATGGCGAACGGCTTGGTCAGGTAGTCATCGGCACCGAACCCCAGGCCGGTGAGCTTGTCATCCAGCGTGTCGCGCGCGGTCAGCATCAGCACCGGCGTGGACTTGCGCGCATCGTTGCGCAGGCGCCGGCACACTTCGATGCCGTCCAGACGCGGCAGCATCAGGTCCAGCACCACCACGTCGTAGCTGTTCTCGGCCGCCAGCCGGTAGCCGTCCAGGCCATCCTGCGCGTAGTCGACTTCGAAACCACGGCCTTCCAGATACTCTCCGATCATCTCGGAAATATTGCGGTTGTCTTCCACGACCAGCACGAGGCCGGAGGTTTCCTTGGTCTGACGCATGATCTTCCCTCTAACTTCAGCTTTGTGAAACATGCCCGAGGGGCGGTGCACGGCGCGTGAAGCTTTTCAGAGCAGTGGACGCAGCAGCGGCCAGACGTTTTCCAGCACCCGCGGCTGCGCCGCTGCGGTGGGGTGCAGGCCGTCAGCCTGCATCATGCCCGGCTGCAGTGCGACGCCCTCCAGCAGGAACGGCAGCAGCGGCACCTTGAAGGTCGCGGCCACCTCGCGGTACACGGCCGCCAGCCGCTGGCGGTAAGCCGGGCCGTAGTTGGGCGGCACGTCGATGCCCAGCAGCAGCACCCGGGCGCCGGCGTCCTGGCTGGCCTTGACCATCGCGGCCAGGTTCGCGCGGATCTGCGCCGGGGTCAGGCCGCGCAGCGCGTCGTTGCCGCCCAGCGCGAGCACCACCACCGCCGGCTTCTCCCGCGCCAGCAGCGCCGGCAGGCGGGTCAGCGCACCGGCGGTGGTTTCACCGCTCATGCTGGCGTTGACCACGCGCGTGGCCCGACCCTGCTGCGCGCTGAGCCGCTTTCCCAGCAGATCCACCCAACCGCTGCCGGCCGGGATATTGTGGGCGGCACTGAGGCTGTCGCCCAGCACCAGCACCGGCCCGGCTTGACCTTTGGCACACGCCACCACCGGCAGCAGCAGCAACCATGCCAGCAGTACCCACGTCCGGGCCCACGCCCGGCCCTGTTCCGCATTGCCCATCTGGAGTCTCCTCATCGACAGCCTGTCCCCCCGCAGCGCGCCCGTCGCCATCGTCGTCGACCAGGTCGGCAAATCCGTGCAGGGCCCGGAGGGTGAAGTCCACATACTGGACAACATCAGCCTGACCGTCCATGAAGGAGAGTCGATCGCCATCGTCGGCGCCTCCGGTTCGGGCAAGACCACCCTGCTCGGCCTGCTGGCCGGGCTGGATGTGCCCAGCCGCGGCCGCATCGTACTGGCCGGCAGCGAGCTGGGCACGCTGGACGAGGAAGCCCGCGCGCAGCTGCGGGCGCGCGAGGTCGGCTTCGTGTTCCAGAGCTTCCATCTGCTGCCGGCGCTCACCGCCGCCGAGAATGTCGCACTGCCGCTGGAACTGGCCGGCCGGGAGGATCCCGCGCGCGTGCAGCAGGTCCTGCAGGCCGTCGGCCTGGCCCACCGGGGCCGCCACTATCCGCGCCAGCTCTCCGGCGGCGAACAGCAGCGCGTGGCGCTGGCCCGCGCCTTCGTCACCCGTCCGCGCATCCTGTTCGCCGATGAACCCACCGGCTCGCTGGACCAGGCCACCGGGCAGCAGATCAGCGATCTGCTGTTCGCGCTCAACGCCGACACCGGCACCACCCTGGTGCTGGTCACCCACGACCTGCGCCTGGCCCAGCGCTGCCAGCACATCACCCGGATCGACAACGGCCGCCTGCAGCGCATGCCGCACGAGGCACAGGCATGAATGTGCTGCGCCACGCGCTGCGGTCACTGCGTCGCGAGGCGCTGGCGGGTGACCTGCTCACCGTGTTCGCCGCGCTGGTGCTGGGCGTGGCCGTGATGACCGCGGTGGGCACGCTGGTCAACCGGGTCACGCTGGCGCTGCAATCGAGCAGCGCGGAGATGCTTGGCGGGGATCTGGGCCTGACCGGGCGCACCGAAGCGACACCGGATGTGGCCGCCGAGGCCCGCCGGCGCGGGCTGCGCAGCACCCGCATCGCCGCCTTCGGCAGTGTGCTGTTCCACGGCGAGGCCAGCCAGATGGCCACCATCAAGGCGGTCGAAGCCGGCTATCCGCTGCGCGGCGAACTGCGCGTGCGTGGCGCCGGCACCACCGGCCTGCTGCCGGGCGCCTCGGCACCCGCACCGGGCGAGGCCTGGGCCGACCCGCGGCTGCTGCAGGCCCTGGGCCTGCAGGTGGGCCAGTCACTGGAGTTCGGCGCAGGCAGCGTACGCATCGCCGGCCGCCTGGAAGCCGAGCCGGACACCGCCGCCGACCTGCTGGCGTTGTCGCCGACGCTGATGGTCAACCGCGCCGACGTGGACACCACCGGTCTGCTCGGTCCGGGCAGCCGGGTCAGCTACCGGCTGATGTTCGCCGGCCCGCCGCAGGCCATCGCGGCGTTCCGGCCGTGGCTGCAGGCCAATGCGCAGGGCGGTCGGCTGGTCGGACTGGGCGACAGCCAGCGCGGCGTGCGCGAGGCCTTCGAACAGGCCGGGCGCTTCCTCGGCCTGAGCGCCCTGCTGGCGGTCCTGCTGTCCGGCGTGGCCACCGCGCTGGCCGCCAACCGCTTCGCCCTGCGGCGGATCGACCAGGTCGCCGTGCTGCGCTGCCTGGGCGCGCGCCAGCGCGACATCCTGGCCAGCCTGGCGCTGCAGCTGCTCCTGCTGGCGGTGCCGGCCTGCGTGGTCGGCATCGGCGTGGGCATGCTCGCCCAGGAAGGGCTGGTACGGATCCTCGGCGAACTGGTGCCGCAGCGCCTGCCGCTGCCGCAGGCGCTGCCGGCATTGACCGGCGCGGGTATCGGCCTGGTGCTGCTGCTGGGCTTTGGCCTGCCGCCGCTGCTGCGGCTGCGCAATGTGGCCCCGATGCGGGTGCTCAACCGCAGTTTCGCCACCCTGCCACCCACCTCGCTGCTGGTGTACGCCGGCGCGCTTGCCGCCAGCCTGGCGCTGACCCTGCAGGTCACCGGCGATCTGCAACTGGCCCTGTGGGTGCTGGGCGGGCTGGCCGCGCTGGCGCTGCTGGCCGGTGCCGGCGGGTTCACCCTGCTGTGGGGGGTGCGGGCTCTGCAGCACCGCCTGCACGGCAACTGGCGGCTCGGCCTGGCCGCGCTGACCCGGCGCCGGCTGCTGGCGGTGATGCAGCTGGTGGGCCTGTCGCTGTCGCTGTGCGCGCTGCTGATGCTGGCCGTGGTCGGCCCGGCACTGCTGCAGCAGTGGCGTGACCGCCTGCCGGACACCACGCCGAACTACTTCCTGATGAACATCCAGCCTGCCCAGCGCGAGACCGTACTGGCCTCGCTGGCGGACCTGGGCGTGGCCGATGCCGGCGTGGAGCCGTTCGCCACCGGCCGGCTGCTGGCCATCAACGGCGCCCCGCCGCGGCTGCCGTCGCGCGGCACCGCGCAACAGGACGATGCGCAGGACACCGCGCAGGACGGCAACCGGCCGCTCAATTTCAGCTGGCGCAGTACGTTCCCGCCCGCCAACACCCTGCTGCAGGGCAGGTTCTGGGCCGCCGACAGCACCGCCGCCGAAGCTTCCATCGAAGAGGGCTGGGCCCGGCGGTACCAGGTCGGGCTGGGCGACCGCATCACCCTGCAAGTCGGCGAACAGCAGCGCGACTACACCATCACCAGCATCCGCAAAGCGGCCTGGAATACCTTCCGGGTCAATTTCTTCGTGCTGGTCAACCAGAACGCGGTCGGCGACACCCCGCACAACCTCATTTCCGCCTTCCACCTGCCGCGCGCGCGCGCCGGCGGGCTGGCGGGGCTGGTGCGCGAACAGCCGAACCTGTCGCTGCTGGATATCGATGGCGTGATCCGGGAAGTGCGGCAGGTGATGGAACGGGTGACCCAGGCGATCCAGCTGGTGATGGGCTTCAGCCTGCTGGCCGGCGTGCTGGTGCTGCTGGCCGCGCTGCAGGCCACCGCGGGCGAGCGGCGCTATGACAGCGCGGTGCTGCGCACGCTGGGGGCCACGCGGCGCCAGCTGCGCGGCGCGGTGTGGGTGGAGTTCGGCACGCTGGGCGTGCTGGCCGCGCTGCTGGCGGTGGGCGCGGCGGCGCTGATCGGCGTGCTCGTCTCCCGGCAGGTGTTCGAGCTGCCCTTGGCACCGCCGTGGGGCGGCCTGCTGCTGGGCGGGCTGGTCGGCATCACCCTGAGCCTGGTCGCCGGCGCGCTGGGAACGCGCTCGATCCTGCACACCCCACCGGCGGTGGCGCTGCGCGAGAGCTGAGGCCGGGGCCGCGTGGGGGCCGGATGCCGGCCCGGCCCCTGCATGCTCGCGCGGCGTTTACGCACGGCGACGGCCGCAGGCCTATGCTTGCGCGCTCATCCCTGCGCGTAGATCGCCATGCCTTTCACGTCCTACCTGTATCCGGTGCTGTTGCTGGTGGCCAGCAACATCTTCATGACCTTCGCCTGGTATGGGCACCTGAAGTACAAGAGCGCGCCGCTGCTGACGGTGATCCTGATCAGCTGGGGCATCGCCTTCTTCGAGTACTGCCTGCAGGTGCCCGGCAACCGCCTGGGCAGCGCGGTGTATTCGGCACCGCAGCTCAAGGGCATGCAGGAGGTGATCACCCTGCTGGTGTTCGCGGTGTTCTCCGCCTTCTACCTGGACCAGCCGCTGAAGTGGAACCACTGGGCCGCGTTCGCCCTGATCGTGATCGCGGCGCTGCTGATGTTCAAGGAGTAAGCGGCCGGGTCGCCGGCGGCGCGGAGGCCGATGCCGGCGCCGGTTCCACGTAGCGTGCGAAGACCGCGTCGATCTGCGCATCGCTGACCGTGCCGCCGTCCTGGATCTGCTGGGCCTGGGTGAACAGCGGCACGATCATGGCCATGCCATCGAGCGCGGTGGTCAGGCGCACGCCGGGCGGGTCCGCCAGCAGGCGGTCCCAGCGCGCGCGTACGCGTGCCCAGTAGCCGGCGGTGGCCCGCCAGTAGTCCTGCGCGGGGGTGAAGTCCACGGTCGTGGTCTTCACGTAATCGTTGAAGCCGAACTCCCGCGCGATCTCCTCCTGACGGCCGTCGGCGTCGCGCTGGACCTTGGTATTGAACTGCTCATGGCTCCACCCGCGCGGGGTCAGGGTGTGCACGTTGACCACCGCCAACGCGTTGTAGTCGCTGCGGCGTGTGTACTCGCGCCGCGGCAACGGCCGCCAGCCGGCATCGCTGGTCCAGCGTGGCACGCCGTTGTCGTAGGTCCAGCGGCCGGTGCCGCAGTAGCGCGGTGCATCGCTGACCTCATACACGCACTGGGTCCACGCCCCCCGGGTGTGCGCCGGTGACAGCGGCCGCACCTGCCAGGTCTGCGCGGCGGTGAACTCGAACCGGTGCGCCGCCTCGTAGGTCCAGTCCTGCCGCCAGTGCTTGGTGACATGGCCGCTGCGTGGATCCAGCAACAGGTGCTGCAGCACGACCCGCTGCGGACTGTCCTCGACCACCACCACCCATTCGCTGGCACCGCTGCGCATGGCCGGCGCACGGTCGTAGCCCGGCTTGAGCAGCACCGTCTCATCGAAGGCGAAGTCGACCTCGTACGCGCCCTGCATCGCCAGGATCGTCTGACGGTCACGCTGCGGGTCGGGCTCGGCAGCGGCCTGCGCCCCGGTACAGCACAGCAGCAGAACAGCAGCGGACAGGTCATTCATCACAGCATCCTTGAAGCGGTTGTTGAAAGGGAAAACAGGGCGCGATGCGCTGCCGCGGTACCCGGCAGCACGGGGCCGGGGGTACCCTGCCCCAGCGCCGGATCGATCTGGGCACCTTCACTGCGGGCGATGCGCCGCGCCGTGGCCAGGCCCAGGGGCGACAGGGGCGCCAGGCTGGCGGCCAGACCCTGCCCCTGTGCCACGGCATGCAACCGCAGCGCGATCACCCGCCGCCCCTGCCCGCCCACGTGGCGTGCCAGCCGCCGCCACAGGCGCTCGCCCACCGGCCCGGGCTCGGCCGCCGGTGCGTGCGGCGGCAGCTGGGCCAACAGCTGGTCCCATGCGAGGAAATCGCTTTCCGGCAACAGGTACAGCCGCCACACACAGCGGCCGCGCGCATCCAGGAAACACAGGCTTTCGTGCACGCCATCGCTGTCCACCCGCTGGCAGGCATGGGCCGTGACCGCCTGCTGCCACCCGGCCAGCTCGCTGCCGGGCTCGCGGTACAGGCACAACACGGTACCCAGCGCAGCCAACTGCGCCGGTGCCGGCCACGCCGGGGACAACGGAACGGAACGGCGGCGTCGATCTGCGCTGAGGGCTCGGCTCATGGCATCACCAGGAAACGGCCAGACTGGCGGACACGGTCCGGCCCGGGTTGGAGAAGCGGTCCACCACGCTGCGGTTGTCGGCCAGCGCGCCGGTGATGGCCGAGCCGTCGATGTAGCGTTTGTCGCCCAGGTTGAACACCCCGACGGTCATCCGTGCACCCGGCGCGAACGCCCAATGCGCCATCAGGTCCAGCACGCCGTAGCCGGCCGGGGCGAATGCGGACGGGCTGGCCAGGCGGTCCTTGCGCCGGGCGAACGTGCCGGCCAGCTCCAGGCCCCAGGCATCGCGGTCATACATCAGGCCGACGGTTCCCCGCAGCGGGTCCACCGACTCCAGCGGCACGTCGTCGGTGGTGTTCTGGCCACGCGACCAGGACACCGCACCATGCAGCGACCAGCCCTGCAGGCGGTCAGCCAGCTGGCCACCGTCCACGCCGGCCTTGAGCTCCGCGCCATGGATGCGGGCCTCGGCGATGTTCTGCGACTGGAACACCATCAGCCCCTGGGCGTTGGTTCCGATGTACCGCTGCGATTCGATGAAATCCCGGTACTGGTTGTAATAGCCGGCCACGCTCAGCCAGGCCGCCGGGGAGGCGAAGCGCAGACCCAGCTCCAGCCCGTCGCTGGTCTCCGGCTTCAGGTCCGGGTTGGGCACCGCGGTATACCCGAACATCACGTTGGTGAAACCCAGATTGACGTCGTTGTACGGGGGCGAGCGGAAGCCGCGTGCGTAGCCGGCAAACAACGACCACTGCGCGTCCAGCCGCCACACCATGCCCAGCTTGGGTGACACGCTGGTCCTGCGCAGCGGCGAGACCACCATGCCGGGATTGTCGGTGGCGAAGATGCCGTCCACCTCCGGTTCCAGGGTGTAACGGTCCACGCGCAGGCCCGGAACCAGCGAGAGGCGGTCCTCGGCCAGACGCATCTCGTCCTGCACGTACAGGCCGAGTTCGGTGGTGCGGCTGACCGGGAAATCGCGTACGGGAAACACGTCCGGCAGCAGCGTGCTGCTGACCACGCCGGTGGCCGAGACCTGGTAACCGTCGCGCTTCTGCCGCAGCGTGGTCCAGGCGCCCTCCACGCCGTAGGTCAGCGCATGCGCCACCGTGCCGGTCTCCAGCGCCTTGTTGAAGCTCACCTGCAGCCCGTGCACGCGCTGGTCGAAGTTGAATTCGCGGTGCCGGCGGCTGCGGTTGGCACGCGCCTCGTCGGTGACCTGCGTGGTTTCGCTGTCCTGGCGATACACCTGCCAGTTCAGCGTGTCGGCCAGCGCCCACTGCAGTTCGTCCTTTTCATGGGCGAAGGACACGCGAAGGCGGGTCTGCTGATCACGCGCGGACAGGCCGGTGGTGGTGGTGTGGTCGATGGCGGACAGGACATCGGTGGAGACACGGTCCTCGTTGCCCTCCACGGTCAGCCGGAAGCGCTGGTCCGGGTCAGGGGCATGCACCAGTTTGGCCAGCACACTGCGACCGTCGCGCTGCTGCGGATTGGCGGCAGTGCGGGTGCTGTCCGCGGTACGCCGTGTGCCGCTGCTTTCGGTTTCCTGCCCCTGGCGATGGTTGACGTTGACCATCGCGCTCCAGCGCTCGTTGCCGAAGGCGGTGGTGGCACTGCCGAGCAGGCCGTTCCACTGCCCGTCGTAGGCGAACTTCAGGCCGGTGTACTGGCTGCGGCCCGGCTCCAGATAGTCCGCCGGGTCCTTGGTGACGAAGGCCACCACGCCGCCCAGCGCATCCGAACCGTACAGCGCACTGGCCGGGCCGCGCACGATCTCCACCTGTTTGAGCGTCTCCAGGTCGGTGAAGTTGCGGTTGGCATTGGAGAATGCACCGATGGCGAAGGCCTGCGGCGCGACGATGCCATCCGTCTGGATGCGCACGCGGTTGCCATCCAGGCCACGGATGCGGAAGCCGCCCAGGCCGAACCGCGTGGCATTGCGCGTGACCATCACGCCCGGCTCGTAGCGGACCAGATCCTGCAGGTCGTGGACCAGGTGGCGGTCCATCTGTTCGCGGTCGATCACATCCACGGTGGCGGCGACATCACGCACGGCCCGTTCGGTACGGGTCGCGGTGACCTGCACGCGGTCGAAGGTCAGCGCGGCATCAGCGGCAGCGGACGCGGGGGCAGCGGCGTGGGCATGCAGCGGCAGCGCGAGCCACAACGCGGCGCACAGGGCGGTAGGACGGGTCATGTGAGAGGATCTTGCAGAGCAGAGGGGGGAGACCCCCGGCCCCCGCCGCTGCGGGCGCAGCGCGCGGAACACCGGGGGGGAGAGAACGTGGGCGGGCCGCGGCCGGCGTGGCGGGCGCCCGGGATTACTTGGTCAGGATCAGCTTGTCGTTGCTGGTATGGCGCAGCCGATAGAATCGGTCGCCATGCTGGATGAGGATCTCGCGGCGGCCCTTCAGCAGGGCCTGGCTGTCGATCACCTCTTCGACGGGCACGGTGCGCACCGGGCGGTCACGCAGGGTCAGCACTTCGGAGTGCAGCAGGACGGCTTGAGCGTTCATCGTCGGAACTCATTCGAGGGACGATTCAAATGATAACGATTCTCAGTTGGTAATCAACAACCATTCTCGTTTGGATTGATGGAATTGATGATTGGTTGGCTATTTTCGATAGCCGCGGTGAATCGTCTATGCCGGATGTCCCGCGAATCAGGTAGTGCCGACCCATCGTCGGCACCTGACGGCCGCCGGTGCGTCGGATGTCCCGCGAACGGCGCAGCCCCTCGTGGCTGGCGGTTGGTAGAGCGTGTTTCTGTGGTTCGGCCGGGTGGCAGGGCCGTGCGGGGGACGGCAAAAACTGCATCCTGCGTGCCTCGGCGAGTG
>Ga0207790_1000331_pt1 | contig 17667 bp, 17 predicted proteins | sample HigsolmetaGSP14D_FD_184842 | JGI IMG/M metagenome (GOLD analysis project Ga0207790, IMG submission 184842) | High solid enriched microbial communities from the Joint BioEnergy Institute, USA - SP1-4-D (SPAdes) | ecosystem: Engineered > Bioreactor > SSF (Solid state fermentation) > Aerobic >...
TCGCGGACACCCAACACCCCACGCACTGCGCGGGAACGCCCCTACGCGCTGCGCGCGCACGCCGAGCATGGCTCGGCGCTACGACAGCCGGCCCGCCCCCGCCCAGGTAGAGCCGAGCCATGCTCGGCTGGCTTTCCGCGGACAGCCCCCGCGCTGCGCGCGCACGCCGGGCATGGCTCGGCGCTACGACAGCGGGCGCGCGGTATCATGCGGGCCTGTTCAATGGAGCCTGCGCGTGGACGCCATCCTGACCCCGGTATCGATCGGTGAACTGGTCGACAAGATCACCATTCTGGAAATCAAGGCCGAACGCATCGCCGATGCCGCCAAGCTCGACAACGTACGCACGGAGCTGGCCGGGCTGCTGCCGCTGTGGCAGGACCAGCAGGCCGCACAGCCCGCGCTGGCCCCGCTGAAAACGCAGTTGAAGTCGATCAACGAGCGGATGTGGGACATCCAGGACCAGCTGCGTGACAAGGAAGCCGCACAGGTCTTCGATGATGCCTTCGTCCAGCTTGCCCGGGGCGTATACCGCACCAACGGCGAGCGCGTGGCAGTGAAGAACGAGATCAACCGCCTGGCCGGCTCGTTGCTGGTGGAGGAGAAGCAGTACCAGGGCGAATGACGGCCCACGGCGTGGTCGCATCGCCCGCATACGCAACAGGCCCGGACAGTGCCGGGCCTGTTGCATTTCATCAGCAGCGCGGACGTGGCCGCGCGCGATCGCTTACCAGCTGAAGCGCGGGCCGACCGACCATTCCTTGTCGCCGTAGCGGTTCATCTTCAGGTCGCCGCTCAGGCCCCAGTTCTGGTTGAGCTTCACCTGACCACCCAGGCGGCCGTAGAACTCGCCATCCGGGTTCACGCCGTGCTTCTTCGAGTAGTCCTCGTAGCCGGCCATGGCATAGACCTCGGCGTGGGCACCGAAGGCGGTGCGGATGCCGGCTTCAGCGCTGTAGCCGTTGAAGTCCAGGCCGTAGTCCGGGTCGAACTTGTTGTACGCAGCGCGCGCCACAAAGTCGGTGGACGGTGCGATTTCGGTGTTGAAGCCCACGCCCAGGCGCCACTGGTCGACGTCGGTACGGGTCGCGTCCACTTCCTGCTGGCTGTACTCACCGAACACGTGCATCTTCGGCAGCACCGAATAGGAACCCTTGACGCCCCACCCGTCGGCCTTGCCGCCGTCGGTATCGGTCTTCACGTAGTTGCCTTCCACGTAGTTGTACGACAGGTTGTCGGCGGCCGAGGCAGCGAACGGCAGAGCGGTGGCCAGCGCCAGGGCAATCAGCGAAGTCTTCATGGGTACTACCTCTTTCTATTTTTTTTACTGCGGGGGTGTGCGGCGATGCAGGCAGCGCCGCGGTCGGGATATGTAAAGTTTCCGTTTTTCGACCCAACGCACCCTGAAGCCGCACTTGCGATTTTTGGCTGCTATTCAGCTGTTTTCAGGCATTCGCGCGCATGCCATCGGACGACGCGCACGCGGCGTGAAATCGGCAGACGCGCAAGGGCGGCCGGCAGCTCGGTAAGAGAAGGAGAGGGTGCAGCGTCCAGACGCCCGAGCGGGGCGGGAAGGGCATGCGTGAGACGCCGGCAGGCGCGGCAGGGGGCGGCGACAGGTGCGCGCGGGTGACGCACACGGCGCCTGCTCCAGGCAGGCGCCGTGCATGCAGCTTACTTGCGGGCGCGCTTGGCGACCTTCTTGGCTGCGGTCTTTCTGGCAACGGCCGGCTTCTTGGCCACGGCCTTCTTCGCTACTGCCTTCCTGGCGACAGGCGACTTCTTCGCCACCGCCTTCTTGCCGACGGTCGACTTCTTGGCCACGGACTTCCTGGCAACGGTCGACTTCTTGGCCACAGCCTTCCTGGCAACAGCCGGCTTCTTGGCCACAGCCTTCCTGGCAACAGCCGACTTCTTCGCCACAGCCTTCTTGGCAACAGCCGACTTCTTCGCCACAGCCTTCCTGGCAACGGTCGACTTCTTGGCAACGGCCTTCTTGGCGACGGCCGACTTCTTGGCCACGGCCTTCTTGGCAACGGTCGACTTCTTCGCCACGGCCTTCTTGGCAACCGCCGACTTCTTCGCCACAGCCTTCTTGGCAACGGCCGACTTCTTCGCCACGGCCTTCCTGGCCACAGCCGACTTCTTCGCCACGGCCTTCTTGGCAACGGCCTTCTTGGCCACGGTCGACTTCTTGGCCACAGCCTTCTTGGCAACCGCCGCCTTCGTGGTCGCGGTCTTCTTGACCACCGCGGCCTTCTTGCCCGCAGCGCTCTTGGTCGTGGCGACCTTGCCCGCCGCGGCCGACTTCTTCTTGGCCACGCTCTTCTTCAGCGCGGCGGCTTCGGCCTGGGCATTGCTCTTGGCCGCTTCCAGCTTCTGCTTGGCCTTGGAAATGGAGGTGCTCACCGACTTGGCCGCGTTGCCGGCCTTCTTGGCCACGCTGGTTTCCACCTTGGCGACGGCCTTGCGCGCCTTGGTGACATTGCTGGCAGCTGCCTTGCGCACCTTGGTGGCGGTCTTCTTGACGGCACTCACCGCATCTTCGGCGGCGTGGGCGATGGTCTCACCGACGGTGGTCGCGGTCTCTTTTACGTTTTCGGCGACGTCAGTCAGCGTCGTCGTCACACCATTACCGTTGCTCATGAGTGCCCTCCTGGGGCCTGGGATGTCGAAACGGAGGCGATGCTATACCGGCAACGGCCATCGTGGAACGACCCGTGCACCGGTTCAACACCATGCCCGCGCGATGCTGGGTGCAGGCGGCATGCGGGCACTCCCGCAGGCGTGCATGAAAACGCTTGTTTCAAGGCATTTCCGCACGCTTCAGGACACTGTGCGCAGCTGCGGCGAGCCGCATTGTGGGCCCCCGTGGACGCGCTGCCGCAGGCACCGCGCCGCAGCCAACTGCGCGAAAGTGCGCAGAACGCGCAGGCCGTGCGCGCAACGGGGTCGTGTCCACCGGGTGGGCCCGGCCGGGCGCAGGCCGACGCACCCCACGGCATTTTTCATGGCATGTTTATGAATGGCAGGACACACTCCTCCGGCGCGCTGCGGCGCGTTCCCTTCGGCCTTCTCTGCAGCCTACCGACCATGCGACCGCTCCCGACCCTGCTCACGCTCGCGCTGGCCGCCGCCTTCGGCGGTTTCGTCGCCACCGCCATCGATGCCCACCTGGACAACCGTGCCGAGGCCGCCCCCGCTGCGGTGTCGATTCCGGCCACGTCCGCCCTGCCCAGCGCGGTTGCCGGCCAGGCGGTTCCGTCGCTGGCACCGATGCTGGAGCGCGCCATGCCGGCGGTGGTCAGCGTCAACACCAAACAGGTGGTGCGGGTGCGCAACCCATTCTTCGACGATCCGTTCTTCCGCCGCCTGTTCCCGGATATTCCGCAGGAACGCATCAACGAGTCGTTGGGCTCGGGCGTGATCATCGACGCCCAGGAAGGTCTGGTGCTGACCAACCACCATGTCATCGACAACGCCGACGACGTGCAGGTGACCCTGGCGGACGGGCGCACGGTGAAGGCGGAGTTTCTCGGTTCGGACCGCGATACCGACATCGCGCTGATCCGTATTCCGGCCAATGGCCTGACCGCGTTGCCGCTGGGCAACAGTGACCAGCTGCGCGTGGGCGATTTCGTGGTAGCCATCGGCAACCCGTTCGGCTTCACCCAGACAGTGACCTCGGGCATCGTCTCGGCCGTGGGCCGCAGCGGCATCCGCGGGCTGGGCTACCAGAACTTCATCCAGACCGATGCATCGATCAATCCGGGCAACTCCGGCGGCGCGCTGGTGAACCTGCAGGGACAGCTGGTGGGCATCAACACCGCCAGCTTCAACCCGCAGGGCAGCATGGCCGGCAACATCGGCCTGGGGCTGGCCATTCCGACCAACCTGGCGCGCAACGTGGTGGACCAGCTGGTCAAACACGGCGTGGTGGTGCGCGGCACGCTGGGCATCGAAACGCAGAACCTGACCCCGCAGCTGGCCCAGGGGCTGGGCCTGTCCGAACCGCGCGGCGCGCTGGTCAGCCGCGTGCTGGCCGGTTCGGCCGCGGCCACGGCCGGCCTGCGCGCCGGCGATGTGATCGTGTCGGCCAACGGCCAGCGGGTGGACAACGCGCAGGCGCTGCACAACATCGAAGGGCTGGCCGAGGTCGGCAGCAGCATGACGCTGGACGTGCGCCGCGAGGGCAAGCCGCTGCAGGTGAAGGCCACGCTGAAGGAGCAGCCGCGCGCGGTGGCCGGCGAAACGCTGGACCCGCGCCTGGGCGGCGCCCGCTTCGTGGACCTGCCCGAGTCACTGCGGCAATCCGGGGTGACCGGGGTGCTGGTGGATGACGTGGCGCGCGGCAGCCGCGCGGCAGCGTCCGGCCTGGCCAAGGGAGACATCGTCATCGAAGCCTCGGCAGGCGAGTTCACCGATCTGGCCGGCTGGCGCGCCAACTTCCAGCAGCGGCCGTCGCAGCTGGTGCTGCGCATCCTGCGCGGAAACGCCCGGGGCCAGCTGATCATGCGCTGAGCCTCGCACAGCCGTGACGCTCCCTATACCGGGGCGATGGTAACCCTATCGCTCCACGGTCGATGCAACCCCTTTGCCGGCCGCCGATCCCACGATGCAGGAGATACCCCGATGAGCCCCACCAACACCGAACACCTGAAGGAACAGCTCGGCGAAGCCGGATCGCACCTGAAGCAGGCCGCCTCGGCCGCAGGCGGCGCGATCAAGGGCGCCACCGGCGCTGCCGGCGATGAGCTGCGTATCGGCAAGGCCAATGTGAAGGCCGAGCTTTCCGACAGCGCGCTGTCCGGCCTGGCCGCTGCCGAGTTCGGCGGCGCCGCGGCCAAGGAGCAGGTGGACGCACTGATGGACAAGGGCAAGGACCTGGTCGACAGTGCCGCCGAGCTGATCCGCGAGCGCCCGCTGGCGTCGTTCGGCGTGGCCTTCGCCGCCGGTTGGCTGATTGCCAAGCTGGCCAACAGCGGCAACGACAAGTAAGCGGCGTGAGCGAACAGACACCGCACGGTCCCGACGCGGCGGCGACCCCGCCGCTGGAGGAAAGCATCCGCGAGGTCGGTCGCTCCGGCCGCGCGGCTGCCGATTCGGCCAAGCACACGCTGCGCTCGCTGCGGCGCCTGGCCTCGGCGGATTTCGCCCTCGCCCGCAGCGCCTTCGGGCGTGCGTTGGCGTGGGCGGGCGTCGGGATCGTGTTCGGCGCCTCGGCGTGGCTGCTGATGGCCGCCACGCTGATCGCCCTGTTGCAGAGCTGGGGCCTGAGCTGGCTGCAGGCGCTGCTGATCACCTCGCTGCTCAGCCTGGCGGTCACCGGCTATGCGATGTGGCGGGTGTCGTACTTCTTCCATCACACCGGCATGCATGCCACACGCCGTCAGCTCTCGAGGCTGGGTCTGTTCGACGAGCCCAGCGAAGACGATCCGGACGCCGGCGTGCAGATTCCGGAGGGCAAGCCATGAAGTTCGGTGCACTGGAGCGGCGGGTGAAGCGCTGCGAACAGGTGGTGGCGGTCCGCATGGGCGAGACGCAGGACAGCTGGTCGCAGCTGAGCCGCGCCTGGCGGCTGGGCTGGTCGCCGCTGCGCATCGTGGTGGTCGGCCTGGCCGGTGGCTTCGTGGCCGGCAAGATGGAACTGCCGGGCAAGGTCAACGGTGCGCGTTGGCTGCAGATGATCGGCTCGGTATCGAACCTGCTGGCCAGTTCGCAGGCGGCGCTGGCATCGGCCATGGCCGCCCATGCGGCCCAGACCGCCGATGAAGCCGCCGAGACCGCCGATGCCGCGGTCGGACAGGCGGCGGCGACGGCGGACGCCGCCGCGCCCATGGCGGCGGCCGCGGCTGCGCCCGGACAGGTCGCCCCGACTGCCGTGCGGCGTGAAGCGGCCCCGGCCAGCCCGCGCCCGGCCGAAGCGGCGACCGAACTCTCCGAGCGTTGACACCCGGCAGCCGCTGCGTTGATCGCAATGGCTGCATCCTATGCGCTTTCTTCCCTACGGTGCGGTGATGAGCGATTCCCTTGTGATGCCGGCGGTGGCCAAAGCCGAACCGCCCGAACCGCCTGCGCCTCCCACCCGCCCACGCGGCCCGGTGTCGCTGGTGGTGCTGGCGACGCTCGCCGTTGGATTCACCTTATGGGCCGCCCAGGACATCTTCCTGCCGGTGCTGCTGGCGGTGTTCTTCGCGCTGGTCGGCAACCCGATCCTGCGCGGGCTGCAGCGGCTGTGGATTCCCCGTGCCCTCGGCGCGCTGCTGGTGATCGGTGCCGGCCTGGGCGTGACCGGCGTGCTGGCCGTGCAGCTGGTCGGCCCGGCGATGGAATGGGCGCAGGAAGCGCCGCAGCAGCTGCGCAAGATCGGCCGCCAGGTGCAGGCACTGACCCGGCCGGTGCAGCAGGCCAACCAGGCCGCGGAAAGCTTCGCCCGTGCCGCCGGCGGTGAAAGCAACCGGCGCGTGCAGGTGATCCGCACCCAGCTGGATGATCCGTACCGCATGATCACCCAGGCGCCGCGGCTGGCCGCATCGGTGCTGGCGGTCGTGCTGCTGACGCTGTTCTTCATGATCTACGGGCAGAACCTGCAGCGCGCGGCGATCGCCCTGTTCCCCAGCCGCCAGCAGCAGCGCTTCACTGCCGACATCCTGCGCTCGATCGAGCGCGAGGTCTCGCGCTACGTACTGACCATCACCGTGATCAATTCACTGGTCGGGCTGGTCTTTGCCGGCGTGCTGATGCTGCTGGGCATTGGCCTGCAGGAATCGCTGCTGTGGGGCACGGTGGCGGCGCTGTTGAACTTCGCGCCCTATGTGGGTCCGCTGATCGGCGTGGCGCTGATGCTGCTGATGGGCTTCGTCGAATTCCCCGAGCCGCTGCAGGCGCTGCTGCCGGCGGCGGCCTACCTGACCCTGCACACGCTGGAAGGCCAGCTGGTGACGCCGATCGTGCTGGGCCGGCAGATGAAGCTCTCGCCGCTGGTGCTGATCCTGGCGCTGATGCTGTTCGGCTGGGCGTGGGGCATGATCGGGCTGCTGCTGGCGGTACCGCTGCTGGTCTGCATCAAGCTGGTGCTGGCGCGGCTGGATGGCATGCAGGGCTGGGCGCGGCTGCTGGAATGAAAGCCGCGCCGCGCAGGCGTAGAATGGTGCGGTGAATTTCCCAGTCCAAGCCATCACCCTCGACCTCGACGACACCCTGTGGCCGTTCGCTCCCATCGGCGCCCGCATCGACCAGGTCCTGCACACGTGGATGCAGCAGCACAGCCCCGCCACCGCCGCCATGTATCCCGTGGCGGCCATGCGCGAGCTGCGTGAACGCTCCTTCCGCGACAACCCCCACCTGCACTTCGACCTGAGCGCCCTGCGCCGGCTGACCCTGCGCGAGGCGCTGGAGAACAGCGGCGCATCGCTGGATCTGCTGGAACCGGCGTACGAGGTGTTCTATGCCGCGCGCAACCAGGTGGAGTGCTACCCCGACGCGCTCGATGCGCTGGCACGCATTGCCACGCGGGTGCCGGTGGCCGCCCTGAGCAATGGCAACGCCGATCTGGAGCGGATCGGCCTGGCGCACCACTTCACCTTCCAGCTGGGCGCGCGCGAACATGGCGCGGCCAAGCCCGACGCCAGCATCTTCCACGCCGCCTGCGAGCGCCTGGGCGTACCCCCGGCGCAGGTGCTGCACGTGGGCGACCACATCGAGATGGACGTGGTCGGCGCCATCGCGGCGGGCCTGCGCGGGTGCTGGATCAACCGCGAAGGCGCCCGCTGGAACCACCCCACGCTGCAGCCGGACCTGCAGTTCGACACCCTTGCCGGGCTTGCCGACTGGCTCGATGCCCAGCCGCGGCCCACCGAATCCCGGAGTTCCTGACGCATGTCCACCCTTACCGGCTTCACCCCCGCCAGCGATGCGGCCCTGCCGCTGCACATCGTGGACCGCGAGCGCTTCAGCGCCTGGAACGCCAGCCAGCCGCCGGCCGTGCAGGCCTGGCTGGCCGCGCAGGGCTTCACCGGCGCGGCGCACACCAGCGCACTGCTGCCGGGCGACGCGGGCCTGGCCGGCGCGGTACTGGGCGTGGGTGACCGTGCCGATGCCTACAGCTACGCGCACGCGCCGCACGCGCTGCCGGCAGGCAGCGTCTGGCAGCTGGCCACCCCGCTGGAGCAGGACGAACAGGCCCTGCTGCAGCTGGGCTGGGGCCTGGGCAGCTACCGCTTCGACCGCTACCGCAGCCGCAGCCGCGCCCCGGCACAGCTGCTGGCAAGCCCCTCCGGCGAAACGGCCGACCTGATCACCGCCAGCCTGCGCGTGCGCGACTGGGTGAACACCCCGACCGAAGACATGGGCCCGCAGCAGCTGGAAGATGCGGCCCGCAGCCTGGCACAGGCACACGGCGCGCAGATCGAGGTGGTCACCGGCGATGACCTGCTGGCGCAGAATTTCCCGGCCATCCATGCGGTAGGCCGCGCCTCGCACCGCGCCCCGCGGCTGATCATGCTGCGCTGGGGCAACAGCGGTCATCCGGCGCTGGCGCTGGTGGGCAAGGGGGTGTGCTTCGATACCGGTGGGCTGGACATCAAGCCGGCCGACGGCATGCGCAACATGAAGAAGGACATGGGCGGCGCCGCGCACGCGCTGGCGCTGGCCGGGCTGGTGATGGCCCAGCAGCTGCCGGTGCAGCTGACCCTGCTGATTCCTGCGGTGGAAAACGCGATCGGTCCGGACGCGTTCCGGCCGGGCGAGGTCATTGCCACGCGCAAGGGCCTGAGCGTGGAGATCGACAACACCGACGCCGAGGGCCGGGTGATCCTGTGTGATGCGCTGACCTATGCCGGGGAACACACGCCGGACCTGGTGCTGGATTTCGCCACCCTGACCGGCGCGGCACGCATCGCGCTGGGACCGGATCTGCCGGCGCTGTTCACCAACGATGACACCGTGGCCCAGCAGTGGCTGCAGGCCGGTGATGCCACCCGCGATCCGGTCTGGCGCATGCCGCTGTGGCGGCCGTACCTGCGCTACCTGGGCAGCGGCATCGCCGACCTGGCCAACGCCGGCTCGCGCATGGCCGGTGCGGTGACCGCCGCGCTGTACCTGGAGCGCTTCCTGGAAGACGGGCAGCGCTGGGCCCACCTGGATGTGTATGCCTGGAACGATGGCGAGCGGCCGGGCCGCCCGGCCGGCGGTGAGGCGCTGGCGCTGCGTTCGGCCTGGGCGATGCTCAAGGCCCGCTACGCCTGACCCGGTGCCCCGGCCGCACAGGCCGCCGGGGCGCCCTTGTTGACGAAAAATTGAATACCCGCCGGCCGCGGGTTCTGCGACGATGGAAGGGTCGCTTTCCGCCACCGGCAGGATTCTTCCATGAGCTTGTTCCGCTTCAGACGCGAAGGGGGCCTTGCGCGTACCCCGCGTGCCCATTCGCCCTTGCCGTGGATTGCGCTGATCGCGCTGATCCTGGGAGTGCTCGCGCTGGCCTTCGCCTGGTTCGCCGGCTGGGTCGGCAACCGGCTCACCGCGCAGCGTTTCACCGACAGCATCGAGGCCTCCGGTACCACCCAGCCGGGGTTCCGCCGTGCGCACAGCAAAGGCGTGTGTGTCAGCGGTGTATTCACCCCCAGTGCGCAGGCGGCCACGTTGTCCACGGCACGCGCGTTCTCGCAGCCGCAGGTTCCGGTGCTGGGCCGGCTGTCGATCGGCGGCGGCGATCCGCATGGGGCCGACAACAGCGCCCGCGTGCGCAGCATTGCCCTGCAGCTGAGCACGGATGATGGCCAGCAATGGCGCATGGCGATGAACAGCTTCCCATTCTTTGCCGTGCCCACGGTGGCTGCCTTCCACGAACAGACCCTGGCCCAGGTACCGGACCCGGCCACCGGCAAGCCCGACCCGAAGCGGATGGCCGCGGTGCTGGAAAAGTACCCCAGCGCGCGCGCGTTCCAGCAGTGGGCCAAGACCGCGCCGTGGAGCACCAGCTGGGCCAGCACCACCTTCAACAGCATCAACAGCTTCTGGTTCACCGACGCGCAGGGCCGCCAGCGTGCGGTGCGCTGGCGCTGGGAACCGCAGGCCGCGTTCGTGGAGATGGACGCAGCCCAGCGCGCGGCCGCCGGCGTGGATTTCCTCAGCGAGGATCTGCGCCGCCGCCTGGCCGAAGGCCCGGTCCGCTGGAACCTGGTGGTGACCCTGGCCGCGGCCGGTGACGCCATCGACGATCCGTCCGTAGCCTGGCCGGCCGAGCGCGAACAGGTGGTGGCCGGTGTGCTCAGCCTGCAGCACATGCAGTCGCAGGAAGCAGGCGCCTGCGGCGAACTGAACTTCGATCCGCTGATCCTGCCCACCGGCATCCGGGGCAGTGATGACCCGGTGCTGGCCGCGCGCTCGGCGGTGTATTCGCAGTCGTTCAACCGCCGCGAGCGCGAGCGCGCCAGCGGCGCCACCGCCGCCCCTGCCACGGAGCACGCACGATGAGCCCGCGAACCGGTCACTTCAATCTGTTGGCACGGGTGCTGCACTGGTCCATGGCAGTGATGATCCTGGCCATGCTGTTCGTGGGGGTCACCATGGTGGCCTCGCTGCAGTGGCGGCCGCAGCTGATCGACCTGCACCGGCCGCTGGGCATCGCCATCGGCGTGCTGGTCCTGCTGCGCCTGTACAACCGTCTGCGCCATGGCGCCCCGCCCCTGCCGGCGGACCTGCCCGGCTGGCAGGTACTGGCGGCCAAGGCCTCGCACGTGCTGCTGTACGCCTTGATGCTGGCAATGCCGCTGATCGGCTGGTCCATGCTGTCGGCCGGGGGCTACCCCATCGTGCTCGGCGGCGGCCTGCACCTGCCGGCGATCGTGCCGCACAGCCCGGCGCTGTATGCCGCCCTGCGCAGCGCGCACAGCCTGCTGGCCTACGTGCTGTTTGCCACGGTACTGCTGCACCTGGGCGCGGCGCTGTTCCACCTGTGGGTCCGCCGCGATGGCGTGTTCCAGGCCATGGCGCGCGGCAGGGACTGAGCCGCACGCCCGGCCTGCCGGCCTACAGCCAGCCCTTCTGCCGGGCCAGCCGATAGGCCTCGATGCGGTTGGCCACGCCCAGCTTGCCGATGCATTCGGACAGGTAGTTGCGCACCGTGCCATGGGACAGCCCCAGCTGCTCGGCGATATCGGTCGCCGAGCGGCCTTCACCGGCCAGCCGCAGCACGCTGCGCTCGCGGTCGGACAGCGGATCGGCCTGCGACCAGGCATCCAGGGCCAGCTGCGGATCGATCGCCCGTGCGCCCTGCTGCACCCGGCGCAGGGCGTCGGCCAGGTGTTCGGCCGGGGCATCCTTGAGCAGGTAGCCGCGCACCCCGGCATCCAGCGCGCGGCGCAGGAACCCGGCACGGGCGAACGTGGTGACGATGACCACCTTGATCGGCAGCGCCTGGCGCTCGATGCGCTGGGCCAGTTCCAGCCCGGTCAGTCCCGGCATCTCGATATCGGTGACCAGGATGTCCGGCTGCAGCTGCTGCAGCATGCGCCAGGCGGCCTCGCCATCGGCGGCGGCCCCCAGCACCTCGATGTCCGGCTCCAGACCGAGCAGCGCCGACAACGCGCCGCGCACCATCGCCTGGTCTTCGGCAAGCACGATACGGATCATCGCGACGGCTCCTGCAGTGGGGCGTGGTCCTGCATGGGCGGCGTGGCGGGCAACGGCGCGCTGCGTGAGGGCAGCGGCAGGCGCACGGACAGGCAGGTGCCTTCGCCACGGGTGGCAGAGACGCTGAGCGTACCGCGCAGCGCGCCGGCGCGCTCGCGCATGCCGGCCATGCCATTGCCTTCCACCCCGCAGGCACCCTGGCCATCATCGCGGATGTCCATCACCAGCAGGCGGCCCTGCAGGTGGAAGCCCACCTCCACGCGCGTGGCGCGGGCGTGCCGGGCGATGTTGGTGACCGCTTCGCGCAGCACCAGCGACAGGCCCTGTTCCACCTCCAGCGGCAGCGGCGGCGGCGGCGCGTACTGCAGCAGCACGCCCTGGCATTCCAGCAGCAGCCGCGCGGCGGCCAGTTCGCCGGCCAGGTCGCTGGAGCGGATGCCGGTGACGGCGGTACGCACCTGGGCCAGGGCCTGCCGCGCGACCGCTTCGGCCTCGGCGATCTCCAGCCGCGCGCGGGCATCGCCACGATCATGCAGCTTGCCGGCCAGCTCCAGTTTCAGCGTAATCAGTGACAGGGTATGGCCGAGCAGATCATGCAGATCGCGGCCGATCCGCTCGCGCTCGGCACTGGTCGCCAGCCGGCGCACTTCATCCTGGCTAAGCCGCAGCTCGGCGTCCTTTTCCTGGCCGATCGCCGCCACGTTGATGCACGTGCCGATGATCAGCGCCATCAGCGGGACCCAGATCAGGCTCTGCCAGGCGTAGCCGACGCCAGCGGCCACCGCCACGAACAGCAGGTTGCACACCCCCAGATACAGCAGGTAACGCAGCGCGCTCTGGCCCCAGCCGCGCAGCATCACGCAGCCGAAGATGAAATAGCTGATGGCCGAGGGATACCAGGGCAGCAGCACCAGGCCCAGTACCACCATCGCCAGCGCGGGGCGCGTGGCGTAGCGGCGCGGCGCCAGCAGGCGGCGGGCGAACAGCAGCAGGAACAGCGGGTAGCTCAGCAGCGTGAGCAGGACCCAGCGCCCGGTGTAGCCGGTGCTGGTGAACAGCGGGGTCAGGAACACCCACGCCGTCCACAGCAGATGCACGGCGTGGGTGTACGGCGAGACGCCGCGCGCGAGGGCCTCGGCCACCGGGGAATCCGGTGCAGGGCGCAGCAGGCGCGCGATCCATTTCGGCATGGTGGTTTCCAGGCGGGTGACGACGCGGGCGATCATGCCATGCCCGCCCCTGCCGCGCGGCGGAGATGCCGCGCGTGGCGTGCACGGGGGCTGGAGCCCGGGCGGGCGGTGGCGCATGATCGGTGGGCGGACATGGCAGGTGCTCTGGGTCGTCGGTCGCCAGCGTGCGCCCGCCGCGCCCCGCCCGGCAGTGCCAGTCATCAATGCAGGCAGGTGACAGCTGTCACTGCCGATCCGGCCGGCACGGCGCGCATGCTATGCCGGTCCGCCCTGCTCCGTTTGCTGCCGGGTACGGCAGCGGTCACACTCCGCCCGATCCATCGTCCTGGTGCTCATGAACGCTTCCCACGAACTGCTCAAGGAACTCCGCATCGACCGCAAGGCGCCGCCGCCGCCCACCGGCGGTGGCCGTCGAACGCTGTGGATCGTGCTGGCCATCGTGCTGCTGCTTCTGGCGGCAGGGGTGGCATGGTGGGTGCTGCGGCCCAGACCCATCGAGGTCACCACCGCACCGGCGGTGGCCATGGGCAGCGGCGCGCAGCGCAGCTCGGTGCTGGATGCCAGCGGCTATGTGGTGGCCCGGCGCATGGCCACGGTCTCGGCCAAGATCACCGGCAAGGTGCGCGAGGTGATGATCGAGGAAGGCATGCGGGTGGAGGAAGGCCAGGTGATGGCCACGCTGGACCCGATCGATGCCGATGCCGAGCGTGCGCTGTATGCCTCGCAGGTACAGGCCGCGCGCAGCCAGGTGGCCGGCCTGCAGGCCCAGGTGAAACAGGCCGATGCCGAAGCGGCGCGCCTGCAGTCGCTGGTGCAGCAGCAGCTGGTCTCGCGCTCGCAGTATGACCAGACCGTTGCACAGCGCGACAGCCTGCGTGCCCAGCTGCAGACCGCGCAGCGCAATGTGCGCGTGGCCGGCAACCAGCTGGCCATCGCCGAGCTCGGCGTGGACAACAACACCGTGCGCGCGCCGTTCTCCGGCGTGGTCACCGCCAAGGCGGCGCAACCGGGCGAGATCGTGTCGCCGCTGTCAGCCGGCGGCGGCTTCACCCGGACCGGTATCGGCACCATCGTCGACATGGATTCGCTGGAGATCGAGGTGGACGTGGGCGAGGCCTTCATCGGCAGGGTGCAGCCGAAGATGCCGGTCGAAGCGGTCCTCAACGCCTATCCGGACTGGAAGATTCCCGCCGAGGTCATCGCCATCGTTCCCACCGCCGACCGCGGCAAGGCGACGGTGAAGGTGCGCGTGGCGATCAAGACCCGCGACCCGCGCATCGTGCCGGAAATGGGCGTGCGGGTGAGCTTCCTGGAGCAGGCCAACCCGCAGGCGGCCGATGCGCCCAAGGGTGTGCGCGTGCCGGCCGATGCCGTGGTGAGCCGTGGCAACGGCAGCGTGGTGTATGTGGTCGATGACCAGTCGCGGGTGCAGGCGCGCCAGGTGCAGGCCGGTATCGCCCTGAACAAGGACCGCCAGGTGCTGCAGGGCCTGCGCCCGGGCGAGCGGGTAGTGACCCGGCCGCCCGATGATCTGGCCGACGGCAGCCTGGTGACCGAGGCCGCTGCGCGCTGATCCCGTTTGACGGCCGCGCGCCTGCGCGACGGCCCGCCGTACCGTTGCAGGCCACCGCGGTGGCTCCGTCGTGCCCGCGCGGCCGCACTGCAGCCCGCGCTTCATGCCTGTTTTCCTGGAGGAACACCATGTCGACCCTGGTTTCACTGCGCAACATCACCAAGACGTACCAGCGGGGCCCCGAGCAGGTCAAAGTGCTGCATGGCATCGACCTGGACATCGAAAGCGGCGACTTCGTCGCGCTGATGGGGCCGTCCGGTTCGGGCAAGACCACCCTGCTCAACCTGATCGGCGGGCTGGATTCGCCCAGCGGCGGGGAGATCATCATCGAGGACGAACGCATCGACCAGATGCGTGCCGGCCAGCTGTCCACCTGGCGCAGCCAGCACGTGGGCTTCGTGTTCCAGTTCTACAACCTGATGCCGATGCTGACCGCGCAGAAGAACGTGGAGCTGCCGCTGCTGCTCACCCATCTGGGCGCCGCGCAGCGCCGGCGCAATGCGGAGATCGCGCTGACCCTGGTCGGCCTGGCCGACCGCCGCAGCCACCGCCCCAATGAACTCTCCGGTGGCCAGCAGCAGCGCGTGGCCATCGCCCGGGCGATCGTCTCCGATCCCACCTTCCTGATCTGCGATGAGCCTACCGGCGACCTGGACCGGCAGTCGGCCGAGGAGATCCTGCAGCTGCTGCAGCAGCTCAACCGCGAGCACGGCAAGACCATCATCATGGTCACCCATGACCCGAAGGCGGCCGAGTACGCAACGCACACCGTGCACCTGGACAAGGGCGAACTGGCCCAGGCTCCTGCCACGCACTGAGGGCTACGGCGATGAAATACTTCTCCCTGGTGTGGGCGCAGCTGTTCCGCAGCCGTACCCGCACCCTGTTGACCCTGCTGTCGGTGGTGGCCGCCTTCCTGCTGTTCGGCATGCTCGATTCGGTCCGCGTGGCGTTCACCTCCGGTGGCAGCGTGGAAGGGGCCAACCGGCTGATCACCGCCTCGCGGCTGTCGATCACCCAGTCGCTGCCGATCCGCCTGGAATCGCAGATCCGCCAGGTGGACGGCGTACGTGATGTCACCTACGGCATGTGGTTCGGCGGCATCTACCAGGATCCGAAGAACTTCTTCCCCAACTTCTCGGTGGCGCCGAACTACTTCGATGTGTACCGCGAGCTGGAGATCCCGGCCGAACAGCTGCGCGCCTGGCAGGACACCCGCACCGGCGCGGTGGTGGGCGAAGGGCTGGCGCGCCAGTTCGGCTGGAAGCTGGGCGACACCATTCCGCTGCAGGCCACGATCTTCCCGCGCGGTGGCAGCAACGACTGGCCGCTGCAGCTGGTGGGCATCTACCGCTCCAAGGACCGTACCCAGGCGGCCAACGAGGAACGCCAGTTGATGATGAACTGGAAGTACTTCGATGAATCCAACGATTACATCAAGAACCAGGTGAGCTGGTTCACCATCACCCTGGACAACCCGGCGCAGGCCTCGCGCGTGGCGCTGGCCATCGATGCGATCTCGGCGAACTCCGACCACGAAACCAAGACGCAGACCGAATCGGCGTTCCAGCAGGCCTTCGTGAAGCAGTTCGCCGATATCGGCATGATCGTGACCTCGATCATGGCGGCGGTGTTCTTCACCCTGCTGCTGCTCACCGGCAACACCATGGCGCAAGCGGTGCGCGAGCGCATTCCCGAGCTGGCCACGCTGAAAACCCTGGGCTTCGCCGATGGCACCCTGTTGACGCTGGTGCTGCTGGAAGCGGTGCTGCTGATCGGATTGGGCGGTGCCATCGGCATGGGCCTGGCGGCGGTCATCCTGCCGGCGCTCGCGCCGATGACCCAGGGTCTGTTGCCACCGGGCATTCCGCTGTCCACATGGCTGCTGGGAGGCGCTCTGATCGTGGTGATCGGCGCGGTGGTAGGGGTGCTGCCGGCGCTGCGCGCGCAGCGGCTGAAGATCGTCGACGCACTGGCCGGACGCTGAGGAGGACACGCATATGTTCAAGCGCATCAGGAAATGGCTGGTGAACGCCAGCGTGGTCGCCGCCCTCGTGCTCATGCTGGTGGTGTGGATCGTGCTGCCCTGGCCGGGCGTGCTGGCGGTGGCGGTGCTCATCGCGCTGTGGCTGCTGCTGACCCGCAGCGGGCGGCTGGCGCTGGCGGCCACGCGCATCGGCGTGGCCAGCCTGCCGCAGCGCTGGGGTGCCAGTTCGGTGATCGTGGTCGGCATCGCCGGCGTGGTCGGCGTGCTGGTGGCGATGCTGGCCATGGGCGAGGGTTTCAAGGCCACGCTGGACAGCACCGGCGATGACACCACCGCCATCGTGCTGCGTGGCGGCTCGCAGGCGGAAACGAACTCGGTGATCACCCGCGAGCAGGTGCCGCTGCTGTCCACCCTGCCCGGCATCGCCAAGGATGACCGCGGCCGTCCGCTGCTGTCTCCGGAGCTGTCGCAGGTGGTGAACCTGGTCTCCCTGTCCGACGGCAGCGATGTGAACGCGCAGTTCCGCGGCGTGGGTGAGCAGGCGTGGGCCGTGCATGACAAGGTCCGCATCGTCGAAGGCCGGCGCTTCGAGACCGGCAAGCGCGAGATCGTCGTCGGCCAGGGCGCACAGAGCCAGTTCCGCGGGCTGGAGGTGGGCCAGAGCCTGACCCTGGGCAACCAGCGCTGGACCGTGGTGGGCCTGTTCGCCTCCGGCGATGCGCACGATTCGGAGCTGTGGACCGACGCCGACACCCTGGCCACCACCTACCAGCGCAGCGCGTGGCAGTCGATCAGCGTGCGCACCGACGGCCCGGCCGGGTACGCGCAGTTCAAGGCAGCAGTGGCGGACGATCCGCGGCTGAAGCTGGACGTGGAGACCACGCGGGCCTATTACAGCAAGCAGGGGGGTGGGCTGACCCGGCTGATCGATATCCTGGGCACGGTGATCGGCGCCATCATGGCGGTGGGCGCCGTGTTCGGTGCGCTCAACACCATGTACGCGGCGGTGGCCACCCGCGCGCGCGAGATCGCCACGATGCGGGCCATCGGCTTCCGTGGCCTGCCGGTGGTGACCGCGGTGATGCTGGAAACCATGCTGCTGGCGCTGATCGGCGGGATGCTTGGCTGCGCGGTGGCCTGGGCGGTGTTCAACGGCTACAGCGTGTCCACCATCGGCAGCAACTTCAGCGCGGTGGTGTTCAAATTCCACGTCTCGCCAGAACTGCTGTGGAATGGCCTGAAGTGGGCGCTGGGCATCGGCCTGGTGGGCGGCCTGTTCCCGGCCC